>JAABUO010010026.1_pt1 | contig 10524 bp, 12 predicted proteins | sample 5559291 | NCBI WGS metagenome assembly JAABUO01 (sample SAMN10711878, study PRJNA513372) | rock metagenome | isolation source: Antarctica rocks | place: Antarctica: Victoria Land, Finger Mt sud
CGCGGGGTTAAGAAAAGAACAATCAAGATAAACCCAGTGCCGCGAAGCGGTACTTCTTAGCGTCCGCGCTGACTAGCCGTGACATTCATGTCATGGTCCTTGTTCTTCCGAAACGGGAAGGTGAGAAGCTAAATTGAATACAGAGCAACAAGTTCCAACAGCTTTACAAGAAGCTTTGCAAGAGTTCAATTCCAAGTTTCCGCGTCCTGGAATTGAGCCGCTTGCTATCTCACTACCATACGACTTGAAGAACGATTGGCCTAAGACGTATCCTCACGCACGTCATCAAGAGGTTTACTGTTTTGTTGATGAGACAGGAGCGTTGTTGTACGTCGGCAAAGCATCTTGCAGCAACGATTTTGGATTTAGATTGTCAGGTTACTTTGAATATGGTCCGGCAAGAGAAGCGCAGTCAAAAACAGTCCATCATGTTACGGTGAGGTATATAGTATTCATTCCTTTGCCACTTGGTCATGGCTTTGAAGCTCCCGCCATAGAAGAATGGCTGATTTCGCGTCTTAATCCACCTCTCAACAAAACAGGCACACGACGCGGCAGTAAAGCAAACGTGCTTACGATATAGCCCAATTAGAAGATATTTATGATTATTGAAGCGCGGGAAGATGTGGTGCAGCTTGAAGGCGAGCTGGACAAGAACTTATGGCCGACCATTCAGGCGGCGGCAAACCTGCTGCTTAGGCATCATGTGGAAGGCATTATCGTGGACGGCAGTGCGCTGACGGGCTGCTCGGCGGAAGGGGCGAAGACGTTCCGGGACGCGATGGACTATATCGCGCGTTACCGGGCTAGAATTGTGGTCTGCGCCCTGCCGGAGAATGTCATGGACGTGGTCCGGGCCGTGCCGGGAGTCCGGTCGCGCCTGCCGGTAACGGCGACATTAGAAGAAGCGCGGGCGTCGCTGAAGCTGTCCGGCCCGAACGGAACCCGCGCAACAGGGGGCGCAAACACCCCGCAAAACATTCTCGTGCCGCTTTTGCGGCCTGACCACACTGACGCGGCCAGTACGCTTGCTTGTCGTTTAGCAAAAGCGGCATCGAAGGCCGACGGTTCGCAGAAGTCGCGCCTGCATGTCGCCTATATTCTGGAAGTCCCGCGTCACCTGCCGCTGACGGCCCCGCTGCCGGAGGAAGAAGCGCTGGCGTCGCGGGCGCTCGCCGCCGCCGCCGCCCGCTGCGAAGGGGTGACCGCAGAGCCGGTCGTCACGCGCACCCGCGATGCCGGGGAAGAAATCGTCTCGCAGGCGACGGCTTTAGAAGCGTCGCTGATTGTGCTGGCGTATCAGCCGTCGGACGACCCGGACGACACGTTCATGCAGCGCGTCACCCGCACGGTCATTGACCGCGCCCCCTGCGAGGTGATATTGAATAAGCAGGCAACCCCGTAGGGGCAGGTCCCCGTGCCTGCCCTTGTTGTTTTGTGCCTGCCCTCCTTGACAAGAGGGCGCACACGAGACAAGAGGGCGCACACGGGGGTGCGCCCCTACGGGGCAAGAGTTATTCCAGCACTTCCAGCGCGTTCGGCAGGTGCGTCAAAATCTCGCAGCCGCCCTTGGTGACTAAGACGTCTTCTTCTAGGCGCAGGCCGCCCCACCCTTCCAGATAAATGCCCGGCTCGACCGTCATTACCATGCCCGGCTTGAGAACTAGCTCACTGGTACGAACGGAAAAGCCGGGGCCGTCATGGACTGACCGGCCCAGCGAATGTCCCAGCGAATGGCCGAATGCTTCCCCGTAACCGTGCGACGCGATATAATCACGGGCGACAGCGTCTATCTCCTGGCCGGTCTTGCCGGGTTTAATCGCCGCGATGGCCCGCTGCTGGGCTTCCAAAACAACTGCGTAAATCTCGCGCTGCTTGTCGGTCACAGACCCAAGCGCATAAGTGCGCGTGATGTCCGAATTGTAGCCTTCCACCGTTGCGCCCCAGTCAATCGTCACGAAGTCCCCGGCAGCCATTGGGCGGGTGCCGGCATGGTGATGGGGATGTGCGCCGCTGGGCCCTGACGCCACAATTGTGTCAAAGGCCGCGCCGGACGCGCCGAGACGCCGCATCGCAAACTCCATCTCCATCGCAAAGTCTTGTTCGCGGGTGCCGGGCGTCAGCAGCGGCTTTACGGTCCGCATCGCTGTCTCCGCGACTGTGATGGCGTCTTTAATCAGGGCGATTTCGCCGGCGTCTTTAACTAACCGCAGCGTTTCCACCAGGTCTTTTGTCGGGGTCCACTCTAGGTCGGGGAGCAGAGCGCGGAATGTTTCCCACTGGCCGACCGTGACCTGGCTTGCCTCGAAGCCGAGGCGCTTGACGCCGGGCCGCGCTTCCAGAACAGCTTTCAGCGCTTCTCCGTAGCCGCCGCTGCCCTGCGGCGTTTCGACGACCTCAAAGCCGGTACATTCGGCCTGAGCGCGGAGGGTGTAGCGGGCATCGGTGATGAACAGCGCCTCGTCCGGCGTGAGGACGATTTGAGCGGTAGACCCGGTAAAGCCGGAAACGTAGCCGATGTTGCCGCTGTCGGTCAGCAGCAGAGCGTCAATGGCGGGGTCGTGCGCGGCGATTGCCTCGCGGAGCGCGGAAACGCGGGTGGAAGAGGAAGGCGGCATGAGCAGTGTGTCTTTCTTAAATCGCTGTTTTAGCGGTGGCTTTCTTCGATCAAGTTCTTCGCGGCGCTGAGAGCCATCAAGTAGCCGTAGGGACCGAAGCCGACGACCTGGCCTGTCGTAATTGGGGAAATGACGCTGTGGCGGCGAAACTCTTCGCGGGCCTGGACGTTTGACAAATGGACTTCAATCGTTGGCAGGCGCGAGTCGGCGAGGGCGTCTCGAATCGCATACGAGTAGTGCGTGTACGCGCCGGGATTGATGACGATGGCATTGGCCTGGCCCATCGCTTCCTGCACGAAGTCCACAATCGCGCCTTCAGAATTGGACTGCCGGATGGTGACTTCGACGCCGAGATACTTGGCATGGGCCGTGATTTTGCGATTGACTGACTCAAAGTCATCTTTGCCGTAGGTGTCGGGGTCACGCACTCCGAGCAAATTCAGATTGGGGCCGTGGATCAGCGCGATGCGGATGGGGCCGGAACGGGTAAGTTGCACAGTATTCTCCGTGAATAATTTCGGTGAACTAGAGTGGTTTTTCGGGCAAAGCCGCTTCTTCCGGCAGCAGGATTGGGATGCCGTCGCGGATTGGGTAGATGCGCCCGCACTGATCGCAGACGAGCGTGTCGCCGTCCTGCCGCAGCGGCGGGCGGTTGTCGTCGGCGGGGCAGGCGAGAACCGCTAGAAACTTCGGGTCAAGTAGTGTAGTCATAGTTTGTTCTTCAATTTGCCTTATTCTTTGATGATCTGAAAGCATCGCTTCAAAAACTTCAGCATGTTCAGCATTCCACGCGCATTGAATGCCAAATTAGCAAACGCATAGTCGGCTGGAGCAATGACTCCGGCCGGTGTCTGCCACGGGTACTCGGCATTCGGGCCGCCATTCGCGTTAGTGGGTGCCAGGTTCTCGATAAGATGGGCATAAGGCAGAAGGTCATCAACATAGCTGTTCATCTGTTTTGGGCCGCCGGGAAAAAGCCTGTGCAGTTCGGGCCGACGCTTGATCTGCTGCAAAAAGTTCGCATAGCCGCGATGAACCTTTGGCTGCTGCGGGCCACCCGGCGAGCTGGCAAACCCCTTTGCCAATTTTTCCGTTGTCATTTGCAGGTAATGAAGCTGCTGGCAAAAAGCCGCGCTGGACGTTTCTAGAAGCTGGAATGCTTCGTAATCCGAACGTGCCTGACGAAAATAGGCAGCCTGCCAATCCTGCGCCATGCGGTTACTCCTGCGGCCAAAGTTTGACCGCATCCTCCCATGTTCCCCATCCCGGCGGCAGGGGAAGATGAAACGCTTCTTCCGGGCGAATCAACGCCACCGAGGAGCGGAAAGGAATGCCGCTTGCGGGGGACGCTCCAAAGTAGTAGGGAACGATCTCCGTGTCTGAAAGAGTTGTCGGATCGGTTTCAATCAACCGAATTTCGTCTGGGTGCGGGAAAAAATAAACCGCCTCGGTCTCCGGGGCCGCTTCCATGTTATACTCGGCGAGCTTTCGGGCCGCCTCTTCGATGCTTTCCATCACGACTGTCATTGGAGGCACTCCTTGTAAATCACAAGAGTTTCTTTTGCGGCCTTTTCCCACGAAAACAGCGCCGCGCGTTTCGGGCCGCGCTCGCGCCAGTCGGCCATAACCGCAGGCGACGCCAGCAGCGCGGCTAACGCGCTCGCCCAGGCACCGGCGTCATCGGCGGGCAGCAAAATCCCGGCCTCGCCGACCACTTCCGGCAGGGACGACGACCGGCTGCACAGCACCGGGCAGCCGCAGGCCATGGCTTCGAGCGGCGGCAAACCGAAGCCTTCGTAGCGCGACGGATAGCACAGCGCGTCCGCCCCGCCGTACAGGAGCGGCAGGTCGGCGTCGGCGACATAGCCCGCCAGCACGATTTCGTGCCTGACTGCATCCGGCAGGGCCGCGAGCTGAGCATCGGTTTCGTCGAGCCAGCCGCGCTTGCCTGCGATTACAAGGCGGTGCGGCGGCGGGTGCGGGCTGGACTTCAGCCTGGCGAACGCTTCCAGCAGCAGCGCCAAATTTTTACGCGGCTGCAAAACGCCGACCGCCAGCAGGTAGGGCCGATTTTCTAGTCCTAATGCCTTGTTCGCCGCCGCCTGCGCGGTTTCCTGCCCGCTCTGCGGGACTTGGAACTGCGGCCCGGCGGCTTCTAAGACGACACGCACTTTTCCGGCGGGGATCGCCGGGTAAAAGTGCAAAATATCGCGGCGCGTGCTTTCCGAAACGGCCACAATCGCCGCCGCTTTCTGCATGGAACGCGGGACCAGCGTGCTGAGTATCCAGCGATCTTTCGGCAGGAACAAGTCGGGATGGACCCGGAACGAAATGTCGTGAATGGTCGTGACGACCGGGCAGGGTGCGCCGAGCAGCGGGATATTGTACTGCGTGTGGGCGACATCTATCTTATCGGCTTTGAGCGCACGTGGGAACGCCGACAGCATCCAGAGGGCATCATTTGCGGGCTTTTCGATTTGCCGCCACGCAAAGTTCGGCCCCAGCGCCGGCGTCTCGCCCTCGACCAGGCCGCGCGTGTACAACACGTATTCGTTCACGCTGTCCACTGCCGCCAGGCCGCCGAGGAGGCCGCGCCAGTAGGTTCGGTCCCCGGTGAAGCGCCCGGACAGTGTCCGCGCATCAATGCCGATTCGCATGGATAGAGTATACTCAAAGCCTATGCGAAAGTTGCGAGTCCGAAAAATACGAGTGCTGCTGTTAATCCATGAGCTGTCGCCGACGGGAGCGCCGAAAGTCGCTTTAAGTGCGTTTGAGCGGTTCGGCGACGCCGTGGAGCTGCGGACGCTGGCGTATCTGGGCGGGCCGCTCAGGCCGAGGTTTGCGGCGCTTGGGCCGGTGCAGACGCTGGTGAGCTACGGCTGGCCGGGGATGTCCGCACCGCTCGGGGCACTGGCGCGGTTTGCGGGGCACCGGGCGCTGAGCCTTGCGAAAGGCCGGCTTTGGGCCGGGCCGCTGCGCCGCTGGCAGCCGGACATCATCTACATCAACAGCGTGGCCGCGCTGCTTGCGGTGCGGCGGCTGGCGCTGCCGCCTGCGCCGGTGCTGCTGCATGTCCATGAACTGGACCATGTGCTGGCCCCATTTCTGGAGCATTCGCCGGACCTGCTGCGGGATTTGCCGGCTCGCTATGTCGCCGTCTCAAACGCCGTCGCGGAGGCGCTGACGGAGCGCTTCGGCATAAACCCGGCAAAAGTGACGGTTGTACCGGCGTTTATTGACGCGGTGCCTGAATTTGCGCCTGTTGCGCCCGATATTGCGCCCTCTTTGCGCCCGGACACGCGCTGGGTTGTCGGCGGGGCGGGGGTCATCAACTGGTGCAAAGGGGCGCAGCTTTGGCTGCTGATGGCGGCGGAAGTCAAGCGGCTGCTCGGCGCGGACCGTGTGCGCTTTGTCTGGGTCGGCGTTCCAGGCAACGAAGAAGGCTGGCAGTTCCACGAAATGGCCCGCAAGTTGCTTTTGACTGAGGACATTGAGTTTGTAGCGTTCACGCCTGAGCCGCTGGCGTACTACCAGAAGTTTGACGTGTTCGCGCTCACGTCGTGGGAAGAAACCGCGTCGCTGGCGCTGCTGGAAAACATGGCGCTGGAGAGGCCCGTTGTCTGCTTCGCCGGGTCCGGCGGCCCGGCGGAGTTCGCGGGTGACGCGGGCGTCACGCTCCTAAACTTCTCGCCCACGGAAATGGCCGCCGCCGTCGCCGATCTGTGCCGCGACCCCGCCCGGCGGAAAGCGCTGGGAAAAGCGGCTCGGCAGCGCATTTTGGAGAATTTCACGGCGGCCATGCAGGCCCCGCACATCTTGGAGGAAATTCGGCGACTAGCGGCGCAGGCGGGCCAGCCGGTTCAGGACGCGCTGCCACTGGTAGAAGCGCAGGTAGGAACCGAAGAACCGGAGCCAGGAACGTGAGAACGGACGGCCCCAATTATCCCGGCTTGCGGCCAGGGTTTCCGCCCACTGCCTGCGGTTCGCCGAAAACGAGATCGTGCCTTCGCCGCAGCGGAAGACGGCCAGCGTCTGGTCTATCGTGCGGACCGGAAAATGCTCCGTGAGCTTGATCCAGTGCCGGTAATCCATCGCGTAGCGGTCGCGCTCCTCAAAGCCGCCCACTCTGCCCAGCGCACGACGCGAGATAAACGTGCTGGGCGCGGGCAGCATGACGGGCCGGCCCCAGTAGCGCCAGCACTGGATCAAATCGTCGTGGCTCGTGAAGCACGCTTTCAACGAAACCCAGAGCGTGCCGTCGTTATGCACCTGATCGCAGCCGCCTGAGACTAAACCGGCGTCCGGGTGCGCCGCCCATTCCGCCGCCACGCGCTCCAAAGCCCCCGGCAGGTAGTAATCATCGTCCCCCAGCACCCCGACCGCGTCCCCGGTCGCCAGGGCCAGCCCCTTGTTGAGCGCCTGAGAAAGCCCGTCATCCGGCTCCGAAATCCAGCGGATGTGCGGGTACTTGGCGGCGTACTCCCGCAGCATTTCCACGGTGCCGTCGGTCGAGCCGCCGTCTATGATGACATGCTCTTTCTCAGGATAGCTCTGCGCCGCCACACTTTCGATGCAGCGCGGCAGAAAGTCCCGCCGGTTCAGCGTCGCCGTGACCACAGAAATTTTCATCTTACCGTTTCCATTGATGCTGCCAGCTTGCGGTAGACATCCAGTGTCTGTCCGGCTGTCGCGGCCCAGGAGTAGCGCTGAGCGTACTCTTTTGCTTCCGAAGTACGCGCTGTGTTCTGCCCCTCGCTTTTTGCCGCTTCTAAAGCAGAAACAAAGCTGTCCGGCGCATCCACTTCAAAGTAAATTGGGTGGTCGCCAGCAACTTCAACTGTCGAAGGAATGCGAGAAGCAACTACCGGACAGCCGCAAGACATCGCTTCAAGCAGCGGAATCCCGAAACCCTCATACAGTGACGGATAAACATAAGCGGAGGCCGCACGGTACAAGCGGCTGAGTTCCAAATCGCCGACAGAACCGATCAAGCGCAGGTTTTTAACAATGCCGAGCGACGCAAAAAGTGCCTGCTCCTCTGCCGACCACGGTTCGCCGACCACTGCGAGATCAACCTCTCTGCGGTCTTGCCACATTGAATACGCACGGGCCAGCGCTGCGAAGTTCTTGTTATGAGAGCGTCTGCCGACATAAAGAAAGAACGGCTTGTCCGAGGTCAGGGGCGGTGCATCACCGGGAAGCCCGTCGTCAGGCTGTTCGCGGAACACATCGCTATACGCCAGTGGGATTGTCACGATTTTCGCCGGATCAATCCCATAAAAGCGATGAACATCCTGCCGGGTCACATCGGAGATGCTAATCACAATATCGGCGTCGAGGGCGCAGCGCCGCTTGAGCGCCCGAAATGCTTCCTCTTCCGGCCCGGCAAACAGGTCCGGGTAGAGTTCTTGGATCATGTCATAGATCGTGACGACCTGTGCGCCTTTCCAGAAGCGCGGGCGCGTGAAGTAGGTGGAGTGCCAAATTCTGCCGGTCCCGATACCAATAGCCTGCTGGCGCAGCATTCCGTTGATCGCGGCGCGAATTGGTCGGGGCAAGCGAGCGCCGCTGAGACCGGGAATCACATGAGGAGAAATCTGTGCGTGGCGCGGCAGCGGCTGAACCAAGTTCTTTGCCGAGAGAAGATCAATATGCAGCTTAGGTTCTTGATCGCATAGGCGCGGCAGCAGCTCGCTGTAAAGCCGGGAAATCCCGCCTCTGGCCTGAAGCTGATAAATGACGGCATCCACAGTGACGTTAAGCATGTTTGGGCTATAAATACTTTTTTGAGCTATAAATACTTTTGCAGAGTTTGCCAGACCGCATTGCAAAATCGGTCCCAGGTGTAGTGGGTCTCCACCAAACTGCGGTTTACGGCGCTTAACTGCTGCAACTGTTCGTTGGAAGCATACTGCATTTCTGTCAGCGTCCGGGCATTTGCGTCAATGTCTGTGGTGCTTAGCGGCATCAACGACGGCATGTTGTAGTAGCCGGACTGCGGCGTACAGGCAACCGGAAATCCCCAGGCCATTGCTTCCAAAATCGTTGTCGGATTGGCATCAGAGACCGACGTGTTGACAAAAATATCGTACATGCCCGCTAGTTTGCCGACATACTCCGGCGTCAGCGCCGCATAGGAAGCAATGCGCGGAACAAATGCGATTTCGTCACCCGCCCCAATCCAGCCTTTCCGAAACTCCGGCAGCCGTTCCATCGTCGCGGCCAGGACTTCAGGACCCTTCTCCGGCACATTGTAGCCGATGTGTAAAAACCCTCTGCTGCCGGGCGCATTGAACTGATGCTTGACACTTGGATACTCACGGGCGTTGATCGCCATGTCCAAACGCACGATTTTATGCTGCCAGGGAGCTAAGAAAGAGTCGCCGAGAGTGTCGTACCAATAAGGCCCCATAATGCCGAGTACCATGTCCGCCCGGTCAAGCAAGGGCAACACATACTCATTGACAGAAGCCAGGGCATGATGGATTGGAAGAACCAATACTTTCGCCCGGCAGGGACGACCACTGAAAAATGCCTGCTGAACTACCGTGCTTGGATCTGGATGAGGGTGGCCCAGAACGACATCGTCCGGCCCATACGGAATCCCGCCGTGCTCCTGCCAGTCGTAAAGTTTGCAGCGCAGTTTCTGCCGCAAAAAGTGCAGCAGATTGACGGTAATGGAATAAGGCGCTGCTAAAGGCACGGGCAAGCCGGGGAGCCAGCCGAAGCGGTAGGAAGGCGGCAACCTCAATCTCTGCCGGGCCAGATCATACTTTGCAAGACTGCGGCTTAGGCCGCGAACACGGCGCAGGCGCGGCACCGCATACACAAAATGAACCGTCATAAAGCACCGGCCGGAGTGCGCTCAAAGACGGCAAACCCGACAGAATGCGGCGGGGTGATCATCCGCCGCAAAGTCCAATCAGAGGCATCTTCCAAAATAGGACGCAAAAGCAGCATTTTCTCCGTGTTCCAGTCATGCGCCATGACGACGGCTCTCTGGGACAGGAATGGCTCAAACATCTGAAACTCGTTCGCCGTCATCTCCGCGTCCTCAGCACCATCCAAAAGAAGCGCATCTATCGGCGCGATTTGCGGCAGCAAAGCGGAATAAACTTGAGCGCTCGCTCCTGAATGAAACTGCACAAAAGGCAGCAGCCGGCTCAGGTGCTGCGCGTAGCCCTGAGCCGCTTTTGCATGGAACTCCGGCATGACTTCCGTGGTATGCAGAACGCCGCCGCCGTTGTCATAAAGCGCCTGAGCAATAAAATAAGTGCTGCCGCCTCCAAGCCAGGTGCCGCTCTCGCAGACGATGCGCGGCTTATAGCGGCGTATGGTCTCGTAAAGCGCTTTGCGATCAGCATACCACATCTGACCCGGAACCTCTGGGCAGCCTTCATAGAACCAGCTCAGACGCTTTGGAATCAGGCTACGAACTAGGTTCCAGATTTTTTGTTCGCGCGGGCTGCAGCGTTGAGCGACTTAATGACCATGTCTGCTCCTGTACCGAAAACTTCTGAGGCGACGCTTCAGCGCCGCCGCCGCCCGCAGCGGCAAAGAAGGCGGCGCGGGCGGCTGAAATTGCTGCTGAAAAAAGGGCAAATCATAACGCTGATCGGCGTAAACCTGAGCCGGATGGGTCATCGAGGCGGTGTTCAAGGCAAAGACCGGCTTGAAGTGGTTCCGGTCCTGCTCGGAAGAGTGCTGGCCCACCACGCCAATGTTAGAAATTAAGTTGACTTTTGGCACGACGCACAGGCCGGAATTAAATAAGCAGGAATAGAACCACTGAACATCCCAGGTATCTACTTGGCCTTGATGTACCAGATCAAAACTTGTCGCCATGTGGTTTTGCATAAACGGCTGCGGGTAGAAGCCTTGCAGTTGGCCCTGCGCTTTCAATGCC
>JAABUO010010027.1_pt1 | contig 10524 bp, 15 predicted proteins | sample 5559291 | NCBI WGS metagenome assembly JAABUO01 (sample SAMN10711878, study PRJNA513372) | rock metagenome | isolation source: Antarctica rocks | place: Antarctica: Victoria Land, Finger Mt sud
ATACAAGGTGGATTGTGTATGCCATACAGCACTGCAGCATCGCCCAACTACACATGAAACTTTGAGCGCAATAAGGCCAAAAGCAAGGACAGTTTGAGTAGCATTTGGAGTAAGGTTCATCACCATGTGTATTCAGCTCATCCTGACAACAAATGCTGTTGAGCAGTACATGCAGCACACGTGAAAAGCTTCTCTTAACACAATTACATGATGCATCTGGACAGGTGTGAAGCCTCACTGTGGAATGATCAGTTGGTGGTGCCATTGCATGCCCTCCCTTGCCGCTCACGTTGGCTATGATACTGTTGAAACCCTGCAAAGCACTGCAACGTCAACTGGGAAGGCCTATAAAGTGTGTGGCGCAGTCAAAACAGGTGATTTATGCTGCACGGCTGTTTACATGATTCAGGCCATAGCGACATAGCATGTCAGCATGACAGAGCAGAGGCAAATTGGGCCTGCCAAGTTTTGGAGCCACTGTTACTGATTTGTAGGCCAGGAAGAGTGACTCAAACGCTGTGGCCACAGGTTGAAAGCAATTTGCTTTCTGCATATCAATATGATCACGCCAGAAGTAAATTGTACAGGCAGAGCACCTTCTCAGCAGTGCCCACAAGCGCAATCTGAACGGGTGTGCGAAGCAGTGAGGGCAGCCCATCTACAAGTATGGGCCCCCCCTCGTCCACCACAAAGTCCAGGGTCACACCCCTTGAGGCCAGCAGGCTAGCCATGGCTCCTGCTCCTCTGTCCCCCCCTACCTCTTCATCATGCCCAAAAGCAAGGTACAGTGTGCGCTCAGGCTGCGTCCTGCATTGCCACTGACATACACTCCTTCACACACTGCAAATTGGGAAAATGTTCTTGCAGCTACAGCTGTCACGGCAATTGCATTTGACAGCATATGCCACAGATGTAATTGTTGACAACAGGGCAGAGCCTCAGGTCATGGTACAGTATAAAGGATGTCTTTCAGCTGCAATGACGCATGTCAAGGCCTCAATCTGCTCTGCAAGCATGCATCTGAGCCACAGAGCATGCTCATACATGTGGCTACTGCAGGTTTTGATGCATTCTCACAGGCACTCAGACAGCTTTGTTGAGATTTGCACAGGCCCAAGTACTCAAAATTGCATACTTCCAAATTGGAACACAGACATGCTGCAGCACATAATGTGGCTACCATTTCAGCGCTGCAACTTGCTCTCTGGGACAGCACATATTGCTACAGTGGGCACCATTGCGCCTGTAAGCTCACCAGCCAGATTTGAGAAGTTCAGTCACAGCCTCCAGTAAGGCTATCACCATGAATTTGAGGTCCATTGCGCCGCGACCATATATATAGCTGCATACACACACAAAGCCATGCATGGTGGGCTTGCTCCACCTGCTCAGTGTTCACACTGATGTTGAGGTGACACATGATCAGATTCTTCACTTGTCACTGCAAAGGCATGAGCGTGGGTATACTCAAATGCCATCATCATCAGCAAGGAGCTACATGTGTCAGGAGTGACTGAAGGGTAGTTTTCTGGACTGATTGTGTTGATAGCAGCTAGCTTTCAATGCATGCTGTTTAACACATACGTGCATTGTAGTATTGTCATTCACAGGGTGGTGTCATTGGAGTTGCTATCAATGTGCCTTATTGCTGTTGCAGAGACTGTCTCTGGTGATGGGTGTTCCTTGGCATTGATCTTCAACGCAAGCTCAACATGTTTGCATAAGAGGGCACTTCTGCAGAACCATCCTTCCAAAAACTTATGGTGGTATAGCACAGGCGTAGGCTGTCTGAGACAGCGTCACGTGTTGTGTCACAAACTCACAAGTACAAGTTAGGTTGTTGATTTGCACCTCACTCGTCAAAGATCTCTCCACCATAAGGAGGTCTGCTCCATTCACTGCTGGGTCCCTCTGTTGCAGAGACAACATCAATGTGGCTAACAAAGAGGACAGGCTTGAGTGACGTGTCACGGCCCTGCCATTGAATCAGCAGGCTATGCTCTGCAATCTGAGCAGCAAAATGATGTGTCAGGCTTATGCTTTGGCTAGCAAGTGCTGGGTCACTGACAGTACACAAGTCTCAACATACCACTTCAACGTTCAGCTGCTTCCAAACAGATGGATAGGATTGGTGTAGATGCTTGTGAGCTAGTCGGAATTGCTCAGGATCCTGTGCATGGCTTTCTTGCATGCCTGAGTTGCTGATTGTTCGAAACTTGAGGAAATTCACCAGCCTGTCAACTGCTCCTTTTCCATCCGACAGCGCGATGTCAACAGCATCTGGGCGAAGCAATGACATTGATGAATCACAAAGACCAAAAAAAGGTTGTGTCAGTGCCTTGCATGCAATAATACGTTTGCTGGGCGCATACCGTACTGGGTTCCGGGATCGTTGCCGATATTGCATGACAAAGTTTGCACAAAAAACGCGAATGGCACAGCTAGCAGTGCGAGAAGGACGACCAGACGGACAGACGACATAGTTACTGCTTGCACATCACTTTCCAAGCCAGTAACTTAGAATTCCATGCAAGCGAGTCAGACCGTGAGACGCTGCATTCGTGCAAAGGTTGGTGCATCAACCAGGATGCGCCAGACGTCACATGTCATATTGCTGAAGTGTCATGCTTTTGCTTGGGTCAAACTGGTTGGGTCAAACTGGTTCATGAGGGCTCTCCCTTCCAGCTGGCCTAAGTGCTGCCCTGAAGACACCTAATAATGTGACTAAGCTCCTGACAACATCCCGATGCACAGTTGCTGCCGCATTCTTGCTAGCGGCCAGGGCTCAATCCGCTGCACCACCGAGCACTCAGCAGCCAAAGATCCCCCGACATCAGTCCTAGTAGCACTTCATGCACCGGAAGTGGTCGGCTAGGGCACTGAGTGTGATCTTGCTGTCGTGCCTTTTTGCCGTGTGTCATACGGCCCGTTCTTTGGGGCAACCATTGCCAGCTGAGATTCAAGGGCTTCAGTCGTCATACCATTGCGCACCGCTTGAGGCTGGGCAGCACCCAGACCACCGAGTTTGCTTCTTTAAAAACTTACTTTTGTTCAACGGGTCCCTTGTCTACCTCGGTCCAGACGCCAGGAGCATACCGTCGATCAACACAGAGTACTGGCTTGGAGGAACGCTGCAAGAATCCCTGACCAACTACACCTCTATCGAGCTGTTGGAACCGCGGCCTGAGCGTGTCGTTACTGTCAACAAAGCTGCCCTAACGGACTGGATATTTTACCACAACTACTTTCATGTCTTCGCGGAGTACCTACCTTCCCTCCACAATGTGCTGTGCAAGTACTGGGACGACTGCACTTTCAACCCAAACTCAGACTTGGACATCATCCTGCTGACACCAGGCATAGACGTCAACCGCAGCAGGGACGCTATCCACACAGATGCAGCCGCATGCGTGACATCCAAGCCCATCAGTGCTATATCAGCAACTATCAACAACACGCACACTGCCGTGCTGATCAAAGATGCAATTGCTGGCTGGGGACCAGAGTGCCGAGCAGACCACTGGCACTGCTTACCCTGGTGGGTCTTACACCCTCTACCTTGTTGTCATTTCTTCAGCACTGTCAGAGTCAATGTCTATCAGCACTGTAACAGTCAAATGTCCACTATCGCCAAGCTCAGGGAACCAACATCTGCATTCCCAGCACCATCATCTGTCGCCAGCAGCACAGTGATTTGCACCATACGGCTGCAAATGCGCAAGCTCTATTGTGAGTTGCTGCTGAATCACAAGCTTGAGCACAACATGCGTCACATACCATGCTCACCTGTGCACACCTGCAAGCACTTGTCTCAGCAGGCGTATCTGCAGCTGAAGCAAGCATGCTGAACTTGCTGTAAGCAAGGTCCTCATCAACGTGTATTGTCTATTTGCAGGCTGACAACATGAATGTTTGCTTGTAGGGAGTATCGGAGACCACCCAAAGCAGAGATCATGGATCTTTGGAGACAACGAGTAGGGGACTGCATTGGCTTTGACTGGGACAGAACCGTCCAGGCGTCCCCACCCACTATCATTGTCATTGACAGGGCTTGGAATGCCAGTCGGCACATCGTCAACATCAACCATGTCATGTCAACCCTGGAGCATCACTACCCACAAGCTCATGTGGAGCTGCATTACTTGGAGCACTTGAGCCTGAAGCAACAAGCTGTCATCTACAACAAGGCCTCCATTGTGATGTGGGTTCATGGGGCAAGTATGGCAAACCTGATTTTCCTGCCGAGGCAAGCTGCGGGGCTGCATATAGTCCCCAGACCGCACATCCAGGAGAATCTGGATTGGCCTGAGGAGCTTGTGAGAGACCTGTCAAACGATGTAAGGGTCTGCACAAGCTGGCTGTTCCTGTCACACCAAGCAAGGATCTGTTGGGTTGTGACAGGTTTAATAAGTCTGCTTGACGCTGTTCATGCCTCTGCATTCAGCACTTGGCTGTAGCACTGAAGCCACAACTACCATGCAAGCTAGCCTGCACATGCATCAACATGCTGCAGTCACTGCATGCCGTCAAGCTGACTGTGAACATGAATTATGCATGGCGGCTTGTGCCAGACATGCTCCAACATGTGTTTTCCTCAGTGGCAACAGTCACCTTGTCAACATCTTCTGGTGGCATAGGCTAGTCATGTACTCAGGACAATATGCTGTGCAGATCAAGCTGGTGCATCTGAACAACACAGGCCCAGATCTTCTGCCCCTCAAGACCTCCAGGTTGTTCTTTGACAAAATATACCAGATGCTTGACAGGAGAGAAAAGCTTGCGATCTGGGAGGAGGGGAAATGTGTGGAAGAGCTGAAGCGTCCTATTGTTGTGAACGAATCTGAGACATTTCATCACTACTGCGAGGAGTTCTGGTTCAAGACCAGTGTGGACATTGTGCTCAACATGACGGCTGTCATTCCTGCCATAGATGATCTATTCGAAAATTACTTCCCCTCCCTTCAGCTTGATGATCAGTCGTTGCCAGTAAGGGCTTCAGGGCACAGGGGCACCTCCAAAATATCTCATGGTCAAGATGACTCAGATAACACACAGGTGTCTCACCAGCATGTTTTGCATCATCGCAAAAGAGGGTTTGGGACCCAGCTTGAGCCTTAGAAGCTTTGTTTCGCTGCACAGGTGATAGCACGTACCTTAGTCGTAATGTGCCATCAGGAGCCACTTTGTGACTCCACTATCACAGTATGTATATGTATATGTATTGCAAACGCATCTGCTAAACATGATATAGCATTATGACCATTGGATGAAGCTGATTTATGAACGCAGCGTTAGAAGTAGGTGTCTGCAACCTAGGAGCAAACCACTTAGAGCCTAAGCCCTTGATGCTTGTATCTAGTGTTGATTGTGTGTGGCTGAATCGAGTACAATGTTGTTGTGTTGCACTCGTCAGACAACATGAGAATGTTGTTTGACCAGTTGCATACACAGGTCTTTCAAATTTCATTCCTATGGGACTTGATGATAGGTGTTTTTATTGATTGCATTGAAACACCAAGCAGCAATATGTGAGTGATGCTATATGTTAGCCATATTTCGAACGACGTTCTGTGCTCAACATACGTGTCATGGCACAGCAGATTTAAATCATACACGAGGCTGGCAGGTGCAGCAGCAGATTAAACGTTCATTCAGCATTGACTGGGCTACGCATTAGCTGCTGCCTAGCTTCTCAATGACCTGCTTCGGTGCATAGAATTTCTTTGCCTCCTCTAAAGCAGTGAAGAAGACACAGCCTCCCAGACCAATCCATATCACTCGTGGCTGCCAGCCCTGCAATACATACCACGAAATTGTACCTTCAGAGCTGAGCAAGTTGTGAGTGAAACCTGTGACAACTTGCTGCAACAGCCTGGAAAACTGTGCAAGCCAAAAAGACAAATCACAGCAAGCGGTGTTGTCAATCAGCAGTGGTCTGACAAATCATCAAGTGGTCAATGCACAGCACTGCCAATCTGCTCAGCAGCACTGCGTGTGCTATCAGATGCTGACAACAATTGATTTCACAAGCTGTCAGCACACAGCAAAGCAAAACTCAGGCACACCTGGTGGGCAGTGCCCACTGCTGCAATTGCATGCAGCCAATCAGTATCTTTTACCAACAGAAGACATGGATGGAATGCCGCATGTGCAGTACCTAACACTACTGTGTGCTCAACTCTTGCCAAGCAACATTGTAGCAACTTCACATGCTCAGTCTGATTGCTGACAACTGCTTTTCAGACTTGTCCGCATGTACCTGTAAGAAGGTGGCATAGCCTTCCTCTTGGCCAATCTTCCTGGCACAGTCAATCACTCCACTGTAGGTTCGCTTAGACCCCTGGGTCATAAGGCGGGTCTTGATGACATCCAAGGGGGTAGTGGCAACACCTGTGATTGACCCTGCCAGAGCACCTGAGCAGAGAGCAAAGCATTTGCTGAATGATTGCACATTGACAATAAGCAGTTCTGGCAGTCAGTGGTAATCTGCATTGACAGTGCCTACAAGTTGCTGTGTCGCTGGTGCTTGGCAGTGAAAATGGTGCTGAGCAGCCAATGACACACGTAACGGCATCTAAACGGTGCAGTTGATGTAGGCTTCTGAATTTAATCAGAGTCTGATCTGCCTCTGATTGACACTTCTGTGAGGCTTTTGCGCATTGCGCTGACTGACTTGTGTCGCAGTATTCACAACAACTCACCTATTACAGCACTCTCATGCGGTCTTATGTCGCTGCCTTTGTATTTGACCCATGATTTCTTGAGTTGCTCGTATGCCACAAACTCAATGGCGTCAAAGGGCAGATCTCTGAGCATGAATGACCCATAGCCAGCAAACAAGCCTCGTACTCCCTCTGTCCTCAAAATGGTTTGTACAGCATTTGCTGCTCCTCTTGTGAATTCCCCTGCACACCAAACATTGCTGATTTTGCAGTGTGCTTGCTTCTGCCTACATGGATTTGCTGGCTTACTATTGATGCGGTCTGTACTCATTTGTGGGCTTTCGCCGCAGGTGGTACAAGCGGCATACGCAAACCCGGGTGATCAGAGCGCTGCAAGAGGTTCTGCTGCATATGCTTCATGTGAGTTGGCATGCATGCATGTATGAGTGGGTTTGTGAGCTGACACAGGCACCTTTGCTTGACAGCTGCAAAGCACAGACGCAAGCTGTGTAGTTCCTGCCTGAACCAGTCAAGCCAGCTGGCATCTGATCCAGCATGCTCTGCATGCTTGTCGCAATGTCGGCACGCGTATCTAAAGACAAAGGAACAACATTTTAGGGGTCCCACATGCATGCATAGTCAGATCAGTTTGGTCCTGACCTGATTGCAAGCGCTGCTTGACTACCTCAGTAGGTACACGGATGACTGATGCCACCACACCAGCTGCCGAGCCTGCTCCCAGAGGAGCTAAAAAGGATCTCTCCTCGGAAACTCTACTGCTGATGGCGGCTTTGACTGGCTCATAGATTCCCATGAATACTGCTGATGCTGGTGCTACTCCAACTAGATTGCCCCAAACCCCAGCATATAGGTTCTTTGCACCGCCTTGCTTGACCAGGGCCTTCCAGCCGCCCCCTTTCAGCATGAGCTGGAGCCTGGTCTTGATGGTGTCAATGGGATACAAAGCTGCACAGAATACCTCAACATCACATACATGCCAGAAGCAATGACAAAGGCTTGTGCTTGCTCCTGAGTGTCATGATGGTGTCAAGAGAGTTGCACAGAGCTGTGTACAATTCAACTTCTTGTAACTAGAGCAGCGCAGCAAGGCCACCAGGGCTGGAGCTGACCTGCCTCAACAGCACATCCAGCAGTTGCACCAGCAGCTACATTGCCCAGCACTATTCGCCAGGCTGGCACTCCAGTAGCTTTTGCCACATCAGTGGCAGATGTGACCTTTTTCTCGTCCGCTGATGCAAGCATGTAAAGTGGCGCTGTGTGACTCCTACTTTTCTGATGCTCTGCATCACATGCAGAGTTGAGGACCTGTCAACTTGCATATGCAGCTTCTGCATTGTGATTGCTTGCTTACCAGGCTTAATGTGGCTGGAGCTTGCACAGAAGGATATGCTGGCAAAAGGGTGGACCTTGGACAACCTTTGGCAGCCCTTGCGCTTGCGTAGCTGGGGGTCTGTACTGTGGTTTGCTTGCTGCAAACGGGAAATTGTGCGTCCTACGGAATGGCAATGATGGTGGAAGATGGAGAGTGGGCTTGTCACATCTTCTGGCTGCTCCGAGACGGTTTGTGCAAGTACTAGCTTCCGCCTGGCATATGCGGCCATCAACACCTTCTTACTTGCTGTTTGGGGGCCTTGCGGCTGTGCAGGCAGAAAACGCACTTCGACGCTGCAAGTTCAAATGGACTCGGTTGCTGCTCTTCAACTTCAAGGAGTCAGACGGAGTTCAAACATACTATCACAGAATCAGCAGCAAGCAAACAGAGAGAAATTGTGATGCTTCAGCAGATGATACATGCGATCACAGGTGTTACACAGAGAGCGAGAGAGAGAAGTTCGAGTCTGATCACTGCTTCATGCTGCACGTTGAACAAGCTTGTTCGTTCATAAAAAAGATTAAGGTCTTGTTCGTCTTCAGAGGTTTTGTCAGCCTTGACTACTTTTACCAACGTCCTTGTGTGCAATCTCGGTAGGCACACAACGTAAAGCGGCCTGGCTGCGGCCTGGCTGCGGCCTGGCTGCGGCCTGGATGTTCAAGCGGTGGTTTCAGGTAATGCTCGATCCGACGAAGAAGCCCCTGCAGATTGCTTTGCGCCAGCGAAAGACTCGGCCACGCGCGCTGGTCACATTTGCTGCTTGCTACTGATTTGTACCGCCTGCAATGGCTCCACAGATTCTGCCAAATTACGGCCCTTTTGACCTGAAGTCTGCTGTTGTGCTGATCACGGGCGGAAGTTCGGGTATTGGCCAAGGCCTGGCAGAAGAGTTTCTCAAGGCAGGCAGTACTGTTATCGTAACTGGCCGACGGGAGTCTGCTCTGAAAGAGACGCAAGCCAAGCACCCAGATCTGCACATTTACGTCAACGACGCTTCCAAGGCAGAGGAACGCGAAGCGCTCAGCCAGTGGGTAGTCAAGGAGTTCCCCAAGGTCAATGTGCTGGTGAACAATGCTGGCATCATGCGGTCAGGCCCCCTCTCCAAGGAGACTGATTGGTCAGCCAGGCAGAGCGAAATAGCAATCAACATTGAAGCCCCAGTGCACCTTATGCAGCTGCTCACCCCTCACTTCCTCAAGCAGAAGGAGGCAGCGTTCATCAATCTGTCATCTGGCTTGGGCTATGTGCCATGTGGCACTGCACCAGTCTACGGAGGCACCAAAGCCTTTGTTCACCACTTTACCATGGGCAGCAGGTTTCACTATGCCAACAGCAAGATCCGTGTGGTGGAGATCAGCCCACCGTCTGTCAAGTCCAACCTTGGAGGTGGCCATGACACTGGTGAGGAGACTGATGTGTTCTGTGACCATGTCTTCAAGCGCTTTGCTGCTGGTGAAGCAGAAATAGGGTTTAACTTCTCAGAAAAGGCACGGTTGGCCCCAAGAGCTGACAATGAGAAGACAAGTGTTGGCATGTGGGAGAAGATGGCAAAGGGCATGCCAGTCTTTGAGTCTGAGGCATAGCCAGTTTTTGTATGTCATTGTGAACAAAACTTCTGCTGATGTATACTCATTCAGAACAAGATTTGATCCTGTGCTTTACCTTGAATATCATACAGCATTCAGTGTGCCACCCTTGAACTAGGACTTAGGCTTGGTCTCAAGATGATATTAGAACACACATGTACAGGGATGCTATAGCCTCCGATTCTTGATGTTCCTTTCCATTTTGGATTTGTACAAAAGCTGTTGGATGGCTTCACGTGTACGAATGCATTATAATTACACACGTGTGTTTATTGCTGTTTACTCTGGCGCAAATTGATAAATTTACAGAATCTGGAGTGAAAGATATACATATGACCAAACTCGTCGAATTCGTCACGATATTCGTGTATGAGTTCATGATGACAAGTGAAGCTTAAGCTTCGATGAAGGAATTCCCCCTCTGATGACCCTGTTTACTCTGGCTTGTAATCCGGTGTCTTGCAATTCGTTATCACTTTTGGAGGTCAAAAGTTTGCATTGTGTCAATACGTGAGCATTCCCATGCATTGCGCAGCCTAACACAAGCTTTTTCTTAGTGCACTACCATGTAGTAACACAAGCTTTGCTTGACTGCATGCTGTATCTGACACAATATCTCTATGAGGCATTTCACCAAGCTCTGCAAATCAATGTATCCTTGCAGACGTGTATTGAGATCAACTGTATCAAGGACATACATGGGCACCATCGGTCTTGGTTGTCAAAGTGCAGAGACATCATAACGTTTTTTTTTGTGAAGAAGGAGTGTGTGTGTGTGTGTGTGTGTGTGTGTGTGTGTGTGTGTGTGTGTGTGTGTGTGTGTGTGTGTGTGTGTGTGTGTGAGTGTGTGTGTGTGTGTGTGTGTGTGTGTGTGTGTAAGTCT
>JAABUO010010028.1_pt1 | contig 10523 bp, 7 predicted proteins | sample 5559291 | NCBI WGS metagenome assembly JAABUO01 (sample SAMN10711878, study PRJNA513372) | rock metagenome | isolation source: Antarctica rocks | place: Antarctica: Victoria Land, Finger Mt sud
GCTGGGAGGCCATGCTGGACGCCGCCAACGCCGGGCTGGAGGAGGACGCCGCGCGCGCGGCCGCGGCCGCCGAGGCGGCCGCCGGCCGCGAGGCCGACCTCGCCGCCCGCCTGGCCGCGGCCGAGGCCGAGCCTGACCGCGCCGCCGCTGCGGAGGCGCGCGCGGCGGCCGCGCAGGCGGCCGCCGACGAGCGCGGCGCCGAGGCCGGCGCGCTGCGCGCGCGGCTGGCGGGGCTGGAGGCCGAGCTGGCAAATGCGCGAGCGCAAGCCGGCCCCGGCCCTGACCCAGAGGGCGGCGCGGCCGAGGGCGAGGGCCTGGCGGCGCGCCTGGCGGCCGCGGAGGCCGAGCTGGCGGAGCTGCGCGAGGACCACAACGCGCTGCTGGCCTGCCTCGGCCAGGAGACCGCCAAGGCGCGCCGCCGCCGCCGCCTGCCGGCTCCTTAATTGCACGACGCAGCGCGGGCTCTGGCGCGCAGCGGAGGCGGGCGGCGCGGCGCCGGCCCCTCCGGCAGCCTGCCTGCTGTCACTACCCAAGCAGTCCACTGGTCTGGCCACAGGGGGTTGCGGTGAGGCGGTGCGGCTGTCAGCGCATGCGGCGGGGTGTGCCCCTGCGTTCAGCCGCCGCGCCCGCTCCCGGAGCAGACCTGACGCGCTGCGCGCGCGGGCGCGCGGGCCTGAGCGCGAGCGCGTGCCGTGCCGTCCTGCGCGCCCCTCGAGCTGGCCTGCCCCGCGTGGCGGCCGCCTCTTCTGCGAGCGAGTCGCCCGGCAGCAGAGGCCCCAGTCTGCAGCTCCTCTGGCCGGCGGCACCACAGCGGCCGGCGAGCCCAGCGGCGCATTGTCGCGCGCCAGCAGCTGAGCGCGCCGCGCGCGGCAGGTGCACGAGCTGCAAGTGCTGCTGGAGGGGCACGGCATCGACTTTGACGCCGTCTTGGCCGAGGTGGGCCCTGGGCCTGCGGCAGCCTCGCAGCCAGTGCCCGTAGGATGCGGCAGCTGCCCTGACGCCCGTGCCTGTCAGGCGTCGCACGCGCAGCGAGCCGGCGCCGGCAAGCAGCTGCTGCCTGAGCATGCGCAGCTCTCGCTGGCTTCTGGCGGCGCGGCACCGGGTTTTGACGCGATGACAGTGCCCCGGCTCTGTTCACGTCACAGTGGAAGGCATATGGTGGGGTGCGTTGCGGGCTGCCGGCACTGCACCTGCTCAATGCAAGATGCGCAGCGCGCTGCGGCGGCTGAGCGCGCCAGCCGACGCGCGCAGCTGGCGCTGCGGTGGTGAGCCTGGCGGCTCGCCACCTGCCCGTCCAGGGAAGCGCCGCTGCTGCTTTTCCTGCACGCATGATGCAGCAGCGCTGCGCCGCCTGGCGGCAGGTGGAGGAGAAGTTTGGCTTTGGCGATGACGACGACGAGGTCGGCGGCGATGACGACGAGGAGGCCGGCGGCAGCTACGGCGACGGTGGCGACGCCGCGGGCGCCTCCACCAGCGCCAAAGGTGACCGCGGCCGCGCCTCCTGCCCATGCATGCTCCCGCCCAGTTCCAGCCGGCATGCATGTGTTGGCAGCGCCGCAGCTGGAACCTGGTCCTATTTAGGCAGGCTGTCAGACCGCCGCATCGCAGTTTCGCCCGTCAGCTGGCAGTGTCCATGATGTTCACAGCGCGGCGGTTTGCGCCCGGCTTGATCTGCCCGCTCGGCGTGCTGGCCTGGCCCGATGTCCTTATTAGCTCACACGACTCGTGCCGCCTGCTGCCAGGCGAGGGCGCCGCCGCGCTGGAGGGCCTGCCGGCCGGCGAGCCGCTGTCGCCCGCGCCCAAGGCCGCGGCGGGCGCAGCGGCCGGCGGCGCGCCGGCGGCCGGCGGCGACGCGGGCGGCACGCCGGACATTGCGCTGCATGGCTGGGACGGCGACGACGCGCAGGGCGACTGGGGCGTCTGAGCGCGAGCTGCCACCCGGCAGCGCTGCGGCGCTGTAAACATGGTTGCCTGGGCGTACGCCGGGGGCCGCATGCCAGGGCGCAACCCATGCGGGCGGGCTGCCTATGCCGGACGCTCAGCATTGCCTCCGGAGCGTGCTGCTTGTTGGCGCCGGGGCGCGGCCGGCGCTGCCCGGTGTTGGCGGCTTGGAGAGCCGGATGCCGGGTATGCGCCCGCGCCTGGGGCATGTCTGGTGCAAGGCCGGGCGCTGCCACCTTGCCGTCACGCCTGCAGACTGTGCCCAGTGCTGGGTGCCTAGGTCGCCAGCGGGTAATGAGGAGGGCTCGTATGCCTATGCTTACGCTGGGTGAGCGCATGTTGCTGGCGGAAAGCGCCAGGGTTTGCCAGCTCTTTCCCTGAGGACAAGCGAATCCAATCGCACGGGCATGCCGTAGCATAGCTGGGACGGTTTTTTACAGCGTGCGGTCTCGACAGTGGCCACTTGCAGGAGGTCGTGGCGCACTGCTGGCATCTCCAGCAGAGCAGAGCTAGGCGCCCTGCTGCAGCACTGCTGCGGCGTGACCACTTTGGTTGCCTCCCCTCCCGCCTCCCCCCGCTTATTAGTACACCTTGGACGTAGCGCACAGGACACTCTTGAGGGTTCAGACTAGGCAGGTGCAGCGGTCGCGGGAGTGTGTAAGTTCAAGCAGATTCATGCGACAGTAAGAGCTGCTCGCTCATGCCCGGGCTGTCCAAGCAGCCCCGTGGCGCCCTCGGCTCGCAGGTGCCTCTAAACAGACAGAGACTGAGCGAGCGCCACCGGAGCGTGCCGCACATGACACAGCATCCAGAGGCCAGTCACGGGCCCCGGCCCTCGCAACTGACAGGCTCCCGTCAACCCATGGGCCGTGGCAGAAGCATGCCCATACATGTGCAGGGCAGGCTGGCCGGCTGGCTTACCCACAGCGCGGCCAGAGAGCCCCGCACAGCACGCCCACCTCTCAGCCCGCGCGCAATACCACGCGCGGCCATGCGCCCGCGGGCTCGCGGCAGCGGCCAGCACACCGCTGCACAGGTCGCGCGAGCACGCCCCCGGCCACTAGGAGGGCAACCGCGTGTGCCCAGCACGCGCGGCCGAGCCCTCGCTGCAACCCGACGCAACAGCAAAGCGGAGGCGCGGCCGGCCGCAGCACGGCGTCGGCAACCCCTGCCGCTGGCCGCGCTGCGGGGCGGCCGCGCGCAGGCGCAGCGCCGCGCGCGCACGCTCAGAACAGGCTGGTCTTGCGCATAATGCGGATAAACTCCTCCTCGTTGACCTCGCCGTCGCCGTCGCGGTCCGCCTCGTCGATCATCTCCTGCGCGCGCGCGCGCGCATCGCGCCTCGCGTCGCCCCACTCGCATGAACATACAACGCATCGCCTCACGCGCCGCTGACAGCGGGAATGCTGATTCTGTGAAACGACTTAGCCAGCCATCAGGCCTGCCTGTGCAGAAGATCGTTCCAGACACACACGCTGGGTTCGGGGCGTGCGCTGAGGCGCAGCACGGGCTGTCCCTCTTGACTGCACGACTGCGAGCGCCGAGCCAGCGCTGCGCAGGCCGCGGACAGCAGCCGCGCCCGAGACGCGCGAGAGTACAGCGTTTGCAACCACACACGGCGCGGCTGCTGCCGTACAAGCAAGAAGGGCGCGCGCTCGCAACCACGCACGGCGCGGCTGCTGGTGCCAGAGCAGGGAGCCGGGCGCGCGCCTGCAGCTCCTCGTCGGTCATGCTCTCGCCCAGCTCCTTGGCCACGCGCTTGAGGTTCTTGAACGAGATCTTGCCGGTCTCGTCGTCATCGAACAGGCGGAAGGCCTTGAGGATCTCCTCCTTGCTGTCGCGCTCGCCCATCTTGGTGGTCATCATGCCCAGGAAGTCCTCAAAGTCGATGGTGCCGGAGCCGTCCTTGTCGATGTCGGCGATCATCTTCTTCACCTCCTCCTTCTTGGGCTCGAAGCCCAGCGCCCTGCGCGCGCGCGCCGCTTGAGCGCCGCCAGGCGAATGCGTTGCGCCGGCGACCCGGGCCGCCCACCGGCCGCGCACCGCATCGCGACCTTGAGCTCCTTGGCGTCGATCGCGCCGGAGCCGTCCGTGTCAAACAGGTCAAACGCCTCCCTGCGGCGCCCCGGGGGCCGCGGTCAACGCGCCGGGTTCAGCGCATGCAGCGCGGCGGCCCCGGCAGCCCCGCGCACCTGATCTCCTGCTTCTGCTCCTCTGTCAGGCCGGGTGGCCGCCCGCCGGGTTTTTTTGCGTCCCGCCGTACGGCGGGCACCTTGCGATAGCTCTGCGCACGGGGGTGCCAGGCGGATCAGTGCATGCCCGGCTGCGGATTGTGCAGAGCATGCAGCGCCTAAGGCACTGCAGCTGCGTGCAGCGCACCATCACGCTGGACTCCGTGGTGGCTGGCTGCGATGACCCTCTGGGGCGGGCGTGAGCGGGCGCAGGCGTGTGCAGGAGCTGGGCAGATGGCTGGCTGGGGCGTCAGGATGAGGTGTTTTTATCGGTGCGCAGCTTGGGCAGTTTTTGAAAGCGGGACCCTGGACCTACCGCCGCAGGGTATATGGGACATGCTTGTCTGGCTCGATGCACCGCATGCCTGCTGGGTTGAAGCCTGCATTAAGTGTTATCCAGTCCCTGTCCCGCACCGCCCTTTCTCACAGAATTGCAGTGTGGAGGAAGCGCGCTTGCGGCAGGGTGCTTGCTTGGGCTTGCTCTGCGCACACAGTGTAGCAACACTCTTGAGGCCTGCGTGGGCCGTTTGTAAGCTTTGGCAGTCGCATGTTTCGTGCTGAAAGCGCTGAAACAAGCATATTTCAGGCCAAGGTAGAGGGACATGGGGAGCAGCTTTTGCTCAAACTGGGCAGCAACGTCCTTGTGGCGGGCCTGCAAGAGCAGCTCGAAAGTGCCGTTGCGCGCTTTTGTGTGGTAGTGCCGAGACAGGCGGGAGCGAGGCCAACATAGCGCGCGGATGCCAAGGAGGAACAAGGCCATGCGAATTACAAGCATTGGATCCTGCAGCTGGTACATAACGCCTCCCACAGCAATATCACCGCCTATTGTGCTTTGCAATTGCCCAGTAGTCTGTGCCCAGCTTGCCGTGCATTGCAACAGAGTCAGCCTGAGCACTGCACCTGACATGCATGTGTCTTGCCTCATATGACCACTGCCAATTGCTGGAATGACAGCATACCCCCCAGCGGAATAGGGTTGGGGGCTGTAGCTCAGATTGGCTAGAGCGGCTGATTCCAGAAATGGAAGCTCCAGCAGGTCGAGCGTTCGAGTCGCTTCAGCCTCAACTCGAATCACAAATTTTTGTCTCTTAATTTTTTTTGTCAACATGATGTTGGCCTGGCCTTGTCCACGTTCGCTAGCGTCCACGCTGTGTATGGGTGCCGTGAGCGAGTATGCACCTGGAGCGCTTTCACATCGAGAGTGCTGTTCCGCACACTTGTGAAGTATATGCATCCACAGGGTGTACGAGCGGCTGTCATGCTACCTCGACGACAACCACAGCCGGAAGGGCGTGTTCAGCATGACGCGCGTTGTGCTGCGCGCGTCCGACCCCGCGGGGCAGCGCTCCGGCTGAACGAGCGACCACATCAACCAAATCAAGCTGGACAATCGCCTGTCAACCTGAAGTGGGCGAGCGCAAATGTGCAGTGCGGGGAATTGAACGCTGCCCAGGTCTCCCACATAGGTGTGCGCTTCAAGACACAGTCCGCAGCGAGTACACTGACTCCATGCGGACTGCACTCTTCTATGCACACCCAGGTGGGAGCCATGGGCAGCGTTCGGTTCTTGCACTGCACAGTCGTGCTCGTACGCTAGGTTGGCCCGGCAGATGTCCAGCTTGATCTGGTTGAGGCGGTCGGGCGTCCAGCCGAAGCGCTCCCTGGCGGGGTCGAATGCATGCCGCACGATGTTGCGCCACGCCCTAGCGGCAACAGCTCATCATCAAGGTACGCGGACAGCTGCTCCTACCTTTTGTAGACAAGCCGCGGCAGTGCCTCCCTGCTCCGGCCTACAACCTTGGCCGCCTTCGCTCAACCCTTACCCCCAGGACAGAGTAAAGCAAGGCGCGCACGCGATGGCCGTGGCTGCTAGCCTGTGTGCCTGTGCGCGTATACGATATTTTGCGAAGTAGCACCGCCTAAGACCCCTGACTGGATGCTTGCACTGCGCAAAGGCAACTTCTTCATGCGCTAAGGCAGGTACACTCATCCAAGGGAGTGCAATTGATAGTTCCTAGGCAACTGACAGGCATGTACACTGATGTCACTCTGCAGCTGTCGCGGGCACTCCTCAGCTGTCGCTGATAGCCTTCGACCACCCCCAGTGCCCATGTGCACAAGTAACGCCGCATGGACTTGTGGGCCGCGCGCCTTACGGCTCGACTGGCCGTCCCATTTAGAGGCCTGGTGGCGTGCCGGACCATGGGTGTCCCGCCTTACTAGTTCAATGAGAGTCTGAGAGCTGGGCGCGCCTTCAGCGTCCTTCCGCTGCACCATACAGCAAAGCACTGCTCGCCTGCTCGTTATTCCTCTGTGCTGCCAACCCCAGTCTGCCAGTTGCCGACTATCAAGGCGCTGCTCAGCCTTTTGCACCCAGCAGCCGGTGCTACTCTCACCTGCCAACTGCTGGCACCACGCGCGGTGGCAGGTGGACGGCAGCAGGTGCAAGCCAGCTGTAAGCGCACCCGGCAGGCAACTGCGGGCTGGCCAAGAGCATGCCAAAGTGTCGCAAGTATTCCTTGATAGCGCATAGCCCGTCGCTGGAGTCCAGGCCTTGCCTCATAGCCAACGCTGCAATCCAGGCCAGAGTGTTTCTGGTCGTTCAATGATATTACGCGCAGTGCCCCACAGTCAAGCGTTACAACCCAGTTTCCCCACCCTGTCATTTCAGTCATTTCATTGGACTTGCTCTCCTCGCAACAGATCAAGTCCGGAACGTTGCCTCAAAGGAACAGCGCTGCCGCAAGCACGCTGGAAGGCGCGCTGCTAGGCTACGCAACGCTGACGCAGTCCGTGCACCTGCTCCCTGACACGCCCAGCTCGGGGGCCTCTCCGCAGCCAGACGTGCGCTGCTCCGGCTTGAGTTGGTTGTGCTTTCTGCCCTCCTACCACCTTGGCGCCTGTTACCTTCTCTGCGCGCACACCTTGCTGCAGGCGACCAGGCACACATTGTGACTGCCTGGACCACTGCCGCAGCAGCCTCATCTCAGGTCTTGCTCTTGCACGGCTTGGGCACGGAGCACGCCCCTGTGCGCGCGCGCCTCTGCTTTCACGACACTATTTGTTTAAGCGAGGTCTTTGCACGCTGCGCAGGGCGAGCAGCAGCTTGGCGCGCTTCGCTTGACCAGGCTCGACGGCGAGCTGAGCCAGTACCGCCACGGCGAGCACGGTGTGCGCGCCGTCTGCACGCGTTGAACAGGCGCGCGCCTGTGCTCGTCACTGATGTCTTACAACTGCAGGCAGTGCCGCCTTGTTGCTGGCCAACCATGTGTGTCACCATGCAGCACCGCTGTGCGCTCGCCAACCACGTGTGTCATCACACGGCTCAGCTGCAAGCTGTGAACACAGCTGCGAAAGCTGCAGATGACGCGTCGTCTCCATGCACAGTCCCCTGCGCAAGTTGGCGGTGGCCCAGAGTTGCTGCGCAACACGACACCAGAGCAGATGCTCAAGCGCCGCTCGCGATGGCCTGCACCCCAGGCCTCCTTCGCACCGCAGGCAGGCTCTGGCATGGCGAGTCCTGGAGCTGGTGACCAAGCCGCCAAGGAGGTGCGGCACTCTATGTAGTCGCAACACAACTCAACATGCATGCGGGGCTCTCGCGTAGCTTTGCCCAGGTGCTGTGAAGCAGCGACAGGAAACAGCCAGCCTGCGGTTGCGCGCGGGGAGGCGAGCTGCCTGCCTTGCTGAGGAATTGACATGCGCGTTGGGCCCACATGTGCACTGCATTATTCAGCCCCCACTATACTCCCTGGACTCCTTCAACCTAGAGCCAAGTTGAGGCTGCAAACCTAGCGGTGTGAAGCACGTGCCAGCTCAGCTCTGCACTAGCGCAGCACCACGCTGGCCACAGGCAGAGCCGCAGGCTGGGAGCATTGTTTGCATGTCCACCTGGCTGCTCAAGGCCAGGCTGCACGGCCTCGCGCCGCTGCACGAGCTCCAGAGTCTCACGCCTCGCGCCCTGCCGGCCGCGCAGGCGCGCTTCCTGGCGCTGCCCAACGTGCTGCTGGGCAGGATCCTGCGGCGCGCCTGGGCGGACAGGCCGCGGCGCCCTGCAGCGGAGGAGGTGCGCGCCGCGGCCGGCCTGGCATCCGTCTGCCGCCGTGTGCGCGACCTGCTGCGCGCGCCGCCGCTGCCGCTGGCGCTCGACTTTAGCGCGACGCGCCTCGATGACGAGCAGCGCCGCTGGCTGCTCAACCCCGCGCAGGCCGGTCGCGTGGAGGCTGCCATGTTCTGCGTCCTGTGGCGGCCCCCCGAGGTGGCAAGGAAGGACGCCCTGTGGGAGCGGCCGCTGCTTGATCGGTTTCTAGCCCGCCACGGCGGCACGCTGCTGCAGCTGTCCGGCGTGCCGCTGCACCTCGTGGCCTGTGCGGGCCACATGGCGCGGCCTGCCCTGGACCTGAGCGGCCTGCGCCTGACCAAGCTGGGCATCGACTGCTGGGGTGAAACCTTGACTGGCAACTCAGGGGCAGAGCGGTTGTGGCCCGACTGCCTGCCAGGCGCCCTGGAAGAGCTGGACCTGCTCGGCCTGTATGAGGATTGCTTGACGGGCCTGGCGTGGGCGTCGCGCTCGGGCGCAGGCGTGGCAGGGCGGCTGCCACGTCTGCACACCATCCGCTTGAGAGCCCATGCAATAGCCCATAAAACTGCCTATGAACTTAACCGATCGTTCAGCTTGCGTTGTCCGCCCATCCTGGGGGGCTTCACTAGCCTCCCGCATCTTGAGGTGGACTGCTCGGGGGCGCCTATGTCCTGCAACGACGCTGCCGTCCTTTTCAAGGTCCGGTCTGCGCGCATTGTGTCTGGCGGCTCTGTGTGGCTGTGGCTTGGCCGCGAGGATGTGGTCGCGGACCGCCTCTGCCACGCCCGCCTGCAGGCTGCAGAGCTGTGCGCTGCGCGCGACGGCATTCAAATGTACCGTACGGTCGAGTCCGTGCGGCGGTCGGCCGCCGGGAGGCGACCTGGCTCCGCCGTGCGCGCAGATCACGCAGGCGCCGCCGTCCTACGTCCCCGGCTCGTCGGTCACACTGCTGTTCAGCGCCAGCGAGCCGTCCTCCTTCGCCTGCGCCCTGGCCCTGCAGGGTGCGCCGCGGCCGCCCGCCAGGGCCTGCTGACCCTAACCCAGAGCCGGGTACTGGTTGCGAGGTGTGGCAGAGAGGCCAAGGCATGCTGGGCCGCGACAGGGGTTGAGCGCCCGTATGCACCGCCTGTGCCTGGTAGAACTGCTTTCAGAGCGCCGCTCTGTTGGGGCAAGCGATGGCAGCAGCGCCGGCCACGCATCGCAGCCACTTGGCAAGGCTGTTTGTCGATCCAGCCCCTGACACATGCAGCCGCCGCGCGCGCAGGCGGCGCGGGCGGCGCGGGCAGCGGCCTGGCGCCCTGCGCCTCGCCGCAGCACTGGGCGGCGCTCGCGGACGGCGCCTACGTGTTCACCGTCGTCGGCACGGACCGCGTTGGCAACGCGGCGCCGCCCGTGGCGGCCGCCTTTGTCGTCGACTCCGTGCCGCCCGCGATCGGCGACCTGGCCGCGCCCGCCGCCACGCGCGACGGCAACTTCAGCGCCGCCTTCGCCGTCAGCAACGCCGGCTCCGGCGTCGCGCGCGTGCAGTGCCGGCGCGCGCCGCGGCGCCGCCTGTGCGTGATGCGCGCGTGCCGCACAGAGCTCAGAGACGCCTGCGGGTCGCCTCTTGCCCATGCCACGACGCTGCTGACGGCTGCGGGATCATGTGCTGACACTGCGTCCAGGGTGGCCTGAAAGCCCTGCTCCAGCCTTGCCCTTGATTGCCGAAGTAGGGCTGCCTGCACGCCATGTCGGCAGGGTCGGGTGCAAAAGGAGCGCGCCACGAGGGCACGGCGCCGGGCGCCAGGCTGCGCCTGGAGCGGGCGGCCAGCGGCGGCGCACCGGCCGCCCCGCCGCCAGCCGGCTTCTCCAACTGCACGTCGCCGGTCGCCTACGCGGGCCTGCAGGAGGGCGTGTGGGGCCTGACCGTGCGCGCCGCCGACCGCGCGGGCCTCGTCAGCGAGAGCAGGCGTGCCGCCGCCGCAGCGGGCGCGGCGGGGTCAGGGCACTTCCCGTGACGGGCGCGTGCCAGACATGCCGGACATGCGCGCGTGGTCGCGAGCCGCCACCGCCTTGCGCGGCCTGTCGCCCGCGGTCTCAGTGTGAACACGGCTCTGCGCTGGCCTCGTCCGCGAGTGCAGCCCCGACTGGCGCCCGTCTTGCGGTGCGCTCGGCCGGGAGCCTTTGCTTCCTCGTGCTGTTGGTCGCGGGCCATGCCCACACCTGATTCTCAAGCCCAGCTCGGCAGCAGCTAGGGAAGCGCGCGCGCATGCCGCTGTCCTGCGCCCCTG
>JAABUO010010030.1_pt1 | contig 10522 bp, 15 predicted proteins | sample 5559291 | NCBI WGS metagenome assembly JAABUO01 (sample SAMN10711878, study PRJNA513372) | rock metagenome | isolation source: Antarctica rocks | place: Antarctica: Victoria Land, Finger Mt sud
CCACCTTCTTTGCAACCTTGGCTTTGAAGGAAAGCTTGCAGCTGCATCAGGCCAGGGAGTCAGGTTGGCTGTGTATGGCCCAGCATAAGCAAAAGGATATGTCTGTCGCAACAATCAGCCCATGTTGTTGTTGCACATGGTACAGGGCATACTTGACGGAAGTCAGCTGTGCTTTCATCCAGCAGCTGCACAACATTGCGCGCCTGCCATAGATTACCATCCATCTCAGTCAGGGTGTAAAGGTCATCTACTGCCCTGCAATAATGTTGACCAAACATGCACCTGTCTAGCAGAGTTGAGCAACATGCTTGTTCATTTTGTCCTGTAGCCCTGAGACAGAAAATACCTGTTTAAATCTGCATATAGTCTCTTCCAGAGCTTGCGTTTCTTGGCTTCGAACTTGAAAGCAGGCTGTGGGGACTCCTACATACGATATCAATGGAGCTGATACAACAGTGGCAGCTGTTCTGGAGGTTGCTAGTGCCAGACAACTGGCACTAGCAAAGTAGCAACCTTTAAGCCTACCGTGGCTGATGCAGGACTAGGACTACGACTCAAGTGGCTGAGTCTGCTCTCGAGCAGCTCCGTCCCTGACTTGGAGGAGCTGCTTTCGATGCCGTCTGCCGTCATGCGTGTTGATCACCCCACCTTGATGATCACACAGGTCCAAGCAGTTTGACGTACGCCCTGAGCTCCTTTCTGGTTGGGCGGACTGTGTAAGCTGCCATCCTGATCGATGCAGACTGACTCAGCGCAGGCGAAGGGACACGCGCACACGCGCACATACTGCAGTGTCACACTAGAGTGTCACAACAGTGTCTTTATCGCCTTAGGGTGACCCGCGCATGCTCTCTTGCATCGGAGGATTTCAGTAGCTGGTTAGGCTCCCCGCTGGACTATTGAGAGCTCTATGCAAGCTTGTGCGCTCTGCTCATGGCGAGCTCAGCCCACAGTTGCCTGTACAGGCTCGATAGGTCAAACATGCTATCAACATGCAGACGTGCTGTTGGTCGCAGAAGGCTAGCAGCGAAGAGGAGAGGGTCGTCTCGCCTGCAAAGAGTGTCGGGCAATATTGCTTCTGGTCAGCGGTGCGTACGTGCCATCGTCCTCGAGGTCTTATGCTTACAGCACGTTTGCTGGATCACTGCACTCGAGTTTTCTCGGTCAACAAAGCTTCTGCGGATTCTTTGCTGGTACATCGAAAGCCTTCCAGGTCCCGGGTGCGAGCTCTGTCGAGCTCTGTCACATCAGCAGATGTGCGCACTCTGCTGCAACACGTAAGCCAACCTCAGCAAGCCTTATTTGCAGTGCTGTGCTGACTCTGCAGGGTAACAAGAGCGGTGTGTGCCGAAGCCAGCCGTCAGCCTCACAACAGGGCCTTCTTACGCAAGTTGGTCACTGTACTACTGCCATTTCACAGCAATTGGCATTTTTTGGATTGAAAAGCAATGGCCTTGCTCACCTTTTTGAAGACACTGCCAGTTCGCACCTGCAAGCATTAGCAGCAGGTAAGTTTTCAGAACAGACCATGTGCAAGCAAATCACAGCCTATGCACGCACCTCACGACTACCTTTGTTGGTCCATTGACACTTTGTTCTCTTCAATCTGCAGACAACTGCAAGGAACAAGTAGTTCTTGCGACGCCTGGGCCAGCAGCTATATCTCTAGAATCATTGCTTCATCAACAGCTGCAGGCAGTTCGCAATGCAGAGCAGCAACGCACAGTAGAGGAGATCATTTACCTATGGTCCCTGCACAATCTGTCCAAGGGCTCCATGTGTATCAGAACCTCTCTTGGGGCTGTTGAGCAGCCCAGCAGCCACCAACAGGTTTGCAGTTGTGTCGTAATATCAACTAGTCTAGGCACATCCTTGACAAGATGCCTGGGCACAGGCCTCTGCTGGGAGTTTGGCAAACATGCCAAGCCTGAGACCTGCAGCATGATTTTCTCTTTGCCAACCAGAATACTTCTCACTTTGGCACCTTTTGCAGACAATATAAGCAATACTGCCAAAACCTGGAATGCACCATGGCTGTCTGCATCACCTCCGCACAAATGCCCCTATAGATGACTTTACAGAAGGCTCTGAACATGCAGGGCAACCCAGTGAGTCAGCTGCTGCTGACAACAGTCATGTCCCAAGCCGTTGCTGATGCAGTTGTAGGCATCGTAGCCTCCACTTTTGAGACCTCAGACAGCTCATCTGGTCAGCACTCCTGTGAACTCAACATCATGATGTTGGTGCTTACAATTGCAATTGCAGAAATGCTATTTGATGCCACATGAGTTGAGTGACCTGTTTGGGCAGCAACAATTGATCAGCCTGGGTCGTACTAAAGCATATGTTGCATTTATTTGTCACAGCAACAAAGATGAACAACAACAAAGCTGAGAAAATGAGCAGAGGGTGACTAAGTGGTGCCCTCTGCAGGCAATCTCAGAGCGCACATTGATCGCACACAAGCTGCTCGACTGTATGCGGGCAATATCGAGTATGGCTACTTTGTGCGTGAGATGGAGGCTCGCTGTGAGGCGCTCGGCTTGCCAGCCGGGCAGAATGCTGATCAGCTCATCACTCTGGCAGCCTCACTTCCTGAACAAGACCTCAGGTGAATTACCTACCATGCTACAGTGAGGCACACAGCAAGCTCAGCATGTTTGTATGCATGCAGTCTGCATGTATGGCACTGCTGACTCATTGAGAAGTAATGAGAACCTGGATGGATTTGATTGGCACTGTCAAACCTGCATTTGTCAGTACAATAGTGTTGTTGGAGCTGATCAGCCTTGTCTTTTGATGCAAGAGTAATCGCCTGTAGGATATGACAGGCCGTGTATCTGAAAGCACAGTACCTCGGACCACAGTGCACATCTCTCAATCACAGGCATGACTGTCATCAAGGCTGTTTGCTGGCAGAGCTGCATGCCTGCTCAGACACCTACAGAGGATCGCTTCTCGATGTTTTTGGCACATTTCGACCCTCGTCCATCATTGATATGCACAGCTTGGGGTGCTCAGACTGGCTGTGCAACACAGGGTTGCAAGCAGAGTGAAGACGCGACAAGCTTGGCATGCGGCAGTCAGGCATACTGGCCTGTTGTTTCAGCTGCCAAGCCCAGCCTCAGATGGCTGTGACACCTTTGCAGATGCAAGTACTGCTTCAAGCAGCATGATATACAGAGAAGGCTCGGCAGCAGCAGCAGCGCCACCAAGGGGTGACGCTGATGGTGCAGCTCTGCTAGAGGCTGTGTCTGCTTTGCCGTTTCCGCAGCTGTCTCAGACTGTGTCCAGCGCCAATTTTGCTCCTGCAGCTCATCTTGCTGAGCACTACAGCCCTCCTGGAGGTATGCTCTCCCGCCTTCATCATGCATAGTTGGATGACTGCCCTCTAGGTATACTAGGGGCAGACTTGGTGAGTGGCGTTGACACGCTGGCCAAGCTATGCTGTTGGCTGTAGGACCGGCATGCCAGTAGTTTTGGGTGTTTGAGTGCTGCATGCATGATTTACTAGCTGCAAGTGATTGGCTGTGATGTAGGTCATGGTGCATTCAATGTGCATGCTGGTCATCAGGGAATGCTTGACAGCACACGCTTTGGTACTGAAGCTGGGTGACAGGCAACAGTTTGTGTGACATCAATGGCATAAAAGAGTGTGGGCGAAATAAGATTTAGGCAGACTGCTTTGGCCAGCGGTGTTGAAACACTAGGTTTGCAGTGCAATTTGGCTGCTCGAAGCAGCGGTCAGCTGTGCATAGCATGTGGTATGCAATTACAAGTAGGTTTCATCACACTGCCATTGTGGTTCTGCAGCTGCTGAAGAAGCTGCTCGGTCCGCTGCTTCCAAGCAGGCTCGAGGTTGGCAGACAGCACAGCCTAGTCCAGAAGACTTGTTGCCAGAACCCGATCTGATAGCATTGAGCCTGACTACTCTGAAACAGCTGCTGCTTGAGGCTGCAACCCTGGGATGCATGTTGTGGGAGAGCGAAAAGGCTGTTCAAGATACTGGTTATTCATTACAGCAAAGACATATGCAGCCTGCGGATACAGCTGCTAATTGAGTGTTTGAACACGTGACAACAGTATACATATTGCATTACAGGTGCCAACGGTGCCTCAAAACCGTTAATCGTTAAAACCGTTAACGTTAAAACTTTTGCAAAGGCACACCCTGAATTCACCAAAACATGTTGAGACAAGTGTTTTGGCTGATGCAGCAGCAGCTAACAGACCGAAAACCCCTAAAATTAGTATTCACGGTTCAAATTTCACACATCTTTGTCATCATGTCACAAAACTGTACATATGGGGCAGTGAGAACTAAGTTGCTGCACATATGTTGCATATAGCCGTTATAGCAGCACTGCCTAGCATGACAGAGTCAGAAAAGTGGACAGGGTGAGCAGCGTTATCAAGGCAAAGCCAACTGTGACTATTCAGAGACAGTGGGGTGAATTTTGAAGACCACCATGCCTGGCACCTCCCAGAACTCATATGACCTCTCCTTGAGAAAGTGCCTGACAGCTGGCAGGATCTTCGGCCCATCCACAGAACTGTGCAGACCCTTGCCTGTGACCACCTCAACATTCCAGGTGCCTGCAAACAGAGAGCACCATCAGTCATTCCTACACTGGCACACACAAAAAGAGAACAGCTGTTGTCTATGCACCCAGCTTGCTGCATGGCAAACGAACCTACAATGTACAAGACTCACTGTGCATCAGCATGCATGCGGTGACACCACTGCAAATTCCAACAGACACACGATGTTGTACAAGTTCAGCACTCAGCAACCATCACTGCAGAAGTAGGTGGGGCTTACACTTGAACCTGGACAGGTCCTGGATTGTCTTCTCCATCTCTGCCACAGCCTCATCCACGTGCAGTGCATGCAGGTCCACCTTGAATGTGTTGCTCACCTCTGCGTTCCTGCAAAGGGCGCCACACTTCCTCAGCTCTTGGGTAAATTCAGCATCACACCACAAGTAAGCAAGTGTTTTCGGCGTAGTCTAAGTTGACCCTGAGCATGGGAAGTACAGAAGGTGGTGTAGCATGCAAGATATGGGTCAGTGCTACCACCATTTGTTGCAATGCTGTCAAAATCAACACCATCTTGACATCTCCATAGACAGAAGAAGTGTGCCACCAGTTTGCTCACACCATACGCTTCAGACTGGACACATACTTGCTGGAGAAGATCTTCTTGTGTGCTCTCTGCTTCTCCTCCACGGCCTTCTGCTGCCAGTACTCAATCTGTGATGTGCAGAACGCCTGCTTTTCATAGTCACCGGCCCGCTGTGCAGAGAAGAACTCTTGCTTGCAGAGCGCAATCTGTGCCTGAGCATTGCGGAACTTCGAGCGCGCTTCCTGCAACAGCAACAAGTGATCAACCAGGGTGCAGGGTAGAGCTTACAATGGCTGTAACCGCAATGACAGCACACTTTGACTTGCAAGTCAAAAGTAGACACACAAGAAAAGAAAAGAAAAGTTTACGCTTTTCAGCGATCATAACGGGAGCCTCCTAAGGCGGCAGCCCGGAGCTAGTAGACACACAACAAGACATTGCCTGGAAGAAGCTGCGAGAAACACAAGCAGGCCTGCAAAGCAAGTTGTTCTTTACATGATACAAATGGAGATTGCAGTGAAGCGTAGCATGTCAGGCAGCATTGAATGCTTACATTGTAGAGGTCGTTGTCACCCCTGGGTCTTCCAGTTGATCTTTGCAGGCGGGCAGGCTGAGCGCCGACAGCAGGTTGAAGGGCAAACCCGGGAGGCGGAGTGACAGGGCGGCTGGTGTGAACACCCTGGGGGACTGCAGGGGAAGGCGCACCCTGGGGAGGTGCAAGGGAAGGTGACGACATGGTCTTCAGGTGGGCAAGCCTGCCTGGAATGACAGGAGGCCTGTACTCAGGGACCCTGCTCTGGGGCAACCGGGTCTCAGGCATCTGTGAGTGCACCGCCTGCAGCATACCACACAGCATCATCACATGCTAGCTTGGCACGGTTGAAGGACTTGACATCAGATCTTTGCATGCAGCTTCAAAGCCGTTGGCACTTGCCAGTGCAATCAAGCTGGACACGAATTAACACATCCACTGAAGGCATGTTCAGTATCTTGTGTGCAGTGCCACGATATGCATGCAACCGGGGCAGGAAGTGTTCTTATTCTGGCATACCCTGACAGTACGGTTCAGGCAGCCTTCATTAGCAACCAGCATGTTCTGAAGAGCCGCATGACTGATTTGTGGGAACATCCTCTTCAGGCTGCTGAGCTTTGGCTGCATGGACGGATCCTTGCTGGTCAGCCAATCAAGGTCATTGTCCTGCAGTTACATTCTGAGCATGAGCATACAACAGGACAGAAACAGCATGGTTTGTTGTTGTGCAGCTTGCACACTAGGTATCAAGGTATCAAGCATATTGAGGTAAGCATTTGTGCAGACTCTGATGATGCAGCATCCGATGATGGACAAAGGAGCTTCAGTATGCAAGGGAAATATGGAGCAACAACTCGTGCAGCCTGCATGCCAGCCGTAGAGGAGCAAAGGTAGAGAATTCAGAAGCTGAGGTGCACTTGACCGACCTGAGCTGCAGGGTTTGCTCGTTTAGAGGAGGGCCCCCAAGTGGGGTTCATGGTTGTTGGTGCAGGTGCAGGTGTTGACTCCACTTCCTGAAGGCCTTGCGCCAAGGCCAGATCCTTGGCCTCACGCTCTTTGCGAGCTACTGCCTGAGGAGAGCAGGGAACAATGTTTGAAAGCTGTGTCAAGTGCACATATGTGTAAATGCTATTCAGGGAGAGATTGAACGCTGCAACATCAGATCTGCAACAGACATTCCTGATATGACACGACAAGTCTGGAATAAGCTCTCACCAGTGACAGCAAGCTTCAAAAGCAACAGGAGCAAGTCTTTTGAAGCCACAATTCAAGCAAATCCAGGTAGGACAGTTCAAAGATAGGACAAACATGCTGACACCTTAAGTTAGCAAACACATATGCTACTGAATTACAGCAGAGTGCATACCTCTGCATCCCTTTCCTCCATTTGCATGAGCAGAAACGCAAAGGCACCATCATAGGATCCATCTGATGCCGACAAAAGCTGAGTCACCTCAGTAATGTGCACTGCAGGGAACTCGTGACAGAGTTTGCTTATCTTCTGCTCAAAGTCCAGTTCCTGCACAGCAACAAGACTTCAGCCGACAAAGGTGTTGACTGCTGTGCATGACTTACTGAGCATGCAATACATGTGTCAAATGAGAGGCTGCAACAAGTAAGGTGCAGTTCAAGGTTTATTGCATGGTAGGCCTTCTTGCCCTGCCACTGCATCAAGGGTCTGTCGACACAGTTGAACAGCAGTAACAAAACTTTGCAGCACAGAGGGCGCTTGTGTACACCTGTAGGGACTCTGAGTCATCCTGTGGCCAGTGGGCAGCAGATATCTGAGGGGAGTCAGGCTGCTCCAGGTTGTCAGGCACAACAGATGATGTGTCAGCTTCTGAGCTGTCACTCCAGTCACCAGATGCTACGCCATTCTCCATGCTGAGCAAAGCAAAGCACATCTCTATTGCTCTGTCCATGTCATAATCAGTCTCACGCAGATTGTTCTCAATCAGTCCATCTGGCAATGTGCTGAAGACCTGCTTAAGGTATTGCAGCTTCTGCAGCGCGTCCTCAGGATAGTTGTCACCAGCAAAGACAGTTGCCCTCTGCCAATGTGTTGGCTCATGTAAGCTTGCAGAAGGTTCAAGCCAATCTTGCTCAAGCGGGACACTTGATTGGGAATTGTTGGAGATTGCATCATCAAGCTGCTGAGACTGGCTGCCTTGTGGCCAAGCTGTTGTCGTGCTAATCCTGACCTGGCTCAGGTCATGTGCTACCTCATTGAGTGACCCCTGCTGTGGCCAATATTCCGTGCCCAGGCGGGCTTTGCTTGGTGCGCCCAAATTTGCAGAATGAGCTGGACTTGTGGGAGACTTGGTCAAGTGACAAAAGATATCAGCTTGCTTAGCATGAACACCACACGTGGGCATAGTACGCAGCTTGTGGGCGTCTTGTTTGCCCCACCACTGGCGACATTTCCCCTGGTTCTGAACTAAAAATTCTGGACAGCTCTGCAATTGCATGTCAACCTGCTGCTGGAACAACTGAGAATCCAATGTGTCTTGATGTTCAACACAATCATAGCCATCAGCAACAAAAGCATTTTCTTTGGGGAAAAGGTCAGGATGCTTTTCAGGAGTGGGCACCTGTTGGGCGTCAGGCTTATGAGGCCTGCCAGAAGGAACGTGTCTATTTGGGCTGCAAGCCTGGATCCCATCATCAGCAAAACACAAATCAGCTGCTGTTGCAAGATCGAATTGCGTCCGCCTCAAAACATCCAGCAATCTGTGTTCAGGGTGGTCTGGAAGCAGGTCTCGAAGACCCTTCAAAGCCAGCAGTTCGTTCGGGCCCAGCTCTTCCTTCGAGACGTCCTGACGACCGTCCAAGGAATGAGCCCTCACTGCGCCAAGGGCTGAAGACAGCTGCATTGTCGGCCACCACTGCGGAACAGAACTGCCGTTGTCGGTGAAGTTGAACTACCTCAGAACAGCCAAGTGCATAGCTTTGACTGTCTAAATGGTATGATTTGTACAATCTTTTGGCCAACACAGCTCCCGCAACCATCATGAGGTTGAAGTATGCGGTGCATGCATTGGTCGGACTGAGCAGCGAGAGCAGTTTTGCTCAGAGTATGGAAAACAAGTGGTCAAAGTCATAGAGTGCACAGGCAACAGCAACGCTGATATCGTCGATCACAGATGGCATGACTTCACAAGTCCCAGAAGACTCTGGTCGACTTACCTTGACAAGCGACCAAACAGTCTTGAACAGGGTGTGCAGGGCGCAGCAAAAGAGCTGCCCTGACACCAGGTTGCTGTTGGAGATGGTGGGGGGTGCGGGTAGTGAAGGAGGGAAGTTGCAGAGGGCGAAAAGCTCTGTGGTCCCTTAGACGAGCCGAGGTGGTGCCGATGCAAGTCCAAGCTGGCGAAAGTAAGCACGACAGATGCACACAGCATTTGGTTGCATCCCGGGAGGGGAAAACAGGGCAATTCGGATAGCCCTGACAGCAAAGCATGAATTTGAGCATGAATGGCACATGGTGGATCTTTTACACTATGCGAGATAAGAAGCCCTTGGCACAATGCAGGATTTGCCTGCGGCATTCACGTCGTTGTGCTTCAGGACAGCATGCATGCATATGCTTGGTGACCATATGGTGTCATCTGTACCACAATGTCATGATGTGGTCGCCGGCTAAGTTGTGAACAGGCCTGTCCTAGGATAGTACTGTAGGCCAAAACTAATCACGCGACGGAATTGTTTATATTTGACTGAGGCTTCGCATAAAGTATCACGCAGGATGCAGCATGGAATAGCAGTGTTGCGCATGCCCATCAAGTATAATTTTTTTTGATCATGATCGTGTACACGCAAAGTGTATCGCGCAGCGTCTTTTGGCATGTGCTGCTAAGTTCAGCACTTTATCGGCGTTTTGATACAATCAGGGAAAACTACAGGATTGCGCAGGAGTCTATAAACCCTAAAAATTTGATCGCGCAGGCACACAGTACTGCTAGTATAGAGCCCCCATTCGGGGTTTGTCAACGCGCTGGGCTCAAACATCAGTTTTCTTGTGGTTAGTGTCTGTGCCTACAATAGCGTGGCCAAGGTCAAACAGCTTTGAAACATCCTGCCAGGAAAGATGTAGTACTACCGTACAAAAGGCATGCACCTGTCCTAGTTTCTCGTCCAATACTACGCAACCGTAACTCATCGTAACAGCTATGGAGAGCAGCAGGCCTCAGCAGCCCCCTCCTTCCCGCAGTTCCTTCAACAAGTGACAGTCTCTGTTGGGCCAAGTTCGGCTGTTTTTGCTTGCTCGCAGAGGGGTGGTAGCCGTAGGGGCAATCATGCGTCCATTGGACGTGGTCAGACCCTTCCTATCAGTCCTGCCTGATGTATCACAAGCAGATCGCCGAGTGCCCTTCCGGGAGAAGGCTCTCTACACAGCTGTCGCGCTGTTTGTGTTTCTTGTCTGCTCTCAGCTTCCATTGTACGGCATCCAAACCAATGCCGGGTCTGATCCATTTTATTGGGCACGTGTAATCATGGCTTCCAATCGAGGGACGTGTATGGAGCTGGGTATCAGTCCCATTGTCACTTCAGGACTAGTCATGCAGTTGTTGGCGGGTTCCAAGATTATCGATGTGGACAACAGCGTCAAGGCAGACCGAGAGCTCTTGTAAGACTCGTCTGCTGCCATCTGCTTGACAAGCCAGACCAGGTATTTACTAACTGTTGCTTGTCATCAGAAATGGCGCTCAAAAATTGCTGGGGGTCCTGATCACCATTGGTGAGGCTGTGGCATACGTGGTTTCTGGCATGTACGGCGATGTGCGTGAGTTGGGAGCTTGGAGTGCAATTCTGATTATCACTCAGGTGAGCAAGAACTGCTTTTCATCAGCCTACGCAACAACCCT
>JAABUO010010031.1_pt1 | contig 10521 bp, 13 predicted proteins | sample 5559291 | NCBI WGS metagenome assembly JAABUO01 (sample SAMN10711878, study PRJNA513372) | rock metagenome | isolation source: Antarctica rocks | place: Antarctica: Victoria Land, Finger Mt sud
TAACTGCGCGAAACCGCTGATTTCTTGGCAAGATCACTCAATGTCAATCGGCGCGCTTCACGATACGCACGAACTTGCTCGCCTATTTTTATTGACTTGCTGGCCATACACAGTCCTCCGTATACATAGTAACCGCATCCGCCCTCTCTGTCCATAATCGCGACGAAACTTGTCCACAATATCTTTGACGCTCAACTATCTGTACGGTATTATGAGCATGAAGTGTGTGATATTACGCACTTGTACGGACGAGTCGGAAGGATATAAAGACATGCCCCAATCGGAACATAGTAGCCATGAAGCGCACGAGCACGGCGAACACGAGCACGAGCACGGCGAACACGAGCACGAGCACGGCGAACACGAGCACGGCAACGAACATCCAGTAGCGCCTTCGGGGCCACCACCTCCTCATGAGCGGCGTGATCGCGATGACCGCCCTCCTCAACCAGGCAGGCGGCATGGATGACCGACGCGCAACGACCCTATCGACCCTGGTACGAGCGTTATCCTAAACGCTTTGAAGAGGAGTGTGCAGGTATGGAGGCGCGGGGCTTCACCCTTAACAGTGAAGCCCTACGCCGGGACAAGCGCGTGGTATTTGATGGGGTATCGCACGCGGACGACAGGCACCATTTGCAGGTAGTGTATCCAGGTACATTTCCTTCCGGCGCCCCACGAGTGCTTGACAATGGCGGCGTTGTTCTCCGTCGGCACCACCGCCCGGATTCGAAGGAACTCTGTCTATTCGGCCCATTACAGGGGCGCTGGACTGCTATACAAAATGGCACGGCTGCTATCGATGAAGCAGAAGATGTCATCGGTGTGTTCTCCGGAGACAGTCCCGTTCGAGACGATGATGTCCCGGAACCTGTGACCAACTACTACACATATGTTCCTGACGCCGCAATCATCGTTCCGCCGTCGCTCGCCACGCCTGACCTGCCGGATGATATGTCTGTCACTATCGGTCGGTTCTCTATTCGCTTCACAAGTCAGGCACTCAGCGGCGTCACGAGCCCTTTTCCTAGACGAGGAGTCGTCGTGCAAACGACTCTTTTGGGCGTGAAGGCAGAGGCTGCATCGTATTACAAGAGTCGGTGGGGGACACAGCCAACCCAAACGGGTAGCCTCGTGGTGCTTCAGGAGCCACCACCCTATATTCGCAACGTTGGTGAACTTAGTGCGTGGCTGCAAAGGCTTTCGGTGCCCCAAAGGGAGTGGCGCGAATGGATGGCTTTTGTCTTCCCCGAACAAACCACAACGGCTACCCAGCAGCGACTCGCTTGGCTTGTCGTCCACAAAGGCAGACGCGGCGAACTCCATGTATTCAGGACATTTGCACTGCGGAACGATGAATGGACCGCACGTATCCCTGGCATGGATGGACTCGCAACGAAGGAAATCGTCTTCATCGGGTGCGGTAGCATAGGCTCCAAAATCGCTGTTGCTCTGGCAGCCACGGGTGTTGCCCGTTTCACGCTGATCGACCCGGACTTCATGGAACCATATAACGCTGTTCGACACGAGATTGGAGTCGATCAGTTTGGCGCCCTCAAAGTCGCCGTCCTGGGAGGACGTCTCGTGGACATGAATCCCAATGCCGCAGAAGAAATAAAGCCGATAGCGGGACAGATAGGCGGTGACAATCCGTTAGCTGTCGAGGAGGCGATCTACGATGCTTTGGCGTCGGCTGATCTCGTTGTTGACACGACGGGTGTACACGCGGTCAGCCGTTTCATCAACGATCTGTGCGACGATCTGAAGGTGCCATCACTCTATGTCTCGGTGACAGACGGCGCCTGGGGCGGAGAGGTCGTGCGTGTGATTCCTGGTGAAACTGCGTGTTGGAATTGTTGGTACGTCCAATTCGAGGATAATCGGCCACCGGCTGCGCTCATACCTGACATTGGCTTTTTCGCCCCCGGCTGCGATCAACCAACCTTCACCGGGACCACATACGACATCGGCATCGTCGCCAATCTGGCGGCAAGGATGGCGGTGGAAACGCTCCTGCGAGCCATGCTAGACCGGCACAATTTTCAGGGGGACTACATTCGTTGGTCTGCGCGAAATCCTGATGGAACTCCCTGCCTAAACGCCGAAGTCAAAGACGTGCAACGGCGACCTCGTTGCCCCTTCTGCGGTTCGACATGATCTACCGACATGTGTTCGTTGTCGGGGCCGTCATCGACACGATACGCCGCGAGGTACGTCGTGCCGGGCGTAAAGAGACGGGCGGCCCGCTGGTTGGCTATATCTCCCAGGACGGGGCCCTTGTCGCGACCCATGCATCGGGCCCGGGCAAAAACGGCCGGTTACGCCGCACAAGTGTGGTCATTGATGGTGCATATGCTCAAGCTTTCTGTGATGTTATAGCCCGTGAGTCGGGTGGTTCCCTAGATTACGTGGGCGACTGGCATCGTCATCCGGCCCTCTCCCTTCAGGCCAGCGCGCTTGATGTGACCGCGATGCAAACGGTAGCGGCCTCCACGTCGTGCCCGATACGTAACCCCATCTCGCTGATCTATCGTAGTAACCCGGAAGCGTTTACTGTTTATGTCCTCAACGACGATGGCAATCTTGATTCTGTGCCAGCGAGTATACTCGCTGGCATACCCGTTAGTGATGCATCCATCAAGTGAGTTGCACATTTCTGACGGCCATTTGCCGATCAAACAGGCGTCGTTCCTCCCGTATCACGCTCATTGAGAGTTTCTAGTTGACCTCTGAGTGGATCCTCTCCTTCGGCGACACGATAACTAGCCTGATCGCCGCGAGCGGTTAGGAAACGCTGGTATGTTTGTGTAATCGTGCGGGGTGCTAATTACGCCCGAATGTAATGCAATGGGGCGTGGTGTTCACAGGCTTGTTATCGACGACGGCGCAGTGTCGTCGCTATAATCCCTCGGCAACTGCCTCTGCGAAGATGCTGGCCGCCTCCTGTTGCATCTGCGGCAACACGTGACTGTACGTCTGGAGGGTTATCGTAATGTCGGCATGTCCCAGTCGCTCGCTGGCGACCTTGGGATGCACACCATGTTTCATCAGTAGGGTAGCGTGTGTGTGGCGCAATCCATGGAAGGAGATGCGCGGCACGTCGGCCTTCTTCACGAGGGTGACGAAGCGATGGTAGACGTTACTGTGGTCTATGGGCGTGCCGATATCGCTGGCGAAGACCAGATCGTGATCTTGCCAGACCGCGCCCACGGCCAGCCGCCGCTCTTTTTGGTGGATGCGATGATCCTTCAGCGCCATGATGCTCGGTCCATCGAGCGCGATGGTCCGCCGTCCGCTGGCCGTCTTGGGAGGCGTAAAGCGGTCCCCATCCTTGACTGTGGACAGGATTTGCTGCACGCGCAGCACGCCCTTGGCGAGATCGACGTCCCGCCAGCGCAGGCCAAGTAGCTCGCCGCGCCGCATGCCCGTGTGCAGTGCGATGAGCCAGAGCGGGCTATATCCGTCAGGTTCAGCGATAGCGAGGAAGCGTTGGATATCGGCCACGTCCCAGGTCTTAATCGGTGGTCGTACGGCTTTCGGCGGCGACACCGACTCGGTGACGTTCCGCGACACGAGGCCCAGCCCGAGCGCCTCTTTGATCGCCCGATGCAGGATGGCGTGGACGTAGCGTACCGTGCGAGGGGAGATGGCGGCCCGCGTCTGATTGCCGGCAAGCAGCTCGCTGTAGAGAGCCTGGACCTGCGCCGGCGTCAGTTTTTGCAGTAGGATGTGGCCCAGAATCGGACGGACGTATAGACGCACCTTCTGCGCGTAGCTGTCCAGCGTACTGGCGCGCACACGATGGCGTGCGCTCGAGTTTAACCAAAATTCAAGGTACTCTCCCAGGCTCTTGCCGGAGGGTAGTACCGCTATGCCGCGCTCGATCTCCGCGCGCCACTGTGTCAGGCCGGCCTCGGCCTCGCGCCGAGTCTTGTACGTGCGCTGTGGCCGCAGGCGGTGACCCGTCTTGGGATCAACCATTTCAACGCGGACCCGCCACCGAATCCCGTCGTCGGTCTCAAACTTGGTGATTGTTCCCTGTGCCATAAACGTTGCCGCACGGGACTGTCGTCTTGAGGCGACAGCGAAATGCGGCTCCTCCTTTCTACTACTCGCGTGATAACATACAGTCACTAGGGCCGTAGAGAACTGGACATCCCTGGGGGCTGTGAGCGGGAACCTGGCAAAGCCCGAAAGATCGTTGCTCACGTAAGATGTCTGCGTCGTCAGGTGAACCCGGCTGGGGCACAGCCGTCAGACGATAACGTAGGTGGATGCACCAAGCGTTGTCTGAGAAGCCGGTGTCTTTAGGCATCGGAGTTGTCACGTTGTCTGCTCCATCAACCCTCGTCTCATTATGTAGTTCTACGTCCGGCTCGGCTCCCGTTGAACGGTCCTGCGATGAAGCCTCACGCTCCGTCGACCTTACGGACCATCATCGCATCACGAGTCGCCGCCGGATTATGCGTGCCGGTCGTCCTGTACCTGCGGCACGCCGACGAGCTGCTCAAGGGCAGCGCGCGGGACCAACACGCGCCGCCCGAGGCGGATGCTGGGCAGCTGGCCGCTATGGACCATCTCCCAACATAAGGTCGTCCCGACGCCAAGCAGGCGCGCGGCTTGACCGACCGAGAGGAGTAGCGGCTGTATGTCGGAGTCCCGGCGATCCGACCTCGACCCGGTCGTGGTATGTGCTGTGTGCATGATCCTACCTCCTGGCTGACGACTACCGGCATTGATGCGTGGTCATCGAACTATACTGGCTTCATATTACACTATATTGCGTAAAGGTGTAAGATGCAGCAAGAGGCCGAGATGCGCGGCGTCGTGTGATGGATGGGCCTGGAGGTCTGTGATGCCGCTGAAACGACCAACTACCACACCGCTTCCAGATGAGATCTACGACGAGTGGGCGCCCAAGCTCGGCGAGGCCGAGCTCAAGGTCCTGCTGTATATTGTGCGCCGGACGCTGGGGTTCCGTAAAGGCGCCGATGCGATTAGTCTCTCGCAGTTCCTTGAGGGCATTGTCACGCGTGACGGCCGGGTGCTCGACCATGGCTGCGGCGTCAAGAGCCGACCAAACGTCGTCCGCGCGTTGAAGGGACTTGAAGACAAGGGGTTGATCCTGGTCGCCAAGCGACAATCACCGGCTGGCGACCGCGACGTGACGGTCTACGCGCTACGTTGGGAGGGAGATGACGGTGAGACCATGCTGACAGGGGGTGGTGTCGAGACGACACCACGGGGTAGTATCGAGACGACACCACCGTGGTGTCGCACCAAAACCGACGTGGTGTCGCCACAGAACCACCGTGGTGTTGCTGCGACACCCACAACAAACAGTATCCCAACAAACAGACAACAAAACAGTGAGACAACAGCCGCCGCGGCACCCCGAACGACGCTTCCCCATGCTCAGGACGCCGTTGATCTGAAACGTCGAGCGGCCGACACAGGCGCTCCGCTCTGGCGCTCCGTGCTCGACGATGTACGGGGGACAATGACGGCGGAGAACTTCACCACCTGGCTTGACCCGACGACGGCGGTCAGAACGGCCGACAACCGGCTGATCGTGACGGTGCCCGATCCGTTCCACTGCTTCTGGCTCGATGATCACCTGCGTGCGCGCATCGAACAATCCCTGCGGCGGCTCGGCCACGGCAACGTGCACGTCGCCTTCTCGGTGGCCTCATGAGCATCCCCGTTGTGTCTTGTGGTGCGCCCACCGCATCGTATACGCTGCGTATCAGTGGCTGCGTCGTAGAGAGGGACGTGATGACGGTTGGAGAAATCATAGCGACAGGGCGCAAGCGCGCCGGGCTAACGCTCAAGGAGCTCGCTGCTCAGGTTCTGAAGGAGGATGGCACGCCCATCTCGCTGTCCTATCTCAACGATGTCGAGCACGATCGCCGTCCCGCTCCATCGCCCTACTTACTCCGGCAAGTAGCCGCGGCGCTTCACCTCTCCTACGAGTACCTGCTCTTTCTCGCGCGCGACCTGCCCGAGGACCTGTATGACGAGACGTACACACCCGAAGCCGTCGAGGCGGCCTTCCAGGCGTTTCGTCAGGCCCTCAAGGAGCAGTCTGCCCCGCCCGAGCACTAGCCGGTCGCATGTATCACGCACCTTGTCAGCCCCACCATACATGTGCGATATTATAGAACATAAGTTCTATAATATCGATCGAACTGGAACTCTTCACGCGCGGACAGGTTCATGGCTACCCTGGCGCGGATGAGGTCCGACAAAGGGGGCGAGACAGTATGCACTGGGTGTACGACCGGACCGGCCGGTTCCGATGCCGGCCGTATTACCAGCCCGATGAAATAGATGCGCTGTGCGAGGATCGAATCGAGCGTTTTCTGCGCGCACGCCACGGAATTGTCCAGTATCCCGTCTCGACCGACGACCTCACACTCCTTATCGAGCAAGAGGCGAGTGACCTGGACCTGTACGCCGACCTATCGGACCTCGACGCAGGGCGTCACGTCGAAGGCGTGACGACGTTCTACTGGCACCGTCGGCCGACGGTGCGGATAGCACAGACCCTCTCGCTCGATGCTCACCGTGAGCCGCGTTTGCGCACAACGCTGGCACATGAGCTCGGTCATGTTTTGCTGCACGACTTTGCCCACCACGATGCGTGCGACGGTCTGCCGCCGATGGACGAGTCGGATGCTGAAGGCCCCGCGATCTACTCACCGACCATGGTCGCACCTGGCCGGGTGGATTGGATGGAGTGGCAGGCGAGCTATGCCAGCGGTGCTCTGCTCATGCCGTGCACGGCTGTTCAGCAGGCGCTCGTCCCCAGCACAGGGCATCACGATGCATCGAGTCCGATGGCGGGCGGCTTGGGCCGTGCGATCGATATTGTGCAGGGCCGCTTCATGGTGTCGGACGCGGCGGCGCTGGTGAGGCTGCGCCAGCTAGGATACGCGCCAGCTCGCGGTCACAACCGCGATGAGTAGCCGGCTGTCTGCACCGTTTGGGTGCGCGTGCTATCGCACTGGGAGGGCATGCCGCGCGTACGAGTGCGCCGCCGGCTCGGTACAGATCAGGATCTATTCGTTTGTCCACGAGCGCGTTTCGGGATGCCACGTCGCCGGGCGATGGCCGGTTCCCTGTAAGACTGAATCGAGGAGTGTGGCAGCGAGCGTATGTCCGACCAGCATATCCGTCTCCAATCCGATCTCGCCGGCGATTGTCTTGTAAGTTGCGGCCCACGCGGCTGGCGGGGCGGGCAACGACAGGGGTAGGGCATGCGTCGAGCGCCGGGCGAATGTCCACTCCAGCGCGTCGTGCACCGCCCCATACTCAAGCACGCTCGTCGCGGCGATGAGGGCAAGGTCGACAAGATCCTTTACGCGGGTGGACGCGCGGCCTCCAGGACCGTACTGCCGACTATAGGCGTGCACCTTCTCGGCGACGTGATAGGCAAGCGGGATCGTTGGGACCTCAACGGGATCGAGGCCTGCAAAAGCCAAGAGTAATGGCCCACGCACCCGCTCAACGGCGTGGATAGGCAGCGCATCGAAGCCCACATCGACGACCACCTGCTCGAAGAGGCGACCGGCGAGTTCGGCCCGCACGCGGTAGCGTACCGCTGCGCCGTCCTCCAGGTTGGCGAGGGCCTTGGTGACATCGACTGTGAAGAGGAGATAATCGCCAAGATCGAGCTGGGCGGCAGTCATCAGATCTGTGGTCGATGCATCCGCATCATCGTGTCGTCCCACATCCATATCCTTCGTCGTGCGCGCTCGATCGCCAAGGCGGTAGTCGAGCGCGAGGCCGCCCTTGAGAATCCAGCGATCCGGCGCCACGATAAGAAGGCGGGCGAGGAGCCGATCGAAGATAACTTGCTTGCGCAGGCGCACTATCGGGAGGCGACTGGTCCGTGCCTGAGTGCGCAGACGGTCTTCCAAGGCGAGACGGAAGCGGTCCGGCGTCGGGTACCTCATGCCGACCGCGTCTCAGTTCTGAGGGCTGTCGCGACCGCACGGCCCACGCGCGGCCCACGTTCCTCCGCCGCACGACGGAACCGCGCCGCGTCGAGCCAGCCGCGTGCCAGAGCGGTCTGGATGCCCCGCTCGGTGTGCTCCAGGGCCGTGCCTGCCTCGACCATATCGAGGAGCGTCCGCTCCGGTGTGGTGAGCCGGACGCCCTCGCGGATCGTGACCTCATCATCATGCAGGGGGCGCGTGGTCGTGTGCAGCGTCACCCCGGCCGGTGGGTGCAATCCCCGCTGGGCGCGCGGCACGATCAGGTGCACGGACGAGGGGATGAGGTCGGTCAGATCGTAGAGATCGAGCGCCGTGTCATGCGAGACGATGCTGCGATCAGGTCCGACGGCGAGCCATGCCGCGACCACCTCTTCGTAGAGTGATGACGGATAATCGCGGAAGCGATAGAGACCACGCCGTACCCGCCGGAACCGGCCGCGCGTGGCGTGATGCGAGAGAGCCCGCCAACTGACGCCGTGCTCTCTCGCCTGGGGCGACGTAAAATAGCCCGCTTGCGCGGAGGCGTGGGCGTACAGCGCCTCATAATCGGGGCCAGCTATGTCATTCATCACTTACGATTATAGTAAGTTTATAGCGACATGGCAAGCGTCCTACACGGGCTTGGGGGTGCGACGATAGGGCTAGACAGGGAGATAGCGGCTGGAGCCGTCGCCGGGGTGGGCATGGATATAGCGGCTGGAGCCGTCGCCGGGGTGGGCATGGATATAGCGCGAGGTCGTGGCCAGGCTCGCGTGCCCCAGGCACTCGCGCACGAGCGAGGGTGGGTGACCCGTGTTACCAGAGTGTCGCAAGGCCCGACAATCGGATCTTGCTGTCTTTACTCACAAGTGGGACAGAGAGGTGCAGTGCCGTCGCGGCTATAATGCGATCCGGCATATCTGGCACCCGGGTGACATCGACGCGCATGAGTTCTCTTGCGACATGAAGATCGGGCACAATTTCACGAAAGAGACCGCGCGGTTCTTCCAAGACAGTCGCTAAGCGGGTAAAGCTTTCGGCGGCAATCCGTCCTTTCTCGATGAGATACACCATCTCAATTAAGGTGATCGATGACACGCCAATTTGGTCGCCAGCATCGTTGGCACCATCTATGAACCCTTTCGCTGTCGACGACAGCTTGGGATTGGCGAATATATACCAAATGACCGCGTGTGTGTCGGCTACCCCGACGAGCATCAGGCGATGTCCTCGCGTGGAAAGGTCGCCCACATGGTGCGGCGGACCTCGGTGATGTCCTCATCTGAGGGGCCAGGCCCTAAATCCGCGCATAGGCCATACAGGGATGGGCGGGCTGTCGCTGGCAACTCCGGCGGGACTGGCTCCTTCCCCGAGGTCATTTCTAGCCACTCGGCGAGTCGCACTCTATCTGCTCGCGATAGTGTTGTCGCAAGTTGCTTGACGTGTTCTAACCGTGCCTCGTTCATCCGCCACATCCCTCCTCATCGGTCATAGTTCAAGTGTAGATCATTGGGTGACCAGCGTCACCCCGTCGCCTGATGCGTGCAGTGAACCAGTCTGCCCGGCGCACACGCCTGGTATCCTGAAAGACTGATGGTCGGCGTGGCGACGGCGGATCACCCTGTCGTCCTATCTGGTTGTGGTGATCGTCTGCCCTGACCCCGGTCCACGCCGACCCCTGACGCAATGAGCGCGCCTTATGCGGGATCGTAGAAAGTAGAGTGCATGAACCGGGCAACGCGTGCGGCGCCAGCCCTCCGAGCAGGGCGCGGGCACGTCCTTATCGGCTTGATGCTGACCATGGGTCTGGCGGCGATGGACGCAACCATCGTCGCGACCGCAGTCCCGTCTATCGTGCGGGACCTCGGTGATTTCGCCCTCTTCGCCTGGATCTTCTCCATCTACGTGCTGGCCCAGGCCATCACGATCCCGGTCTACGGGAAGCTGGCCGACCTTCACGGCCGCAAGCCGGTCCTCATCGCGAGAACGGTCATCTTCTACATCCGAAGCATGACCGCAGTTGTCATGCCTGCCTGCCGCTCAATCTGGCCCAGGAGGCGATCACCGTCGGCTGGGCCGAGCGGCACCCGGTCGCGCGGCTCGGCATCATTCCTCCAACCACCGTCATGCTCTACGCGCCCCGCGACGACGAAGCGGCAGAGATCGTGTGTCGGTTGCTGCACGCGTCGTATCGGTTTGCAGGCGGTCGCCACCTGTGTTCGCCGTTTCTCAGTGCCGAATACACCACCCTTCGTGAGACACGCTCGGTCGAATAACGCCGACGCCAAACCAGAGGTCGTCAACGTGAGTATCACAGGGGTGCCGCACAGGTAAACCCGTTGCAGGCCGGTCTATCAGACAAAAGGGGGAATAGCCGTGCCGGTGTATTCGGCACTGAGAAACGGGCTCAGGCACACATTTGGTGATGAAGGTTTTGACGTTGCTCAGGGGTATCGAGAATGGCGAAGTGATCCGTGAGCGCAAGGGCTGTAAACAGGGTTAAAGGGCGTGGCGGTCTCCTCAAGCCCCGCTACGCAATGGC
>JAABUO010010032.1_pt1 | contig 10521 bp, 9 predicted proteins | sample 5559291 | NCBI WGS metagenome assembly JAABUO01 (sample SAMN10711878, study PRJNA513372) | rock metagenome | isolation source: Antarctica rocks | place: Antarctica: Victoria Land, Finger Mt sud
CGGCGCCGTCGCGAGCGTCGGCGAGGAACTGCTGCTCGTCTGTGACGCTGACGACGGCTTGGTCGATTGCTGGAACGCCGGCCAGGTGGGCGGCCAGGCACACCTGGCTACGGGCGTACAGCACCTCGAGGCCGGCAGCGCTCCGGTGGCCGGCGAGGTCGGCGATGTAGTCCTCCGCGCCGAAGTAGCAGGCGTTCAGCCCGGGGATCAGGCGGCGGGCGTCGGCGACGCCAAGACCGGTCTCGATCCCGCCGATGATCACTGCGTCCGGCCGGCCGTGGCGGGCCAGCTCGGCTTGTAGCGCGGCCAGGTCGGTGGACCGGGCCAGCTTGGGCAGCACGACCCCATCAGCTGGGCTGCTCGCCGCCATCGACACGTCCCGTGCGAACCAGGGCGTGCCGACCGGGTTGACGCGCACCAGCACCGTCGTCGCCGCGGGCGACTGCAAGGCGACCAGCGACCGTGCGGTGACGCAGCGGCCTTCGTCCTTGTCGGCCGCGGCCAGCGCGTCCTCGAGGTCGACGACGGCGACGTCGGGGGCGAACCGCCCGACCTTGGCGATCATGTCGGCGCGGCCGCCGGGCACGAACATCACGCTGCGCAGGCGCAGCATCGGCTCACTCACCGGGACGGCACCGCATCATGGCGGTGCGTACCGCCCGGCAGACTTCCTGGTTGCGCTGGTTGATGCCGTGGTGGTCCAGGGTGACGATCCCGGTGTCGGGCCGCGAGCGCGACCGGCGCACCTGTGTGACGTCGGTGACGACGTGGATCGTGTCGCCGGCGAACACCGGCGACGGGAAATCGACTCTGCTGAAGCCCAGGTTCGCCACGGTGGTGCCTAGGGTGAGTTCCGGGACGGCCAGGCCCACGACCAGCCCGAGGGTGAACAGGCTGTTCACCAGCGGCCTGCCGAATTCTGAGGTCGCGGCGAACTCCGCATCCAGGTGCAGCGGCTGGGGATTCATCGTCATCGTCGTGAACAGGACGTTGTCCGTCTCCGTGACCGTGCGGGTGGTCGCGTGCTCGACCTGCATCCCGACCTCGAACTGTTCGAACCACAGTCCGGACACGCGGCCGCTCACGGCTGGCCGCCCAGCACGACCGACTGCACCGCGTCGAGCCCGGCGACGTCGTCCATCGCGCTGGTGTCGCCCTGCGGCTCGCCATGAACCACGACGTCGCGCAGCAGACGGCGCATGATCTTGCCGGTACGCGTCTTGGGCAGCGCGCCTGTCAGGTAGACGGCGCTGAGCCGCGCGTACCCGCCCAGATCTGAGGTGACGCTGGCGGCGACTTCCTGCCGCACGCGTCCGGAGTCTGCGCCGTCGAGCAGGGTGAGGAACGCGACCGGCACGGTGCCCTTGGTCTCGTCTGGCACGCCGACGACGGCGGCCTCGGCGACCTGCGGGTGCGCCGTGGCGATGGCCTCGATCTCCAACGTCGAGATGCGGTGCGCTGCCACGTTGATGACGTCATCGCGCCGGCCCAGCACCCACAGGTGCCCGTCGCCGTCGACGACGGCCTCGTCGTTGGTGCAGTAGCGGCCGGGGAACGTCTCAAAGTACGCCTGTTGGTAGCGCTCGGGGTCCTCCCACACGGTGCGCGCGAGGGTCGGGAACGGCTGGGTGAGAACGAGGTTTCCCTTTGTGCCCGGCGGCACCGGGTCACCGGCGTCGTCGAGGATCTCATAGACGTGCCCGGGCACGGCGGTGCCGGTCGATCCGGGCTTGAGGTCCTCGACGCCGTAGACCGGGTAGGCCCAGGTGGAGCCGGTCTCGGTCTGGCCGTAGGCGTTGACGACCGGGACCCCGGCACCCAGGTGGGCCGAGGCCCAGGTAAAGGTGTCGCCATCGAGCGGCTCACCCTGCACGGTCACCAGCCGCAGGTCGGGCAACGGGTGCGCCCGGGCGAGCTCGTCACCGTACTTGCGCAGCATCCGCAGCAGTGTCGGTGCGGCGAGCACCTTGGTGACGTGATGCTTGTCGCAGATCTCATAGAACCGGGCGTTGGTGGGGGCGTCCAGGGCGCCCTCGAAGCACGCGACGGTCATGCCGTTGGCCAGACCGCCCACGACCGCCTGGATGGGGAAGGTCAGCCAGCCGACGTCGGCGGCGACCCAGTAGACGTCGCCGGCTGCGGGCCCGACCTGCCAGTGCGCGTTGGCCCAGGTCCCCAGCAGGAACCCGGCGACGCTGTGCACCACACCCTTGGGCTTGGCTTCGGTCCCGCTGGTGAAGATCAGGAACGACGGGTCGTTGGCTTCCAGCGGCACGGCCCGGCTCCCCTCGGGTGCCAGCGTCAGCACGTCGAGATAGGAGATCTCGCCCGGGGCGAGCTGCACCCCGCGGCCGGTGCGGTCGACCACGATCGTGTGGCGGATGCCGTCCAGTCCGGCGCGTGCGTTGCGCAGCGTGTCGAGCAGCGGCGTCAGTTTGCCGCGTCGGTAGGCCCCGTCGGCGACGATCACCGTGGTCGCGCGGGCCGCCTCGAGTCGTGACCGGACCGCTTCGGCGCCGAAGCCGGAGAACAGGATCGTGTAGATGGCGCCGATGCGGTTGCAGGCGTGCACCGCCGTGAAAGCCTCGACCAGGTTGGGCATGTAGATGGCTACGACGTCCCCACGCCGGACACCGAGCTTGAGCAGGCCGCCGGCGAGCCGGCTCACCTCGTTTGCAAGCTGGCGGTAGGTAAGGGTCCGGCTGTCGCCCGGTTCGCCCTCCCACACCACGGCGGCGCGTTCGGCGGTCGCCGGGTCCTCGGCCCACCGGTCGACGCAGTTGTCGGCGACGTTGAGCAGGCCGCCAGTGAAGTAGCGGAAGTCGCCCAGCTCGCCGTTGCGCACGCTGGTCCACGGGCGTGTCCAGCGCTGCTGCCCGGCGACCCACGTCCAGTAGGTGTCGGGGCTTTGCGCGTGCAGCTCTCGGGCGTAGGCAAGGCGGTTGGCCTGCCGCGGCGAGCGCCAGTCCGGCCGCAGCGGCTGCAGCGGTGTGGCGAGCAGTTGGCTCAGGTTGTCGGTCACGGTTTCCCTTCGGGCAGGGGTCGCTGGCCACCGAGCGGTGCGGCTCAGACGGGGCTTACCGGGTGGTGGCGGCGCTGGGGTGACCGGGACCAGCCGTCGGCGGCGGCTAGCCTAGTGATGAGCTCTGCCCGCAGCCCGGCGGGCTCCACGACGACGTCCACGACCAGCTCGCTTGCCATGTGCAACAGGTTGATGTCGGCCCGCTGCTGCGCCAGCCGCTGCTGCTCGCTGCTGGCGCGTTCGTCCGGGTCGGCGATGGCGGCCAGTTGCTTGGCGTACATCGCGTTCACCGAGGCCTCGGCCGACATCGGGCCAATGGAGGCGCTGGTGAGGGCGATCGTGGCCCGGGGCTCGAAGCCCGGCGCGCACATCGCGTAGAAACCCGCGGCGTAGCTCTTGCGCAGCACGACCGAGAACTTGGGCACCTCGGCGCTGGCCATCGCCGTGATCATCTTGGCGCCGTGCCGGATGATGCCTTGGCGTTCCACGGCCACACCGACCATGAACCCGGGGACGTCGTGCAGGAAAACCAGCGGGATGTTGAACGCGTCGCACAGGGTGATGAACCGGGCGGCTTTGTCCGCGGAGTCCACGAAGATGGCACCGCTTCGGACCTGCGGCTGGTTGGCGACGATGCCGATGACCCTGCCGCCCAGTCGCGCCAGCCCGACGACCATCTCCTTCGCCCACCGGGCCTTGATCTCGAAGAAGGAGTCGGCGTCGACGACCCCGTCGATGACGTCGCGTACGTCATAGCTCCGGTTCGGGTCAGCGGGGATGACGCCGCTCCAGTCGGGCCGGTCCGGTTCGGTCGGCGGCGCCGCCGGCGCCGATCGCGTCCAGTTCTCTGGCAGGTAGGACAGCAGTAACCGGGCGGCGGCGATGGCCTCCCAGTCCTCGCCGAATACTTCGTCGCCGCAGCCTGAGACGGTGGCGTGCATCATCGCGCCGCCCATCTGCTCGAGCGTGGTGCGCTCACCGGTGACTTTCTCGGCCACCCGCGGCGAGGCCAGGTACATCGAGGCGTTGCCTTCGACCATCCCCACCCAGTCGGTGAACGCGGGCATGTAGGCGCCGCCGGCGGCTGACGGTCCGTGCAGGCAGCAGATCTGCGGGACCCGCCCGGACAAGGCGACCTGCAGCTGGAAGATCCGTGAGGCGCCGCGCCGGCCGGGGAAAAAGCCCATCTGGTCGCTGAGGCGGCCGCCGGCGGAGTCGACCAGGTAGACGACCGGCAGCAGGTCACGATCGGCGCGTTCGAGGATGCGGATCTGCTTCTCGCAGGTCAGCGCACCCCACGAGCCGGCCTTGACCGCGAAGTCATGTGCGATCACGGCGACCAGACGGCCCTCGATTCGCCCGACCCCGGTGCGCACACCGTCGGCGGGAAACCCGTCGGTCTGGGCGTTGGCCAGCAGACCGTCCTCCACCCAGCTGCTCGGATCGAGCAGCGCGGCGAGCCGTTCGGCGACCGGCAGCTTGTCCGGCCACCGCTCGCCGTCGCCGCCGGCGCCGGCTGTGACGATCGCGCTGCGCACGTCCTCGGCCATGGGAGGGGCCGGTGGCATGGCCGAGGCCGGCGCTTCTTGGGTGTCAGTCGGGGCCGCGGGGTCAGTTGGGGCTGGGGCTTGGGATGCAGCGTTGCGGACGCCGGTCACCCGGCCAGGCCCTTGGCCAAGACCTCGAGTTGGATTTCGTCGGTGCCCCCGCCGATCCGCAGAATCCGGACGTCGCGGTAGTGGCGGGCCACCGGCGTCTCCTCTAGGAACCCGCTGCCGCCGAACAACTGGACCGCTTCGTCGACGACGCGGTTGGCAGCGTTGGCCGCGAAGTACTTGGCCATAGCGACCGAACGACCCGCCTCAGGGTGGTTCGCGCCCAGCCGGGCTGCTGCCTGGTAGGTCAGCAGCCGTGCGGCCTCAAGGTCGACCGACATTGCCGCGAGCCGGTGCCGGGCGGTTTGCAGGCTGATCAGAGGGACGTCGAAGACCTCCCGTTGGGTGGCGTACTCGGTGGCCGCCTCCAGGCATTCGGCCGCGTGGCCCAAGCCCATCGCCGCCAGCGTGATCCGCTCGAGCTGGAACGCTGCCATGATCTGGTGGAAGCCGCGACCCTCTTCGCCCAGGACAGCGTCGCGGGACACCGGCACGTCATCTAATACCAGCTCGCGGGTGTCCGAGGAGTGCCATCCCATCTTGCGCAGCGGTTCGCCTACCGAGAGGCCCGCCGTCCCGGCCTCGATGAGGAAGGTGGTGATCCCTCGGTGGCCCTCGGGGGAGGTCCGTGCCGCGACGACGAAGACGTCGGCCAGTCCCGCGTTGGTGATGTACATCTTCGCCCCCGACAGGCGGAACCCCTCCGGGGTGGCTGCCGCGCGGGTCGTCATGCCGGCAACGTTGGAGCCGGCGCCTGGCTCGGTGACGGCGATCGCTGCGATCGACTCCCCCGACACAATGCGGGGAAGGTAGCGGGCGCGCTGCTCGTCGGTGCCGAAGCTGGCGATGTGCGGGGCGGCCATGTAGGCGCTGACCAGCGCGGTGACGGCGATTCCACCGCTCGCTCGGGCCAGCTCTTCGGCCAGCACGGCGATCGCGAGGGGGTCGCCGCCCGTCCCGCCGTCCTGCTCGGCGACGGCCAGGCCCAGCATCCCGGCGCCGCCGAGCTCCTTCCACAGTGCCGCCGGCGGGTGCCCGAGCCGCTCGGCCTCGTCCACCACCGGCCTGACCTGCCGGTCGACGAAGCTGCGGACGGTGGCCTGGAAGTCACGGTGGTCCTGGTCGAGCTCAAAAGAGACTGCAGAGGTCACGAGGCCGGCTCCCAACGCCGGCCCGAACCGACGATCGACGGACTAACTAATGTTTGTTAGTACAGTAGGCTCCGGGACGTGGCGCGGTCAACCCCGGTGCAGCGCGAGACTGTCCTGCAGGTAGCCCGGGACCTGTTCGCCGTCCAGGGCTACCGCGGCACGTCGATGCGGGACATCGCCGAGGTCTTGGACGTGCGCGCACCGAGCTTGTACAACCACGTCACCTCCAAGCAGGACCTGTTGACCGCGATCATGAACACGGCGATGGACCGGGCGTTGGGCGCCTTGGAAGAAGCGCTGCGCGGCGTCGAGGACGTTTCCGACCAGCTGCGTCGCGCCACCGAGTCACTCGTGCTGGACTTCCTGCGGTTCCCCAACGAGGTCACGATCTGCAACCAGGAGGTGCGCAGTCTCGACGAGCTCACCCGGCCGGCGATCATCGACAAGCGCGACCGGTACGGCCACCGGCTGCGCTCGATCATCGACGCCGGCTGCGCGTCGGGCCGGTTTCGCACCGCATCGCCGCAGCTGGCGTCCTACGCCGTCCTGGAACTGGGCAACGGCGCGAAAGCGTGGTTCCGGCCTGGCGGCACCTTCAACGAACAGGACGTCGCCGACGCCTACGGCGAGTTCGCGCTCCGGGTCGTCGGAGACGTCGGTGTGTCCCTACCCCCCATGTGCAGTCGCGCTGACCAGCTGACCACCAGCTGACCCCGCTGGTACCCGCTGCCCGAAAGGACGCTCCCGCACATGACAAGCCCCCAGCCTGCTGACGGCACCACCACACTGAGCGACACCGACTTCACCGTTCCCATCGGCGCCCGCTACTTCGAGGACTACACCCCCGGCGCCGTCCACGAGTACGGCTACATCGTGGTCACTGAGCAGGCCATCGTCGAGTTCGCCCAACGCTGGGATCCGCAACCCATCCACACCAACCCGGCCTTCGCCGTTAACGGCCCGTTCGGCGGCCTCATCGCCAGCGGTTTCCACACCGCCGGGATCTTCATGCAGTTGTTCGTCACCCACTACCTGTCAGGGGTCGCCAGCCTCGCCTCACCCGGTATCGACGAGATGCGCTGGCCGACACCGGTGCGATCCGGTGACCTGCTGCGGCTACGGACAACCATCCTCGCGGCGCGTCCATCACGCTCGAAGGCGGACCGCGGTCTCATACACACCAAAGCCGAACTCTTCAACCAGAACGACCAGCAGGTACTGCACCTACTCCCCATGAACATGCTGCGCCGCCGCAAACCCGGCGGCAGCTGAGCTACAACACCCGCGCCCTCCACCTTCCCGCCGTGGGTTCATTGCCTCCATCAATCCTGGGGCGGGTGGTTCACACAACCGTCGGCGGCCCGCACCTGGTCAGGCTCAGCTTTGAGGGGCCGGCCGCCGTTGCGACCCCGCGCCCTGGCTGCAGACAGCCCTGCCATTGTCCGGTCCGGATGGTCTCCCGCTCGAGAACTGGGCCAGCGCAACGAATGGGTGGAACAGCAGCCGCCACCCGCGGCAGTCGTGTCCATTGACTCTGCAGCGACCGGTACCCGACCCCCGGTAGCCCAGCGCAGCCACCGTGTCAATCAGGTGCCGCAGGGAGCGGCCGAGCCGGTCCAGCCGCCACATCACTAGGGAGTCCCCCTGCCGCCGACGCTGCAGGAGCTTGTCTAGCTCCGGACGCCGGTCCAGCACCGCGGGAGGCGTGGTCGACGAACAGCTCACAGCACGCTGACCTCAGCTCGTCGGTCTGCAGGGGTATTCGGAGCCTTGGCCTACAGGTGGTGGTCGCCCCGGGCCGGTCTTGTCTCAGACTGCTTTGGTGACGTCAACGTTCCAGGTCCCTGAAGGGTCCGCCGCGGCGCATCCGGCGCCATGTTCCATCATTGCCGTAGTTCGGGCATCGGTGTACATAGACACCCGAACCGCCTAGCGTGGGCAGGCGGGGGTGTCCGATCACGATCCTTTGAACGCGGTGTCCCTACAAGGGAAGCCGCCGCGGGCCTTGCAACGCAGTGCTGGGCTGACTCGCGGCGGCCTTGGGCCATGGGGGCTGGTGGACGTGGGACTGAGGTATCGCAAGTCGGTCAAGATCGGCGGGGTGCGTCTCAACCTCAACAAGCGCGGAGTCAGCGCCTCTGCCGGCAGCAGAGGTGCCAGATACACGGTCAACTCCGCAGGCCGGCGGACCTCGACCGTTGGACTACCGGGTAGCGGGCTGCGTTACCAGACCCAATCGGGTGGAGCCAGCAAAGCGAAGACTCGCCGGGCTCCGGTACGAGCAGCTACCAGTACGCCGCCCGACTCGGCGCACCTGACCCCACAGCCAAAGCCCGGTCTGTTTGCCCCGAAGCCGCAGAAGTTGCTGTGGCGGGCCCTTCAGCAGGCTGTTGCACACGCCCCGAGTCAAAGCTGGCTTCCGGTGATGAGTCAGGTCAGGCAAACCACCCCCTCGCTGGGTCTCGCCGCCGACACACTCGCCGGCGTACTCGGTCACGCGATCAGCGCAGCGGATCGCGTCGCCGTTCTTAGCTCCGTCTACTTCTCAGGCCTCGACCCAGCCGCGGACCCGTTCGTGCGCACCTACGCTTCACAGGTTTGCGTCGGCGTGTCCTTCTCGGGCGTCACGACTTCCCTACCGCTGGGCCGGGAACTTGTCGGCTTGTTGCTCTGCTCGGTGCTCGAAACGCTGAGCGACCATCAGCAGGCTCTGAACGTGGCCAACGGTCTGCCCGACAGTCCGGTGGTTCGGCTGTTGCGCGGCAGACTGCTGGTCCAGACGGGCCGGCCGGGTGGCGCGCTGCAACTGACCGAAGGCGTGACCAACACCGACGACGTGGCAGTCCTGCTGCTGACGACTCGTTCTGCCGCCCTACGCGCCCTGCAGCATCCGCAAGCAGCAATAGAAGCGTGCCGGGAAGCTCTGCGCTACCCCTCACGTGCTGCAGGCCCTCGGCATCAGGCCCGCCTCGAGCGCGCCCGCGGGCACCTCGAGCTCGGACAAACAGACAAGGCGCGAGCCGACATTGAAAAGGTCCTCGCCGAAGACGGCAACGCAGACGGTCTTCAAGAACTGCTGCACCGGCTCTGAGCCGGAGTCGGGGTCGGCAGCGCGCTTAGTCGCAACAGGGGGGAATCAATGGGCGTAGCCCTTGCACTCGCCGGCCTCGTGACCATGATTGTCGCCGTCATCGGCCTCGCTCGAGGGCGCGTCAACTGGGCTCGCTTGCGCAAGCGTCAACACGCCGCGCTAGCCCTTGCCGCGGGACTCGTCCTGTTCGTAACAGGTGGGGCTCTGGCCCCCGCTCAGAAGCAATCTCCGGCGGCTAACTCAACGCTCACGACTAAATCGCCTTCCAGTACGCCGGCACCGTCGAGGGGTGAGCAGATCGCGGCCCCCAGCGCCCCCCTCGTAGAGACACCTTCGTCAAGTGCTGCCGCTCAGCCCGTGCAGACGACACCGCCAGCACCAGCTCCCCCTCCACCCGCCGCGCAACCCGTGCAGACGACACCGGCCCTTCCTCCACCCGTCGCGCAACCCGTGCAGACGACACCGCCAGCACCCGTCCCCCCTCCACCCGCCGCGCAACCCGTGCAGACGACACCGGCCCTTCCTCCACCCGTCGCGCAACCCGTGCAGACGACACCACCAGCTCCACCCGCTCGACCGGTGGCCGCCACGTGTGGAGCACCCGCCAATCCCGATGGCTACAACTTCTGCGGCCGAGGCGGGCTCATATACACGTTCCCCTCAGACTTCTGCGACTACTTCGATTGCATTGCGAGTTACCCGAACGGTACGGGCTACATCGACGAATGCAGTGACGAGACCTACAGCCACTCAGGTGGGCGACCGGGGGCTTGTTCTCACCACGGAGGGGAGTTACGACCGGTAGACGCGGGGCCTTAGGAAAGGAGGCTCTAAAACCTACTTTGTCTTGGCGTTCTCGCACGTCGGAGCCTGTTGCCGAGTGGACGCTGAAGTCTTCGTAGAACGGGTAACCTGGCGCCGGTCCCAGCCCGCTGCTGGCAGCCTCCCGGTGTCAGGCTGGCCTCATGAGGTTGACGGGAATGAGTCGGAGCGACCGAGGCAGTCGCAGTGCCCGATGGCGTTCGCCGCGCTATGACCGATACACCGAGGCGGCCGAGATTCCGCTGCTGGCACTGTCCGTACTGCTGATTCCGGTGCTCGTGCTTCCCGAGATCTCCAAGCTCGGCAGCGCCGAACGTGCGGGGCTCGACGGTATCGACTATGGCATCTGGGCAGTCTTCATCGCCGACTACCTGACCCGACTCGGACTCGCGCGCAACCGCACCGCCTTCATCCGCGGGAACCTGCTCGACCTGGCCCTCGTCGCGCTGCCCATGCTCCGTCCGCTTCGCCTGGCTCGGGCCACCCGTCTGGTGCGGTTCGGAATCATCCTCACCCGGTCGAATCGACAGGCGCAGGCGAGCCTGCAGACCCGGGCCGTCGCCTATGTTAGCGTCCTGGCTGCCACGCTGACGCTCGCCTGCAGCGTTGCCATCCTCGAGTTCGAGCGACACGCCCCCAGCGCCAACATCCGTACTTAGACCTGGTCTCAGAACCTTGCCGCGTGTCGCTGCAGCTGGTTGAAGCGGCTGTAGCTGATCGTCTCGGGTCATGTCGACGCGGGTTTCTTCCCCGCCGCGGCGACTGGTCGATGACCGGCTC
>JAABUO010010033.1_pt1 | contig 10521 bp, 10 predicted proteins | sample 5559291 | NCBI WGS metagenome assembly JAABUO01 (sample SAMN10711878, study PRJNA513372) | rock metagenome | isolation source: Antarctica rocks | place: Antarctica: Victoria Land, Finger Mt sud
GCTTAGCCAGCTGATGGATACTGAACACAGCACGCCCTGTCAACCTGCAATGGACATGTGCACATCAGGAGTGTAGAGTGTACCTTGAGGGAGCACGCAAAGGCAAGTGCATCAGCAAAGGCAACACAGTCTGGCTACGGTACAATTGGCTTGAAACTAGCACGAGGGATTCAGACAAGCCGAATGCTATGGCTTTGGTTGACAAAGATGCCTACGCAAGAGCTAATACAGAACTTCTTGAGAAGAAGGTTGCAATCTGTAAACTTGATGCCATACCTGCCAGGAATGTTTCTCATGTAATCAAGGCACACCAGTCTCAAGATGATTGCCTTAGCATTGCTGCTTTGCAGCTCCAGCACAGCGTCTGCCAAGTAGCTTTGGATGGGAACCATGGTCTTGAAGGGAAGCTGCAGCTAATCCAGAGCTGCGCAGAGCTTACTTCTGTCATAAGTGCGGACATTGGTCTGCGCAGGTCTGGGTCCTAACCTATGCAGCTTCCCTTGCAGGCTGGACCATACTGACTGATGCTGTGCATGCGCACTTGGAGGAAACTGCAGCCAGCCCAAGGCCTGGTATAGCTGGCGCATCTGCCTATTTGTGACCACCGAAGGCTGTGACACCCCACCATGACTGACCGACAAGGCAGTCAGGTGATCCAGCGCAAGTGCAAATTGTGCCTGGCGTAAATGTCCTAAGACGGCTAGACTCCACACAGTGTTTGTATACATTTGACGCATGTCCAGCTGGCTCTTCAAGTTCAGAAGAACAGAGGCTAGATCTTCGGTTTCTGTCTGTGTGATAGGCAGTCTAAGCTCAGCACATGCAAGCAGAACAGTGCTGATGTCCTGTGGTATAGGCTGCTGCCCCATGCAGCACTGAGCCACGATCCTGCCCATCGTGGACATGGCCAGCTCATCTGCCGGTGCGTACTTCAGCTTACTCAATGCCCAGATGGTGTTTGCTATGTTCTGAGCACTTGGAAGCTCATTGTGGCCGTTGGCGGCTTGGTGGCCGTTGAGCAGCACACCAAAGCGCTGGCACAAAGCATCCAGCATCTCAACAGAAGGTGCAGCAGCCGGCAATGTGGCGAGGCTGTGTAGTATATTTGACACGCATTGAGAGCTGAAATTTGACAAATCTGCGACAGCCAACTGTCCACAGATTGCCTCGAACAGTGCCCCTTGGCAAGGTCTCAACTGAAGCTGGGCACATGCCACAAGCACAGCGGCAAAGTCCTGCCCATTTGCAGCATCCATGTCAGCCATGAACTGTTGCGCCAAGCTGTCTGTCATGCCTGGCACTAGGGCATCTGATTCAGCCCTAGCTTGGCTGATGACCACAAAACATTGGCAGTCAACCGCGCTCCAACAGCTGGCAGCAGGGGGTGCAGCCGCTTGAGCATCCTTGCAATGAAGCTGCGCAAGTTCTGCTCAGCTTGCTCCTTAGCAACCCAGCCACTATGCCTTTCCGCAGCTGCTGTCCAAACCTTTGCTGTGCCGTAGACAAGAGCGCTGATGTGTACATAATTCAGTTGCTTCTCAGACTGGCAACACATCTGATCCATGCAGCTGTAGTATGCTTCCATGACCTTGTCAGGTCTAGAATGATTAACAGAGTGAGCAGTGAGCTGCCATTGCTTGCTGATGTGATTTGTCATATGCTTTGCAGACTCAAAGCCCACAGCTTCTGTTGCCTGCACACCAGTAAACGGTGTGGGTCTGCCGCTTTGTGGCGACACTATAGTAATGTCTCTCACTCATTATTACAGTCTGGCCCACCTGCTGTCTATTAGGCCACTTTGGCATGGTGTTGCGCTGCCCATGTTTGTCAGCTGGGCCGGCAGTAGCAGGACCTTGAGACACCTGCATTGTGGGAGATAAGGGCCTATGCTCCTCCTTGTAGAGAGTACCAGCATGTTTGACAAGCATGCAGTCATCACCTGTCTTGAGGTCTGCAGATGTTCTTGTTCAGTAGCATGAGCAGTGTTCTGCTGGTCACGCATCCTTTCTTCCAAAGGCTTGGCCGCCCAAGTGCACAGCTGCTGTAGCCTGCAGCTCAGCATGTTCTTCTGTAACCTACAGTCGTCTCTTCATCGCTCTTTGGGAGCGAAGCTGTTTGCCATCTGTGGCATCTTATGCAGGAACTTTACCCCTTGAGCGCTGCACCAACGTGCTGCACTGGCTTTCCAGTGATGTTGCGAGCATTTATCACGTAACATCGTGACAGCATGACACCCGGCCGCCTGGTGCAAGAGGTGGACACTGCCTAAAAAACCTGTTAAAAGCGCCTGTGAAATCACACGCAGGCGTTCGTCTATCCCAACCAGGGACAAGCCTTAAGGGGGCAGGCTCTAGTCAGTAGCCTCCAGACAGACACGATCCGTTGGCAGCCCAAGCCTGAATAACGGGTGTGGCAAATGCAACGCGCCTGATCTGCGCGATGGCACAAGCGGCTCCGAAACCAGATTTTCAACGCTTTAGGAGGCAGAAGAGCAGAGCACAAGAAACTATGTTCGCGCAACAGGCCGCCAGTCACAGCTCTACAAGACAGGAGTGTCAGACAGTGCAAAAGTCATCACAATGGCAGACTGGGCGCTGAGATGATCTCAGTGAGATCCCCCCCAGCCAATACCTCCCAGATTTCATATGCAGCATCTACTCCGTAGATGAGCACTCGTGTTGTCGATGTAGCCCAATTTTTTTACTTCAGTTGCCCAGAGCGCTCAAGCAACAAAACAAGTCTAGGTCATGCTCTAAGCAGCTTCAGACGGGGTCAAGACTCTGAGCGTTTGCTTGTTTGTGCCAGCCAACACATCATGCATTTTATGGCGCATATGATAGTGATTCTAGTCTCTCATCTCTGCTATAGTCTTATGTGAGTAGTGCCTGTGGAGGTATGTTCATACCTGAGTCAGCTCTCAAGGCTCCGAAACCACTTCTTATCCTGGCAGTGACTCCCTCAACTGCAGGGAGCCTGCTAGAGAGAATGCAGATCAGCAAGCAAACAATCTTCAGGAGCATGTCACCGCAAATCACCCTGTTTCACAGATTCCTTGGCAGCATGAGTAGATCTGTTGTACTTAGCACATGCCATGTGTAATTCATAACCTCACTGCAGCACTTGCTGTAAAATTTGTCTGCCCAAAGAATAATTTTTGAAGTTGACCACAATAAACAGGCCAGGCACAAGCATCACACATTGTTCACACAAGATTTGGTCGCCATGGCCTTGACACGATCAGCATGGGCAGGGCCGGCGTGGCTGCTCCCATGCCACACTCCAGTCAGTTTGACCATCCCTTCAACAAATGCCTAGGCACAGACATTACAGTAGCAAGCGATCTCAGCTATATGAGGATGCTGCTGCAGCTGCTGGATGAGAACCAGCTTACCATGCTTTGAAAGCGATGCTTGGTTGGATTTGGCTTGCCCATTCAGCCTGCAACAGTGGAAAACATCTGCTTGCTGCTGTAGATTGGTGTTGCTACGCTGAGCAATGTCGATGCACCAAACTGTAGTTTTGCAAACATGTGTGTAGCTGTGAATTGTCAATGCAGGTTTCATCGGGAAGCAAGTCTGGACAGAAAACCAAGTTGTACAAGCAGACACAATGTGTTTCATACACCTCTTGTCAACAGGTAAGCAGGATGTGCTTGCGTGTGGCCTGACAGCTGCTGCTTGTCGTTTCAGCTGCCAGCTTGTTCAGCAGCGGTAGGGGACAAGAGAGCCACCTGCCACAGCCTCAAGCTCCTGCTGAAGATGTGCTGCCAAGTCAGCAACACTGCTTCTGCTGAGCCCATGCTGAGGGATGAGTACCAGCTTACCATGCTTTGCAAGCCATGTTTGCCTGCACACTGCTCGCCCTGCCTGCCTGCAACAGCAACAAACTGCTATTTGATTGCTGCAGGATGGTGCTGCTGTGCTGAGCAATATCACTGTACCAGGTTGCTGTTGTGCAAGCATGTGCCTGACTGCACATTGCTGCAAAAGGAGTCTCATTGCACAAGACAGAAGGCATGACCGCATATACTGGCATGGAAGGCCAGGGACAGTACAGACACATGACACACCTCTTGGTTCTGTTTGTTCTGTTCTTTATGTGATCAAGGGCATCAGTAAGCATCACACCAAAGCACTGCCACAAAGCATCCAGCATCTCAACATAAGGTGCAGCAGCTGTAACTGTGGCCAGCTGCTGAAAGCAGTAATCTACCTTCTCAACAAGCCAGCTCATCCACAGGGTGAAGTTCCTATCAGAAGCCCCTGCCTGCTGTCAAAGCTGTGCTGCAAGCTTTTGCATGACTACTATGCTGTGCATGCTGTGCAAGCTCAGTCTGCTGCTTTTGAACTTCTCGCCGCTGCTCACCAGCTCTTACGGCTTCTGTCAGGCCGACCCTGAGCATTTGCTACCTCTACAGCCTGGGCGGCAGCAGCAGCAGTCAACTACGCTGCAGACAAATTATGTTGGCTGTCGCACAGCAATTTACTGTTTTCTGTGAGTCAGTGTCCTCAGGTTTCAGAAGCCAGCTGTAAGACTTTTGTGCGTTCATGCTGCAGGTACAACATATTCAGTGTTGGAACAGGTGACTGAGACTGTGCAGGCAGGGACCCTGCCATCAGAACATTGCCAGACAGGTGGCCTTGAGGGGTTGACACCACAGTGAGGTGCTATGCATGCACTAACACCAGACAAAGTCTGTTTCATAGCCCTGCAAGGCCAGGACGGAGAAACTTGCTGTGCAGGTACAATTGTAACAGCCATACATGTGGCAACACTGGCTGTGCTATATAGGGGTAAAGTTCCATTGTCATAGTTGTTGCTTCTCAGTGCCTGATCAGTGCTTGCAAACTACTGCCGGGCCAAAAAATGTCCTGCGGAAGCAAAGCTGGCTTGCCTGGTTGGTGTCCGCTGCTTCTTGATGCACCACATGGCTCTTGTCACCTGCGGTAGGCATCCAGGGAGCCTCCTCCTGCAACTGTCAGGATTGGCTCCAGGTAGTCTGCCACTTCCTTCACACCAACTCTAGCCTTGGGTGGGGTGAGCAGGACCAGCTTGCCCCTGCGCTTCAGAAGCTGATGCCTGAACCCTTCGCTGCCTGGCAGCCTGCAAACAGAAGCATACGTCAGTGCGTAGGAATGTGAGCACGTGCTCATGCATGCACTAAGTATGACAAACACATGGGCAAGGCTGACACTGGGCCAACACACGTCCTACAGCTAGAGAAGGCTTGAGGAAGCATCAAAGCAGACCACGGTGTAATTTTATTGTCCAAGTGTATTGAGGCGTAGACCAGACAAATGTTCAGCATGAGCAGATATGCTTAGCAGCAGGGTTGCAAGCCTCCACAAGCTGTTTTGCTGAACGCCTCCAACAGGACTCACGGAGTTCACGCTGTTGAAGACATAGCTTTGAGATCACCTTGATGGTTTGTTCTTGAGGCAAATGCTGGACTCAAATGCAACTACAATTGCAGCTCCGCTGCCAATGGGCTCCAGTAGGGCAGCTGTGCGGTAGCCACTTATGACTGGTGTGGCCTTGAACCGCAAAGACAGTTGTGCCAGGGCTGAGCAGACGAGCGGTGCCCCAAAATTTGGCTGTATGTCACAAGCTGGCCGACTCCCAGTCTGCCCATTTTGTCTTTCAGGTTTAGCCATGCGTCACCTTGCAGCGTGCCTGTGCTTGAAGGGGGCTGCAGCCAGTCCAAAGCCTGGTACAGCTGCCTCAGGTGCGGTTCTGACAGCTCTTGGTGATTGACTGACAGTGCAAACATCTGATCTAGCATCAGTGTAAACTGTGCCTGGCGCAAATGCCCTATGACTGCTAGACTCATGGCTGTGTTTGCGAAGTGTTGTTGAGTACCCTGCCGCCTGTTGGAGCTTAAGAAAAAGGATGCTAGACTGTCAGTGTCCACTTGCTTGACAGGCACGCTCAGCTCAGCACATGCACGCAGAAAATTGCTGATGGCTTGCGGCGTCGGCTGCCGCCATGGCACGTGGCACAGAGCCACCAGCCTGTCCACCATGGATAAGGCCAGCTCATCTGCCGGTGCGTGCTTCAGCTTACTCAATGCCCACATGGTGTTTGCTATGTGCTGAGCAATTGGAAGCTCATTGGGGCGGTTGGAAGCTTGGCGGCGATTGAGCAACACACTAAAGCGCTGGCACAAACCATCTAGCATCTCAACAGAAGGTTCAGCAGCCGGCAATGTGGCCAGGCTGTGCAGTATGTTTGCCACGTTTTGAGAGTCAAATATTGACGAATCTGCAACTGCCGACCGTCCACACATTGCCTTGAACAGCGCCCCCTTGCAAGGGTTCAGCTGAAGCTTGGCACATGCCACCAACACGTTGGCAAACTCCTGCCCATTCGCAGCGTCCATATCAGCCATGAACTGTTGCGCTAAGCTGTCTGTCATGCCTGGCACTAGGGCATCTGGATCCAGCCCCAGCTTGGCCGATGACCACAAAACGTTGGCAGCCAGCCTTGCTCCAATAGCTGGCAGCAGGGGCTGAAGCCGCCGGAGCATCCTTGCAGTGAAGATGCGCATATTTTGTTCAGCCTGGACCCCAGCAACCCAGCAGCTGTGCCTTGCCCCAGCTGTTGTCCAGACCTTTGCTGTGCCGTGGACAATGGCGTTGATGTGTACATAATTCAGTTGCTTTTCAGACTGGCAACACATCTGGTCCATGCAACTGTAGTATGCTTCCATGACCTTATCAGGACTGGATAGCCTAACAGAGTGAGCAGCCAGCTGCCATTGGGTTTTGATGTAATTTGTCATATGCCTCCCAGACTGAAAGCCCACAGCTTCTGTTGCCTGCATGCCAATACCTGTAAGGGCCTGTGGTGACTGTGCAACACTGCCGTAACACCTCCCACTCAAATTTATATCTTGTCCTACCTGCTGTCTTTCAGGCCACTTTGGCAGGATCTTTAAACACCTGCGTTATTGGAGGTGATGGCTTATGTTGCTCCTTGCAGAGAGTACCAGAATATTTGGCAACCTTGCAGTCCTCACCTGTCTTGAGGTCTGCTGGGGTGCATGTCCAACAGAAAAAGCAGTGTTCTGCGGGTCATGCATCCTCTCTTCCGAAGGCTTTGCAGCCCAAGTGCACAGCTGCTGTAGCCTGCAGCTCAGCATGTTCTTCTGTAACCAACTGTTATCTCTGCATCGCTCTGTTGGGAGGGAAGCTGTTTGCCATCGGTCGCATCCTGTGCAGACTCTTACCCCTTGAGCGCTGCACCAACGTGCTGCATTGGCTTCCCAGTGATATTGCGAGCAGTGATCAGGTAAAATCGTGACAGCATGACACCCGGCCGCCTGATGCACACTGCTATCAAAAAGCTCCTGTGAAATCACACGCAGACGTGCGCCTATCCCAAACAGCGACAGGTCAAAAGGGGAGCAAGCTCTGGTCAGTGGCCTCCAGACAGACAGGATCCGTTGGCAGCCTATGTAAATGGCGGGGCAAATACAACGCGTCTAATCCTATTGTCACATATGCTTGTAGTCTCGCATAGTCTCACAAGGGGCTCCGAAACCAGTCTGTAGTACGCAGCGTGTGTAAGGTGCGTGTGTGAGCTAGACCCCAGTTCTTGCCGTCATAGTCTGTTGATTGGTGCAGGCCTGCGTTGCAACATACGTCCTTGCAGAGTTGCCTTGCGTGGTTTTTGTAACTCCTGAAGTGCTTTAGCGCCATGACGAGGAGGAACAGCTTACTACTGTTGCTCCTGACATGTTGCCTGGCTGTGGCCGCATGCAGCCGTCAGCTACGGGGCAACAACGAGTTGGCTGCGCAGCATGTGGAGGGTCAACAGCTATCTGAGGAGGCGCACGAGCATCAGCAAATCCTTGCCGAGCTGGAGCACGTGCACCAGTTGCGCGAGCGCATGCTGCAAGCTGGTGAGACTGTTGTGTATACCTGCCGTGCTGTGAACCGCCAACATGAACAGGAATGACCGTAGCATGCATGCATTGTTGTGCAGCTGCAGCTATTGAGCATATTATGGCATCCTGGTCTCGAGACTGAGATTCCCTACATAACAGACTGGCTCATGGCTGATTGACACTGCCCCTTCGTAACCTGTGTTATTTTCTGCAGCCAGCACATATGCAGCTGCTCTTGGGACTCCAGCCCCAGCACCCTCAACACAGTCTTCTGAGTGCCTGCACGACAATGCCCTTGCATGTTCTGCCGTTCAAGGCACGACCCCAGACACTGCAACAAGCTCCACCGGAGCTGTTTCTTCCATTGGCTAGCATGATCACATGGGCTTGATGCGCTGGAGTTGCTCCTCCCATAGTCAAGCTATTGCACACCATGCAACATGATCATGATGTCACTGCATGTCAGGTGGCATATATGAAGCCTTCAAATTTGGTTGAGCCACACCTAGGCCTGTGTGACATTGACTTGACAATTGTTTTACATATTATAACTATTTGCACAGACTTTCAAACACCTGTTTGTTTTGACTTCAGTTGCTGCAATATGTGATGAGCAAGAGGTGCATATGCATGTGCATGAACCTGTATGCGCATGCTTGTCACAACAGTGTCATCCTATCAAGTCTTCAGTGGTACCAGTCTTGAAGTGTAAAGCTGATGTTGGCCGTGACTGTCACAGCTTGTACCATGTAGATCTCAGTTTTGCTTGACTTCAAGTCAAGTCAAAGTGACTTTGAGCTAAGCGTTCATTCACAACCTTTGGATTTGGCATGCTCGGCATGACTTATTGCAGCCCTGCAGAATAGCTGCGTCCAGTCGCGCACGCCATGTGCACACATTTCGCCAGCGCTTGCGTCGACAGCGCTACCACTAGTAGTACTACCCTACGATGCTGGCAGGCAGGCTGGCAGGCAGGCAGGCAGGCAGGCAGAAAATTTGCGTGTGTTGTCTCAGCAAGCTTTGGTGCCTTGTCTGTGCAGGATCAACGCTGACCTCAATACGCATGCGAGCTTAAGCTAGATTTGATATTAACTCGCGCTATAGTAGCTGCTGTACACGACAGTAGACTCTTGGATCATGCAGATTATAATTAAGTAATGCTGGCGTATGAAAAGTGTTGCTGATACAGTCAATTTTTTGGCAGCATAGCTTGGCAGCAAGTCGGCAGCAAGCTCCTTCTGTCATTCACGCCCTGTCTTCTGGTGTCAGTGCAAAACATGGCAGCATGTCATCAAAGCGACACCCTGTAAATCCAAAAGTGCCATGTCAGCTGCCATGCTGGACAAATTAGTACAGTCAGCTAGGAGTACGAGCCAGCTCTTTCAGCGACAGGCAACATCGTCACGTCCGCTTAGACACCTCTCGGCCTCGTCACACAGCAAATATGGTTCAGGGTCCTAAGATCAAGGTCGGCATCAATGGCTTTGGCAGAATCGGCAGGCTTGTCCTCCGCGCTGCGATGCAGCACCCCGGATATTCAGGTTGTAGCCATCAACGACCCGTTCTGCGATCCCGAGTACGCAGCATACATGTTCAAGTATGACACGGTCCATGGTGCATACACTGGGACTGTCAAGGGCAGCAAGGACGGCCTTGAAGTAGACGGGAAGCACATCGCCTTCCACGCTTGCAGGAACCCAGGTGAGACTTCGACCCTGGCAAGTCACAAGAGCGCATCTCGCTGCAAACGATGTCTGAAGAGTTTGTGTGTCTGCAGAGGAGATTCCTTGGGGTTCTGCGGGAGCTGACTATGTATGTGAGTCAACAGGTAGGACAAGACACCTGGCTTGGTCTGCTGCTATTGTGTGCTTTCTGAGTCTCAGCACTTCATGTTGCACGCAATTTTGTTTCAGGAGTGTTCACTGAGATTGAGAAGGCTTCTCGCCATCTTAAGGGCGGAGCCAAGAAGGTCAGCTCCCTACTCTGGTGCTGCTTATTTGATAACAGTAGATCTGCTTCTGCTGTTAGCCCTGTTCTTGCACAGACTACAGGGCCTCATAGCACAGCCGTGTTCAATGCTATTGCTGCTACAGGTCATCATTTCTGCACCTTCCAAGGACGCCCCCATGTTTGTGATGGGAGTGAATGAGAAGAAGTATGACAGCAGCAGCATGGATGTGGTGTCAAATGCTTCATGTACCACCAACTGCTTGGCGCCACTTGCAAAGGTAGCTTGCCGAGACATGCTTTGTGCATAACCTGATAGCACCTTGGATCTGACCACAACTGCCTCAGGTGCAGATAGCTTCACATCATCTAGCATGGCTCTACAGTTCAACATTGCAACATTCTGGTCTGCATTGCGTATCTCACCAGTCCAAAAGTAAATGCAACCTGATCAGATCACCTTGCGTAACTGCTCAGAATAACGCACTGTGTCACCACTCCCTGTCTAACTCACTCTCTGACACTGCTCACCAGCATACATTCTCATCAGAAAACACCAAACCCATCCTCAAACAGCTGTTTTGCCCACGCTGCAGGTAGTCCATGACGCCTTTGGCATTGAGGAGGCCCTGATGACAACAGTGCACTCCACAACTGCCACACAGAAGACCGTGGACGGCCCTTCA
>JAABUO010010034.1_pt1 | contig 10520 bp, 13 predicted proteins | sample 5559291 | NCBI WGS metagenome assembly JAABUO01 (sample SAMN10711878, study PRJNA513372) | rock metagenome | isolation source: Antarctica rocks | place: Antarctica: Victoria Land, Finger Mt sud
CATGCCCTTGGAGCAGTTACTGGCCCAGTATGGTTATGTCATGGGCGGAAGCCAAGGCACTGTTCCTGATGACAACAATGATGGGGAGTCACCTGATAGCTCTGGCAGAGAACAGGAAGCAAAGGCAACCATTCCAGCTGGGTCGACTGAGCGACCAGCCAAACGACGAAGAACTTCTAAAGGCGATGCGCATCCAAGCAACCCTGCAGAGGGACTCTCAAAGGCACAGCCAGCTGCAGCTCAGGACTCTGCTGCTCACAACTCAGGGTCTCAGGCCTCAGGTGAGGCTGAGTCTGATCAGAGCAGCGCTGACTTGCGAGACTTGCTTGACAGCCCAGAAGCTGCAGCAGCAGCTGACAGCGTCAGGTCTATATCACGCAACAGCCCTCAGCCTGGGCCGTCAAAACACTACCAGGAGGATACCAAGAGGGAAAAAGCAAAAGCTGCCTTGCCAAAGCAGGAAATGGATGATCTAGGCAGTGAGTCGCAGTCTGAGTCAGAATTTGACTCAGCAGCTGGCAGTGACGCTGGTGTGGATGACGAGCAGACCCTGGAAGAAGAGGAGCGCATGGCAGAGGCTGAAGGAGCTGCACAACATGTGAGCACATGCATGTTCCTGCAGTCTTCCTGGCTCGCGTGAGCTGATCTTCACCACAGATGCAATGTGCATCACACTGTCTTTCAGCTGCCAGGTCAAAATGATGCATACAAAGTCAGCTTGTCTGCTGGTCGTGTCAGTTGACGCTGACTGTCAGTGTAACAGTTGCCAAAACAGCTGTCAAATTGACCTCCTGCTTGATATACAAGTGTTCTGGTCGTGCTGTGTCCATGCTGAGTAGGACGCTTCTGTATGATGTTGCAGGCTTCAGAACTAGAAGACCTTGAGGATGAGGCAAACATGCCATTGGAACAGCTGATGGCCAAGTATGGATACACTGCCAGCACAGATGTTGCCAGTCCCTCCCACCCTTCTTCAACACCTCCTGTCAACGCTCACTCAGATCCATTGCCTCCACCAGCCGGTATGAGCACCGACCCTTCCCCACCCTCCCTGCCACCCCACGCCTCCCCTCAACACCCGGCTAAGCCCATGTCTTCAAGAAGCAAAGCTGAAGCGCCAGGTGAGTCATTGACAGATGCTACACAGCCAACAGCAGCAGCAAAGGGTGACGCTGTGCAAGCAATGCAAATCCAGCAGCAGGCAGAACAGGCTACGGCAGCAGGCATGGACGCATTTGAGCACAGTCAGGCTTTGGCTGAAAGGAGGGCTTCTGGATCACAGGCTGGCCCTTCCTCCCCAAGCGCCCCTGCACCTGGTAAGCATACGCAGCCTGCTGGTATCTCTGCTGTGACTGCTGCCACAAGGCCTTTTCTGCCTTTGTGACAGGCCTTTCCTGCTTTTTATGGCAACTGGCTAATCTGGCCAAGACAGCTCTCGCTTTACAAGGGGGAGCTGAACAGCATGGCAGCTGGACTCCTGTCTTGAAGTAGAACTGCATGCATACACCAATCAAATGCTGGCCCCTTGTTGCATCACAGTTGTGCTCAATGCAATGCACACAAGTTGGCATTGTGTAGCCTTTCAGCAGTGCTGGCACCCTGCATGTTCCCTGGTTGCTTTTCAACATATTTGTTGCCAGTTTGCATTCGCTGCCACTTGTACTGACAACCGCAAATGTCACCAGGAGTGAGAGGCGGAGGCAGGGCAGTCACCTCCAAGGCCCAAGTAGCTGGTGAAGTGGCAGAAGCAGCACCCCTGGCGGCCGCCCTTCTGCCTTCAAGCAATGGGACAACCTCTGCCCTTCCAGCAGCACCCCAGCTGCCTTCAGCCAGCCAAGCAGAAGGCGGATCTGCCTCCCCTCCCCTTCTCGGCTCTTCTGGTAAGGCGCAGCTGGTTGACCGCTTGAGTGGCAACATAGAAGGCGCTGTCGTGCCACCTGCTCCTTTGGGCAAGGGCAGCAAAAAGCAGAAGGATGCCATTGAGAGGGCAGCCGAAGGCAAAGCTACACTGGAGGGGGTTGCCCAGCTGGCCAATGAGCTGCAGCCTACTGGAAGCACTCTCTCAACCATGCAAGTGCATACCAAGGTTGGTGCTTGCCCTTCCACATGTCTATTGCTCTATTGCTTGCAAGCAGGCTCATGCGCATGAATCATTCTGCACTTGGCCTGATTTCTGTGCCTTGCTTAGCAGTAAATTTGAAGCCAAGTGTACTCCATTTTAGGGAAGATATGCATAGCAGCATGCATATAATCAGCAGCCATCCCTTCAACGAAGGTTCTGCCCTGCACTGTGATGATTGGACATTGCACGGCAGAACTTCACTGGAGGAACGGCTGCTGGTTACATGCATGCTGCTATGCATGCTTTGCTGGAAGCTGAGCTGGCCTAGAAGCCTGCTGCTGTAGCAAGCAAGCCAGGAACTGCATGAACAGGACATGCATAGGCTGGAGCCATTGAGCCAAGAAGAGTTGCACATCTCTCCTTTAGCTACAAGGCTTGCAGCCATTTTGTTGATGCCACGGGCGCCAAGAGCCCTGTGCTTGCTTTGTCCAGCCAAGGGTCTATCTCAGCTTGGATGCTGGGCCTCAGAGAGCATTAACACAATTATGTGGATCATTTGATAAGTGGCTACACACCTTGTCTGATCAATTGCTCAATCTGAGATGTCACATGCAACAAGCTCACGACAATGCAGGTGCCATTTCTGTTGAAGCATGGCCTGAGAGAATACCAGCACATAGGTTTGGATTGGTTGATGACCATCTACACCCGCCGCCTGAACGGCATCCTGGCAGACGAAATGGGGTTGGGCAAGACCATTATGACCATTGCCCTGCTTGCCCATCTTGCCTGTGAGAAGTAAGTACTCTCTGCACACGATTGTCGTTCAGCCTGATTATAACTTCATCTTGTATGTGAACTTACAGTGGCGTTTTCAAGGCAAGGGCGTTCCTTCATGTTAGCTTCACTCATGACCTAGGCAACGCAATAAACACAATGCTGGCCTGGGAAGTTGTTCTGGCCTGCTGGTCAGGCACCTCTGGACGCATGGAGTCAAATACATTGACCAACGACATCATCAGCATCGTCAAGGAAAATACGTGCTGTGGTCTTTAGAGTTGAAACCCTACACCCCAACCCCTGCCTTGTGGTCTTTGTTCTTCTTGATGTAGGCTGAAGAGACCTTACCTGTGCAGGGGCGATTGGGGTCCCCACTTGATTGTGGTCCCCACATCTGTCATGCTGAACTGGGAGATGGAATTCAAGAAGTGGTGCCCAGCCTTCAAGCTGCTCACCTACTTTGGCAGTGCCAAGGAGCGTAAGACCAAGCGCCATGGCTGGAGCAAGCCCAACGCTTTCCACATCTGCATCACCTCATACACCCTCGTGCTTCAGGTCAGTTGGCATGCATTGTGCACTGCACATGCTCGTATCAAAATTGCGTGCTTTGGGTGTACTGCACATGCTTGTATAAAGGTTGCATGCTGTGGGGACACAGACATGAACAAGTATCAGCTGGGTCTTGTGTGGAGTGGAGTGATGTGATGTGAAGTTTTCGCCTTGTGACAAGGTCTCTGTCACTCGAAAGCGCATGTGCTCCTCAGCTGCAAAGAGCAAGGGCTGTTTGCTGACAGTAATGTAGCTTTAGGTGCCTGGTAAGAGTGCTGCCTGGCATACACCATGCAAAGCTGTTGCCAGTTCTAGCTGCAACTGCCCATTTTCAGGTTATATGACAGAACTCAACTGCACATCCAGCAGCACTTGCAAATGCATCGTTGCCACATGATCTTGCATAGCTTTGACAGCTTCACTTTATTGTCCTGAAGTCAAACTGTAACCATCTGCCAAATGTGCATGCAGGATGCAAAGATGTTCAGACGAAAGAAGTGGAAATACCTGATCCTGGACGAGGCGCACATGATCAAGAACTGGAAGAGCCAGAGGTGGCAGACTCTGCTCAACTTCAACAGCAAGCGCCGCCTGCTCATCACTGGTATTTAGCTTAGCTTTTGTGCCCGCCTGTTGGACCTGAGTGACCTGTGCACCACCATCCCAAATGGTGTGAGCCTTGTGTTGCGCGTTGCATAGCTGTGTGCACCTTTGTGGGTTGTCAAGTTCTGCTATATCTCCTCAATATAGAAACGCTGTTTATCCGTCCCCAGACGTACTTTAGTTCAGATTCACACTGTGGGACGTCTCTCCACAACAAAAGTGACCTTTTGTATGTGGAAGAGCTTGGGAGCTCTGCTAGATGGTGCGTGTGCCTGGGACAGCAAGATCAACCTTGCACAATCTGTCGTCTACCCTCGTCCTGTTATCCTCACGCTGTGCCAGGCTGCCATGTTGCAGCCCTTTGCACTTCCCCAGCTGTCTAAGTTATAGGCAACAGAGCAAGCATGTCTGAAACAGAGCCCATAGGTCTACAGATTCTGAGCCATTCGGAAGAGCACAAGCGGCAGCATACTGGGTAGAGCCTGCTAACATCAGCACGCTTTTGGCTTGGTTCAGGGACGCCGTTGCAGAATGATCTGATGGAGCTGTGGTCCCTGATGCACTTCCTCATGCCTCAGATCTTTGCCAGCCACGCCCAGTTCAAGGACTGGTTCAACAACCCTCTTGTGGGCATGGTCGAGGGTCAACAGGAAGTCAACAAGGTACTCAGCCCTGGATCTGCCTTGTTGTCACATCACCGTGAATGCCTGTTATACGCATAATCAGTGTGGAGCCTGTCTGTTGCCGAGCGTTGCCACAGAAGAGCATGTCTCTCACCCTTCCCTGCCTAGTGAAAGCTTCAGGAGGAAGTACCACGGCCTGATCCCTGCATAGATGCTGATGCATCCAATGTCGGCTGCCTCCCTTTGTGCATGTGCACTTGTGTTGCCCCTGTGTAACTGTTGACATGTATGTATGTATGCGTGTTCAGCAACAGGCACTGCATTGCTCCTCTGCAACTTTAGCATGCACATGCACACATGTGTAGGGCATCGTGGAAAGGTTGCACAGTGTTCTGCGACCCTTCCTGCTGCGCCGTCTGAAGTGCGATGTGGAGAAGCAGCTGCCACAAAAGAAGGAGCATGTCATACGGTATGTTCCACACATGCTACACATGGTACCCGTGTTACACATGTCACAGTCAGGAGTGTTGCTTGTTGTTACAGAGGACCTCACTTGTCACACATGATGATTGCAACACCATCTGCACCCAGAATGGTTGAGCAAGACCTCAAGCCAAAAGAATTTAATAGAATCAAAGATCAAGCAATGTTCTCAGCTGGAACAATTCTGATCAAGCATGTATCAATCACGCCTGACAGCTTGCTGATCTGCTCTTTCTGTTGGAGTAGCTATAAATGTAGCGCCTGACCTGTGATGCATGTATACAATGACCTGTGATGCATGTATACAATGACCTGTGATGCATGTGTACAATGACCTGTGATGCATGTATACAATGACCTGTGATGCATGTCTATAATGACCTGTGATGCATGTGTACAATGACCTGTGATGCATGTATACAATGACCTGTGATGCATGTATACAATGACCTGTGATGCATGTATACAATGACCTGTGATGCATGTATACAAGCTCAATGCAGGTGTCGCTTGAGCAAACGGCAGCGTACCCTGTATGAGGACTACATGGCAAGCAGTGACACTAGCGCCACTTTAGCTTCCTCCAACTTCCTGGGCATCATCAATGTCCTCATGCAGCTGCGCAAGGTAAATATTGTAGATCTGGGGCTGCATTATCAGCTCTTGGGGACACAAGAATGCTGCCATCTTTAAAGAAACGTCCTGGTTATAATGTACAGCTAAAATCAAAACTGGCTGGGACCATCAGGTGTGATTACTTTAGTGAGGTACCTTAGCTCTAGGAGATACAGAAACGTCACTTCTTTTGGAGACCGTGACGACAGCGAGAATGACAGTGAGCATGTTGGCATGGTTGGAGCTATTTGCTTTTTGATGTAGGGATGATAGGTGCATGCCCTCAGCTGCCATCAGACTGGGCCTTGCTGCTGCAGTCACTGTGCATAATTATGTACAATCATTATTGTTATATCGTGATATACTACATCATATTAAATTATTCTTATTTTTGTAGTATTCTGGGTGCTGAAACAGCGTCTTGATATGCAGGTGTGCAATCACCCTGACCTGTTTGAGGGGCGGCCCATCGTAAGCTCCTTCGACATGTGGGGCCTGCCCTTCCACCTGCCTTCACTGGCCCTGCATGCCCTCAGCCCCTCCCAGTGGGGCCACATCAACTTGAGCAGCATCAACGCAGATGTGGCAGCTCAGGAAGCAGACTTTGTATGGGCTGCTCAACGGAGACAGGTACAGCACAAATCTGCCTCAGAGAGTCTCATGCCTGCACCTCATGCACCCATGCTGAGACATTGGCAGCAGCAAAATGCCCTTGCCCTGGGCATGGAACAAAAAGCAGAATACAGCATGTTTGAAACAGAGTCTCACAGCAAAACAAGACGGGGAGTTGATTGCTCAACATCACAGCTTGCCCAGCCTTCCATGCATTCCGTTGTCCAAAGCTGGTGGAAGCATGACTGAAAGTCTGAAGCCAGTGTCTGGGGTATGTCATGGTCATGCTGGGGTCAGTACAAAAGTGCGTTCATGGTGCCTTTGCAGAGCCTCATGGCGCCCAGCGAGCTGATTGAAGGACAACTCGGAGACCCCACCGAGTACATCCCAGAAACTGATGAGACGCTGCTGGTATACAACCCTTGCCAGCCAATTTCAATATGTGCACATTGCTGTGGCTCTCATCACATGTCTGGCTTTCATGGTTTAGGGTTTTAGACTGGTTTTAGACTGGCTTTCATGAAGCAGAGCCCAGCTAGCAGACCTGCTCTGCCACCTTGGCTCTATAAGCTCATTGCTTGTTTGCAAGCTTTGCCTACATGATCACGGCTTGAGTTTGTGTTCTGGCATGCCGATTCACTTGCGTATGTGCAATTACCCATTCCGCTACAGTTGCAGCAATGCATACCAAACGCCTCAGACCATTGCTGAGGTTCTTGGCATCCTCAAGTGCAAGTGACAGCTTGCAGTCCGCTGCAGTACTTCTTCAACACCTTCAACTGTGTGATGTTGCCTTGTACATCCATACATATGTGTGCTGCTACCTTACATCTATAACCGCTTGTTGCACAATCTGCTCAACTGCCAACACTTGCCCCATTGCAGGACTCCCTGGGGTTCATCCCTAGCCGGCAGGCAGTGGCCGTGGTTCAGGGGTTTGTGCAGGCCCAAGCCGCACAGCAGCAGCAATGGGCTCTGTCCAGGCTACGACACGCTGCTGTGCTGACAGCACGTCGCTGTGCTGCTGCACCTCTCTATGGTCAGGATGTGCGTGAGGTATGCAGTTCCCCCTATTGATGCCTGCTGACACTGTAGGGGTGCTACCAGCTGTTTGCTTGCTAGTCTTTGCAGATCTGCAGGGTTTGTAGCACTAGCACGTGGACTGCCATGATCTATAGCCTCAGCAGGTGTACTGAAACTGTGAAATGCGTGGAATGTGTAAATGTGTGACATCGCAGTCTGCGACCCTGAGTGGTCTGTCAGCAGGTACAACTGGAAACCCTCAGGTCCCACTTCATGTCCACTGGAGTATTGAGGGGTGGTGTTCATGCACCAGTCTGGCAGCATATCCCTGAGCGCTATCATCTTAGCGCGCAAAATGTGCACTTGCAACATGCCCAAAGCAGACTTTTGCACACTCCCGTCACCTGCAGCTTGGAGTTATTTACTTGTCTGATTGACAGCAAGTAAGAATGTATGCACATCTGGTGCAGGCTGTCACTGTGGAAGACCCAGTTGCCCAGGTCCACCTCATTGCAGCCCAGCCCAGCCGCTACATGGACTTCAGCGATAGCATCGCTGCAGCCATCAAGACAGCAGCTCAGCGTGCAGAGTCCTTAGAAGACACTATGAAGCAGTTTCTGTTCGTCATACCCCAAGCCCGGTCCCCGCCCCCCACCGCCTGGTGCTCCCACCCTGACCAGTCTGTCGTCCTGGAGGCTGCCAGGCAGGCCCAGCATGCACAGCAGGAGTGGTTCCGGAGCTCCGCCAGTCTCAGGACCGCCGTCGTGCGACGGCAGCTGTTCTTTCCAGACCGGCGGCTGCTGCAGTTTGACTGTGGCAAGCTTCAGGTGAGCTAGCGCTATTGGCTGTGCTGCCAGCATGCCTCCTGAATTGCATTTGTTTGTCTGGCTGCTCAGTCTGCTAACACCTGTGTCACCTGGTGGTCTTCTGAGCAGTCGTAGGAAGCCACATGCTGACAATTGCACCCATTGGAGTTGCAATATAGCAGCATGAGGGAGTGAACTCGTGCATCAATTGACAGCAGGCATGCTGATTAGTAAGCCAGAAATGAACACGCTCCACTGTCAATATATGTTTTGGTCTTACATGGCTTGAGAGAGACAAGCTTTGGAGCTGCAGCACCAGAAGGCTTACAGACCCAAGGCCACTTTAATCACCACACCTCTGCTTGTACATAGCTGGTATCCCTGAAGTAGACATTCCTGTATGCAATTTTACTGCAGGCATGTACTTGCATGTTGGCTTCAGAACTGGCACAGCTGCTGCTCCAGCGGAAGAATTGGCGAGCGCAAGGCCCTCATCTTTGTTCAGATGCCAAAGCCTCTGGATGTGCACAAGAGTGTGCTTCACAGTTTGAGTCAGCGTATGTCACAGCCAGGGCTTGCCTCACTTGCAATGCTCACTGCAGGAGCTGGCACAGCTGCTGTACCAGCTGAAGACAGGCGGGCACAAGGCCCTCAAATTCACACTGATCTCAAAAACACTGGTTACGTATGAGAGTGTGCCTCACAGCTTGAGTCAGCACATGTCACAGCCAGGGCTTGCCTCACTTGAATTGTGCACTGCAGGAGCTGGCACAGCTGCTATACCAGCTGAAGACAGGCGGGCACAAGGCCCTCATCTTCACGCAGATGACCAAGATGCTGGATGTGCTGGAGGCCTTCCTGAACCTGCACGGCTACACATACCTGCGCCTGGACGGCACCACCAAGCCAGAGCAGCGGCAGGTGCGTCTCGCCTTTTGTGGACCCAATGCACACACCAATCAATGATGTTGAATTACATGACTGTTGTATCAATAGACCTTACTGGGATGCTCAGAACAGAGTGCTCTGCAGAACACAGGACATGCCCTGCGCATACCCAGCTCATTACGAGCTAGATTTCAATATGAGCCAGATATTTTGACTATTATCATCGTTATCATATTGCCAATGTGCACTAGCATCTGCTTGGTCAGCTGGGGATGACCCGATATGCTGCAGTTCATTGGATAGACGCTTGATGCGACTCTATACAGCAGCCTGGTGCTGAATGGATCACAGGAGCACAAACAGTCTCACACAGTCACAAAGCCTATGCGTGCTCCTTCTCATGGCCATTTTCAAGCATCTGGCGTGCTTGCTGTTCACAAAGGCACCTCTTGTGCTTGTGTATACTCGATGTGGGTGCGCTCTTTACACTCTAAGCAGTGATCAGCCTATTGACACAAACAAGACATTGCGTACGCAGAACCTGTCCGCCACAACTGAAAAGTTGCGTGCGGTGTTGCAGATCTTGATGCAGCGCTTCAACAGCAACCCCAAGATCTTTGTCTTCATACTGTCTACGCGCAGTGGAGGGGTGGGCATGAACTTGACAGGGGCTGACACTGTCATCTTCTATGATTCAGACTGGAATCCTGCAATGGATGCACAGGTAGGGCTGTTGTCCTCATGTCACACCTGAGCTTGTCTCAAGCTGCCACAGGCGCCTGAAGCCATACCATGTCTTGACACAGTCATTGCCTGAAAGCTGCAAAGGAGCTTTGGATGAACATGTGGCTACCTTTACTCCCCTGCACTCCCTGCCTTGTTTTGCCTCTCTTGCTGGCAAGCATTACCAAAATTGTTGTTAGTTCTGTTGACTTAACAAAGGTTGTAAGTAGCTAGAGGACCCATTTGTGTCAGCACAAACAATTGCCTCAGCGTCTACCCCAGGACTGACCATGTACCACAACAGTTACTGTCACATAACCTCACATGACAACAGCATGTTGCATGCTAAATACCACATGCGGCGTGCACTCAGAATTCAGACTTGGCATCACTGTATCAATCATGTGGCATGCTTGCCGCCCCATTGTGTTGCGCATCAGGCCCAGGAAAGGCAGCACTGCTCGTAAGCAATTCCACCGCATTTATCAGACATACCAAGGTGCACATTACTCGCCTGCTCTGCAAATGGTTAGATACACCTGCATTGCATCAATGCTGCGTATTCTGTTGTTTCACTCATCCATCCATGCATGTGCATTGACAATATTTGTAAAATATATTGTCTCAGGCTTACTAATTACTGTCTCAGGCCCAGGACAGGTGCCATCGTATTGGTCAGACGCGTGAGGTGCACATCTACCGTCTGGTCAGCGAGAAAACCATCGAGGAGAACATCCTGACCAAGAGCGACCA
>JAABUO010010035.1_pt1 | contig 10519 bp, 8 predicted proteins | sample 5559291 | NCBI WGS metagenome assembly JAABUO01 (sample SAMN10711878, study PRJNA513372) | rock metagenome | isolation source: Antarctica rocks | place: Antarctica: Victoria Land, Finger Mt sud
GTATCGTGCTCGGGAGGGGCTGGGGAGGTTGGGAAAGGCGTTTCTGACGAGGGTAGGGGCTTATCTTCATTTATTGCGGTGAAGGCTTTGAGGCGGCTTTCCGTGGGAGACGCCTTTCTGGGGTGGTTGGGACCCCTGATGGCGTCGCCTTGACTGCGTCTCCGTGAAATCAACAGAGGAACTTTTGACAAGTTGGCTTCACCGTCGTTTTCTTCTTCGTAGTCATCCATGTCGTTCTCGGTCACGGCGCTGGCCCTACTCGGACTTGGTGAGGTCCGATCAGCCCCAAACCCGAAGATTTCGCTCTCCTCACTTTCGGAATCCTCACTTGCGCTGGCGTGACTAGCATGTCGATGAACAAGATCATCGTGTAATCTATGTGTTTGCATAGCTGGTCTCAACCCTAAGTCACTGAGATCACCGATTGACCACCGCCTCTTCGATTTTCGAATTAACCTCTTAAGACCTTCGAACCTCTCAGCAGGAGCACCTTGTCTACCGTGTTGGAAGGAGGCACTGGGCCAATTTGGCGTTGCACTTAGCAGATCCTGCGCTGAGGCTAGTTCTTCCACTCCACTCAAGTCCTCACCGCGCCCTCGCAGTTTTCGAACGTCTTGCCACCACTCCTCGTCTTTGAGAACTTCATTCACGGCTCTTTCCGCAACCTTTCCAGCTGCAACGCTGTCGCCATTGACGATTACTTGATAAATCTTTATCTCACCTGATGCAAGCCAAAAAACAAGGATTTCTGCTTGAATTCGAAGATTATCGAGCAATGTCTTCACTCGGCCACGTTCTTCTTCAACGTCAGACTCATACTCAACGAAGACCGTAACTCGCAACTTATACGCTCTTTTCCAGGCAGGTACAGTGTCGAGTATGCAGCCAAGCTGTAGGATCAAGGTATAAGTGTCGAAGTTCGTGGTCAAGATTTTCTGCTTCTCTTCCCCACCCTTCGTGGCGATCTCTGCTGACATCTGGATCGGCCACAGGTCAATATATTTCTTGGTGTTCCCTTTTTTAGGCATAGGGAACTCGAGGTCTTTGAATCCCTTGGCGACTGCAACATTGATTTGTAGCTGTAGTAGTAAATCCTCCAGGATTGCAACATAACTTTGTATGCCTATAGCACCTTCAGTCCGGCATTCATCGGTTGGGAGAAGTCCTTGCTGCTTTTCAACTCGTTTACCGTTCTCTTGCGTTGCCTGATGATCAGGAACCTTACGTTCTCCCCTTTCCGCCGGTGGCACAAAGGGCACATCAACCAGTGGTTGCGCTTTGCGGAACTCATTCAAGTTATAAGCACCCATCACCACAATATTTGGCCTCATGCCACCAAGTCCCGCGCTAAGAACGAGATTTCTAGTGCCCCACTCGACACCAGGAGAGATCGCGATATTTACGAAGGCTTTGACCTTTGAGAAATCAATATATTTCTTCCAGGCTGCTTGCTGCCGACGTGCTTCTGGTACTGCACTTCCAAAATCACTAGCTACAATCACATGGGCTAATACCAGTAGGCCACCTATTCCATTCATTAACTTTTGCGACTCAAGGTTCGGAGTCGCGCGTACCTTTTTTCAAGGAATTGCAGAACTGAGTAAGCTCATATTGGCGACGAGGATCATTTACGAAGAGGAGGATCTGAGGCCGCCAGAACTTCACATGTTCTTGTCGAAGACGTAAAAGGTACTTGCGAACTTGATGATAGATCAGACTTTGGCTAACATCTCCCCATGACTTCGGAGGTGATGTATAGTGGACAACAAGGAAAATGAATACCAATAGGCTAATACATGCGATGGCATAGATACCATCAACGAAGAACATAGTGGCACCGCTGACCAGTGCACCAAATCCAGCGGTCCACCAGTTGAAATAACGAAAGGAGGGTCGGAAATTGGGTGCGGAACTAATGGTAAGCAGAAAGCAAGCAACGTTCATGGTGACAAAGCACATAAGATAGCTCATAGTGATCAGAGTAGCGATGTGGTTAACGTCACACAGCATTGTAAGCTGGACGATTAAATGCGTTACAATGATAGCATATGTCGGCTCGTCATGACCCTTGGTACCTTGACCGAAGATTGAGAATCCAGGTAGGAGGTTATCACGTGCAAGGGCTTGTAGTAATTTAGCAGATCCAATGACACCCATAAGCGAAGAGAAGAACGTGCTAGCAAACTCTCCAAGAAGTATCAGTACGCCCGAGATGTTTGTCTGTTGGGACCCAGCAAGTGTCAGTTCGATAGTCAGACGACGAAGATCCTTTCTTTGCTTACGTCCTGTACGATATTCGCATCGTTGTAGAAAGATTCCCTTGTGATTGTGGCAGCCATTGCAAGGATAACCAGTACGTAAGCAACGAATGTAAGGCCAAGCCCACCGAGCGTGCCTTTCGGTATGGCCTTGCTAGGGTGCTTGAGGTCCCCGGACATACTTGCTCCACTACAACAGATCTTCTTGTCAGCCGATTGCTCCATGGTACGTTACTCTCAAGGGCGATCGAGCTTACGCAAAAATACCGCCAGTTGCTGGAAACAGGATGCCAAACAGGTGCTGGATAGTCTCCCTTCCATGTAGCTGGCTACCGTCCGCATGCCTGGTATACTTCGGTAGAAGATTACCCATGAAAGTCTCCGCACTCATACCGGTATACTTGATTCCTAGGTCCCGAGCTTGAAACGGTTCAAGGACCAGCGCAGAGAAAGGTATGCTAAATGTAGCAACCAGAAGTATTGCAAGCAGACCGTTACTGCATCTAGCAAATATGCCACTACCTGCCAGACAGATAACAGTACAAATGACAAGTATTGCCGTTGCCCAGAGATATTCTGGCCAGAACCCTTCGGGCAGCCACCGAGCCCAATTGCCTGAAAGAGCTCCAAAATTATGCTTCACGCAATCCACCAGACCAACGGCGTTCATACCAGTATTGAAAACGAACCCAAGATAGAAGACAACACCAATAGATCCCCCAAACTCAGGTCCTAAAGAGCGACTTATGAGATAGTAAGCTCCGCCTCCACGTACTGTTCCATTACTAGCAATTGCAGACAGAGAAAGCGTAGTGATGAGGTTGATCAGGTAAGAAGCTATTAACATCCCCATCATGGCAACAACACCACTCTGCCCTAGGATGAATCCAAAGCGTAAAAACATCAAAATACTTAAGACGTTTAAGGTAGTAGGTACGAAAACTCCAAAGAGTGTCCCAAGCTTGCCTGAGCCACCAACAGGTCTGGGTAAGGCCCCGATCCTTGGCGTCGCACTTTTCATACTTTTTGCCTCTGGATGGTTGTGCGTTTCTGCTGTCAAGGATACGTGCGCTAAAAGTGGTTTTGCGGATCGACGTCTTCCACTGGTGGATCGCCGTGTTGGTGTAGGTGTGCCATTGTTGCCATCAAAAGATGCAAGAATTCTCTTGGTTAGCTCATGACGACGTCGTGAAGGCTGAGAGTCGTAGGACTGGGGCTCATAGGGATTTCGCGAAATATCTGAATCCGATGGCAGCGTTTGCTCCTGACTTGGAGAAGCCGCCATATCGTTGGAAGTGAGAGTCTGGTGTCTCTGTCCTGGTGTTTTTGGTGATTGACTACCATAGCCCGAAGCCTAGTAGCTGTGTTTCTGTATCCTACGCATAGCTCCCATCCATCTTTCAATGTTCAAGTTGATAGTCTCCTAGTGTTACCCGCACTGGGGAAAAAGCCCTTTGATGCAAGATATACAACTACCGTCGACGCGAGACATGCTAGCAACGTGAGAGCACTTCATTAGGCGTCAAATACAAAGCACTTGTTCGAGCAAATGCGGAGTAAGGACTTATTATATTGGTTACCATGAATATGGGGTGACACTGATTTGACGTCAACGTGCAGCTCTAATCCCTTGGCTGTCCGTGATAGAAGGGTTAACCTAGCAGTCGTCGAAACCTAGCAGTCGTCCAGCCCTACAGGGCTATCTACCCGGAACTTTTGGTTTTCCTACTCTGGGGGTCTGGCTCTAGCGAACTCTCAGGGGCGAGAGGCGGTAAACAGTCAAACCACCATAAATTGCGAACTAGAGCAGTATGAATAAAAGTTTTTGTCTAAGAGTTGTAGTACTTAGTAATAGCTAAAACTTATTGCAAGATCTTAGCATCAAAATGTACGGTTGTGAAGTTAGAGTAGAATGGACGACTACTAGGTTTGGACGACTGGTAGGTGAACCCTTCTACACTATCCCGTTCTCGCCGTTGAAGCCGCGAGAAATCGGGCCTGGGACTGCGATGTCACTATTTCTACTTCAAAGCATTCCATGTTCAACACGGTCTTTACGTCCTTCAGTCTCTATTTCATACACATCATTGCAACAGCGATCAATAGATACCTGCAAGCTACTGTTTTCTTTCGAATCCTTATTCGCCGAGTGGGGTCACGCTGACGGCTCTCATCTCGCGTGATCCATCCCCGTTGCAACCGCAAGGAACCTTGAGAAGGACAATGCTATGCCGGTGACCCAGAAAACTCGAAGCTTTAGTACAAGTATAGAACCCTCGATCTCTCGTGAAGACAAATCTCGACTACGATAACATTCAATGTCCGGACAGCGCCATTCATCCTCTCCTGCCAGGCCACGTCCTGTGCCTAACGGTTCTTCTCTCGAGAAATCGAGAGGAAGATCACCAGCAGGGGATTCTAATTCCCGAGCTACGTCCACCGTCCGTTTAGCGTCTTCGCCAGCTGCGTCCAGTGGCACCTTTGCTGCTCCACCTTTACCTCAGGTCCCAATCCCGAGTCAGCTCAATACAGGAAACCAGTCGCCTCTTGCAGGTGCTGAGGGCTCCAACTCATTGCCGGGGCCCGGTCAATCAGCTCTTGCGGCTGCGTTGCAAGGCTCTTTTGGAAGAAGTCCGCCGAGGTTTGGGACTCCACCAAGATTCGAGGCACCTTCTCTTCAGCCCTTGGCACCAGCTGCGGCAGGAGCAGCTTTACAAGGTGGTGATAATCAAAGTACATACGGCTCTTTCGATGCTCGATCTGTACAGGGTTCACACGGTTGGACCAAACCTACACCAAATGAGGATCCAGAAGTCGTAAAGAGGCACTTGGTTCAACCCTCAAACCTTGACAGTAGCGATGATAGTCCCGAACGAACTCCCAATACGCTACATAATAAACAGTCGGAGGTCAGTCTGGGCAATGGAAGACATATCACCAACACGATGGGGATTGGTGATGATGAATTCTCGAGTCTACAATTACAGGGCGGCGATGTTACACGTCAGGTTTACAAATGGACTGAGGGTGCGGAGTCTCAGCGACATGGAGGGCGATTTAAACGTAGTCAGAGCTATCACATTTCTCGTCCGCATCCGGAAAGTTCTGTACTCGACATCAATTCTATCAAGGTACCCGGTGGCTTCCGCAGAGATTATCTTCGGCGAAAAGCTCCAGACTCGTCACCGTCACGGCGTGGACACCCTAGTGTTCTAGAAAGTGCTGGTCAAGACAGAAGACAGCCTCGCTTCATCGCAAAGAACTTCATCGAATTCCTTACCATGTACGGTCACTTTGCTGGAGAGGACCTAGAGGATGATGACGGATCTCTTGGGCCTAATGAGTTTTTTTCGTCAAACACGTATGAGGATGCCGAATTCTTTGGTTCTAACGATAGTGATGGAGACGACCGCGAACAAGGCGAGGACAGCGCTCTGCTGACGCCTGGTACACCAGGACGTCGGAAACGGAAACACAACACTGGCACCAACAGTGCTACCGGGGCCGCTCTGTTGTTACTCAAATCATTCGTTGGTACGGGTGTGCTTTTCCTACCCAAAGCATACTTGAATGGAGGTATGCTATTTAGCAACATTGTCCTACTCGCAGTGGCATCTCTAAGCTACTATTGCTTCATTCTCCTCGTCAATACGCGTTTGAAAGTTGAAGGCTCTTTTGGAGACATGGGCGGGATTCTATATGGCAAATGGATGCGTGCTTTGATTCTATCATCCGTTGCTCTCAGCCAGATTGGGTTCGTCTCGGCTTACATTGTCTTTACTTCCGAGAACTTGCAAGCATTTGTTCTTGCAATCTCCAAATGTAGAAGTTGGATCGACATCAAATACATGGTCCTGATGCAGCTCATCATTTTCTTGCCACTTTCTCTGATCCGAGATATCAGCAAACTTGGAGGCACGGCTTTAGTTGCAGACGCCTTCATCTTCGCTGGCCTTGTCTATCTCTCTTATTACGATGTCAGTACCCTTGCCACCAATGGAATATCCGACATTGCCAACTTCAATCCCCGAGATTGGACACTGTTCATTGGTACAGCAATTTTCACTTTCGAAGGCGTGGGTCTCATCATTCCAATCCAGGAGTCAATGAAGCAGCCTTCAAAATTCCCATCCGTACTTGCTGGTGTAATGATTGGAATCACCGCCATCTTCGTTGGCATGGGTGCCATGTCCTACGCTGCGTTTGGCTCCGCAACCAAGACGGTAATCTTACTAAACCTGCCCCAGGACGATAAGTTTGTCAACGCAGTACAGTTCCTCTACTCGCTGGCCATTCTGTTATCGACACCCCTACAGCTATTCCCAGCTATCCGAATCATGGAAAATGAGATTTTCACACGCAGTGGAAAGCACAATCCGTATATTAAATGGAAGAAGAATGTCTTCCGATTCTTGCTGGTGATGGCGTGCGCGTTGATTGCTTGGGGTGGAGCTGGAGACCTTGACAAGTTCGTGGCCATTGTGGGTAGCTTTGCCTGCGTACCGCTTGTCTACGTATATCCAGTGAGTTTTATTCGCTTTGACTTAATTCTCATTCCTTGCTAACACTTGATGTAGCCCCTCCTCCATCTCAAAGCGATTGCACAGTCTCGTAAGCAGCAGCTAGCCGACATTTTCTTGTGTATATTCGGAGTCATTGGAATGGTGTATACCACCACGCTCACAGTGAAAAGCTGGGCTGGTGGGTCTGTTAAAGAGCCAGGCTATTGCGACCGATAAAGAATATTAAACTTTGGTGTTCTTGGACTGATAGCAATAGAATATATATTTGTATAACTAGGTAGTCTGCTTTTTTAGCGATGCATCACGTGGAGCTAGCATTTTGTTACGATAGGGTTTCTAGACTACCTTACGATATCATTAATCTCCGCGTTTTCCAGTGTCAAAGAAGCAAACATGCAGACAGTTTGAAAAATTTTGAAACGTGGAACACATGTCCCTTCCTACAGATAACAGGGGCAGCACAGCACCCCAAAACACCCACTTTGATGACTACAGGACCTATATGAACTTCATCACATGGGGCCAGTTGTTTTGGCCCCACAGCAGTCACTCCCCCTCGTCCCAAGCTTGATAAAGTATCTATCAACGGACGGCCTGCGCAACCTTGCGCTAGGGTTTTTGGTTACAAGGCTAGAATCCGGGGTAACTTTATCTGCCATCGGGGATCCTGCAAACTTAAGAAATGCATCGAGGTTTTTTTCGATCTTCGTCAGCCTCTAACATCGTTAAACTCTTGATCTCAGCTACGGTATCTTAACTTTCTTACGGTCCACGGAAGTAGTACAACTAAATGTGGTCTTTAAGAGCCGCGCCGCAACCTGGCGTCTGGTGCCAGGCTACGCAAGGCACAGCACTTACGAAACAAAAATTCCCGGAAAATGTTGTGCCAGGTTTCGGGTTTGAGGATCTGGTCTAGAAGCTGCTTTCCCAATGTCCACCGATCTGCACCCCATGCAAGGGGTCAGGCACGGTCACGGCCGCCATCTCTCCCTTTGGTCTTTTTTACCACAGAAAACGAGCGCTCACAGATCCTTATGAATCGCTGAAGATGCTATGTACTTTGTTGTCGGGCGCTGTCACCTCTCAAATATCATAGTGCAAAACTCAGCTCAGTCACAGTTTCTAGGGCCAAGAAAAGCTTCTTCTCTACTTGTTTGCATCAATGCCTTCCTTTCTGCTTGATCTTCAGGCCAAACATGTTAATCTCTAAGTTAGAGATTGATTGTGCAATATGGCAGCTCCTTCTCCAGCCGAGATCCAACACCAAAAGGAGCACATACATGAAAACAGATCCCCTGATATCATTGCCTCCCACAAAATATGCTTCGTTCTTGCGTGTATTGCAGTAATCTTGAGGTTTATTTCTCGACGAGTTGGGAAGAATCCGATAAAGGCGGACGATTGGCTCATCGTGGCCGCTCTGGTTAGTCAGGCTCAGCTGAGTACTACTGCATCAGTCATGATTTTGAGGTCGCTGATAGTTCTTCCCATAGTTTTTCACTGCTGCTGTGATGTCGGACAACTTCATATCAGTGCTTTTTGGTCTAGGAAAGCACTCAATCCTAATCAAGAACCCGGCTGGGATTGCCCAGGTGAGGATCCATTATTCAACCTCTTGGAAGTTGGAATGCTGACTGCATTGATGGTAGACAATTATTGCCGGAGAAGCGATTCATAATCCTGCGATGGTAAATACATTCTCTCATTCAACCATTCCAATTCCGAAGAGGAAAACGAGCTCTGAGGTGCAGTCGAAGCTGCTTACAATGGAGGTGGCAAATCTGTCAAGTTGTTCCGTCAGAAATAAAATTTCGGTGTAAAGATTGTGATCTCATCAATATCGATGTGGCCAATCTTCGGTTTCGTTCTGTGATAACAAGAGTTCCGTTATTCGGGATTTTCATTTAACCAGCTTCGCCTGGACTACCTTTCACGAGTTTATACCCTGCAGAAATGGTTTATCGCTCATAGTCTCTTCTGGAAAGAGAAGTGCTGACCTGGAGGCCCCCTAGGCCTGTATTAAATTCTCAATCCTCTTCTTCTATAATCGTATCTTTTCCGTTAGCCGGCCCTTCGTAATCACTCTGTGGTGCGTTGGCGTCTTCATCTTCTGCTAGAGTACGGCTCAGACTTTCGGTGCAATCTTCCAGTGCGTACCTATCCAAGCTAACTGGGATCCAATTATACCCCGGAGATGCATCAACACCGACGTCGCAGCTACAACCATAGCCACCCTCAACGTGGTTACTGATTTCGTGATTCTCATTCTACCTATGCCATTGCTGTGGCACCTTCAAAGCTTGAGAAAGCAAAGATATCAGATAATGAGCATAATCCTCCTTGGTGACTTGTGAGTCTTTAACATTTGTTCAAATCAAGATGTCAAGTCACTAATGAGCGATATCCTGCAGCGTATGCTTTGCAAGTATCTACCGATGTGTGGTCATTCATAGCCTCTCATTATCTGATACAAGCTGTAAGTACTATTTGCCTTAGTACGGTTTCCTTCTAGATGACACAGTCAACTGAATTTACCAGGGTCCGACGCACCAACCATAATCTGGACAATGGTCGAGCTCGGCATCGCAATTGTCAGCGCCTGCCTACTGACGCTACGTCCTTTATTTAGTCGCAGTGTCGACGGGCTCCAGAGGCTCCGTTCGAACTCGCTCGGAGCTGGGTGTGGTCGGAAACCTTCTGATCCGCAATGGCCGGGTAAAACAGGCAAGGAGGGCTGGACACCTCCTAGCCCAGATAGCATTGGGTGCGGAGAGTGAGAGAAAGCTACGGCTGTTGTCGGAGAAAGTACGATGTGTAGGCTCTGGAGAGCAAGGGCTCTGGTTGCATGTTCGAGCTTGCAACGGAATTGATAGGCACGTTGGCAAATGTGGATATTGGAATTGCTAGCAAGGAGGTCTCAAGGCGGCAAGGGTAAACTTTTATGGGAACAAAGGGATATCAACTCATACAGAAGAACTAGGAGGAAGATCTGTTCTTTCCGTGTGGCGGTTTTGCGGATTTATCAACTCGGCGATGATTTTGAAGCACTTCTTTTAAAACGATGTATCACTGTAGCTGGTAAGCTATGGTAAGGTAGCTGTATATAGGAAATGCGAAACGCATCGAGTTGCACGTACAAAAACTTTCCACTTCCTTTCGGTGTCTTTCAAACCCTAATCACGGATTCTGCGTCAAAAGTGCCGATTCGGTCGTAAAATTTCTGAGATTGGCACAATCTGAACCACAACATCCATCTTCCTGGCCCCACATCTTGGACAATTGGCAGATTCAGAGTAGGACCATGGCTACGGAGACGGTCACCGCATTGGCCGGCCAGGAGAGTCTCCCACCGAACCCGAGGCAGGTCAAGCTACAGTTGACGACACGACATGCCGACATCTTACTACCCGAGAAGACAGGCCCCATCCTCGTTAATACAAGTAAATCCAAGACGAAAACCTGAAGCATAGAATAGCGCTAATAGCAGAATAGATCTACGACGTTATGCTCTTTCTACTCTCGTCAATACCCTCCTCCAGACTGAGAAACCCATACCCTTCGAATTCCTTGTTAATGGCACTTTCCTGCGAACCTCATTAGACGAATACCTCACTTCGAATGGCATCTCGTCAGAAACAACACTCACTGTCGAATATGTGCGCGCTATAATACCGCCCCTGTACCTGGCATCGTTTGAGCACGATGACTGGGTAAGCTCGGTGGACGTCCTCTCCAGTA
>JAABUO010010040.1_pt1 | contig 10516 bp, 11 predicted proteins | sample 5559291 | NCBI WGS metagenome assembly JAABUO01 (sample SAMN10711878, study PRJNA513372) | rock metagenome | isolation source: Antarctica rocks | place: Antarctica: Victoria Land, Finger Mt sud
GGTCGAGAGGCCGTCGAGCGTGTGCGTGGCCTTGCGGGCGCTCTGCCCCTCCTCGCGCAGGGTCCAGTAGCTCCAGCCGTTGAGGGCGCAACGCGCGCAATCGGCCATGCGCCACTTGAAGTAGTCCACGACGTGCGCATCAGTGGGGCCGAGCCACACGCGGCTGTCGAAGTGCGCGATGGCGCCGTGAGTGTGCGTGAAGGCCGCGCTGGCGAGCGCCGCCGAGACCGAAACGAGCTTCTCCAGTTCGCGGTCGAACAGGTCCCAGTCGCGCGGGAACAAGAGCGATATCTCGTCGGATTCAGTGTAGGCGTACAGCCCGCCCAACTCTTCGAGCAGCGTCGTCGCCACGCCCGCCATCAGGTCGTGGAAGCGCGCGTCGAAGGGCTTATCGAAAGCGGCCGCGGTGAGCCGCGAGAAGCCGCGCCCGTCGACGCGGATGACCGTCCACGTTTCGGGAAGCAGGCGCAGGGAGTGAAAGTACTCGAACCGGCGCATGTACGCCTCGAACCTGTCGCTGTCCACCGCGATCTCCTTTGGCCCTGCGTAACTCACATCAAGCGTTGAAAGGTCCGTCCGCTGCCCTGACCTTTTAAGGCCAGGCCGCGCGGCGCCATCGTGGGGAACACCCTTATACGGCCGCGGCCGCCGGCTCGTCCGCCCGGTCGGCGGCGCCGTGGTTGTAGCCCGACGCGGTGCGGCGCGCGTAGTCGCGGTAGTGGGCGGCCTCGGCGGCGATGCGCGGCTCGTCCCAGCCCAACTCGGGCGCGATGAGCCGCGCCGTCGCTTCGGCGACTCCGACGCCGTGCGCGTTATCGATCAGTAGCAGGCGGGTACGCCGCGCCAGGATATCCTCCAGCGTCGTCACTAACTCGTGGCGCGCGCTGTAGATTGCCTCCGCTTGTAAATAAGGCAGGCCCTCGACCAACGGCGCGGCGAGCTCCGGCCGCTCCGCGCTGATGTCGAGGACGCGCGTGGCGTGGCCGCCGTAGCGTCCGAGCAGGTGGCGAACCACGGCGGGCGTTACTTTGTAGCGCGTGGCCAGTTCGTCGACGCGGGCGAGCAGGCGCCGGTAGCCGCGCGCGCCCGTCAGCGGGATGTTCGCCGTATTAGCCGCGTGTGGCGCGGTCAGTCCCGTCGCCTGAAGCGCGGCCTCGACCGCGTCGTGGGCCATCACGCGATAGGTGGTCAGCTTGCCGCCGCCGATGCTGACGAGGCCCGAGGGGCTGGTGACGACGATGTGCTTGCGCGAGACATCTTTGGTGCTGACCTCGCTCCCCGCGCCGCCCGGCTTATCGCGGCCACCGGGGTCCTGGCCGCCCGAAACGCCGGCGCCGCCCGGTCCGCCGGCGCGGATGAGCGGGCGCAGGCCGGCGTAGGTGGCCACGATGTCGTTCTCGCTCAGGTTTATATCGAAGTATTCGTTGACGTGTCGCAGGATATAGGCGACATCCTCCGTCGTGGCGGTCGGACAGTCGAGGTCGCCCGTATATTCGGCGTCGGTGGTGCCGACGACGACGCGCCCCTGCCACGGCACGGCGAACAGCACGCGGCCGTCGCTCGTTTTGGGCATGATGACCGCGCTCTCGATGGGCAGGCGCGCGGCCGGCACGACGACGTGCGCGCCCTTACTCGGGACCACCCGCGTGTCCACGTCCGGGTCGTCGAGCGTCTGCAGCCGGTCCATCCACACACCCGTGGCGTTGATGACCGCGCGCGCCCTGACGTCGAACGCGGCGCCGCCCCCCACGGCGAAGGCGTCGCGCGCGCGCACGCCGGTTATACGGCCGCCGTCTTTAAGGAACCCGACCACCTCGGTGTAGGTGGCGACGACGGCGCCGCGTTCAACCGCGCTGAGCAGGATGGTGAGAGTCAGCCGCGTATCGTCGGTCTGGCCGTCGTAGTAGAGGAAGCCGCCGCGATCCCAGGGCGCGCGCAGCGGCGCGTCGGTCATGGACGTCGCCGCGTCGACGCGGTGGTGCAAGCCGAGCGAACGCCGTCCCGCCAGCAGATCATAGAACCACAGCCCCGTATCGACGAACGCCTTAGCGAAGAGGCCGCCCGCGACGGGGTAGAGGAAGCCGAGGCGGCGCACCAGGTAGGGCGCGTTCTTGAGCAGCGTATAGCGCTCGTGCAGTCCCTCGCGCACCATCGGGAAGTCGTATTGTTCGAGGTAGCGCACGCCGCCGTGCACGAGCTTGGTCGACCAGCCGCTCGTGCCCGAGGCCACGTCGCCCTTGTCAAGCACGGCGACACTAAGCCCGCGCGCGGCGGCGTCGAGCGCGATGCCCGCGCCGGTAATGCCGGCGCCGATGACGAGCACATCGAAGGCGCCGTCCCGCAAAACCTGTCTTGTCTCATCGCGCGTGGGCGTCATCCGTACTCCTCTTTGTTGTGATCGGCTGGTGTGTTTGACCTGTACAATCTCTCTGTGTAGTAGTCTATCAAGATAGGCGGCGTCCGCGCGTTGTGCGGACTTTGAGCCTCGTGCTATAATTGGGCGCCGTGAATACGGAACGCACTTATTTGGCGTAACTTGTCAATAGTCTTTTAAGGAGTTTTCAGTGAAGCGTTTTACCCTTGGTGTAGCCCTCTCTAGTCTGGCCCTATCAACCGTGCTCATTGCCCTGCCGGCGCGCGCCGGCGCGGCCGCTCCCGCCGCGGCCACCGCGGCTTCGATCCCCGGTCTGAGGACGTCGGGCACGTTGACCTTCGGCACGAACTTCCCCTATCCTCCTATGGAATACTTCACCGGAGACAACGCGGACGTTCAGACGGGCGCCGACGTGGACCTCGGCAAGGCCATCGCGGCGCATCTTGGCCTCAAAGCGTCATTCTCGGACGTGACCGACTTTGGCACTATCATTATTGGCTTGCAGAGCCATCACTACGACGCCATCATTTCTTCGTTGAACGAAACGCCGGATCGGGCCAAGGTGATGGCCTTTATCCCTTATGCAAACGTCGGTCAGAGTATCCTCGTGCGTAAGGGTAATCCGCTGCACACTCAGAAGGTTGCTGATCTAAGCGGTCAAAAGGTTGGCGTGCAATCCGGCACGGTTGAGCTCGATACCCTCAACAACGCGAACAGTGACCTGTCTCGTCTACACAAACCTCTCATCCAGATTTTCAAGTTCCCGCAGGACGCTACCGCCGTCCTTGGTCTCCAGACGGGGCGTTTCACCGCCATCATGGAAGACTATCCGGTCGCGGCCTACAACGCGACTCAGCGGCCACAAGTCTTCCAGATCGCTGGTCAGCAAATAGCGCCGTCGCCGTACGCTATGGCCTTCCGTAAATCGGACACGACGCTACGCGTGAAGGTTAGTCAGGCGCTGGCCGCGATGCGTAAAGACGGCACATATATAAAGATCCTGAAGAAATACGGGCTACAGCAGGCCGCGCTGTAAGTGTTGTAACGCGTCCAGCGCGGAGCGCCTAATCGGGAGATAGCCGTAGCCGTACCAAAGTGTACCGCTACGGCTATCTCAAGTCCTGCATACCGTCGTCCAGCGCGCGAGGCGCCCTATCCTGACCTACGCCTTTACGTTGAGGGGGCAAGGTGATGCGGTAGGGAGTATCCGTCAAATAAGGAGACTCTCGGTGTCCTACGATGTATCGGTCGTCGCGCACTACCTATTCTCATCGGTCTTGATTAGGGGCGCGGTCATCACGCTGCAGATATCGATCTTCGCACAGACTATCGGTATCATAATAGGGATAATTGGCGCATTGGGGCGCCAGTCGCGCAACCCTTTATTCAATCTCCCCTCCAACTTGTACATCTGGTTCTTTCGAGGAACGCCGATCTACGTCCAGTTGATCTTTTGGTACGCGGCGTTGAACGGCGCTTCGCCGTTCAACGTGGCCTTGCTGGGATTGAGCCTCAACGAGGGCGCCTATATGGCCGAGATCGTGCGTGCCGGTATCGAGTCGGTCGACAAGGGGCAAATGGAGGCTGCGCAGTCGCTGGGCATGACCTATGGCTTGGCGATGCGTCGCATCGTGCTGCCGCAAGCTCTACGCGTGATCATCCCGCCAACGGGCAACGAATTCATTAGTATGCTCAAGACGTCCTCGCTGGCCTCGATCGTGTCACTTGACGAGTTGCTGTTCCGCACGCAGAACATCTATCAGAATACGTCCGGCTACGGCGCGGCGCACGCGGTGGAGCTATTGACCGTCGCCTCTATCTACTACCTTGTCCTCACGACTATCTTCAGCATCGGTCAAGCCTGGCTGGAGAGCCGGCTGGGCGACCGCCGTGCGCAAAGCTTCCAGCAAGGGACGCTGCTCACGCGTCTAACCAGCGTGTTGAGCCTGGGTGGAGCGATCCGTCGGTGAGTAGTTACTCGCAGCTATTTTATCAAGTAAAGTGATGTAGATATGCAGACGACGAGAGAGATGATCCGCGCCGAGGACGTGCACAAGCGCTTCGGCCACCTCGAAGTGCTCAAGGGCATCAACCTGACCGTCGAGCCGGGGCAGACCGTGGTGGTGATCGGTCCCAGCGGCTCGGGCAAGAGCACCTTCCTGCGCTGCCTCAACCACCTTGAAACGATCGAGCGCGGCCGCATCTACCTCGACGGTGAGCTGATGGGCTACCGCGAGGTCAACGGACGCCTCAAGCCCACTTCTCCGCGCGCTGTCGCGCGTATGCGCGCCGAGTGTGGCATGGTCTTCCAGCGCTTCAACCTGTTCCCGCATATGACAGCGCTCGGCAACGTCGCCGAGGCGCCGATCCATGTGCGCGGCGTCTCTAAACGCGAGGCGACCGCGCAAGCGCAGGCGCTCCTGGTTAAAGTGGGCCTCGCCGACAAGGCGCACAACTACCCCAGCCAACTCTCCGGCGGCCAGCAGCAGCGCGTAGCGATCGCCCGGGCGCTGGCGATGGGACCTAAAGTGATGCTCTTCGACGAGGCCACCTCGGCGCTCGACCCCGAACTCGTGGGCGAGGTGCTCAACGTGATGCGCGATCTGGCGCGCGAGGGCATGACCATGGTCGTGGTCACGCACGAGATGGGCTTCGCGCGCGATGTCGGCGACCGCGTGCTGTTCATGGACGGCGGCGTGGTGGTCGAGGAAGGCCCACCCGATCAGATATTCAGCGCCCCCGCGCATGAGCGCACGCAGTCGTTCCTGCGCTCGGTGCTCGCCAGAGCATAAGTCGTGAGTCGTGAGTCGGACGGTTATACCAGTTGCTGTGTGCGGCCCTGGCGCTCAAAAACCTGGCTATTTCTGTGGCAGGTGATATGCTCCAACGACTCACGACTCACGACTCACGACTCACGACTCACGACTCGGGAGGCGCTATGACCGAGGGCGACACGATCTTCGCACACGACGGCGCGCATATCGGGCGGCTCGACGCGCTCGACGACGAGTGGCTGCGCGTGCGGGACGGCGCGCACACCTTCCGATTCCCGCGCGATACGGTCGCCTATGAGGGCGAGAGCGACGACGATGGGCAGGGGCGCGTCTTCCTGTCCGTGCCGAACCGCAACGCGGCGCGGTTGTGGCGCGTCGACGTGCGCTCTGCGCATGGCCTACGCGGCTGGTGGGAGCGCCGCATCCTGGGGCCATCGCCCCGTCCCCTGGGCGGCCCTCTACACGACTAGCCGAACGTGAAAGTCGAAGGTCGAAAGAAAGCGCGTACGTCGCGCGCCTTCATTTGTACCGTCGCCTACTTTGGTACCGTCGCCTACTTTCAACTTTCACGTTCGACCTTCGGCTACAGTGACGTGGGCCATTTCTGGGCGCCGTGCAGAACGGCGATAATCTCCACGCGATCCTTATGCACACGATAAGGAACGATATACGGCGTATTGCCCACGACCAATTCGCGCGTCCCGTCTACCCGACCTGAACGGCCAAGCGCCGGATAGGCGGAAAGCCGTTCCGTGGCCGTGAGAATGAGATCTGTGATCCGGTCGGCTGCTTCGGCGTTGTCCCGCGCGATGTAGGCCGCGATGTCGCTCAGGTTATACCGTGCTCGATCTGACCACTCGACCTGCATTTATAATGCTTGGGCGCGGCGAGCATCGTCGATAATTTGCCGCACCTCGGCCGCCACCTGTGCCTGCGGAACGGATCGTCCAGCGTCCAGGTCGGCGATCCCCGCCTGGATCTCGGCGATCTGCCAGGACTGCTCGGCGAGATAGCGATCGAGGGCCTCGAGGACGTGATGGTTCTTGCTACGGCCCGTCGCCTGTGCAAGAGCTTCAAGCGCATCTTTGGTGGTCGTGGGCATACGGACATTGAGCGTGCTGGTCGCTGCGGTCATCGTTGTCATAGTTTATTCCCCTCGGCTACACTATAACACTTTGTGGCCGCATATGCATCCCTCTGGCAGACCCCTGCGGGCCTAGTCCAGCGTGTCGTCTTTGAGCGCGAGCGACGACGCGCCGCGTACGAAGCCTACCGTGCGCAGGCCGATGCGCGCGGGGAGCGCGCCGGCCGGGAGCACGAGCGGCGTCGGGGCGACCTGCCCCGGAGCATGCAGGGGATAGGCCGTGGACGCGGCCGTGTGCATGACGACGTTGCCCTCCGTCTTGCTGATGATCTGGTGGATGTGGCCGTTGAGCGCCGTCACCGAACTGAAGCGCTTGACCAGCGCGAGCACTTGTGTGCTGTCCTCCGTGGCCCAGCCCCACGCGGGATACACCGCCAGGAGCGGGACGTGGCTGAAGATGACCAGTGGGGTGTCCGACGAAACGCTTGCGAGATCTTTGGTGATGAAGCTGAGTTGCTCCGGTCCAAGGAGCCCAAGCCCTTTGAAACCACCCATCCCCTCGGCCTGCTGGACGTTGGCAAGGGCCAGGAAGTGCACGCCCTTATAGTCGAAACTGTAGTAGCCGCTGCCCCGCGTGCCCCGGCCGAAGACCTCCAGATAGCGCTTGCCGTGGTCGACGAACACATCGTGCTCGCCGGGGACGTGGAACGTGCGGTCGGTCTTGATTGTCCCCACGATCTGTTTCGTCGTGTCGAACTCGGCCATCTTACTCAGATGCACATGGTCGCCCGTGTGGATGACAAACGCCGGGCGTTGCGGAAGGGCGTTGATCCGCGCCACCGCTTCCTCGAACGTCCCGACGACGTTCTTGTTGGCGGCCTTGCTGAAGCCGATGTGGCTGTCGCTGATCTGCACGAAGCTGAAGTCCGCCGTGGCGGTCGCGGGGACCCGCGCCGTGTCGGCCAGGGCGGTGGATGTCACCCTGCCGCCGGCGAGCGCCCACACGACGCCCGTGCCGGCCCAGGCCATGCATTTTAGAAATCCCTGCCGGTCGATGCCGTCGTCCTGGTGGTCGTGCTTGATGTACTCGCTCATGATACCCTCCTTGTGTCGTCCACGCGACGGACGATCCTATTTTTTGACGATGATCGTGCCGTGCATGTACGGGTGGATCTGACAGTGGTAGGGGAACGCGCCGGCCGTCTTGAAGACGCGCGCGAACTGACCGTCGGTGTCCAGGGCGTCGGAGGCCCATAGGCTCTTGTCGGCGGTGACCGTGTGCGGGTCGCTATCCTGGTTGGTCCAGACGATGCGCGTGCCCGGCGAAACGACCAGGCGCGCCGGACCGAAGGCGAAGTTGTAGATAGTGACGCGAACCAGACGTTGATGTAGCCGGACCACCGTGCCGGAGGCGGCCGGCGCGTTTGGTCGTGTCATGCGCATGCCGGTCATACCGCCGGCTGTCGCGTGAGCCGTGACGCTCCCATGCGATGGTGTAGGATTGGCCGCTGCTGTCGTGTGGGCCGCCGTGGTTCCGGCCCCCGCGTTGAGGGCGGCGCCCAGTCCCACGAAGAGGATGACTCCTGGGACGATACGGCGTCTAGACTGCTGTCTCATCGTTTAGCTCCTTTACCCAATATCCACTACACATAACGGCGCGGTACAGCGGGTTTTCCCTGCTGTGGGTGTGACGCGTGGCTCACACTGTCTCGCGCGTTCCCAGGGCATAGATCCGTCCATTCTCCACACGCACGGCGATCGCCGGCAGGGGCGACGGAGCCAGTCCCTGCGTGACCACGCCCCGGCGATCGAAGCGCGAGCCGTGGCAGAGGCAGTGCAGCCCGGCCGGCTGCTGGGTCGGGGCGTCCGGCTTGAGCCGGCAGCCCATGTGCGTGCAAATCGCCGAGACGGCGTGAATGGCGCCGTCGGTGTTGAGTAGGAAGCCCAGCACACCGCCCGCGCTGAAGGATTTGATCCCACCGGGCGATACCTCGCCATCGGCCGCGATGTCGTACCAGCGCTCGTTTCCGGCTACGATGAGGTCGTGCGGCTGCCGGTTCTCCCGCACGACCGCCGCGCCCTCGACCCCGGCGACCCCCAGCCCGGCGCCGCCGACGAGCGTGGCGGCCGCGCGCAGGAAGCCGCCTCGGTTAAAGCGTGGCTGGCGGCGGGGACTCGTTGCGGCGGAGTATTCCGCCACGGCGCGCGCCGCCGTGCGCTCCAGCGTGTCGAGGTAGGCGCCCGTTGGGATCTCCACATCCCCTAAGGCCAGGCGCAATTGGGCGGCCAGCATCCTGTCCGCCGTTTCTTGGGCGGTTAGGTCACGCTGTGCGGGCTGTCGTTCGTCGACGAGCCCATCCAGGAAAGCGTCGAGCCGGGCGACTTGTTCCACCGAGGGGATCTCATCGTCGCGCCCGGTTGCTCCCTGATCGCGCTCATCGCTCATCGTCATATCCTCCTTCTCGTTCGTCGCTACTCTCTGCCGCCGCTTCCGGCATTGACCCAACGGCGCCTCCGGCCGTGCCGGCCGGCGCGGGCGGTGTGTCGTCATGCGGGTCGAAAGACGCCGCCGCGCGGCGCAGCGCGCGTAGCTGCAGGACACGCACGTTGCCGGGCGTGAGTCCCATCGCCTGGCCTATTTCCCCTGCCGTGTAGCCCCGCAGGAAGCGCAGGCGCAGCACCTCGCGCTCGCGCTCCGGCAGTGCGGCGAGGATATGCAGCGCCCGCTCGCGCGTGCGCCGCACCTCCTCCGGCCCATCCGTCCCACAAAACAAGAGGACCATAGGGTCATCGAGCGGTACGCTCGGATAGTGGCTTTGCTCCCGCCAGTAGTCGACGATGGCGCTACGGGCGGTGGTGTAGAGCCAGGAGCGGATGCTATCCGCGCTGCGGTCCTCAGCCAGCCAGCGCGCGGCTTTTACGAAGACCTGACTGGTCAGATCCTCCGCCGCTTCGCGATTACCCACCTTGGCGTAGATGAAGCCGAAGATCCTGGCCGCGTTCTCTCGAAAGGCGCCGCCGAGCGTGGTGTCCACGGGGGTGGCGGAGCTGTCGCCGCCGCGGGACATGCGCGTAGAGCGAGATCGCGCGTTTTCCTGGTCCGCCCGGTTCATGCGCCGTTGCCTCCTTCCACGCTCCTTCTTAGAGTACGCCGTCGTGCGTGACCCTCATATACTCATACAGTGCGGCGTTACAAGCGCCTCAGCCCTAGCTCCAGGGTCTGTGAAAAGTCGTTAGCGCGCGGACGTCGCGGGGTGACCGCCACTGGGAGCGCGGGACGCTCGCTGCGCTGCTCGTCCGCCCCCGCGTCCGCGGGCGGGGGCCCGCCAGTCTCGCGGGGCTGGCCCGTCGCCGCCCGTCACGCGCTCATCCATGACGCGCTCATCCATGACGCGCGCACCGGGGCGGACGAGTAGCGCTGCTCGTCCGCGCTCCCAGAGCCGGCGGGGACGGGCGTTTCGCCCGCGTTTCCAGAGTACCCCGAGATTTCTGCGCGCTAACAATAATTCATGAGCCTCTGGTAAGGTGGACGTAGATGGGACCGACTGTCGTGATCGTGGGGGTGAGACGTGGCTGAACGTGATGCGGTGAAAGTGGACGTGGCGGATCGCCGGGTGGCGTGGCGTCTGCTGGCGCTGGCGCGGCCGCACCTGTGGCGCCTGGCGCTGGCCGGGCTGTGCCTGCTCGTGTCCAGCGCGTCTTTCCTGGCTATCCCCTACGTGATCCGCCCGCTGATCGACAGCGTCTTCGTGCGTCACGACGCGGCGGCGCTCGACCGCGTCACGCTCACCCTGGTCGGCGTGGTCGTCGTGACCGCCGCCTTCGGCTACGGGCGCGGCTACCTGCTCGCCTACACGGGCGCGCGCATCGTGTCCGACCTGCGCGTGCGCCTCTATACCCACCTGCAAGGGCTCTCGCTCTCGTTCTACGACGAGCGCCGCACCGGCGAGATCATGTCGCGCGTGACGGCCGATACCACGCTGGTGCAGACCGTCATCACCAATAACCTGCTCTCCCTCGTCCAGCAGGTCTTCACGCTCGCCGTCGTCGTGGTTATCGTGCTCGTCACCGACTGGTGCCTGGCCCTGCTGGCCCTGGCCGTAGCACCGCTCCTCGTCGTTATGGGCCTGCTGGTCGGACGGCGCACGCGCGCGCTTTCCGAGCAGGCGCAGGCGCAGCTGGCCGAGGCTAGCACGGTACTGGAGGAGACACTCTCCGCCACGCGCGTGGTCAAGGCGTTCGGGCGCGAGCGCCATGAGTTGGGGCGTTACGCCGGGGCGGTCG
>JAABUO010010042.1_pt1 | contig 10515 bp, 10 predicted proteins | sample 5559291 | NCBI WGS metagenome assembly JAABUO01 (sample SAMN10711878, study PRJNA513372) | rock metagenome | isolation source: Antarctica rocks | place: Antarctica: Victoria Land, Finger Mt sud
TACCGCAACGCCCACGCCAACTAGCACGAATACCGCAACGCCCACGCCAACTAGCACGAATACCGCAACGCCCACGCCAACTAGCACGAATACCGCAACCCCAGCCCCACCCAGGGCTACAAATGCCGCCACCCCGATCCCGTCCGGGGCAGCGACCACCGCGACTCCTGTCCTGCCCATCGTGCCGCCGCGACCGACTATCAGCGCCACGGTCACAGCGACCGCTACCCCTCGCGCGGGTGGAGCTGCATCGGGCACCCACTCAGGGTCGATCGCGACAGGGGGCGCTGCCAGCAGCTACCCGTTCACTCCGGGCATGAGCGGGAGCGCCACGATAGGCATGTGTCCCACCAGTACGACCAACGACTACGATCTCTACGTGTACGATAGTTCAGGTACGCTCCTGGCCGCGAGCTATACCCCATCGAGTTGCGAGTGGATCACCCTCGGGGTGAGTGCCGGCCACGCCTACACCGTCAAGACCGTCTCCTACACCGGCTCGGGGACGTACCGCTGGGCCTGGAGTGTCGGCAACGCGCCGGTCGTCTGGCACGCGTCAGGGACTATCAGCACCAGTGGCGGCAACCAATACTTTAGCATCCCCACCCTGAGCGCGGGGCCGATGGCCTTGTCCCTGTGCGGCCCGTCGGGAGCACACGACACCCTCTATCTCCAAGACGCGGGCTATCACACGTTGGCCAGTGCGACCGCGCCGTCGGCCTGCCAGTCGCTCTCCTATACGCCTGGCGCACGTGGTCTCTACCGCGTGGAAGCAGTCGCGGCCGGTGGGACCGGCGCGTGGTCGGGCACGTTCAGCACGCACTGAGCCCGCTCAGCACGCACTCCCGATGGCGGAACGTGACGGAGTGGGAGGCGACTCCTCGAGTCTGGGTAGCGGGAGCAGATCATGGCCCCAGACAGTGGTGTTCTGGCGGATCTGTCAGAACTCAGAATACACGCTACGAATTCCCTACGATTCGTTCCGAGGCCGCGGCCAAAGGCTCCTCAAGCTTGACGGTCATACTGCACTTTTGGCCACGTCGATGCTGCTTTGCGGGGCTGTATTCTGAGTTCTGACAGGTCCGCGCCGTCATGCTCTCACGGTCGGTCCCCGCTGAAGCGTCGTTGGGCGCGCATGGTGGCCATGCGCTGGCGGGCTTGGTCGCGTTTCCGCTCCTCCCGACAAGCGTCGCAGTAGGCAGTGACGGGGCCGCGCTCGCCCCGGATGACCGTGTCCCGCTCGCCACAAGCAGCGCATTTGATGCGCCGTTCTTTGATCGCCATAGCCTTCCTTTCTGTGTTACGCTAGTTTTAGCTAAAACTAGCGTAACACACGATAGATCATCATGATGCGCATCCTACGGCGGCCGCGCTGCTGTTGTCGATGCGCAACCGTAGGGTGCCCGGCCCTCTCTGTCCGAGGGGCGTGTCCTCGTTGAGCCACCCGTCGTCGAACGCGAGGAGGGTCTGGGCGCGCCACTCGCCGATGCGCCGTTGGAGGGTGCGGAGTTGCCCACCGGGATGGCGCGCGGGATCGCGCCCCTGCAGCTCCAGGAAGATAGACTTCGCCGTGCGCTCCGGCTCAGCGGTGAGCCAGCCGTGGATCTCGTCCCACTCGCCCGCGAACGGATCCGCACGGGTTCGATAGGTGCGTGGCCCCGTTGCCTTGGCTGTCCTTCTATAGGCGCGCGTGTGGCTGGTGCGCGTGAGCCGGCTCAGCGCGTCGCTTTCCTCGCCGGCGTCCGGTGCCACACCGCAGGCCTCGGCGCTAAACCGCTTCATCGACTCCGTTGGGAGCGGTGCGTTGACAACGGCGTGCGTCCACAGCGCATCCTGCAAGGTCTGCAGTTGCCGCAGCAACCGCACCGGATCGAGCGCGTCATAGAACGTGTGCAACCGCGCGCGGGACGCGTCGTCGAGCACCTCTGTGGCCAACAATCGCTGGAGCGGAGTTTGGGCCGCGTCGTAGCGCCGATAGACGTGGCTACCCTCTCGCCGCTTGAGCTGGAGCTTGAGCGATGGCTGGAAGAAGTTGACGTACAAGCGCACCGCTCGGTACAGTTCGGTGAGTTGGCGGTAGGCGCGCTCGCCCACGAAGCGGTCATACCCCACGAGTTGCCGCACCACCGAGCCGTTTTTCTGCTCAACGTAGCACTGGTCGTTCTTGCGGTACGCCCGCCCGCGCGTGAAGGTGATCGCCTCCCGCGCGCAGTAGGCCAGCAGATGGTTGTTCAAGAATTCGCCGCCGTTGTCCGTGTCCAAGCCCCGCAACGGGAACGGCAACAGGCACCGGGCGTGGTCGAGCGCCTGGATGACGGCCTCGGGGTTGCGGTACGGCAAGGCGAGGCACTCGGTCCAGCCGGTGGCAACGTCGGTGAGCGTCAGCGTATAGAGGTAGGCCCCCTCCGCACTGGTCCCACAATGCGCGACCAGATCGGCCTCCATGAAGCCGGGGCGGATATCGTCCCACTCGGCGAAGGTGCGGATAGGCACGCGGTGCTTGAGCAGCGTGCCGGCCTTGGTCGTCGTGATGCCGCGCGGTCGGTCGCGCTCACGGACCCTCCGTAAGATGCGGTCAGCAGTGGCTGGGCTGATGGCCAGGAGCTGCGCCCGCACCTCGGCGGGGAGCGCGAGATGCCCGTGGCGCTCCAAGGAGACCACTAATTCCGGCAGGAAAGGCACCAGACGCTTGGCGCAGACGAAATTGGCCGCCGCCCAGGCGACCTCGAGGGCCGCGACGACCGCGGGGCCATAGCGCGGCTCCCGTGGCCGCGCGAGGGAACCGAGCGCAGGAATGGCTGGCTGCCCCAGAACGCGGATGGCGTATTTGCGCGCGTAGCCCGTCGCGGCGACAAATTCATCGAGGATGTGGCGCTTCTGTGCCCCGGATGCCTCGCGGTAGCGCGGGGCGACCTGCACCAACAGCTCGCGCTTGGCCTGGAAACTCATGATGGACCTCACTTTTTCTCCCCTCCACTGTGCCAGTGGCACGATCGCTTCGGGTTACATTATTCGTGAGGCAACATCTCCCTGAAAGTAAGATCTACCGTGATGCAATGCGCCTCGCCGGCCTGCTTGTCGCGCTGGCACTCTGGCTCGGGCCGCTCGCCGGCACGCGCTGGCTCGCCGCTCAGGCCACGGCCCTCTCCCACCACACCGCCGTCGCGGTGACGGCCTGGTACCAGACGGCCTACGACGCGGTGGCCTGGCCGGCGGCCAATGGGCTGACCGCCCTGCGCGCGACACAGGCGTGGGCGCATCACGGCCTCCACGGTCTCGCCCCGACCATCCACGGCATCCCCTGGACCGTCTGGATGCACCACGGCGCGGCCTGGCGCTACGTGGCCCTCCAGGGCCGGGGTGGGGCGGCCGTGCGCGCGGCGATCCCCGTGGAGCTGGCCGGCACGCTCGGTCTCCTGGCCCTCTGCGCCCTCCTTGTCGCCATCGGCCGGCGGAAACGCGGCCTGGACCCCACGCGCCGCAACACCTACGGCGGCGCCCGCTGGCAGACCTGGGACGAACTGCGGCGGCGGCGGGCCAGGCCGGGCGACCTGGTGCTCGGGACCGCGCGGCGCGGCCTGCGCCGGATCACCGTGGGCATCCCCGCGGCCCTGCTCGTGGAGGGCGTGGCCATCTGCGCGCCCAACGGCCTCGGCAAGTCCAACGCCATCTACAAGGGGCAGTTGCTGGAGGCCGACCCCGCCGTGGATTACGTCGCCACCGACCCCAAGGGCGAGCATTGGGCGCAGACCGCCGCCGCCCTCAGCCGCACGCACGATGTCTTCCGCCTGGACATGCAGACCCCCGCCGCCAGCGTGACCTGGGCGCCCCTGTCCCTGGAGCGCACGCAGGCGCAGGCCGAGGCGTGGGCCGCGGCCTGGCTCCGCAACACCACCCCCGCCGGCAGTGCCCCGGCGGTGGCCTACTTCGAGCAGGCCCTGATCCTGCTCATCGCCGCCGGCGTCGCCCACGTCCACGCCGTCGCCGCCGCCGAGGGCCGCGCCACCGGCACCCTCGGCGACCTGGTCGACCTGCTCCTGCAGCCGACCATCGAGCGCATCGAGGCCCGCCTGCTCAAGACGCCGGGCGGTATCCCCCCCGCGGCCGGCCAGTTCCTCGGGCTGATCAAGGAGCACAAGGACCTGCGCACCTCGATCCCCTCCGGCCTGGCCCCGCGCCTGTCCACGCTGACCGACGCGGCCGTGCGCGCCGTCGTCGGCGGCGCGGGCACCCTCGACCTCGACCGCCTGGGCCGGCGCGGCCGCCGACCGGTCGCCCTCTACATCGTCACGCCCGTGGGCGACCGCACCCTGCGCCCCCTCGTCGGCGGCCTGTTCACCACCCTCTTCCGCGTGCTCATGGACCGCGCGCGCACCCTGCCCGGCGGGGCGCTGGAGCGCGAGGTGCGCCTGCTCCTGGACGAGTTCGGCACCATGGGCGCGGTCCCCGACGCCCCCGATCGCTTCAACGTGCTGCGCCAGGTGCGCGTCTCGCGCGTGCTCTCCTTCCAGATGCGCTCGCAACTCGTCGAGGACTACGACGAGACCGGGGCCGAGGCCCTCGTGGAGTCGTGCAACGCGCTGGCCTGGCTGGGCGGGACGCGCGGCAAGGATGCGCAGTGGGCCAGCGAGACGGTGGGCAAGCGCACGGTGCTGGCCTACAGCGAGGGGGACTCCGCCGCGCGCGGCGTGTTCGGACGCCGGCCCGAGCGCGACAGCCGCTCGGCGAGCGAGGCCGGCGTGCCGCTGCTGTTCCCCGAGGACCTGCACGCCTCCTCGCGCCGACGCATCGTGGTCAGCGTGCGCGAGGCCCGGCCGATGGACCTGCGCACGCGGCCCTTCTACACCGTGCGCGCCCTCAAGCGCCTCTCGCAGCTCCCCGCCCCGCTCGCGTCCCGCGAAGCCCCCGTCCCCGCGGCGGCGCCGGTTGCCCCCCCATCGGCCCCGGCCCCGGCGACAGCGACAGCCGCCGCCGCGGAGACACCCGTTCCTCCCCGCCCACGGGTGGTCCTGGCGCCTCCCCCCGCCCCTACGTGGGCAGCCGCGCCAGCCGCGCCAGCCGCGCCAGCCGGGACGCCCCGCGCGCCGGTGCGCGTCGTCGCGCGGCCGGCCCCCGCGACACCCCCACCCACGGCCACGGCCCCCGCAACGGCGGCAGTTCCCGCGACGGCGGCAGCGGCGGCAACGGCGATGGAGCCCGGTGTGATCGTGTTCGCCACCCGCCCGGCGCGGCTACCCACAGCCCCCGTCAAAAACGGCCATGCCTACGATTGGACCGGGCTCCCATGACCGCACCGACAACGCGCCGGTTAGGACCTTCGAGAGAGGGACAGGGCGTGCGCCCGTGCGTCCCCTTTACGGCAGGGGAGTCCGTGGGCTACAATGCCCATCATGAAGGAGTGCGCCATGTAACACGATGCGCGGCCGCAGCGGCTGCAATGACAAGAGGCCCACCGACTATGAATCGGTGAGCCCCTTGCCTGCCTGGACTGTTTTAATAGTGACCGGCGCTGGTGTCGCAGCCAACCAAGCTAACCACCAGAGCCACCAAGACGGAGGCCGCAGCCCCGAGGAGTTACCAGCTCCGAACCGGGTTGTGGGCCTGCATAGGAGGCTTTTATGCTGCAAAGCACGCCCATGCTCTCTCGACAGGATAACGCGGACGCGCGCGCCTGTCAAAGTGATGCGCACATTCCCCCCTTTCCAGGGGCACAAAAGGTGATCGCGGCCGTCGTGCGCGCCTATCGCGACTCCTATCCCGCGGCCACGGTCACGCCCGACGCCATCCTCGGCCCGAGCCGGGCGGTCGATATCGCCCGGGCGCGCCATCTGTGCGCCTACCTGCTGATGGAGGATGCGCGCCTGACGTGCGTGGCCACCGCCAAGGCGCTGGGCAACCGCGATCATAGCACCATCCTGCACAGCCGCGCGCGGATCGCCGCCGCCCTGGGCTGCGACGAGGCCCTCGACGACCTCCTCATACGGGCACGCGCGGCCCTCGCCGGCCGCGTCGACGACGCGCGTCTGCGGGTGCGCTGCGACGAGACGCGCCGGCGCGGCCGGGAGGGGACCTCCCCCCGCGAGTGGGACGAGTACCGCTACTGGCGGCTGCGGGCGCTGCGCTCCCCGCGCTATGGCGCGACGGGAGGTGCGTGATGCCCTTCGCCCGTCCGACCACCACCGCCACCCCCGACGAGATCTTCGAGGAGTGGGTCCACGTCCTCTCGCACGCCGAGCTGCTCGCGCTGCTCTACGTGGTGCGCCGCACCCTGGGCTTCAAGAAGGACCAGGACAGCATCAGCTACACGCAGTTCCTGCACGGGATCGTGACGCGCGAGGGCAAGGTGCTCGACCGCGGCTGCGGCATCAAGAGCCGGAGCACGCTGGCGGCGGCCCTGCGCCGGCTGGAGGAGCGGGGCCTGATCCGCAGCGTGAAGACGCAGACCGTCGCCGGCGACCAGGCCACCACGCGCTATGCCCTGTGGTTCGTCGGCGACGACGCGCGCGACGCCCCCACAAGCCCCCCCAGCGAGGCCGCGGGAGAGGGTGGTGCGCCAACCGCACCGGGGTGGTGCGCCAATCGAACCACCGGTAGTGCGCAGATCGAACCACCGGTAGTGCGCAGATCGAACCGACAACAAACAGTCGAGACAACAAACACGAAACAACAAACAGTTCTCTCGAAACGAAAGGGGGCCACGCGCCACATGGCCGCTCTCGACTCGACCGATTCGACCATATCAACAGGGGTCCTCACTCCTACAACGACGACGGGAGAGAGCCCATCGCCCGTCGCCGCCGCGGTGGCCGACCTCTCGGACGAGTTCGGCGACGATGCTCCGCGAGCCAGCCGCACACGCGTGGCGAACATGCAGCGCGCGGCAGGTCTAGCCGATGCGGACGTGTTGCCGCTGCTGGGCGAGGCGGCGGCGATCGCGCGGTCCCAGACGACGACAATCACCAAACGGGGCCGAGACGGGGAGATCGTGCGCATGCCCTACCTGCTCGCCACGCTGCGGGACCTCGTCGATGCGTCCGATGCGTCCGATATGCTCGATGCCCCCTTGGCCAGCGACGTCGGGCGACCTGACCCCCGGCTGTCTGGGGCCGGGACGGGATCGGGCGTAACCATCGTGCCCGCGTCGGCCCAGCCCGCGCTGTCGGCACCCTGTGCTCCCAGCGTGAGTGCGACGGCCGCTGTCGTCGGGGACGATCCGCCGGCGGACAACGCGGCCACGGCGCTGTGGCGGGTGGTGCTGGGTGAGGTGCGGGAGGTGCTGACGCCCGAGAACTACGCGGTGTGGTTCGCCCCGGCCTGCGCCCTCGCGCTGGAGGGGGACGTGCTGCGGGTGGCGGTGCCGTCGTCGTTCCACGCGGACTGGTTAGCGCACAAGCTGGGCGGGCGGGTCCAGCAGGCGCTGGAGCGGACGGGCCACGGCGGCGTGCGCATCGTGTACGCGAGCGCGGAACGGGAGATGTCCTCGCCGACGGGGACGTCGGGGGTCCCGGTCTCCTCCCTCGTTGCCGCGGTTGCCGCGGCCCGTCCCCTGGCTTCTCCGGGACGAGCGTCAGACGGTGATCGGCCCCCTGCGGGGGACAGGTCACACCTGGTGGTGAGCTGTCCGTTGTGTCGTGCCGCGCCCTGCCGCTGCCGGCCAGCGGAGCGCGCGCGCCGGGTGGGCGTGGCGTGGGCAGGGTCTCCGGCCGTTGCAGGGAGGGGTGCCCCATGACCGCCTCTCAGCAGCGCGCGACGCCGGCGATCGGCGCGCTCGACGTGGACAGCCGGGAGCACGGCACCGGTGACGCGGCGCACCAGCCCCTGCGCAGCCCGGTGACGTGGTTCGGGGGCAAGGGCCGCCTAGCGCGGCACATTGTGCCCTTGCTGCCGCCGCACGAGTGCTACGTGGAGCCCTGTTGCGGTGCCGGAGCGGTCTTCTTCTGGAAACCGCGCGCGCCGCTGGAGACGCTCAACGATCTCGCCGGCGACGTCGTCCATTTCTACCGGGTGCTGCGCGATCCCGTCGCCTTCGAGCGGTTCCTCCTGCTCGCCGAGTTGACGCCCTACGCGCGCGAGGAGTTCGAGGAGTGTCGGCGCGCGTGCCACGACGACGAGGACCCGGTGGCGCGGGCGTGGGCGTGGTTCGTGAGCGTGCGGCAGGCGTTTGGGGGCGCGACGGGTGCTGCAGCGGGAGAGGCGACGCGCACCGGCTGGCGCTACAGCGTCGGGGCGGGGACGGCCGCGGGGACAGCGGCCGGCGGTGCGGCGCGGGCTGTGGGAAGCTGGGGGTACAATGCCCGCAACGCCAACGGGACGCGCGTGTCCAGCGCGGTGCGCAAGTACTTGAGTGTCGTCGAGCGGCTGCCGGAGATTCACCAGCGGCTGCAAGGGGTGCAGATCGAGCGGGGGGACTGGCGGCGCATCCTGGCCGCGTACGGGCACACCGGGGTGCTTGTGTACCTGGACCCGCCCTACGTGTGGGAGACACGGCGGGGCGACAAAAGATACGCCTACGAATTCACCCAGTCCGATCACGAGGACCTGACGGCGGCGCTGCTGGCGTCGCCGGCGATGTGCGTGCTCAGCGGCTACCGGCACGCGGCGGTGCATGGTCCCCTGGAGGTGGCTGGCTGGGAGCGGACGGATTTCGACGTGCCGATTAGCACGGCGCGGCAGCGGGAGGGCTTGCGCAGCGTCGAGTCGCTCTGGCGCAACCCGGCCGCGCTGGAGGCCTGTGCCCGCGCTCGCCTGCAACCGCGGTTGTTCGCGCTCGACGACGACGACAAGGAGGGAGAGAGATGACCGGGGATGACGAGTGGGCGGGGGTCATGGGGCGGGTGGGCAAGCACTGGCGGGAGCGCGTTGCGTGCGCCGTGGATGACTGTGAGCGCGTGGCTGTCTACACGATCCACATCGAACTGAGCACGCCGGGCGTGGCGGGCATCAGCGTGCCAATGTGCCGCGAGCACGGCGACTATGCCCTGCCCGGACCACCATGCGACTGGGAAAGCGCGGGGGAGGTGCGATGACCACGCACACGACTCTCCCGCTGCCCGCGATCGGCGTGCTCGACATCGACGGGTTGCACGTGATAAACGGGTCCCTCGCGCCCATCACGGGCGCGATCCGGCACGTCGGCGACCTGTACAAGGGCGCGCGCCGGTACGGCCTGGCGCAGCTGTGGCTGACCGACGCCTGGGTGCGCGCGGCCGACCTGCCCGCGACGCTCGAGGCCGGCGGCCGCTTCCGGGAGGTGCGCCACCCGTTCGTGAGCGACGGCCTGGCCGAGCTACACGCCTTCCCCGAGGCGTTGGGCGCCTGGCTGGCTCTGCGCAAGAAGGGCGAGGCGGGCTCGGGCGTGTCGCTCGTGTTCCCGCTGTACGACGAGCACGCGGTGTGGGGCCTCGACATGGACGGGGCGACGCTGCTGGCGGCGCTGGTGGCCTACGCAGGGGCGGTGGGCGCGCCGTACTACAGCTCGCCGGGGCGGACGGGGACGGACCTGCTGCAGGAGCTGGGCAAGCGGGGGGCGGGGGCGCAGCGGGAGTACCCGGAGGGGCTGCCGGCGCCGGCGGGGCAGGCCGAGACGGTGACGGAGTTGAGTTGGCTGCGCACGCTGTCCCCCGATGAGCGACAGCGCGCCTACCTGCACTCGTACGATAAGAATGCTCAGAGCCTGTCTGCAAACGTACATTTGAGCTATGATGGGAGGTATGAACAGACAAGCCTACCCGTCCGACTTGACCGATGGGCAGTGGGGGATGATTGCCGCCCTGCTGCCAGCCCCGTGCCACACGGGGCGCAAGCGCACGATCGACCGACGCGAGATCCTCAACGCGATCTTCTATCTGGACAGGACGGGCTGCCAATGGCGCGCCTTGCCGCACGACCTCCCCAACTGGCACACCGTGGCGAGCTACTATCGCCGCTTGCGCCTCGCCGGGGTGTGGGCGCGTATTCATGACGCCCTCCGGGAGCGGGTCCGGGTCAAAGCCGGGCGTGAACCGACCCCCAGTGCCGCCGTCCTTGACTCCCAAACGGTCAAGACGACGGAAAAAGGGGGGTCCGCGGCTTCGACGGCGGCAAGCTGATCACCGGGCGCAAGCGCCATATCGTAGTCGACACGCTCGGACTGCTGCTCGCGGTGGTGGTGCATGCGGCCAACATCCAGGATGGGGTCGGGGCCAAGCTCGTCTTGGCGCGGATGCAGGGGCGCTTCCCCCGCCTGCGCAAAATCTGGGCCGACGGCGCCTACCGCGGGGGCTTGATCGCCTGGACCCACGAGCTCTTGGGCTGCGTCCTGGAGATCGTCAAGCGCAGCGACGACCAGACGGGCTTCGTCGTGTTGCCCAAGCGCTGGATTGTGGAGCGCACCTTCGGCTGGTTCGGCCGCTATCGCCGCTTGAGCAAGGACTACGAAGAGCTCCCCGCGAGCAGCGAATCCATGATCTATATCGCCATGATCCATCTCATGCTCCATCGTCTCGCCCCTTCCTAATACGTTTGCAGACAGGCTCT
>JAABUO010010043.1_pt1 | contig 10515 bp, 12 predicted proteins | sample 5559291 | NCBI WGS metagenome assembly JAABUO01 (sample SAMN10711878, study PRJNA513372) | rock metagenome | isolation source: Antarctica rocks | place: Antarctica: Victoria Land, Finger Mt sud
ACAATGGCAGCTCAAGCGTCAGTGGCTCGCACTCACATAGGCGGCATAGGCTAGACCGGCTGAAATCTCTGGGCAGAGCAACATCAGTTGCCAGCAGTACTATCAGTGTCGAAGAACTGCAGCGGCAGGTACCAGTCATCCGCCACCGGTCAGTCTTCATGAATCCCACCCCACCTACCCCCTATGCTGACGCCCCTGACTTTGCAGACTTCACCAGCGCAGCCAGCAGCTTTGACTTGTCTTCTGCTCCCTCCGTCTCATCCCGGCAGGCCGTGACTGTCTACCATGACGCATCAGATAGGCTGGGCAGCAGCCTACCAGATGGGGACATGCCAACATCCCCAGGGGGAACCCCCCTACCAGAAGGCTGGTCCCCCGACATGCTGCCAGCTGGCGACAGGCTTCTTCTGCTGCTGGGTTCTAAAGAGTGCTTTGCAGCTAGTGATGGCATTGCTAGCTCTTCTACAGATGCCAGCATTGGGTGTAGCTTGCTGCCTGCAGCCAACGATGCTGATATACCTCTGCAATCTGCTCTGGAGATCTGCGCCAGTGACATGATGCTGCGTGTGTATCTTGAGGTGGGTCCTTGACCTCAGTCTGGTAGTGTCAGACCTCTTCTGGTAGTGTACCACAACACAAGACTTGTATGGTGATGCGCGTGCTTACTGCTGTGATCCTGAGCACGAGCACAGAGAAAGCTCTGCTGTTGTGCACCGCAGGGGTGGCAGCTGTTGATTCACACTTCTTATGAGAGCATTGAAGCTGTAATGAAGGGACAACAACAGCCACACCAGCAGGCAAGCAGCACGCAGCCCAGTCAGCATAAACCAAATCAGCCAGCTAGGTCAAGCAGTATGGGTTCACTGGCAGCAGCTGCTCAAGGCCTGTCTATCCAGCTGCATGCCACCGAGGTTGTAGCAGAGCTGGTGGGCAACATTTTTCCAGGTGAGTATGGATCTCATGTTATTTTCAAGATCTTATAACTCTCATCATCTTGTCATCCTATAATCTTGATGTCTTTGATTTTCATCTTGAGCATTTCTTTGGGAGCAGCTGGGTTATTGCCAATTGTTCTCAGGCCATGCATCTGCTTTTGCAAGCTTACTGGCAGACCTTGTGCAATGCTTCTGACAGGCTTGTATTGATAACTGCTACATGCTCTAGCTGCTGTTGTTGTAGCCACACACTCTGCAACAAAGGCCAAGAAAGCCAGTGAGTTATGCCGTGAGCTTGCATATGCTGGGGCAGCAAAACTGGTCTTGCACAAGGGTGCAGGGCTTTCACCTGAAGCATGCTAAAGTGTCTTATCCATGTGAGTAAAATACATATACCCAGTGGCAAGATGTGCTTACCATGCCAGTGTGACTGTGCTCGCAGGCGAAAATGCCTTGTCTCCTTGCATCTCGGTCAGGACAGCCATCACCATTGACAGCCACACCACTGCTGGGGGTCAACTGCAGCACTATTTGGCTGTACCTCGCCTGGCGGTGGCCACTGCCCTTATGGAGCTGCCACCAGACATTCGCTCCATGGTGAGCAGGTTCGAGGGTGGGGTCCTGATGGGCGCCCTTGGCTTCCAGGCTACCCTCACCCTGCCTATTGTGGCATCAGGTATGCTGACTGCTGCTAATAGGAATGTGGTGTTGCTGAATACACAATGAAAGAGAATTGCAGTCGCTGTCTTGGCTTGTCGTCACACTAGCGTTCCTTGCACGATATCCTCGTTCACCCGCGCGAGCAACTGCGCCAAGTCTGTCACACGGCATGTTGATTGGAGCTGACCCACACAAACTCCATGCTTGCTGTAGCAGCAGCAGAGCACCTCATGTGATCAGACTCCGATCCCTCTTGCTACCTCATCTTTTCTCTTGCAGCCTTCATGCTGCTGTCAATCTGCAGGCGGCAGCCCTCCAGATGGAAATGGGCTGTATCTCCAGCTGAAGGAGCACACACCTCATTCACAGCAACAGCTTGAAGCGCCAGTGTTGGCAGTAGACCTGCAGCTGGATCAGTTGTGCATCTATGCATCACAGCGGCGACTGTGCATTACAGCTGCTCTTGTCAAGGCATTCCAAGAAGTACAGGAAGGGCTGCTGCTGGCTGCCAGACCCAGGACCACCACCCTCCCTGTTGAGGTTGCACCCACACCCAAGGTGCAGTCTTTGCTATTCGCACTGCACAGTTTCCAAAACTATGACCTGCTGTGATGACAACACATACACATTTGGTTATGGGAATGTGATGACTGCCTGTATTATGGCATTGCGCTGTACAATCTGTGCTGCCTTTGCAACCTGCAGTATGCTGCACAAGCATTGACATTCCTATCTGCCTACTGCATTGTGCCCCACATATGTGTGTTTTGTTGGGAATTATATGATGTGTTGTGTAAACTGCTTCTCCCTGTCAGAGTTGTTGCATCTGCTCCTGCCATGTGCCATCTTGAGTCACAGTCACGATGCATTGTGTTCTGTCCTGATGTTTGCAGATTGTATATCACTGTGTATGGAAGGCAATCATGGGGTACCATGTTGGGAGTGAACAGATGCTGTGCACTCTTGCAGGTTGCAGGTGTGGTCCTCACACTTATGTACTGTATTCTGCAGGCCGAGAGCATGCTCAGCTTTGAGACCCTTCTGAAGACTCGCTGCAGCTTGAGAGCCAACAAGATGGCTGTACTGCTCAGCAATGACAAGCATGACGATGACACTCCTATCATTGAGGCGGTGGCATCAGACGTCATGCTGAGCTTGTCAGGGCAGGCAGCACGTCAGCAGCTGTCAAGCCAGTGTGGTGCAAAACTGGGCTTAGACGTGTACAACAACGGGTTGATGGGGTGGGAGCCCCTGCTGGAGCCCTGGACTAGCTCGCTGGCCTTTTCCATGCCTCTCACAAGGTGGATAATTCTTATCTGGGTTTGACTTGCTACATGTCCTGCAAGCCAATGTGACTCCAGGCCTTTGCTCCAGAAGTGAAGTCTTCATAAACGCGATTGGTCAAACTAAGGCAGTGCTGCTGCTGGCATAAGCCTCCTACACATTGGCAGGCATTCAGTTTTCAACGCCCTTAAGGCTAGTCATTAGATCACATCTGAAGGAGACCCTGAGGTTTGCACCTAACTGATGTGCAACCAAGGCGTACAGCGCGTCTGTGTGGCAGATCATCCCCTGCTGCTACTCAGGCAACTTCAATCAAGGTTTGCTTGCCTGCAGGCAAGGTGGCAGGGAAGACTCACAGCTGGTGGCTCAGCAACTCAGCGTGACACTCAAAACTCAAGACACTCTTGAGCTGACCTTCACACAGGCAGTTGTGAGCTGCTATCAAGCTGCCCAGGGCGTGCTCAATGATGTTGCCCTTGTGGCTGCTGAACCCACCACCCTTGAAGATGTGATCCTGTCAGATGATGGGAACCTGAGCCCGGGGGGAGAAGCTTTGTCTTGGCTGCAGAATCTAACTGATATGCCACTTCAGTTCTGGTCAAGTGGCCCTGGTCAAAGCAAAAGGACAGTGCCCTTTGCTTTTGAGCCTTCTGATTTGGGTGAGTTGCAGTTACTTGCCAGCTGTTGTCACTTGACAGCTTGCTGCCTTGTATCTTGTCTGCATTTGCTCCAAGCCTCTGCCATCTTCACACAAGCTACGCCGTTCAGCACAGACTCTGTGACGCAGCAGCAAGAGCACGTGTATTGTCTGTGTCTACTCAAACCATGCTAGCATGGCCTCAGTGAAGGAGGTCATCAGTACATGATGGACTGCTGCTGTCACAGGTGAGGGGTGCCTAGTTTCCCCAGGAGAGTCAAATTCTCTCATTCCTCTTGATGTTGACAAGATCATGTGCAAGGGCCACCATGTGGCTGACCCTCAAGTCTTCCTCGCCTCTGCTTCCACCGGTGATGCTCAAGCTGCAAGCTCAAGTGCTGACAACGCAGCAAGCTTACCCACTTTGGTAGGCTTTCCATTGTATTATCAACGCTTGCGTCGTATCAGGTCTATGTCTGCACAGTGCACTGTCCTGCAGTTGAAATGCAGCATCACTGTATACTTGAGCTGCCTCTCTTGCTGCTGCTGATTTGTTGCCACATGTTTGGTGTCTATGGACAATGGATACGCAGCATTCATTTTGGTTGTAACAGGTCTGCTGCATCCTGTTATACTGGTACCCACCTGTTTGGTATCAGGACCTTGTACGTTGTGCTGAAACCTGCTGAGCTTTAATGCAGGAGGAGGCAAGGAGTCACAGGCAGGCCGGTCTGAAGGTGCTGGTGAGGCTTCAGGGGCAGGGCGCCAGTGATCAGCCCCTGGGCCCTTGGGCTTTGGACATGGAACAGAAGAGTATGAAGGAGGTAACCTCATCACTGTGCCACAACATGCAGACCCAATAGGGCTGTAAGTAAGCTTTGTACACAGCTCACAGCACATGGTCCAGCTTGCAAGCTCTACGAGACACAATTCTTGACAAAATATAGGAGAAAACAGCTGTACAACACATGCTCTCCATGAGCTGCATCCCCTTGCAGATGGCCAGGCATGTAAATGACTCGACCCTGGGACGTGTGCCTATACAGGTCCAGCTTTGTGCATCAGCAGCACAGAGTGCCCCTCAGAGCTTCAAGGTGTACTGCCAAGTGGCCCGGGGCGTCAGAGGAGGAGCAGGACTCACCATCCACTCCGGAATCAGGCTGCACAACAACTGCGGGGTGTTGCTGAGCATTGGCATGCAGCAAAGGTGGCCTGGTGGTGTCAGTCAAGAGGGGGAGTCAGCAAGGACCACCAAGCTTGTGGCTGCTGGGGACTCCATATGGTTGCCAGCACTATGCTGCAAAGCTTCATACCTGTCCCTCCAACCTGCTGGTAATGTTAGGGAAAATGGAATTTTCGCATTGTCTCATGCATTATGATCTTCTTGACTGTCAAGTCACCCCACATTTGCCTACAATGCATGCAACAGCCAGCTTCTGCTTTCAAGACAATGCTTGACTGGAGCTCATGTACATGACCTGCCCTAACCTCACCTCATGTTTGCTGCATGATGCTGCAATTGGCATGCACAAAGCCAGAAACCACACCCTGTGCTTATAAGCGGTTGCCTGTGCGCTGAGGGATTTACTCTGCTGCATGCCAAGGCTGTTTAGGCAGTCTGTCACAGGTGAGCTGTGCGACGCAGATGATGCACACCACTGGTGCCCTGGCGTGCCCCTGCTGCAGCTGTTGCACCAGGCAGAGTACGCCTTCCCTGCCTCTCACTGCCAGAACCTGGTGTGCAGTCCTGTGGACAACCGCTCTTATGCTGCGCATTTCTGCCTTGGGGCCGCTGCAGTGCCACACAGCCGAGGTGAGTCACTTGTTACCCTGCATTTCGTCACACTGCACTATGCTGGTGTCGCTGCATGCTGTGAATATCACAACCCAGTTGGCGGCATAAGTAGTGTACACCGTCCCTGTCGTCAGGAGACAAGTGCCATGAGGCATGCTGTAACTTGTTGAGCCATACAGCGTTGCTCCCAACTCGCAATCATCTTTCATTGCAAGAAGGACAATCACTGATCAGATGGTGATCACCGGCAAACTGATGGTTGCAGGCTATACCGTGGTTGTGAAGGCTCCAATTGAGCTGTACAATGCTCTACCCATGCCGTTGACTGTGGCGCTGTCTTCCACTGATCCTGACAGGAGCTCGCTGCCTGAGCGAATGCTGGTGCAGCCCCTTCAGAGCCTGCTGCTGCATCAGATGGGCGCCTTTCACCATTTGGACAAGGTGGCACTAGAGCCTTCAGGCTATTGCTTGAGCTCTGCCATGGGTCTGCCCCATGGGCCCTCACCTCGCAATGGGTGTATTTCCACTTCTCCATGCATTCCTGTCCTGGCACATGTATGTTTGTCGGTCTGTCAGAGCCTTGAAGCAGCAATCTCTCTTGGGATTGGCTATGTTTTTTGGGATGCATGCACTGTGCTATATTTAATGCTGCAGCCGGCATGTTGCTGGCCGTTTTACAACTAGTAGCATATCTGGTGCTATGATGTATGTCTGCTTCATGACCAGGGCCGCGCATCAGATACACTTTGCAATGTTCCCTGGGCACTGCTCTCATCATCTTCAACTAGTATGTTGACTTGCATGAAACCACAAATCCTTGCATGAGGCTCCAGTCTCAAGCTTTGCCTCACTATGAAGACGGAAGATTATGCACGTCAAGCTCTACACCCGTCACAACATCACGACATTGGGGTGCAGGTCTGACTATTTTGGTCAGGAGGTGATGGGCAAAGCCAGTGTACAGGTTCACAAGCACCGCAGAGAAGACGGCTCTGCCAGTCTTTTGCTATGCCATTGCTATGACCCAGCCTCTGGTGCACATGCCCTGAGAGTGTCTTGCTCCTTGTGGGTCTTCAACTGCACAGGCCTGCCTATTGCCCTGCGCCAAAGCTGGCTGCTGGAGACCTTTGCCAAACAGGTGTGCATTGACTGTTTGCTGTCTGGCTCGTCCTGATGATCTCGCACCATCCAACCCATACCCAAAGCAAGAGTCGGTGACCTCCACAAGTGCTCAAGCCTATATCTGCACTGAATGATCTATTAAAACAGGAGTTACATCTTGTGTTGACATGCACAGCATGTTGTTGCAACTTGGAAAGCTTGTGACCAGAGCTGCTGACCTTGCAGTGCGATGTGCTTTGTGGTGTATCTGTACACAGATAGCTGCAAGCTCAGAATCCCCACAGCCATGCCCAGTGTCAGTGACAGTGGTAGTGACATTGCCATCTTACATGTCTGTCTGTAGGAGCTCTTACGTGGGGATACCCAGGCAGATGCAGTGCCGACAGCTTGGGTGCCTCCCTACAGGGGCTCATCCCAGCACCCCCTGCCCGCCCCCTCTATCACCCGTCACAAAAGGTCTTCTGACCCCTATCACACTCCCACCCAATCCAGCCAGTCTAGCTCCATGGCTGGCCGCATGTCCAGTAGGTTCAACCTTTATGGACTGGGAGAGGTGCTGACACCTGCTTCTGTGCATTCTCAATGGGGTGCGATACAGCAGAGCAGCATTGGGTCCAACCCCAAAGGCCTCTCTGATACTGGGCAGGTGGCCGTCATGCATCAGACACCCACAAGGTGAGACACATGCTCGACTCAGTGCCATCTTGCTGTTCAATCATATCACAGGCAGTTGTAACGTATCTGTCATATATCTGGTAAATGGATGGTTTGCAGCCAAGATCTCTTGCTTGGGGTGTTGCGTGTCCCTTTTCAGCAAGCTGCTGATCACTGCATGCAATGTTCCGAAATGCTTCCAGGCTTGTAGGCCTTGCCGGGATGATCTGACTGCATACAAGCTCTGACCGTTGAGTGGCTTGCACAGTTCCCCTAGCACAGAGCTACACACCTGTCTTATTTCTGGTGCTAGCATCTTGAGCCATCTGAGACATGAGCGTACAGGCCTGACACCTTGATGTGGCGCTGCTGCAGGTATGCTAGCATGCAAGGTGATGTGGAGGCTCACAGACAGAAGGTGCGCCTGCAGCTGTGTGCAACTACCGCCACATCTCATTCAGGGAAAGCCTTTTGGTCAGATTCAGTGCAGCTGGACGCCCTGGGAGGGGCTGCTGTGGTTGAGGCGCCCTGCCCCATGACAGGTGGCACTCCCAGTCAAAAGGAGGCTCAGGCCGGCTACAGACTAGCAGTCACTGCTGTTCAGGTGTGCCATGTGACTCTGTTTGCATCGTCTTGGACGGCGCAGTATCAATTTGTTATTTTGGCGTCTATGATACATGCTGCTTCAGCCCCTGTGCGTCTATATGTTGCACTCAATACATTTGCATTCAGACAGCAGCAGTGCATGCATTTGGGTAATCAAGTTGAAGTCAGCTTCAGGGCAGCATGCGCGTCAAGCAATGCAACTTTGTGCATACTGTTGCTAACCTTATTGTCTGCCCTGCATGCAGATTCCTGATGGCGATGGGGCTCTTGCCCTGCATGTCATGCCACGCTACATGCTGCACAACAACCTTCAGGCAGGAGTGCAGTACAAGCAGCAGGCACGTACCTTGTTTGGGAACGTTACTTGTTTGCCAAATCCTGCACCTCACATCCCATGCAACACTGATACTTCTGTCTGCATCCAGCCACTCATGCTGTGTTTGTTCAGTTGACTGAGCACCAGATCCTGTGTTCACCGTGTGCATACTGCTCTGCGCTCTGATGCAAGCTCTTGAGATCCCAAATGCACCGCGAGATTGGTTGTATTGACTGGTGAATCAATCTGTGTCTTGTTCCCTGTGTCAGCCCTGCAAACGCTGTGCAGGGCCAGTCAGTGGAAAGGGATCTGTTAGCGGGGGGTGCCAGAGCCATGCATTGGCCAGATGTAACAAAGCCAAAGCTGAGGCTGTGCTTGAGGCTGCATGAGGCTGGCTGGCTCTGGTCAGGTGGATTTGCCCTTGACACTCCTGGTGACCTCTTTGTCAAGATCAGGCACAGGTAATAGAGCTCTACAAGCTTCAAGGGTTGAACGATTTGGCATGAACGCTTTTATTGAATGTCTACAGACAAAAAAGAATGCTGTCAGACATGAATGCTGCCAGACCCTAGTGACCATGTTGCAAATGGTCGTGTCATCTGATATCATGCAGGGAGCAGGAGGTGACTCGTTTGGTGCGCGTGGATGTGAGCACAAGCGCCAATGGTGTGTTGGCAGTGGCCTTGAGCGAGCAAGAGAAGGGCTTTGCTCCCTACAGGCTGGACAACTGTACTGGCCTGAAGCTTCACCTCAGGTAGGTTCCTCCTATACACGCTGGCTCCAGAATCACCTGCACTCAAACTGCATACTGCAGTCTCATCTGATCACGACGCAGAATGTGATTGTACTGAGGACTGCATGGCAATGTTCTCATAGGTGCCAGTTAAAGGTGGATGGGCATCCTTGGGTAACATAACACCCTGACTTCTGAGCTCTTGTGTTTTGCACGCAGGACTAGTGTATGTGTGATTGAGTTGCCACCTCATGACACCGCCCATGCAAGGTGACAACAAATGCAGGAAGAAGCACTACACAACCAAGCAATCTGAATCTTCTGTGGTCCATTCCGTCCAGTCCGTTCCTTGGCAGGCCTGGCTCAACTGTCCATGGTAATGTGATGCAGGCAGAAGGGCTGCATTGAGCAGGATGACCTGCTGAGGCCCTATTCCTCCTTGGACTATGCATGGGATGAACCAGCGCTGCCCCACCAGCTTGTGCTGGAGCTGCCAGGCAACCGACGTCTAGGAACATATGACCTTGACCGTGTTGGCAGTCACTACAGTGTCACTCTTGCTGCCACTGCCCAGCGGGCAGAGCAGCGCATCCAAGTGTGTGTGCGGGCTGATGGGCCAAAGCGTGTGCTGCAGCTTATTGACCTGCTGGTGAGACATCTCGCTGCTGTGGTGCTGTGCTGCTAATCAGATGCTGATGCTGGGTTTGACTCTGCATTACCCAGCGTCTTGCCTGTCAAATGCTGCACTTGGTGACTTTATTGCAAGCTCTTTGGTGCAAAAATTGAGATCATGTCTGCGAAACACTGCATAACAGGACAGATGCTGTTGAAACTGAGCTCTGACTGACAGTCAAAGTGCCATGCTACAGCCGCAACCTGACATGTCGCTTCTGCACAGCTCATTCTGCACTGATTGCTAGCATCCTGGCAATGCTCCAAGCCTGTTTTGCATGGCTTGTCGCAGCTGCACAGATCCTCTTCCGACCAGCTTCTATCTAGCTTCTGTCCCATTGCAGGTACACGTGCAGCCAACAACAGCCCAGCAAGAGCTTGTCCGGTCTCAACTGGGCTGGAAACCCTGGAGCGGGACCCTGCATCCTGGACCAGCCTCAAGGGCTGCATTTTGTGGCCCTGCCCTAGCTGGTGTCAGCCTGGAAATCCAGGTGCAGGTTGGTGGCCTGGGGGTGTCTGTGGTGGGTGAAGGGGAAGAGCTGCTGTATGGTCGCATCAGTGGGATTCAGGTTAGAGCTGTCACTGGTGTGGCGCGACAAACGCTGGAGCTGGCCATACAGCAAGTCCAGGTATTCCCTTTCATCTGTCCAGAGTCTCAATTTGTGTCCAATGCCAAGTCTGGGAAATGCTTGCTGTCATATGCCGCTCTATCGTCAACCGGCTGCCGCCCTCACACGGCTGTTGATGGTAGCTGCACTGCAGCATCACTTCAAGACATGATGTGTGCTGGCAGGCTGCCTGCACCATTGACTGTGCCAGCACACCTGCCAGTCCCTTGTCAAGACACGGTGCTGTGCCTGCGTAGGTGGACAACCCATTGCAAAATGCAGCTTACCCAATCATGCTTACATCTCCAAACACTCAGTCCAGCTATGGAGTGGTGGCCACAGCTGTGGCAGCAGCTGCCACCGCTGCTATCCCTAAGCCTGCAGCCTTGTGTCTGCGTTGGTCAGTGTGGCGCACCAGACCTGGCCATGTCTTGTGTGTTGAGCGGCTTGAGATGCAGACAGCGCCGCTCTTGCTGGAGGTTGAGCAGGCACA
>JAABUO010010045.1_pt1 | contig 10514 bp, 9 predicted proteins | sample 5559291 | NCBI WGS metagenome assembly JAABUO01 (sample SAMN10711878, study PRJNA513372) | rock metagenome | isolation source: Antarctica rocks | place: Antarctica: Victoria Land, Finger Mt sud
TCTAGATTGGGTCCTGGAAGGGAGGCAAGTAGGGAGCTTCCTTCTGAGCGTGATCAGGCAAGGCTTGGCAAGAAGCGCCAGCTGCAGGTGAAGCCTTGCCCTTGGGCATATTTGTTTACTTGGCTATGAGCGTAATCATAAAAGTAATATCAGTAACTTAAATCATGATTAACACCAGTTTAAATAATGCAGGCTTAGCAAATAGGTATCAGGTGGCAATGCAAGTCAGCTTCCTCCAGACAGGCTTGTCTTGAGCATCACAAATGTAGAGGTCCCACTTCAATTTGTGAACATCAGACAGTACAACATTGCTCCTGCTGTGAGCACGCATCAGAGCAAGCCTGGGACAGCTTGACAAGGGGGGCAATGGGTATCCTGTCTACCTGAAATGTGCTAGTCACAATTTGTTACGCTTTTCAATTCAGCTCAAGAAGGTTCTGTAGAACCTGCATGTTGACTTTGCTTAGTCATTGCTGGGAAGGGGTAGTACAATCAGGGCAAAGGCAGCATCAACTGGCAGTGCATGCAATGAGCACGAGATAGAAGGGAGCAGAACACACAGAGGCACACTGCCAGCTTCTGTGTCTTGTTGTTCAGGCAGAGGGGGGGCCCTCTGGTAGTCAGTGCAGCCGGCACAGCCCTGGCCCTATTTCCCAGTCCCCGGCTAAGAAGCAGAAGACCGCACCGCCCGCTCCGCCTGGTGCCACTAACATAGGTGACCTTCATCTTTTAGTATGCATCACAATACATGTATATGCATGTTTTATATGTAGGAGGAGGCATTTGCACATGCTGGATAGCTGGCGTGGACTGCTGTATGGATGTACACGAGAACTGAAATGCTGTTGATGCCCTCTGACGTGGACCAGCCTCTTCCCCAGCTTGTTGATCATGCCCAAACGTCCAACTTCTCCCTGGCTTGCTGATGCGTTCCAACACTGCATGCCAGCGCTGAGATGTCACTTTGATGCAACGATGAGATGTCATTATGCGTTAGTGTGCTGGTACATTGACTGCCAAAATAGGACCTCATACAGGGAGCTCCTCAGGACTGTATTTACCCAGTGCTACGGTGTTTGACAAGCATGACTCCGTGAAATGCAAGGACTGCCATGGCATCACGCATCACAGTAGTGCACTGCCCAAGCGCGCCCAAGCTGGCATGTGCCAAAACCACAAGGAGAGAGAAAGACCTAATCCTATCTGATGAAGGCTGACCAGCTGGAATGCCAGCCGCTTGTTGCTGCCTCATCATGCCTCAAACACATGCTGAGGAAGTTGGTGCACTGTCATGAATTCAGAAACAAAAAAACCTCAAGAAATAAACAAAATATGGATAATGACGATGCAAAAAAAGTGTAAATGATGCTTGCAGGGCTGAATGCAGAGACAGGTGATAGCTTTGCAGCTATCTTGCCCCTGTTCAGCAACCCTCGTCAAGCAGACATGCTGGCAAGTAGGCCAGAGCATTTGGCCAAGCAGGCAGCAGACATGCTCAGGAAGGCAGAAGAGAGCGAAAGGGACCCAGAAGGCAGACCTAGTGGGCAGGCTGTGCAGTTTGCCCTTCAGGCTTGCATCCTTCAATTGCACCAGGCGGCTGTGCTGGCAGAGAGGCGTCGCAGTGTTGATAAGAGGTGAGCCTTTCATGTAATAGGACCTTTCTGCGCTCCTGGACAGGCTCTTCAATCAATCAAAGCTTAGTCATGGTCATCATGACTAAAGGTTACAGGGGCCAGCTAAGACCAGTTGAGTACATTCTTGCGGGTTGTTTGTCATCGGGCACATTTTGCATTGGCTGTGGCTTTTTGAACTGTACAAGCATTCTTTTCCTAGTGCCAGTGGGCTGCTACAGTCTAAACGGTTTGTGTTTCTCTGCATCGTGCGTCAGATTGCGTCATCTGCTCACCTTTGTGGCATGATCTGCAGTCAGTTGGAGACGCTGAGAAGTGCCATCGAGACCTGTGGGCTTACGCTGCGCATGCACTCTGCAGCCAGTACACGTAATCCACTGCAGAAACTGGGGTACACCATGCTGACAGAAACCCTTCTGGCTGCAGCCTTGCTGCGTCATGGCGAGGTAGGCCACATGCATACATAACATACATATTTGATATATATATATGCATGTATGTTCAACATGAGCAGAACTGTTGGCCAATGTGTTTTGGGGATTGCTGACAGCCACCATCAAATTTGTGATGGTCCTGCTCACGGCGTCCTGCACACCCACACTGCATCAAGCATGCGCGCAACACCTGATTACGACAGCACCCTGTCCAGTGCAATCAATGCAAAGCAAACAGGGGCAAGTGGAACACTCGAGAGAGTAGTGTGTACTTATCTGCAAGAGCTGGGCGTGATGTGCAGGCAGAGCAAAGCTTGATAGACAGCGCCAAGGCTCATGTCAGGCTGCACATGCAGGGGGGGGCTGGGCTACCATTAGGTGGGTCACAATGCCTGCACTTCTAAGCCTGTCCTCATCTTGCAGGTCACTTGCATTAATGTCCTCATCTTGCAGGTCACTTGCATTAATGTCCTCATCTTGCAGGTCACTTGCATTAATGCATTAGTTGATTGGTTGGGTTGATACTTTAGTTCATTGATTGGTTGATTGGATGGATGGATTAAGTTGCTTGATTGCTTGCTTGCGTGATTGGTCAGTTGGTTGGGTTGATGGGTTGGGTGCTTGCTTGCTTGCTTGCTTGCTTGCTTGCTTGCTGGACTTGTCGATCACTTGGTCGGGTGGGTGGCTGATGATTGGTCAGTGTGTAGCTGCATGCACCACCTGGGTCCTCAACTGCATCATCACACCCCTTATGGCTGCTTTGAGCTGCTGTTGCTGCATACATTGTGTATGTGTGCTGCACGACAGTGCTTTATGCATTTACAGCAGCAGGGCTCAGACTTCACACAGCGGTGGCTTCGCAGTTTAAATCGTTTAATTGCTGCAACTGCAGGCGGGATGCCAGATTCATGCGGATCTCTTCAGCGTCTTTCTGACGGCGGTGGTCAAACGGTGCCTGAGGACTACGTGCTGCAGGATACAACGTATCTTCTGGGTTATGCTGACAGTGAGCACCCACATGACTCTCACTTCTGCCATGACGCAGTACAATGACTTGGATGCATGCCTGTCAATCTTGCTGCATAGACAGTTTGGGCATGGCAAGAACAAACCTACAATTGCAGCTTTTGTGAAAGCATGTGTGGTTGGGTAGCTGGCATTGCATACACTCCTTTTCATGTGTTATACGCACAATGCTGTCAATGATGTCGCATTACGTGACTGTCAAAACTGTCGTATTGGTAGGCCTTACAGGGATGCACAAGACAGGCTGCTCTGGAGGGACAAGACTTGTCCTGCATGTACCTAGCTCATCATGAGCCGGAAAGCGTTAAATTATGGTTAATTACCAATAAATGCTGTCTGCAGGGATGAGTCAATACACAAAGCTGACAAGGAAGGTCCATGAGCACACTGCAAAGCTGAAGGCTCTTGCAAGCAGTGCCATGAATGGTCTGAAGCCTGAAAGGGAGGATGTTGAAAGCAGACTGCAGATGCTGAATGACACAGCCACTTGTGGCAAGCATGTGTATGTCGTCTTCACTGACTTGATGCATGTTTGTGACATGTGTGTAGCCTGTGTCTTTTGCCTCTGGTTGAAGCATGTTTGCAAGTGTTTTGCCACAGCGACCAACAAGGCCTTGTCCAGGGTTCCTCTATGTGGTGCATGGACAGTTCCTTTGCTTTCTTGAATTGCTTGCAAATACAAGTTCATCAGCAAGGGATTGACTGGCATGTGCCGCATTAGTACTTGCATGTAAAAAATTGGATTTGCTTGCTGCAGGGATTTGGCGTATCTGGCACGCAAGGCATTGCATGCCTTATTCAGACTGGGTCCTGAGATGTAAAATTACTTCAGAGACAGGCAATGTTGGTGAAATTTGTCTCTGAGATGTGTAGGCAGGCCTGTGACCTGAACCGATGTCATGTTTTGGAAGTGAAACGCATTGTGGCAAGTAGCCAGCCACATCAGAAAGCAGTGCTGCACAACAAGTATGCAGCTGTCAGGTGCATGTACATGCGTGTCAGTCTGCATGCAACATGCATGAGTTGACTGTCACCTCATCAGTGTACAAGACTATTAGTATTGAATTGTGACCTTTTGGCAGCATTTCTACATACATATTTGCCCATGGCAATTGTTTGTACTTTGCAATTTTACACCGGCAACATTAGTGCTGTGAACGCCGATTGCAGAGCTGAACCCCATTTGCTGTTCAAAAATGTGCTTGCATTAGCTAGCTTTATAAGCTGCGCCGCGCAAACCGAAATCAGGCGCATTAATATTCTGCCAGCTTGAAAGGCGTATACGCTGCTTACTTAAGCAGCAGCATATTAACATAGGGGGATCAACGTTTACTAAGAGATCACCAAGATGTGTCCAAGAACTGTGTGTCTCGCAAATACCATACTTTGCCTGCAGCATGGTGACGCCACATTCTTACAGCAGCACAACCCCAATAGCCTTCATTTGGATGGTCTCATTGGCAAAGGTGTCTGACATAATCTCTGAGACTAGCTATAGTGCTGCAAAGTTGCAGTCAGCATTGTTTGGTGGGGCAGCCTGACAATCCTGGGCAAGTTGTGCAAGAACGGGGTCAAACAGACGAATTTGGGTTGGTTGCTGATCTGAAGTGCAAGCTGGGCAATGATGGCACATGGCTTTCTGCAACTTTTGCAATCTGGGTATGCTTCAGCTGCTGTCTCTTGTAGGTCTGCCATAGGAGTAGGGCGATGGCAGCTTGGCTTTGCCTTGCATGGCAAGCCTTTCACGACGTCCAGCAGCATCTACAATCAAACGTTTGGTCACAGCGTGATGCTGATACAGGGCATACAATGAACAGGATATGCATGAGGAGGCACTGGCATATTACTGTCATGCAGTCTCAGGAACAGCAGAAATTGCATGACAGCTTGTTGACAACACCACTCCCACATACAGATCTAACAACAGACTTTATACAGATTTTATTTCTTTTGAGACAAGTGCAGTGACTGACAACACAACAAGCTGTTCCTTATTCCAAATGACAGTCCTATGGTTAACTAAAGCTAAGGTGACATGCGATGCACTGAGGTGAACACCAGATCTTGAGGCGATAAATGAGGCTCAGTTTGCAAGAGCTAGACAATAGACAACAGTTTAGGTTGTCCAACTCTGGGTTTTTTAGGCACAAAGTTGTGTTGTGTCCATTGCGGCAACAATAGGCCCACCTGCTTCTGCCTGCCTGACCAAGTACTCTTGCAAAGGAGAGCACATCAAAACTGTGCAGCCACATCTACATTTTCTGCATGACTGGGGAGGCAGCAGTCTACATGACACGTTCCTTCCAACCCCTGTATGTCCCTGAAATGCGCAACGTGTGTGCCTTGCTACCAGCATGAGTGTCATGCAGAACATGTTGCTGTATATATGCCCAGGTCCTCTGAGTCAAGCGTGTTTGTGCGTCAGCCAGAGCCTTCTTGCTGCATTCACCAGAACAGTGTAGGTCAGCACCATTCGGCTACCTGCTGTCGGTAACTTGAGGTAGACGTTGTGACTAACCTGTGACAACAATGCTGGCAGGTTGCAAGTTCACCCCAGCGAGGTTTAGGGGACCGTCAACCTCCAATGCCCATGAGTATGCCTCCTGCTTATGAATGCTGCAGGGCTTGTACCTGCAGAGTAAGTGGTGCAACTCACAACAACATATAACAACACATTTTGGACTCACGGTTGTCCTTGTGGACTGGTTGTCCTCGTGGACACACTGATAGTGCTGCAGGCATGCTTTCCAGCTACTGTCTCCTATAGGTCTGTCATTGAAGGAGGGCAATGGCAGCTTACCTAGCATGGCAAGCCATTCACGATGTGCAGCAGCATCTACAATCAAACTGGTACACTGAAAGCTTGGGTCACAGCAGGATGCTGGTACGGGGCAAACAGAGAACAGGATATGTATGAGGAGGCACTGGCATATTTAATGTCACTCAGGAACAGCAGAGACCGCATGGCAGCTTTTTGACAACAAAACTCTCACACAAAGGTACAACAGCGTTGCTGACTTTACATGGAGTTCGTTTCCTTGAGACAGGCGCAGCAGTTGGCAACACGCTAGATTGTTCCTTCATCCAAATTACAATGCTTTTCTGACGACGCTCCTGACCTACACTTGTTGCAGGAGGGGCTCTGCCACCTCACTATCATCTCTAACATGCTTGCCTGCGTTGTTGATCTGACACAGCTGTCTCACTGGAATACGGCTGAACGCTACATCGCTGGAATACGACTGAATGCTACATCATGCTGACTGCTTGAAGGGCAATCAAGGTTGCAAATTTGCAAAAATGCAGAAATGCAACTTTGACTGCTCTGCAAGCAGTCAGCATGATGTAGCGTTCAGCCGTATTCCAGTGAGATAGCTGTGTCAGATCAACATAAGTTCATTGTTCACAGGTCACAGCAGGGACTTAATCAGCAATCCAGGAATCTGGACTCACAACTGGCCTGCTGGCATAAGCGTCAGACAGACGTTACTAATGCCAGCAGTGCATACAAAGCCCACAAAACTATGATGCAACACTGCGTACTGGCCAATCGCTGACGATTAGCCAAGCAAGGAAGTAGAAGCTGCTGAACGCACGACTTGAGCTCAGCGGCCGGCAAGCGAACAGACGTGAAGACGAGACATACTTGACGGGCAAGTAGGAACAGTTAGGTTGCAGCTCGAGGCGCCACGACAGCAGAGAGCTCAGCTGTATGGGTGAGGCAAAACTTGCAGCCTGTAGTTTCTGCAGCCAACCACCTGCAGTTGCACAAGCGCTGTGAAGCATCTCTCTGATCAGATAGTTTGAAAAAACAGATACATATATGCAACTTTTGAGGGTAATCTGCAACAATATGACAATTTGGCCGAGTGGTCTAAGGCGCTGGATTTAGGCTCCAGTCCGCAAGGGCGTGAGTTCAAATCTCACAGTTGTCATTGCTTTATTTTGTACTATTTTGTGTTTCTGTCGGTGACTTGGCAGCTGTGCACCGTCCTCTGGACAGTGCAGTACGCCCACGGGCCAGTAGTACAGTATAAGAAAGCTAATGGCCCGTCAATAGCATTCCCATAGGCACAGCTATCCATGAGCGTATATGCAAAGACCTCAACACCTCAGCAGCTTTTCACAACCTGCAGAAGGTGCAGAAAGGTATCATTGATGCAAGCTATGCTGCAGCTGCTGAGGTGAGCAATGTTGCAGGTAAGTATTTACAACACAGCAGGCAGACATGGGAAGCAGACAAGCAGACTGCACAAAGCAGCTTGCACCAAGCAAGTGTTTGTCCATGGCATATTTGCATGCATGCACGATTGCAATGGCAAAATCGCTGCTGGGAAAGTCACCTTCAGCAACAGCTCAGCAACCGAACCCAACATCGTTAGCAGACCCTTCCTCTTTCCTGGAGTGAGTACCTTGGATCTTTGAATCCCGTTTGATACTGTGACGGCAACCCTGGCGGAAAGCCATGGCCTAATATCTCTGGCCATGTTCCCATCAACCTTCTCCCCACAGCAGCAGCCTGAATGCGCAGGACACTGAGCACAGCTGCCCAAGCTTGGAAACCTGAAACTCAGCACCAGCAGCAACACCCTCTTTGGGGTCAACAGTGCCATACAGCAGCATGCATCCCTTCTGTGACCTTTTGGAGACTTGAGCAGGGAGGAACTATCAACTGGCGGCCTACCGCACCTCACATTGCCGCTTTCCAAAGCATATAGAGCATTGCTGCTACAGCTGAATCATCTCAGCAGTTCAGTAGAGATGGTGAAGGATTCGACCTCAAGATCTACTTCTGCTGCCAGACAGGATGCAGCGACTGTATCTAGCAGAGGTAGCGGCACAGCAGCTGGACAAATTCACATAGAACTAGGCTCTGCAAATCATCTGCATCCTTGGGAATGTGTATCTGAGATCCAATGTATCAAGGAAATACACATACAAGCAGGTTGCCCAAGAAGCTCTGGCAAGGCTGGTGCACCTGAAGGAGACAAACAAGAAGATTTCCTCACACAGAAGCTGATTGCCCTGCTAACTCCGCTCCACTTCCCATAACTATGCATCTTTGGCTTGCAGATTCCCAAGCACCGCAGTGAAGATGATGTCATCATGGGTGAGACCGTTTTGATGGTAGAGAAAGAAACAATTGACACCTAAAAAGCTATCCCTGCAAAAGCTTCATAGTCAATACTGTTTCTCAAGACAATGAATGGGTTCCAGACAAGCACACTCATACCTGATCCCTGCAACTCCCCTCTCATGATAACATCAACGTTGCAAGGCAGTCCAAGGTCTTTCCCAAGCCTGAGAAGTTGAAGGAGTATGATCCCAAGCCAAGCAAAGCTTTAAATAGCTGTCATACTAGTAGCAGCCTTTAAGGCGCTGTCATACCAGCACACCAAGCATGTTCTTGAGTCATGCTGGATGAGGTCACAATACTCCCCACACTTGAGACGGGTCACCTGCTGGTGTAAGATCTGGGCGTGGTCACTTTTCTGGTCAAGTGTGAGGTTTTGTGGACAAGTGTGCAACCAATCACACAGTAGACTTGCTAGCTTGTGTAGGACATTCATGTCAAAGCTTGATTTTTTAAATACGTTTTCCATGACATGTCAGGCTCATGGTTCATGGCGTTCTGCTAATCTACATTGTTTGGGTGACCACCTTGATGATGGCATCTTTGCTTGTGCTGTTGGGTCTTGTCATCAGGAACGAAAGCAAATCTTGTGAGCAATGACAAGCAGGTCATTCAGCCAGCGTGCAATGTGGAAGTGACGAAACATGATATTTCAGATGATCTGTGAAGCCACCCACTTGCTACAGTGGTGATGGAGCGACTCCATCGTTTGTAATTTGTCACAGGCATTGCAACCAGGTTGGCTGTGTCTCAAGGTTTACTGCAGGAGTCTTGCTGCGTGTTGAGGAATGTCTGATTTGCTTGTGTGATCCCTGCCGAGGCATCCTTGCTTCAATGTGTCAGCAAGATCATTTTCGCAACAGCACCTACAACGCTGTGAAGGCACAATAATAATTTTGAACTGCAGGCTGACCTGGCGTCTGCATTACCAAGATACCTTACAAATTATGCAATGTTTAACTGAAACCTCTATGCAACAGATTACAGGAACTGCTGTGAATCCTTTCTGATCACTTCATCTTGTGCCGACCATAGCAAGCTGCAGATATCAAGACCACACTGCCAAGCTCCCTGCCGCTGGTATGTAATCCAGGGGGGAAGAACCAATGCAGCCGATCACCCATGGCAGCAAGACATGGCCAGCAGCAAACACCATATGGTACCATCTCTTACTCATATGTCATAAACTCTTGGACTAGCATACATGGGCTTTTGTCCAATGCTCAACTCAAACAAATTGAACACCAACACTGACGCATAAGACACTGCATTACTCAGTATAAAAGCATCAGAAGCAATTTGTCATGAAATTTGCAAGACTGACTGTCAGTAGCAGTATGCCAGCTAGGTAACAGTACAAAGTCAAAGCCGCTAACATTGCAGCAGCAAACAAGAAAATTAAGCTGAAGAAAGAATGCCATGTGACTGGATGAACCTATTTCATGCCAGACCTTTGGCTTTGTTCTTTGCAGCGCTGACCTCATATCGTCTGCAATGCACCCACACATGTGAGTACATGAACTATAAATGGGTTGCAAACATGCTGTACGCACGGCATGATAAGTCATGGCACAACTTTTCAGTTTTCCCGGGCCATGAGCAGACACTGTGACCATGTTCACAGCAGCCTGTTTTCCAGACACGCCACCAAACGTCTCAGCAATGCCTTGAACATACATCTCAAGCAAATGTACATGCTGTACACACGTTGTCAGCTGACCCAGCATGCAGAGTGCCCTATGCAACAACTCTCTTGCCATACCAACTTTGCACAGACTCAGATAGGCTCGCATGCAAGGTGTTGCTGCATGCAACTGTTGACTTCGATTGCGACCGTTTTCATTCCAAATGGCATCACTTTTGTTTGGGATTACAGCATGCTGAGGCCTACTTGGCAACCTCCGCCATTCGTTGCAAATCTTGTTCACTGCCCCTATGCTGCCCGGAGGGCACATTGCCAGCCCTCACATCTTCTAGCATGTGTACCAGCCTCTGCTGTGCTATCACTGTCAGTACTGCACCCTGCACAAAAAGCAAGCCCACACATCAAGCCAACTTTGAGTGGTGTCAATGTGGAGGAAGACAATCAGGTTCACTGTGGCAGGTAGGCAGGCTGGCTGGCAGACAGACACACACACAGACAGACAGACACACCGACAATGGCAGAAGCCAGAGAGATGCACAAGCAGTCAGGCAGGTATACAGACAGACAGACAAGAGGAGACCGGGAAACAGCCAATAAAACATTGACGCACAAACAGCATGGCAATTAAACATAAGCAGACAAAA
>JAABUO010010046.1_pt1 | contig 10513 bp, 18 predicted proteins | sample 5559291 | NCBI WGS metagenome assembly JAABUO01 (sample SAMN10711878, study PRJNA513372) | rock metagenome | isolation source: Antarctica rocks | place: Antarctica: Victoria Land, Finger Mt sud
GCACAAGCAAGTGAGTGTACTTTCCCCTGCTGTCAGTCCTGCTTTGCTGTAGCGGTCTTTTCTGCACTGGACCACACAATGTCTCCTTACAAATAGAAGCACGCATCCTTAGGCAATGATGTTGTGTGTCAGGTCATGCAACACAAACACTCACAGCAATGCGGCTGCTACACTTTGCAAGAAGTGTATTTCTTGTCGACCTCACCTTGGCTGTTGTTGTATGCAGGCAGTGATTGTTGGTGTAAAGCTGGTGCTGTACAGTGGTGCAGCACTTGTTTTTGCAGCCTGCGTTCACGCTGTGGCAACGTCTCCTTTGTTCTGGCGTATGTGCAAACAGGTTTGCAGCCAGGCGGGTCCTTTGCCAACAGAGCTGCAGGCTTTTTTATTCACCTTGGCCTTTGCTGGGCTTTGCGCCCTACTTGAAGAGGTATGGCATTTTCTGAGCATTGACGCTTGGTTTCTAATGTGCTGATGCCCCAGCCCTCACCATGAGCTGTTTCACATTTGCACCAGTAAAACAAGCTATACTGCATGTGTGTAAAGTCAATGTAGTTTGGAGTGCATTTCTATCCCTTTCTGCTGACTGAGCTTGTGCTTGCAGTCAACTTCACCAAACAGCAGCATGGGACAGCAGATCCGGACAGCTGTTGGCAGCCTGATGGAGGTATGTAACTGTTCATGCTTCCCTCTGTCTTCAACAACAACTAGCTCCATACATCACACTCATCGCAATGTTGCAAATGCAGGCTGCCATTGTCTGCTCGAATTTGGTTAGCTACACCCTGCTGCCCATGGTTGTTGCGGACTTGATGAACAGTATGAGGAAGAAGCTCCTTGTACAGAGTGCTGAGGCAGGGGTTGCTTTTCTCGCTGTAGAAACCAGAATGTGGGAGCTCCTTCCTGCTTTCTTGATGGTTGCTACCATCTCTGCATTGGTTGTTGAGGTATGGCACCCTCCTTTCAGTTGGTGCCTTATGGTGCACCCTGCATGCTTCTCCACAGGCCTGTTATGTCCAAACAAGCTGTACATGCATGTGAGCCAACTTGCAGGATGATGTGCTCCAACTAAAGGTTTTCCTTGTATCTTTTCAAAAATCTTGTGTCCATACTGCACAAAGTGAGCACAATCACTGCCTGATGCATCAGGTTTTTGTCACAGCAGGCAACCTTGAGTTTTGACCACTTGTGCCATGGTATTTCAGAAAGCTTGCACATGCCTTATGTTAGGGTGAATGTCTTCAGAGCTTGTGGGAGGATGTCTTGCTGCTCAGTGGTTGCTTTTTGTGAGATGTCACGTGAGACTATGCTTTGCAGGGCTGCTATGTGCTCTACTCCAAGCGCATGAGCCCCCACACCAACGCTGCCAACATGGTGGATGATGCTACCGTGGCTACTTCTTCTCAGCCAAAGCACCAGCAGGTGAGTGTGATTCTCCCTGCTGTCAGTCCTGCATACCTGTTGTGGCCAGTCCTGCATTCACACTCTGTTTCTCTGCACGTCTGTCACTGTTTGAGCACATCACAGAGTCAAGCTATGTGTGTACAGCCCAAAGTCTATCACCAAAAAGTCTTTAGCTGAGTGTCTTTTTGCGTAAGCTGAAAGGTAGTTGGTTGTTTGTATAGGTGCATGTTGCAGCTTCCAAAAGCGAGGGCCAGAAGCATGCAGATAAGCTGCAGCATCTGCATGAGAAGACTACTGGAAGTGCCAATGGTTCTGCTGTGGTTCAGCCAAATGTTGACAGCAGCAAGCCTCTGGAAACCATCAAGGCAGCCGGCAGCCCCAGTCCAAAGCGGCAGCCTGTAGGCGACGATGAAAAGTCAAGTGTGAATAACAGGCACAACTTGAACACTGATAGGCAGGAGGGTAACAATGGACAGAAGGCAAGCACCAAGACCTCTGCCCCCACTAATAACGCTCAAAGTGCCAGCAAGGGCAACGGCAAAAAGCTCAATGCCAACAAGGCAAATACCAGACCGATGACCAACACCAGCAGCAGCAGCAGGCAGGCAGAGGCTGCACCTGCCTTCAACAGCAAAGCCAGCACCATCCAGGGCAACCACATTGATGAAAGAAAAGGTACCAACAGTGACCCTTCCCACAGCAAGGCTGGTGGGATGCGCAGTAACGACACCAGGCAAGATGTAAAGAATTCGTCTACAAACAAGGCAGCCGGCGACAACAAGTCAAAAGCAGATCACAAGCCAGCTGCGGTTGAGACAGCAGGTATTCACTGCTCACATGTGCTTGGCGACCGCTAATTTTGCTCTTAGTGTATGTTGATCTTCCAGGTACTGTCTGTTGATCTCCCCTGACGAATCTCAAAGACAATGAATGTGAATTGATTGACTGATTGTGGTGAGAAGCTGCCATCATTCTTGCATGCTCAAAAACGCAACTCTTGTAAAGACGGTTTCAACTCTAGCTTCTGTGTTGCAGTCAATTGGAATGATGGCTACCTTGCCGCTGTCAGGGCTCTGCTGAAGAAAGCTGTTAGTGAGCCATGTATCGCTCAGCTTCAGATCGCCCAGAGCCTTGCCCGGCTCCTGAAGGCTGTGCCTGCCTGGATGCTGGCTTTTGGAGATGCCAACAACCAGGGCTGCACAGCCCACGCTGGCCTTCAGTCGTTTCAGGTAGGCATTTGCTCATACCCTCACAAACCTGCGTCCCAAAGGGTTCTCATGCAATTGACAATTTGTTGTAGCCTTGTCCTTGTGAGCGTGTTTCTGCGACAAATTGACAAGTGTATGTACTGGCTTTGTCTGTTGCTTCAGCCCTTTTGATTGTTGTCTGACAAGTGCATGTGTGTGGCAGTCTGCCCTCAATGGCAAGATGACCAAAAGGGAGTTGCAGACAGTCTTGGACAATGTGACCAAGGCCAAGAGCATGGCCCTGTTGCTGAGGACAACTGTGGCAGCTGATGTTCAGGGTCAGCTTAAACCCTCCCCATCCAGTCAGGAGAGGTATGTCCTGAGGCTGCTCTTGCATTGCACTGTTGTGCTTACTGGACAAATCAGAATGTCCAGCTGCAGCATGCCATTTGTAGCAGGAGATGCATGCATTTTGTGGGATGCACCATTGCCTGAATGACATTGCCGATACACGTCACAGCTGTTGTATGACTAATTGCAGTGCACAGCTGTACTCATTCTCTTCATTTTCGTTTGCCACGTCTCTTGTTCTGCCAAGTGTCCTGCTGATGTTGTGACGACCACGCAGTGATGGAAGACTGATGGCGATGGACATCCTTCGATTGAGCCCTGAACAGGGCATGTTAGAGTTACACAAGGTGCCTGAATGGCAATTGACCGTTCTGCACCAGAAACTAGCTCTGGCATTACAGTCTTCATAGCCATAGTGAATTTAATTGGGTATCATCTGAATGCCAAATGTTGTGTTAGGGACTACGCTGTGACCTCCATAATATGAAGAGGCTATGTCTATCACATGGCCATGACTATTTAAAGCCATATATTGGCAATAAAAGCACACTATTATATAATGTGCCAGTATCAGATCCGCATGTAAGTGTAAGTGTCAAAGCTGGGAAGGGGAGCTGCTTGCTATAGTCGTTTTTGTTCTCAGAAAGAGTGCAGCAACAGCTTATGCTGTGGATATGGTATTCACCAGGAATTGCTCTTTGGCTTTGCAGCTGAGCAATGCAAGCACAAACAGGCACGCAAACAACACTGGTTGCATGCTCAAAACACCCTGTTTTTGTGTTAGGCCATTGTCTGAGATGTACACATGCTACCAGTGAAGACGCTCTTGAAGAACGAAAACCAGTTGTGTTGCTGAAGGCTAGAACAGATACAATCAACTTGCTCAATTTCAGCTGCGTCCGAAGTGCTGAGCGTGCCAACTTTAAACTTTGAAACAAAACGAGGCATTGGTTTCACAAAGACAGGCCTTGCCCAGGCATGGACAAGGGTCCCGCCCCACCAACGCATCATCTGCTTCGACCACTGGAAGAAGTATCACTGCTGCTGGAGCCCGAAGAGCCAGTGCCACTGCTGCCACTGGTGGTGCTGCCAGAACCATTGCTACTTGATGAGCCACTGGCTGAGCTGGAGGAGGATGAACCACGGCGTTGCTTGCTACCCATCACAACACCTTGCTGTCTGGCCTCCTGCTCTCTGCACAAGGTCAAATTTTGCATCAGCCCAGCTCAAGAAGCAATGCATCTCAGGCCATATTTCGCATGAGCCTAACTGCTTAGTCCATGCCACAACAGGCAAGCATGCTATGGCCTCCTGAATGCAGTTGATTGTTCAATATCTGCTGTGTGCATGCCTGTTGGTGACATTGACATGATGTACATTGTACCTGACAGCTGGGCTGGCATGGCGCCCAGCAGAGTCTCTGAGTCGGCTGCCCCTCTCCTCCCTCCTGTCACGACCCCTGTCATCATACCGTCCCCGGTCTGACTCCCTAGTTCTGTCCCTGTCACCATAGTGCCTGTCGCCATAAGGAGCTCTGCCACTACTTCGACCGCTGTTTCTGTCTGGTTGGCGGATGCTCTCTGTCTTGCTGCTGTGGCCTGGCCTGTCACCATACACAGCAGCTGCATCATGACGTTTGTCTCTTTCCATGTCATGCCTATCTGTTGGGTATACATCACTTCGAGACCCATTCCTGCTTCTGTAACCATCACGGTCTCTGTACTCATCACGAGCAAGCTGGCTGCTGCGCTTGTGATCTGTGCCAGCATCTTCACGGCGCTGGCGCTTGGTGGGTGGGGATGGGGATGTGTTTGGGCGTGCTCTGCGTAGTGGGGAAGGCACAACTGTATGCCTGGGTGGCTCAGCATGGTTCACAGCTGTTCTGACTGGGTCTGGTGACAAAGACCTAGACCGCCTGCTGGGCATTGCAGCTGCTGCAGCAGGTGCTGCTTCTACAGGTCTGGAAGCTATCTGAGAAGCTAAGCGGCGGCTGCTTCGTGCAGGCGGGAGAGAGGGTAAAGGAAGGTCTTCAGACTCTGAGCTGTAGTCATATCTTGAGGGAGAGACACCTCTGGGGACATAGCGCTCAGGGATAGGGGCTTCTCTAGCAGCCCTTGCCCTTTCAGCAGCTCTCACCTCTTGCTCTTGTTCCTGCCTGCGTTCTTCTTCCCTTCGCTGTTGTCTCTGCAGATGCTCCTGCACATTGCAAAACTCCCTCAGAGTATGCTTTGTCGAGACAGATGCTGCAAAGTGTGAGCTTGAGCTATGAGAAGATGGCAGCATGTAGACTTAATGTCCTAGCAGCATCACAATGCTGTTACACTTGTAACTATCTTGGCAGAGGGCAAGCAGCAACCTGAGGAACTGCAGTACTGGCAGGCTGTTTTCATACCTTCTGCCTCTGCTTTTCCTGCTTCTTTGCGTCCTTGACTGCCTTTTTGGCAGCACGTGCTCTCTCTTTTTCTCTGCGCATGGCCTCCTTTTTCAGAGCTTTGGCCTGTTTGACTTTCGTTTTCTCAGCAAGCTCCCTTTGTTCAATCCTGGCCTGCTTTCGCTTCTCCTGCAGTTCTCTGTCAAAGGCTTCCCCTTCTTTGGAATCCTGGTTTTTTGGAAGCCCAAAGACATTTCGCAACTTGACCATTTTCTCAAGCTGACGCTTGGCAGCTGCATGAGTCTCGTCAGCGTTTCTGTACGCAAAACCAGCCTAATTTAGAGCTGCAAAAAAGCAGAAGTGCTGTAGCCAGTAGGCACAGATCATATGTTGAACGTACCCCTGCTCAGTGGGTGGTGCCAACTGGTGTGCCGTGTCCAGCTGCAGCCTCAAAGCAGCCACTTTGCTGTCAATTTCTTCCCTTGCTAACCTACAACATGATGTGCAGCTTGAGGTACACACACCTTGCACCACAGCACTTTTGCACACAAGGAGCGCCCTCACCCTTGCTCGGCGAGTTTATCCTCCTCGGCCAGCAACTTAAGCTCGACTTCTCTTTTGTGATTGTGCAACAGGATACTTTCATCAGGTTGTCGCTGCGTAGGACCTTTATCCTCTGTGTTGTCAGGGAATCTGTTCTGTACTGGCCTGCCGCCTCGCAGATTGAACTTATTGCCTTGCACATAGCCGCTTGTTCCGGATCCTCTGACACTGAGTATGCCAATGCCGTTGTACATGGTGTGGCAACTGACCGCTTGAACGATACGCTGAGCTTCATCATGCAGAGCAATTGCCCAGGCAATTGCCCTAGTTGGGAGGGGCCTTTCGCTTGCCGCCCCAAGCAGCACTTGCAAGCTTGCTGAAGAGGAGCTGTATGCATACGAGCGCAAGTTGGGAGCCGCAAAACACTCATTCGGTCGCACGAAATCGATAGACATATGGCAAGTATTCTTTTCACCCCAGGCTACGCCTCGCTAAATACCTGAGGACTCGAGCCTGCAGGTAGGCCATGTTTCTTCAGCATAGTGACGTTTGCGTGCGCAGCACTGACGTTTGCAAACATGGTGCAAAGACACGAGCGCATGTGGGCATCTTTTGTGCACGCACTTCCGACAGCTTTGCTATGTCAGCGGCTAGTCCTCTTGTTTCGATCTCTGAGCAGATGTCCAAGGTGACAGGCAGGCTGACGCGCGCAAGCTGCAGGCTTTCATGTCGGAAGGATTTGTGGTTGTGTCTCGGTGGGGTCCCAAGCAACACCAGGTCGGGTGCACCTGTGGTGTGTGCAAAAGCAGGCGCAAGGAACAAGCCAAGGGCTTCAAGCAGAAGTTTGCTGGGAAGAACGAGTACGGGTCAGACACAGTTGTGACACCGAAGCCTGATGGTTTGCAAGATGAAGGTTCACGACTTGCAGTTGGTGCTCCATCATCTGACCTGCCCACTGGCAAGCCACCTGAACAGACCAAAGCACAGTCTGCAGAGCTCAACATTTCATCTGCTGAAAATGAATCAGACACTGCAAATGGCATCAGCACAGCACCTGCTGAGGCCTTGCTTGACGTGCAGCAGCCTACTCAGCTGAAGAAGAAAGGATTCAAGGTGACCTCAGTTATCAAAGAGCAAAAGCAAATTGATGTGCAGGGTCTGAGCCACCTGCTGGCTGCTAGCTGTCTTCAAACATATTTTCTTGGCATGAGTACTTTGCTGTTATTGCCATACAAGTCCTAGTCACACAGCATTTAGCATGTTTCCTGTAAGACCATGCGCGGCCTGCCAATGATGCTAGACTATCCTTCAAAATGTCAGCTGTGGTTTTGATGCTGTAGACACGTCTCAATCTGGAGCTGGCAGCACTGGGAACTCCAGAGATGCCTCTGACCAAAGTCAGAGTGCCCCGTCAGGCTGCCACAGCTGCCAAAGCAGCCATCAAGAAGGATCTACTTCAGCATAGCAGCCGGCCTAGTGCTGCGTCTGTTCCGGCTAAGGCATCAGCTCTTCCTGCTGTCAAAGCAGTAGACTCCAATAAAAAGGCTGCAAGCACACAGCAGAAACAGAAGAGTCAGCAGGCCAAGGTATGATCTTATGTGATCAGATGCATTCTCTTTGTCAGGCTTCTGACTTGTGCTTTTGCAGCATTTGATGCGTCACAATGCAAAAGTACTTCTGCACACACTCACATCAGCAGCGCACACAACTGTCACAGCCTTGTCACAACAACTGCAGCACAGCCACCTGCTTATCCTCTAGTGCATTGCTCAGCCACTGCTTGACATTCTTCGACTTGGTAGAATTGTTGCATTTAGTACCATCTTGTTGCAGGGCATGAAGCAGCCCAGCATGAGGGTCAACAGGGAGCTCAACAGCCTCATGGCAGATGGCCTGGTGCCTGTGGCGCCTCCGCCAGCAGGTCCCACAGAAGAACCATCCTCACCTCTTGCTGCACCTTCTGGTGAAGCTGCTACTCCAGCTGCTGCTGCAGCCGCTCCTGTAGATCTGCCTGCAGCTGTGCCAGCAGCTGCATCAAATGTAGCTCTTGGGAGTTTACACGCTTCACCAGACAGACGCGCCGAGTCTGACAAGTCTCATGGCTCTCGCCAGCAAGACACGGCTGCGCCTCCGGACACCATGCAGTCTCCAATGCTGTCAGGTGAGCACAATCAATTCCCCTGTCTCATGTAGACAGCACTCTTCTATACGTTCCAGTTAACCTCATTGCAAGAGCCAGTCAAGCAAAGACGTTGTGTTCATACTGGATTTGTGTTGTCTGAGCAGGCAGGCACAAAGCAGGTATATGCAATAGCGAGTCATACATTACATAGTCAGGGTGTTGCAAGCATTACACAGTCCGCATATTGAAAGCATCCAGTGTATGAGTGAGCCAAGCATGATCTGCGCCCCTGCAGATGGTAGCACTGTAGACATCATGGACACAACAGAGCAGGACCCTGCCAGACACCCCGCTTCAACCCCACATTCGCACCCGCCCCTGCTCCAGCCCTCAAAGGAGCTGAGTCCAGTGGAGCGGTTTGCCCAGGAGGTGCGCCGCAAGGCAAAGTGGGGACCGGCGGTGGATGTGAACGTGCGAGGCCTCATGGCATCTGCTGCCTTGGCGGGCCATCCGGTGCACATCCAGCTCAAAAACAAGGAGCCTGTGTACCTGCAAGGTCAGTGCCTGCACCAGCTGTATGTGTGTGGGATGTTTGGTTGGACCTTAAGCTGTGAGAGTTGCAATGCATAACATCTTCAACTACGCCAGCACTTGATTGCATCTACACGAAGAAAGACATGAAAAGAAAAGAAAACGAGTATGTATAGCGTCCCTGTTGCTGACTTGTGCAAATGCTGTAAACTTCAAGCATAGGTTGCATCCTCAACGGTTTCTGGCAATTGCTTTGTTCTCAATTTGCTAGATATGGTGTATCTCTTCTCATGCCTCATCATGAGAAAGATAACTTCACTGGATCCATATGACTTTACGGCTATATCAGCATGGCATTGCAGTCATTGCGGCTGCACAGCGTTGAATGCCCTGCAGCGGCAATGATGCATGTCCCTGGGACGCCGGCAAGGGTTTTGTCTATGTGGGCAGTAAGCTCCTAGCAATGGGCAGCAGCCACAAGCACTACAAGTCAAGTTTGCATACCAAGAGCAGCCCTGCTTCACGGAGCCTCTGATGGCAGCTGACCTGCTGCATGCAGGGGTGATACAAGAGAATGGCATGGTGAAGTGTGCACAGCATGTGGGTGGCCCCCAGAACCATGAGTGCAGCTTATCAGAGTTTGAAAAGCTGGGCAACAGCAAGGAGCGCAGACCTGGTGAAAACATCCACCTTACCACCTTCAGCCTGGCTCTCAAGGTGACGCAACACCCATTCATAACCCCTACAGCACCTGTCATGCACATGGCAGGATCCTGCACTGACCCTCTGCACTATGCCCCCACTTTACCACAGTAGTCTTGCACCCTTTTAGGTATGTGCCCACAGGATAGCGCCTTGCTACACATGAGGTAACAAGGCTGCATCTGCTAGTTGGACCTTGGAGCTTTGATGACAGATGCCATTCGGATGGCTGACTTGCTCCCAATGAGTAGACGTGTTGAGACCACAACCCAAACTTGATGTTCTTCCTGTTCTTGCAGGACTTCTGTGGCTTGGTGAATGACATTGGGGAGAAGGCCAGATCCAGATGCCTGGAATGCAAGCAGGGTTCAGGCCTGATCAAGTGCAAGGGCTGCAGTGTGGCTGCCCACCCCCTCTGTGTTGGCCTCAACAGCCGCCAGCAGCAGGTCAGCATGCTGTCATGCATTGCACTCATGCACTGCGTAACTATGCACTGCATAGCCTTGTGCCAACAATGGTGTGTTTCATGGACTGGTCTGACTGCAAGACAATGGGCACCGCACGTGGTTCAGCAGGACGTCACTATCAGACCATTGTTGCTCATGGCATAACTCATGACGGTCTGCATTGCTTCACATGACGCACAATGTAATGATCTTGATACCAGGCATTGTGTTATACACAAGCCAAGATTAGCATTTGGCAAGCACATCCATTGTTTCAGGTGGTAGACTGAAAGCACATCCTATGCCTGATGCCATTGAGCTGCTGCATACAGGCAAACTGGTTTTGTGCGGCATGCAAGGCCAGTGGGCAGGACAAGCTGCCACAGAGGCCTCAAGATCTGCAGGGCCGGGCTAGGGCACCGGCACATCGACCCCCTCCCAGACCCCAGCCTGCCTCAGCACCCCCCAGGCCACCTGCTGCACAGTCTGGCCCACAGTCTGGCAAGAAACAAGACACGTCATGCGTATCCCCTGCAGGTCTGCTGGCACGCCTCTCCTTCACTGAAGAGCTGATGTACGCTTTCAACAGTCAATTCATGCATCAAGCACACACTGCCATCACCAGCCGCAGATGCAGGTGCTTTTAGATGCACTACAGCGTCAAGCTCTATGCATCATTTCAATATTGTGCCCTAAATCAAACGGGCTTGGCTTGTGCCCATTGTGTTCCTTGGGCTTTGTCCAACACAGTCAATGTATTGGTGTGTGGTGCAGGGAGAGTGCACATGGCAGTGCCTGTGAGCGGCATGACCCCAGCCCGCCGGGAGCGCAATGGTAACAAGCACAAGCGCCTCTTCAT
>JAABUO010010048.1_pt1 | contig 10512 bp, 14 predicted proteins | sample 5559291 | NCBI WGS metagenome assembly JAABUO01 (sample SAMN10711878, study PRJNA513372) | rock metagenome | isolation source: Antarctica rocks | place: Antarctica: Victoria Land, Finger Mt sud
TGTCCTCTGCCTTTGTCACATCTGCTGCTGTCACATCCACCACCATCACCTCACATCCCCGACCACAAGCTGCTGACTCAGCACCTCAGCTTCCTGCTGAACGTCCAGTGCAGCCTCAGCAGCAGCTGCCTGAAGCAGCAGAGGCCGTGTCTGATGGGCTGAGTCAGCAGGAAGGGGTGCCAGATGAGCTGATGGTGTTGCAATCAGAGGCTGCACAACAGGCGGCTGTCGCTCTGGATCCGCCAGTAGGGCTGGATGACAGGCAACAAGGTATGCAAATGCTGGAGGATTTGTTTCGCAACTTCACTGCTCCTGATCCCAGATATAGTCATCATGTCAAGGATGTTGCTGAACATCGTTACAAACTGCATTTGCTGTATAGTGACATGTTGTTGTAGTGACAGGTTGTCTGGGAGTTGTTGTATCGTAAAGTTACGGTGTATGTGATTGTTTTACTCTACGGCAGCTGCAGTCAACCAGCCCAACTTCTGTGGTTGTGAAAAATCTCACTTGCTCAAGCAATCAAGACAGACCAGCTTTGCTCTGCTTCATATTGCCAAAGCCCTGCCACTCCTTCTCAATGAAACTGATACACCTCCTCCCGCTTGTGTATCTAAATGAAAGATGGTGCTTTCACGGCACACAACTGCTGGTTTGCCATAGGGATAGCATTAGTTTCGTATGTATCAATTGATACAAGCTACCCAGGGCATGTTGGAATGTGCCAAAATTGTGCTTAAATCCAGATGACCCCTCGATGTTCAGGACTTTCTCTGAGCTCAATTCCCTGGGGGCTTGTTGGTACTCAAATGATGCATTACACTGGATTTTGTGTCACATTTTTATAAAGTGGAAATCTAATGTTATTCTGCAATTTTTTGTTTTGGAAAATGCTTTGAAAATTGGCATTGGCTTAGACACTTGTTGTGATGACGCTGTTTGCTGCTGTTCAGGCGGCAGTCCTCCAAGGCAGGCATTCAGCATCCCCTTCAGCGGTCAGTCAGATCCCCTTGCAGAGGAAGAAGACGACCTGTTTGGGGCTGGTCCCAGCCATGAGCCAGGGCCCTTTGGTGCAACAGCCCCACCAAGTGCCCTGCCTGCTTCTGAGCCGTCTTTCACCTTTGATGATGTTGACTCACAGTCCCAGCAGCAGCAGCAGTCTAGCCATCCCCAGGGTCAGCATGATGTGTCATCACATGTCATGCTGACTCAGCTTAGTCATCATCAGCAGCAGCATCCCAGTCAGGACACAGCCATGTGGCCTGAATCTCAGTCCCAATCTCAGTCTCAACCCCCGTTTTCAGCTGAGTCACAGTATCAGCCTCAAAACCTATTCCAGCCTCAGACTCAGTCTCTGAACCAGTTCCAGTATCAAGTGTGGGCTGCACACCAGTCCCAGCCACAGTCCCAGGGACAGCCCCAGCTGCCATTCCAGTCTCAGTCCCGAGCACAGTCCCAGGGACAGTCACAACCCCAAGCAGGCTTGTTCAGACCTGCCAGGCAATCTATTCATGGTCACGCGCAGGTACAAGCTCCTCAGTTGTTCATGCCACAAAGCTCTGCTACTCAAGGCACGGCCTACTGCCAGCCCCCTTCAATGCCAACTCTCCCTTTCCAGCAAGCCCCTTCAGAGCCCCCAAGTCTGCCTTTCCAGCAGCTGCAGTCAGCAAAGGCACAGCCCCTTTCAACACCTTCAAGTCTGCCTTTCCAGCTACAGACTGGGCCGGCACAAACCCCATGGGACTCCACCCAAACACAGTCACAGATACTGAATCCATCCCTGCCTCTTCAGCTCTCAGTGAACACTCAAAGGCTCTCATCTCCCCACGCTGTTGACAATGGCCAGCAGTCTCAGCCAGATGTATATGGTGAAGGCGCATTGTGGCCAGGGCCAAATCAGGTTGCTGCTGTGGAACAGCCCCAGCAGCAGGGCCAGTCCATGTGGTCCCACCAGGCTGCTTTTGCAGAGGCAGCTGTTGAGAGCCATGCCATTGCAGGTCAGAGACTTGATTCTCAGATTTCTGATGCATGAAGATGTCTTAGGGTTCATGGCTTCAGGTCTAGGGACTAATTCTTTTGACCTTTTCATCGGTGTCAAAGATCCTGTTATTGTGACGATACAATATATGATGTCAAGGCTGTGAAGGCCGGAGCATGAGCAAATGTGTTCACTGATGTTTGAGGATTCTACCTTCAAGAGTCTTGTCTAATTAGGTGTGTTACAAGTGTGGTACAAGCAAGAAGGGCTGCTGTAGTCTTGACTTCGCAGTCTTAATTTTACAGCAGCCCTTCTTGCTTGCCATGCAAGACGTTGATTGCTGCCTTTGATGTAATGCATTCTCACTGATTCTTTCTTCACTAACATCCACTTTTCACCTGTGCACACAGCCCAACATTTCTGAGTCTTCCATCATTGATGCGCTTGGGTTGTGATGACTTGTCATTACAACTGTCAAGCACTGGTAGTGTTCAGGCGCGCAGTGTCTTGGCAATCAGGACATGATGTCATAGAGGGTAACCATGTAGTGCTGAAGTCGCTCAGATTGTTAGCTTTGCATGCAGAGTATGACCCCAACAAGGGGCCCCCAACTCTGCCAGGGGTGTCTTTAGGTGCACCTCAGCAGTACGATCCCTGGGCTGGGCAGCACGTCCCATCCCAGGGATTCAGCCCTCATCCAAGTCCTCTTTTTCCATCCCATGGGGCAAACCCCCTCAACCCCCCAGGCTACTCCTCAGGGCAGGTCCCTGCCGCCCCTGCGGCAGCTTCTTCCTTCCCAACAACCATGTCCAGCCCCTTTGCCCAGGCATGCTACCCCCCTCAGTCTGACCCCTGGGCATTTGAGCCAGAGCCCTCTTCTTCTTTGCTGCCTGCTCAGCCAGGGTACCCTCCATCTGTTCCAGCCCAACCAGTGAACCTTTGGGCCCCTGTGGCGACGTACCCTGGTGCTAATCCCTGGGACCCTTCGGCAGCTGGTAGCAGTCCCTGGGACTCAGGGGCGGCGGGTCAGGCCCCAGCTGCGCTGGGTGGGGAGTACGGGGGTCAGGGTTCTGAGTACAGATCACCTGATGGCCGGCCGGCTATATCCTTGATGCTTTTTGGGTTTGCTGGCAAGATGTATTGCTGGCGTCCTGCCACCTCTACTTCTTCATCAGGTCAGTCAGTCAGTCAGTCAGTCAGAGAATTCACATAGTCATCATGAACAAGGGTTGTAGGGGCCAGCTGAGACCAATTGACCTAAATGCATTAATTCCATACACACATGAAACAGAGTTGTCTGAACAATGTCACCATGGACAGAAGCATGAAAGCTGCTGTTCACAAGGATGGTAGGATGGTGTGACGCTGCAGGAAATAGTATACACCAGGTGAGCTCTGGTTTGAGGTATGCTTGCCTGCAAAACTCATTCTTCCTGTCTCCTCCTTCTTTTTCTCCTTCTTCTTCTTCTTCTTCTTCAGGTATGCATGCCTGCAAGTTTCGTTCTTCACGTACAAGCAGACGATACTTGAGGGCCTGATGCACGGCCCTGGGTTGATGAACATCAACTGCCCTTTTGCCCATGGGACTGAACGAAGCTTCATCAACATTCTGCGCTTTTGTCTGAGCCTTGTTGTGCTCAGTGCATGTTTTGCCACTTCACACAGATCCTTCTGAACATCTTCTCACCTATGGTGACTGCATAAGCCTGGCAGCGCAATCATGCTGTGCGCCTATCTCTGCATGTTTCATGCATGTCTGTCTGTCTGTCACTTCAAGCACGACACAGCTGCTGGCATTGGATCCCATCCTACTGCACAAAAGCAATGCCCATGTATAAGCTGTCAACAACTTGTTGATGAGACCTCATTCTCTTCGATGAGATTCTTACATTCTTGCATGAGACTCTTAAACCTTCGATTTGGACCCAAAAAAAGCTTATTTCCAAGTATAATGATTGGTATACAGGCATAACAGGAGGGGGCAATGGCTTTGGCGGCAGCAGTGTGGGGACTCTGCAGTTCCTGTCTTGGCCAAGACCTGCTACAGAAACCAACCCTGCACAGCAGCAGCAGCCAACACACCTGTCTCAGGCCCATCAGGTATACAAAATATGCCATTCAAGTTTTTTTCGTAAAATATATTGTAAGTAAAAAAAGGGGAACCAAAACCAGCAAAACACGAGAGATTACGAAGGATTGAGGTACGCCTTGCAGCTAGATGCATTTAGACCGCCTCCGCAAGATGGCTTTTGTTGGAGTGTTGCTGCTGTATGACTAGCCAACATGAAGCATGCATCATGCATTCACCATGTCTGCTGCAGTCTCATGCAGTTAACATGTGTCAAGCCTAGCAAGCTTTGCCTTATTGCTTTTATTGATCAGATTAAAAAGCAGTTGCAAAGGGTAAAGACGCATCAGTTTTTGTTTCCTTTCTGTAAGAATTGGTGCATGTTTGACACTACAGCTTCTGGTGCACATCATTGTCTGCAATCATAAGATGTCTAGCATAGCAAACGTTATCTCTCAATATAACAAGCAACTTTTGAATATTACTTTCTGCAGGGATCATCCATGTCTGCCACATATGCCCTGCTGACTCACTTTCCAGGGCCTCTCATGCCAAACACTCATAAGGACAAGGTCAGCCTTTCCATTTCTGCTCTGCATACCCCCACTCTTGCCTTTATGCTGATCTCTCATCCAGCACTGCAGGACTGCCCTCATGCAGCACTGGACAAGATGAGCCTTTGAGCCCTGCTCTGTATACGTCCCACTCTTGTGCTGGTTTGTTACGCATCACTGCCAATAAGAAGTCCAAAAGTTGTGTAGAAGGGAGACTCTGTCCGTAAAGCATGGACATCGTATTGGCAGCTGCAGCCACGACACATGAGAAATGATCAAAACCAATTTTTCCATCGTTCATGTCATTTTCCTCATGGTTCTCATGGGTGCAATGGATGATCACAGCAGTGCTGCAGCCACCAACTCCTCTTCTTTCTTCTTTCCGTCTGTGCCTTCATTGATGATTGACTTGAAAGCTCTCACAAGCATGCAGTATCAGTAGAGCGGCGGTGGTGCATGGTAAGCCATGCCTTACAGAGCTTCTACCAGCTTGTATAGTGGCCAATCAACACATCTACACCAAAAAAAAGTGTGTGCTTCAGGTTTTGAAGTATGTCAGTGAGGCTCGTAACAGCTGCCTAGAGAGGGAGCCCCTGTGCAGGGAGCCTGCTGAACTGCAGCTGCTGTGGAAGGTGGTGCAGCTGATGTGCCAGCACAAGGGGGATCTGCACTCTACCCTCACTCCTGGTGTCAATGACAAGCGGCCAGGTGAGATCTGCTTGTCTTCCTTCACTGCTTGACCCTCCAAAGGAAAAGCTGTGGAAGTTGGTAACAGCAGCAGTGCCACCAATGCTCACTGCTTTCTGTTGGAGCACCAAACCAGGTCAGGGCGACAATACTGGCTGAGGGGGCAGTCGTAATGAATAATCCGCCACAGTAAACCGTAACTAACCCCCTTCTTGGCAGTGGCAGTACCTGCTATATCAATGTTACGCAGTCTGTGACACCACTCATCTGTCACAGGATGAGATTGTGCTGTCTTTGCAGAGGCTCTCCTTGCTGCCATCCTAGCACCTGCACAGACCCACCCCAAACCTGCTGCTTCACCCTCAAATGACCCCTGGTCAGGTGGGTCAGCAGCGTTTGGGGGGTCACCCCAAGGGGTGTCATCAGAAGTGCTGCAGCCTCTGCCAGGCTTTGGGGATCTACAGCAGGCAGCAGTCCAGATGCAGCAGCTGCTGATGGCCGGCCACAGACTGGAGGCTCTCAGGTAAGCATCACTGTGACTGCAGACACTGAGTCACATCATAGGACAAAGCATAGCTCTTTGGGATGCAGAGATGTCACTTTTCTTCACAGAAAGCATTTCTTGGACAGCGTAAAGTTATACCAAACAGCGCCTGGGAGCAGCATAAAGGCGTTTCTACGTGGAAGAGATATATGAGGACTCAATTCAGGAAGACTGTATCATGTCAAGAAGCAGTCCTTGGCAGTCCTTGGCATCAGCCCAAAAAATTGTTTTTTTCTCATATTGTATCATAACTGTTTCGCTGATCCAGCTGAGCGCCGATTGCAGTGAAGAGAGCCCTGTGCCTGTGATAAGGCTGTGATGCAAATGTGCTAGCTTGGAATCCTCCCTCCGGACAGACAGGAGTACGTTCATTGCATCATGCTCATTACGCAGAGGTTGATCACAGACACAGCAATGTCACATCATGTTGCAGTTGCATTTGTTCCATGGCTGTGGCAGGAAAGCAACAGAATCTAATGATGCTGCCAGCGTGACCCTACTGCTTTTTGGGCTCGGCCCAGTCACAAGTTGTGCACTCCACAAACATGACTGCCGTATGAGTGTGAAGCCATCTGTCAGCAGTACGTGTGATCCCTGTATCTACTGGCAGGATGTTTTAGTTGGCCGGGAGATGGAGACACCGTGTTGATGTACAGTCTGTACCTCACAGTGCAAGATGCAACACACCATGGGACTGATGTCATGTGTATCCTGCTGCAGGGTGGCAACTCACTAGACAGTCTTCATATTACAATACACGGATCAAGTCACCATGGATCCATGTCACATGTATTTGGCTGCAGGGTGGCAGTGGCGGGGAAATTGTGGGGACCTGCGTTGTTACTGGCGCGCCATTGCAGTGATAAAGCCTTTCTAGAAACTGCTGCAGCCATGGCAGAAGGCAGCACCACAATGGGTAGCCCCCTTCACACCCTCACCCTCCTCATGAGCGGGAAAGCAGACGCTGTGCCTGCTGAGCCTGGATCAGATTCAAATTCAAAGCAGCAGGCTGGCGGTGCTGCTGTAGCATCAGTGCAGTATGGCAGTCCTTTTGCACAGCCGGTGCAGACTGATGCTGGTGGCGTGCTGAGTCAGTGGCGAGGTAATTTGGCTATCATGGCAGCTAACAGAGTAGCTGGGGAGGAAGCTGCTATGGTGAAACTTGGAGATCGACTCTGGCAGGAGAGGTCCCAGGTGTGCAGCTGCAAATGCCCTGCATTTGCATGCTTGCAGCCTGCACACCACTTTTGCTCTTGGCCTCGGCCTGAGATGAGAGTAATACTTGTATTTGCCACCTAGCCGTACCCCACAGGGAAGCCCAACCCACCTTACCCTTGGGCTTTTCTTCAATCGATGCCAAGAGATGAACTTTTATTTTCTTTTCTTGGGCTCCTAGTCACACAGCAACATCTAGTGATGTGCTGCACACTATTTTTATATCAACTTTGGTGATGTGAAAAAACAACATCCTCATGGCTTACTGACATGCCATGCTCAGAATGTCCTGCACTGTATCTCACCGTGCAGTTGTGACCCCCAATCGTGGTCAAATCACCATTTGGCAGTCAGCCTACCACTAACACTCAAGTGTCCTGACATTTGGTGCTATGCTGCAAGCCCTGATGGCTTACTGGTATGCTTTGCCAAAGATAACTTGCACAGTATCTCACCATGTGATCGTGACTCTCAGCTGTGTCTGATGCATCAATGCAGTTGTCATCACCTGGTGACACGACAGAGACATGCAAACCCCAATGTGCAAGCACCTTTTGTGTGCAAAGACCTGTATTGCAGACATTTGTTGTGCAAAACCCTGCTGTGCAAACTTTTTGCCAGGCAGAAGCCTGTTGCGCAAAATGTTGTTTTGCAAGGCAAGGTATGGGATTGATATGCAGGCCCGCCACGTATGCGAAATCCTGTTGTGCAAGAACCTGTTGTGCAACGCAAGGTATGAAATGGTATGCAGGCGGTGGCAGGCCAAATATGCTATGTACTGGCAGGCCTGTATACTGTGCCTGGTGTCACATCTCTGTGAATATGAGGATGGTATGCAGGCGGTGGCAGGTCACATATGCTACGTACTGGCAGGCCTGCATACTCAGCCGCATGGCCCTGCCTCTCAGCTGTGCCTGGTGGGGGCTGATCACCGCACCTGCCCCCGCCGATTTGCCACCATCCCCGCCTTGCAGCGCTCTGAAATACTAGAGTGGGCACGCTCACAAGGTAGGGACAGGGAAATCTTTTTGTAAAGATCTTCTAAGATGCAGAAGTAGCCGCGTCTTCTACTGAACCAGAAGATGCATGGCTTGCATGCATTGGATTTGTTGTCCTGTGGTCTTTGTATGTTACTTAAGTTGCTACATCTGGAAATTAGCTGTCATTGTGCGCAAGTATTGAGATTGTGCGACTCTGAGATCAGCTGCAGATGAAGTGTCATGATGCTGCTCTTTTGCACCTCCCCCATGCAGTGCTGTGCAGTTTGTAAGTTGAGCACGCTGAGTGGCTATCTTCAGAGTGCCTACAGATTGTACTTTTTGGCAAAGTTAATACACCAATTTCAGCAATTTGGTAATGTTGCGATACATGTGTGCTTTTGCACGCTTGCAAGGTTTTGCCACTGACGCATACACATTGAGTCCTTCCAACCAAGACAATATTGGACACATCCCCTACACGCAGTCAACAGGCATGGCTGTTAATGTAGCTGCTATGTGGCTGCAAACCCTGGCACACTCTCATCACTGTGACTGGTCAACTGCATGGCTCAGTTTGATGACTTGATGCTGCTGCCTTGCGACTTGCTGCATTCACCAAAACTGCTGAACTCTGCAGCAAGACTCTTGGAGAGCTGGGTCCTCATCAGGCTCTTGCATCACCAATCAAACTCTGCAGCACAAGATGTTCATCACAAATTTGCACCGCCAATCAAATCTGCAGCACATTAGTGGGGTTCATCAGGCATTTGGGCCCTTGGTCAGCTCTGCAGCGCATTAGTGTTCATGCAGGCAACTCCAGCTACACGCTGCAGCATGGGCTGATGCTGCTGCCTTACAAGTTCCTGTACGCTGCTCAGCTGGCTGAGCACGGGCTCATCTCTGAGGCGGCTCAGTACTGTGGGGCCATTCAGCAAGCCCTTGGGGCTGTTCCCAAGCTGCCCCCCGGACTGGTAGTCTGCCGGGCTTTCACACAAGACCTGCTGGAGAGGCTGCAGACCTACGCTGCTGTGAGTACATCTCTGTTGTGCGCTGTCGCTTTCGTTGCATACACACTCAGGTCATTGTACATTCCCGACCCACATATATCATTGAAGTTTCCTGTTTCCTAAGTTGTTGAGGCCAGACAGCTTGTGGTGCCGACAAGCATGGCTTGGGTCATGTTTCACACTAGTGGTCATGCCTGCAACAACTTGGATGTGCCTGTTTACTCTGCTGCACACCAGAACAAATACTATTATCACTGTTGTAGCACTGCTGTAAGAATGTTGTGGAGGATTCAGCTGGCTTGTCTACTACGTGCCTTTGTGTGGTCTCTACATCAAGCTGTGCAGACCAGTGGCTATGTGCTTTTCCAAAGTCAAGCCACTTTGTCTGTGCTAATCAAGCGTAGATGCTCCTGCCTTCCACAACAAGCCGTGACAAATTTGAGCGGCAAAGTCACCCAACCCTAAAATGCCAAAGTCACCAAACCCTAAAGTGCCAATGTCATCCAACCCTAAAGTGCCAATGTCATCCAACCCTAAAGTGCCAATGTCATCCAACCTACTCACAGTCAGGATGTACGTCTCACATGTCCTTCTAAACCAGGAGATCTGATGAGTCAGATCTGGCACCATACCCCAGACTGTACAGTACTACATAAATTGGAAAGTTGTTTAAATGAAGCTGCATGTCTGCAGGCCCACAACATACCACTGCAGATGTCAAGGTCTGGATCTGTGCTGAGCATCTCAGGGGTAGGCAGGTGGCTAGACAGGGGTCTCAGCAAGCTCATGGGGGGCCCTGAGCAACCCCCCCAGTCAGGCCCTGGCTCAAGTGGGTCTACCCGGTCCGAGATTGACCCCTATGTGGCCAAGAGCAAGCACCGCAGGAACACTAGTGACCAGCACCTGGGGTCTGATACCCCCAAGGTGGGTGAAGACCTTGTCAAGATCATCACAAAGATCGTAATAATAAATATAATGATAGTGATAACGATAGTGATAACAATAATGATGATGATAATGAGAGCGATAACAATAATGATAACGATAACAATAATGGTAATGATAATGATAATGATAAAGATAATGATAATGATAATAATAATAATAACAATAATAATAATTAAAACGCTTTCCAGCTCATGATGAGCTAGGTACGTGCAGGACAAGTCTTGTCTCTCCAGAGCAGCCTGTCTTGCGCATGCCTATAAGGCCTACTAATACGACAGTTTTGACAATCACGTAATGCAACATCATTGAAACTAGACCTAGGGCGGCCAGGTGGGCGAAGCCCCTTGACTTCACCAAACAAAAGCTTCTTAGGCATCTATCGTTAGGCATCCTGAAAACATGACCTAGCCACTTTTGCCTTGCAGCTGAGACTCCACAGATAGGGTGTTGCACCTATTCAGTATGACAACATTTGGCACATGATCGCGCAAGGATATGCCACAGATGCGTCGCAAGCAGTTCATCTGAAAA
>JAABUO010010050.1_pt1 | contig 10512 bp, 8 predicted proteins | sample 5559291 | NCBI WGS metagenome assembly JAABUO01 (sample SAMN10711878, study PRJNA513372) | rock metagenome | isolation source: Antarctica rocks | place: Antarctica: Victoria Land, Finger Mt sud
TTTTTGATGTTTTCAGCATTCTGTTGAATCAATTGTAGAATGATATTCAGTTTGTTGTTTGTTTGACTTTGAAGTCGATCAATTTGCTTCTGAATCGAGTTTTCTATGCTTTCGTTGCATGCTCTTCAAATGTAGATTAAGCTATGACTTATAGTCTCTTTCTGTTCTGATATTGCTTGTCTTAGCTGATTAACTGTGAATTCAATTTTTTCGCGCAGTCTTTTTATCTGCGACATCGTAGCACTTGCTAGTACTAAATTCGATGCTAACTTCTTTTTGCGAACTTTTCATTGCTTTTCGCTTTTTCATTTCTTTGAATTTCACAATCGCTCATGTTTGCTCTTTTTGCTGCGCATTCGCATTTCGCAGATTGATTGTATTCTTGTCGTTATGTGCATTTGCATGTGAATTTAGCATCAATGCATCGAGTGAACTAAACATGTATTGCGTTTTTCTATTTGCTGGTGTGAGCGATTTTTGTTGACTGCGAAATAACTCGACAATGTCGTTCTGCAGTTGTTTGCTTGTTGATGAACTCATGCTAAGTTCGTTTCATAGATCTGTTTCAATCTCTAACGTTGACTTTTTGATTTCTATCGTCGACGTTCTGAGTTCTGACACTCAACTATTGCTTCTGCTGAGTTCCGCGTTACTATTCGCGAAACGAGGTGAGAAAGAGCGCATAAAGCGACTCTTTATATTTCTTTTCATAGAGATTTTCCCTCGTTTCGAGCTTCTGACTTCTAAAAATTCACTTGGCATCGCTTAAATATTTCTTTAACCTCTTATTCAGAGCGTTTCACGTAGACAGTAACTTTAGTGTAGAGATCTCTCGATTTCTATCTTGAAATCTGCAATAGATTGTCTTCTATTACCGACTTATGTCAGACGAAAATGATATAAATCTAGCTTGTAAAAGCCTAGATTACTCTTTTGATAGAAAATGCTTGACGTAATTGCTTTATATCTCAGGTATCGAAGTAGTCGCGTTATCTCGCTCAGAATAGTAACGACTGATCTCGACTTATTGTCTTACGCATCAAGAAAAGGTGAAACAGATAGTGATTTGATAAGAAACGCTGTACTTCTCTGAAACAACGTTGTTTTCTGTGCGATCTTCGAGCGCAAAAGAGTTCGATTTCGATTTTTACGTCAGTACGCAGTCTTCTGTGCTGTTCTGAATTCGATTGATGATTTGTTCTTTTCGTGTAAGTTTGCTCTTCGATTTGTCAATCAAATTACTGTCTGAATTGATGATTCTTTCTTCTGCGTTCAGTGATGTACATAGATGCATCGCAAATTCGAAAAAAGATAGCAGAAGTCGAAACAGAAATCGAAACAACAGTGATATTTATGCATGAACTTGTTAGATGCAGCAAAGTGACAAGCGTTTCAGACAAAATCATCATAACGAAAGCGAAACTGCAAGCTATTAACGATGCAATTGCAATGTGCAGCGAAAAAGCACTTAAAAACAGCGAAATTTGAGTGTACATGAACAGTCAAATGACTTTACAAAGACTAAACACAAAAAGCAACGTCAATGCGAGATTATTTGATGACATACGACAAAATATGACCAATTTACGTCAGAAACAGTGTTAAATTCACATACAGTGAATATTGAGTCGTAAGAACATTATTGAGAACGAAAAAGCAGATCAATTGATTAAAATTGCTGCTCAAGAAGTATCAGTTATCAACAACATGAAAGCAATCATCATAAGTTTCGTCAAAAAGCAAATTTGCAAAAAGATGAAATTACAGTGATTAGAGATCTGAAAAAGCAGTATCAAAAAGGGAAATCAGTATCAAAGAAACATATTGAATGTGAATTTAAGTTATAAATCACTAAAAGAACTGAGAAAAATCAATAGACTAACATTTTCAATCTTTATTCAGCTGAAAATGAAACATGATTATTTCAAGAGTTATTTGCATTGATTATCAAAGAATAATTCGAACAAATGCTATGAAATATGCAGTGTAAGACAAACGTCAAAGCATTTACTGCTGAACTGCAGACATTATAGAGCAGAGCAGAGAAAGCTTAAGAAAAAAGCTCAGCTCAAAAACACAAACATCATATTGACACTGTTCATCATCAAGATTGAAAGAATTGCAACATTAAAGTATTTGAAAAATACTTGAATTGCGACGAGAAAATGATTATTAGAAACAGAAGAGTAGAACGCGAAGAGTGCGAAGAAACGAAGAAAAATGAAAGTACGATGACGAGAGTTTGAGCGAGAGCGCTTGTATGCACAAACTATCGATGTGATTGATCAACGAGAAGATATAAAGCAGCGACTCTGATCAGATTACATGTAACGTAGCACATACACAGCGTCTAGACAGTGTCATAGTCATAGACTGCATGCACTTAATGAAGAAAAAGAAAAAAAAAATTTGCTACAAGATGCTGACTTCTTGAACTATCAAATAATCATTGTCATCATGAAGAGTTTCAGAGCAGTAGCGAAAATGATGATGAAAATGAAGCTCTTGAAGCAATTTAAAGTGACTAGAACACTCATTCTTTAACGTGCAATCAACGCGAACAAATTTGATACATAGTCTTAAAACTCACTGTTTCAACTGCGTGAAGCAATCGTATAAACTGCGAGTGATTTTCTATCTCAGAGAGTTTTGTTCACTCAATATAAATAGCATAAAGTCTCTCATGAGTCGATCTAATCGATGTCACAAGAGTGTATGAATTTATTATTATTATTATTATACTGATTTTTCTTTTTGATACTGCTTTTTCAGATCTTTAATCATTGTAATTTCATCTCTTTGCAAATTTGCTTTTTGACGAAACTTATGATGATTGTTTTCAGATTATTGATAATTGATACTTCTTGAGCAGCAATTTTGATCAATTGATCTGCTTTTTCATTCTCAATAATGTTCTTGCAACTTGATATTCACTGTATGCAAATTTGACACTGTTTCTGATGTAAATTGATCAAATTTTGTTGTATGTTATTAAATAATCTCACATTGACGTTGCTCTTTATGTTTAGTCTTTGCAAAGTCATTTGACTGTTCATGTACACTCAAATTTCGCTGTTTTTGAGTGCTTTTTCGCTGCACATTGCGATTGCATCGCTAATAGCTTACAGTTTCGCTTTCGTTATAATGATTTTGTCTGAAACGCTTGTCGCTTTGCTGCATTTAATGAGTTCATGCATAAATATCACTGTCGTTTTGATTTCTGTTTCGATCTATTGAAAATATGTTGTATATGTTGCATGCAACATACATAAAGCACAATCTCTATGCTGATTTCTCTCTTAAACTTGAGAGATTACTCAGAGAGAATTTCTCACGACAGATTCACAGTTCAAGATGAATGAAATCTTTCACTGCTCAAATTTCAACAATTTACTTCTTAAGCATGAGTTGCAGACGTTTTGTCTGTGATATGCATGCATATCACAGTCGATTAATCACATTGACATATGCTACTGTTTTCTCAAGCTATATAAATGATGTCTTTAACTATAGATTGACTTTATCATTAAGATATTCAAGAGTCAGAACTCAGTAAAGAAATGAAATTCTTAAGATCAACAATTATCATCATTGTATATCATGTTTTGCAAACACTCACTTCGCTTATAAAGCGTGCAACTCATCTGTTTTGCATTATTTATAAAGATCTTTCTCATGCAGATTAATTATGTCTTGCAGAAATGTTCATATGCTACACTTTTAATCAGACAGCATAGTTTAATCATTCTTTATTAACTTGCTTGTGTTTCTCTTCTTTTAATGAAGTTTTCTCATCAGCATATCATTTATGTATAAAATGTCTGTGTTTGAACATCTATTAAATGATATTAATGAAATTCTTAAGTTTGCTTATGTTGAACTTAATGAGACTTATAAGTTGCTTATGTCATAGTAACAGACACGCAGTCTTAACAAAATTTATGATCGACAACGAGATTTATCTGTACGAGATGCTGACTACGAATCTTCTGCAAGCTATGCTTGTCAGAAGAGCTGAACAATCTCATCAACATCGACAGAGCAGTAACAGCGCTTTACTCACGCGTTGAGCTCACACACAGTCGAAAAGCGAAGCAATGACAACGCAATCATCAGCGCGTTGAAGTTTGCACATACACAGAATGACAGCAACGTCTTTGCATACATGCTGCAGCTCATATACGACATATATACATATACTGCAAAGGCACGACTCAGCTTTTGCACACATACAGACAGGCGTGATGCAGTAAATCGATCAATTTTTCGCATTTTCAGATCGATTTACACGCAGCGCAATCACACACAGAGCAGTAACAGCGTCTTATTCACACGTTGAGCTCATATACAACATACACACATATACTGCAAAGACATGATTCAGCTTTTGCGCATCTACACGTCTGCGTGATGCAGTAAATTGATCGATTTTTCGCTTTATCAGATCAATGTACATGCATCGCAATCACATACACTGCGAAGACACGACACAGTCTTTGCTCATATACACAGAACAACAGCAACGTCTTTGCGCATGCGCTGCAACTCATATACATCACACACATACACATTGCGAAGACATCACTCAGCTTTTGCACATCTACACGCTCGCGTGATGCAGTAAATCGATCGATTTTTCGCATTATCAGATCGATTTACACGCATTGCAAGCACATACACTGCAAAGACACGACACAGTCTTTGCTCATATACACAGAACGACAGCAACGTCTTTGCGCACGCGCTGCAACTAATATACGACATTCACACAGTCATTGCAAAGGCACGACTCAGCTTTTGCGCACATACACATCTGTGCGACGCAGTAAATTGATCGATTTCGATTTTCTGATTGATTTACATGCGTTGCAAATACATAGATCAAAGCTCATCTAGTTCGTTCAGCTGAGTGATCATACAGTGAACTTGAAAGCTCACGTCAAAGTGATCAGCTTTCATCTACATAGATCAAAGCTCATCTAGTCTACTCAACTAGATGATCAAACAGCGAACGAAAGCTCACGTCGAAGTGATCAACTTTCACAACACATCGATCGCTCGTCTAGCTCGCTCAGCTAGATGATCAAACAGTAAATTCAAAAGCTTACGTTGAAGTGATCAGCTTTCACAATTTCGATTTGTCTATATGATTACTTGATTATATAGACATGTCGCACGCTTATATGCGCACTCTAACAATCTGACTGCTCAATGAGAAGATATACAGCAGCGATTATGACTAGATTACATGTAATTTAGCATACATACAGCGCTTCAATGCTACTATTTAGATAAATAGCATCGTGTTTCATAGTCTTAGACTGCATAAGCACATAAAACTTGAAGAAATAAAAAAATTAACAAAATTTATACATATTTAGCATGTAAATTTAAAAAATGTTCATGATTCAAGTTTTTTCTGCTAATCATTCTTAACAGATTAAACACAAGAATGTTCTGTCTCAGTTCTTGTCATTGCAACGACAAGATGTTGAATTGAATGATTTTCATAAGCGATTTTTCTCGTAGTTTTATAACTTTCTCATTTGCATGCAAATTACTTTGTAACATGCGCATTGAAATTATTGAAGTCTGCGCGATCATGAAAACTCTGCACGCGATCAACGCACAGCACTTCATCATCATGCAGCATCTTGATGTCATTCAAACTTTTGATAATCTTTAGACTTTACTGTAACTAAACAGTAAATTCATAGTCAGCATCGCGTACAGATGAGTTTCATCGCTGACTCAACTCATGAAGAAGATTAATGACAAGTTGATGTCAGTATAAGATGAAAAGATATCATTAGTGAAATAATCAATTTAAATGATGAGTTTTAAGATTATGATTACAAGTGATTGAAGAAGTTGTGACTCATTGACTGCATTGATATACTGAAGAAGCTTGTTGAGTTCAACTTCTCTACTCATCGACGTTATGAACAGTAAGTGATGAAAAAATACTGAGTAGAATAGTTGATTTAAATGTTAAGTCTTGAGTTCATGATTACATGTGATCGAAGAAGTAGTGACTCGTTGACTGCGCTGATATACTGAGAGAGCTTGATGAACTCAACTTCTTTATTTATAATGACAAGTCATGCATTTATCTACGTGAATGATTGAAAGCACAGAAGAATGATCAGAACGAATTCTTTACTATTGATCAAAGTTAAACATTCAACTACAACTGCGATTGCACATTTATATCAACAACACATTCAACGTCTACGTGATACAAGACAAAAGCAGAATAAAGTTATGTACAATCACACTTTATCTTCTCATAATGCACATTTCTCTTTCATCACATATTTTCTTACTCAATGAATGATAATCATCAAGCAAAGAACACAGTTTTAACATTACAATCATAAGCATCATGAGTGCAAAAAAATCATGATCTTCGTGATTGAAGATTGAAACATCATTGTATAATATATCATTAATGAAGAGCAGAGTAAGAATGATGCATAGCAAGAAAATAACATAAACACGCATCAAGAGTTCAAACATCACACGTTGATTTTTTTTATTTCTTCAAGTTTTATGTACTTATGCAGTTTATGACTATGAAACACGATGCTATCTATCTAAATAGTCGCACTGAAGCGCTGTATGTAAGCTAAATTACATGTATTCTAGCTTTAGTCGCTGCAGTATATCTTCTCATTGCTCAGTCAGATCGTTCGTGTATGCATATGAGCATGCAATCTGTTTATATAATCAAGTAATCATATCAACAAATCGAAATTGTGAAAGCTGATCACTTTGACGTGAGCTTTCGTTCGCTGTTTGATCATCTAGTTGAGTAAGCTAAATGAGCTTTGATCTATGTATAAAAGCTGATCACTTCAACATGAGCTTTCATTCGCTGTTTGATCATTTAGTCAAGCAAGCTAAATGAGCTTTGATCTGTGTATGAAAGCTGATCACTTTGACGTGAGCTTTCGAGTTTGCTGTTTGATTGTCTAGATGAGAAAACTAGATGATTGATCGATGTATTATAAAAGCTGATCACTTCGATGTGAGCTTTTGAATTTGCTGTTTGCTCGTCTAAATGAAGAGACTAGATAATTAATCAATGTATTATGAAAGCTGATCACTTCAACGTGAGCTTTTGAGTTTGCTGTTTGATCATTTAAATGAAAAGATTAAATGATTGATCAATGTATTATGAAAGTTGATCACTTCAATGTGAGCTTTCAAGTTTGCTGTTTGATCATCTAGATGAAAAGACTAAATGATCAATCGATGTATTGTGAAAGTTGATCACTTCAACGTGAGCTTTCGTTCATCTATTGAAAATATGTTGCATACGTTGCATGCAACATACATAAGACATGACTTCTATGCTGATTTTTCTCTTAGCGAGAAATAGTCTCTTGCAGCAGATTCACAGTTCAAGATGAGCAAAATCTCTCACTGCTCAAATTTCAACAGTTTACTTCTTAAGCATGAGTTGCAGACGTTTCGTCAGCGATATGCATGCATATCACAGTCGATTTCTTCTTTAATCACATCAACATATGCTACTGTTCTTTCAAGCTATACAGATGATGTCTTCAACTAGAAATTAATTCTATTATCAAGACATTCAAGAGTCAAAGTTCAGTGAAGAAGTGAGATTCTTGAGATTGATAGTCATCGTCATTGTATATCATGCTTCGCAGACACTCACTTCGCTTGTAAGATGTGCAACTCATCTGTTTTATGTTATCTGTAGAGATTTTTCTCATGCAGATTGATCATGTTTTGCAAAGATGTTCATATGCTACACTTTTAATCAGACAGCGTAGTTCAATCATTCTTTATTAATTCGCTTATGTCTCTCTTCTTTTAATAAAGTCTTCTCGTTAATGTATCATTTATGTATAAAATGTCTGTGTCTGAACGTCTATTAAACAATATTAATGAGACTTTCAAGTTTGCTCATGTTGAACTTAATGAGACTCGTGAGTTGTTCATGTTATAGTAACAGACATGCAGTCTTAATAAGATCTATACGTAGTTAGCATGTAAATTTAAAGAATGTTCATGATTCAAGTTCTTTCTGCTAATCATTCTCAACAGATCAAATGCAAGAATGTTCTGTCTCAGTTCTTGTTATCATGACAACAAGATGTTGAATCGAATGATTTTCATAAGCAATTTTTCTCGTAGTTCTGCATTCTATTTGACTTTCTCATCTGCATGCAGATTGCTTTGTAACATGCACATTGAGATTATTGAAGTCTGCATGATCACGAAAACTTTGCATGTGATCAACGCACAACACTTCATCATCACGCAGCATCTTGATGTCATTCAAACTTTTGATAATCTAGACTCTACTGTAGCTAAACAGTAGATTTGTAGTCAGCATTGCATACAGATGAGTTTCATTGCTGATCTGCGTTGAATTGAGATTTCTTAACTTTTCTGACTTCTATTCAAACACAGAATAGAATTAAAAGATTCGTAGTTGACATCATGTACAGATGAATCTTATTGTCAATTAAGATGTTGAATCATATTTGAATTAAATCTGAGTCAGATTTAAATCAGCTTTTGACTAGTTTTAATTAATATGCAATCAACTTGCTAACATTGATTGTATAATGATTAAAGTTAAATCTTTGATCTTATTTAATTTTGATGCATTCATAACAAAGAGTACTATCAAGAACAAATTTCATGTATATTTCAATTTTTAAATATATTTGAAAGAGATATAATTCTGTAATTATATATACTCATCAAATATAACTGTTTCAAGACATTTTGCGTCTTGATCATGAGATTTATCGTTGATTGCAAAATCTGTGTCGTTTTTTTGAATTTGTCAAAAGTTTCATGAAAATTAGCGAATCTTCAAAAAGTGCAAAATAAGAATCAAAGCTGTAGAATCAACTTTACTGTTTTTTTGATACTTCATATGTAGTATATTTTATGTAATTTATTCAATGCTTTATATGCAATTTATTCAGTGTTTCTTATGTGATTTACTCAATGCTTCAAAGATGAATTAATTTGCACTCAAGAGCATATGACGACAGCGATCTATTAAAGCGTATGATAGATCAAATTGATCAACAAGTTAGAGAGCACAATTGTACGATCAAAATGAGCTTTCATTCGACTCAATAACTTCACAGATGACTGCGTCGCAAGTCAAAATTCGAAAATTGAAATTTTTCGCGCTCACGCAGGTCAAAATCGACGACGAAACGAGAGTTCATCAACGCAGAAGAAAGAATCATCAATTTAGACAGTAATTTGATTAACAAATCAAAGAGCAAACTCACATGAAAAGAACAAATCATCAATCGAATTCAGAACAGCACAGAAGACTGCGTACTGACGCAAAAATCGAAATCAAACTCTTTTGCGCTCGAAGATCGCACAGAGAACAACGTTGTTTCAAAGAAGTACAGCGTTTCTTATCAAATCACTATCTGTTTCATCTTTTCTTGATGTGTAAGACAATAAGTCGAGATCAGTCGTTACTATTCTGAGCGAGAAAACGCGACTACTTCGATATCTAGAATATAAAGCAATTGCATCAAGCATCTTCTATCAAAAGAGTAATATAGACTTTTACAGACTAAATTTATATCATTTTCGTCTGACATAAGTTGATAATAAAAGACGATTTATTGCAGATTTCAAGATAGAAATCGAGAAATCTTTACACTAAAGTTACTGTTTACGTGAAACGCTCTAAGTAAGAGATTAAAGAAATATTTAAGCGATGTCAAGTGAATTTTTAGAAGTCAGAAGCTTGAAACGAGAAAAAATCTCTATGAAAAGAAATATAAAGAGTCGCTTCATGCATTCTTCTTTCCCTCATTTCGCAGACATTAACGCGAAACTCAGCGAAAGCAATAGCTCAACGTCAGAATTCAAAACATAAACGATAGAATTCAAAAAGTCAACATTAAAGATTGAAACAGATCTATGAGATGAACTTAGCATGAGTTCATCAACAAGCAAACAACTGCAGAACGACATTGTCGATTTATTTCGCAGTCAACAAAAATTGCTCACATCAGCAAATAGAAAAACGCAATACATGTTTAGTTCACTTGATGCATTGATGCTAAATTCACATGCAAATGTGTATAATGACAAGAATACAATCAATCTGCGAAATGCAAATTCACAGCAAAAAGAGCAAACATGAGCGATTGTGAAATTCAAAGAAATAAAAAAGCGAAAAGCGATGAAAAGTTCGCAAAAAGAAGTTAGCATCGAATTTAGTACTAGCAAGTGATACAATGTCATCTCTAAAGAGATAAAGATAAAGAGACTGCGCGAAAGAATTGAATTTGCAGTTAATCAGCTAAGACAAGCAATATCAGAACAGAAAGAGACTATAAGTCATAGCTTAATCTACATTCGAAGAGCATGCAACGAAAGCATAGAAAACTCGATTCAGAAGCAAATTGATCGACTTCAAAGTCAAACAAACAACAAACTGAATATCATTCTACAATTGATTCAACAGAATGCTGAAAACATCAAAAA
>JAABUO010010052.1_pt1 | contig 10511 bp, 14 predicted proteins | sample 5559291 | NCBI WGS metagenome assembly JAABUO01 (sample SAMN10711878, study PRJNA513372) | rock metagenome | isolation source: Antarctica rocks | place: Antarctica: Victoria Land, Finger Mt sud
TGTGAACGGGCCTGCGATTGGTTGAGGGGTTGAGGGGTTGAGTCATGCCTGGGTCAGACAAGCACACACACATGTACAGATCGTGTACTACGCTATCCCCGTAACCTTTTCCTGTTGACGGTCACAGTATGGCGTATCGACAATTAGCAACCTGTGTGGCAGCGCAGCGTCTCACCGTTACACTTAAGCCAAAGCAGGCAGCTTGAAACCGGTCCTGGAACCTGAAACTGGTGCTGGTCAGTCTCGTAAGAGACCAGCTTCGCTTGTAAAGCTCGGATCAGCGAATAGCCTGAAATTCTGTTTTGCCGTCGCAAAATATCTGAAGTGACAGGTATTCTCCCTCTAGACCCTGCTGACTGTGTTGTTGCGAGCGTTTCTGACTCCGTTCCAGGTGAGGTTCACCGCTGCCTGTGTGAAGTCACGTGCATGCTGTACAAATGCTGGTAAAGCTTACTACAGCAGTTGCAACACAGATGTCTAGCTCAAACACATGCTTGTTGTTCAGGATGCCGATTCAAGCTTGCGAGGCTCAGGAAAAGGTCATCCACTGTGCAGATTTGAGCGATCAACAGAAGGGGCAAATGCTATCGCAGAGCATAACGTTATCCTGACAGAGCTCTTCCGCTGTTCGAAGTGCCTGAGTACCTTCTAGGTCACACTTTGTCAGTGCACCTGCAGGGCCTGCCAGCAGGTACTGTCACAACTCTGTGTTAGCTGTTGTGCTGATGCAGACGCCCCCCCCCCGCTCATGCTGTTCACAATCTTGTGGTGAAGTCTTGTTGAAATTACCAGAACGATCTTTTGCGTGTCTTGAGCGGAGTTCCGTTTTTGCAAGGCACGTCAACGTGCTCATTTGTTTGTGGCTTCAAACTTTGGTAATTGGACAATTCTTCACTGTCACGCGCATCATCACCCAGTAGGCTTTGTGTGTTTTCCTCTGACTACTTACTGTTAAGTATTGAAGAACTTGTGCCTTTGTACAAGCCACAGCATCAAAAAACACGCATTGTGTATAGCTATGCTTACATATAGGTAGCGATGTTGAGGGTAGCTTAGTTCAAAGGTAGCTGTTGACTTGTCATCCGTTTTTGACATGTGTTGCATACCAGGTCTTTCCAGCATTTGAGTTGGCATGGCATGCCTAAAACAATGCGAAGCTGGAATGAGAATTGCCAAAGCTTGTGCTCTGTGGTGTTTCATTCAGCCTCTGACAATGTGCAACACCAGGACTGTTGCATGCAGCCCTTTGTCAAAAGTTTGCCTTGTTAGCTTGGTCAGGGCATAGCACATCAGACATGACCCTAATGCTCTTGTGTGATCTGGGCGTATCTGCATCACCTGAGGGGCAGCAGCATTGACTTGATGTGATTTTTGACTTTGAGCAACAGCAGGTCATGCAAGCCCCTGTAAATGTACAAAGTTGGGGTCTGTGGCATGGGGTGCAGTCCAAGTTATTGCTGGTCTGGCCCTCATGCAAAAAGCTGTCTCCCACAAGGATGAGCCTTCTTGTCGTTTTTGCAGGCATGCCCATTGTGCAAAAGGCCAATGAACATGGAGCCTTTTGTCAAGCGAAGGTCAAGGGTCCACTGGGCCATCTTTGCGGAGGTGTGCTCCTTGATACTAGCTGCAGCAAGGAGCTCCAGCTGTCAGAGCACAAGGCAATCCAGCTTGGCTTCACAGCTTCACCGCCTACGCATAGGGACGGCAGTTCCTCCTCTTCTTACATCACACGCAGATAGTAACTGATCATAAATTACACATCATATGGTTGGGCTTGCTACAGCAGGCATGCAGAGTTCTGTTGCAATTATCACTTTCATGTCAGCAAGTATGAGGACAGTTTGCACTCAGAGAGCAGACTTTGTCTTTCTGCAAATTTGTACTTGTATGCTGCACTACTACTGTTTGTGGAATGTGACTGTTTTCCTGCAGGGGATCTGCTCTGGTAGAGGTTCTTGTTGGGAATGAAGCCCAACTCAGTCTTTCACCTGCTCATAGCACCTGGCTTGAGGTCTGGCCAGATGATATACCACTGCCAGTGTCAGCCAAACGTCACCAGCAGCAGGCAGCCGTGCATGATCAAACTCCTGGTCAACTGCACATTTCCATACAGGCTCTCTCAGTTGCAAACCCTGGCAAGAACTGCTATGGATGCGATCTGATAATTGGCAAGCCTGGGATGCTGAAGTTGGGCTTGGGGATTGATGCAAAAACTGGCTGTATTTGCAATGTCAACCGTACGATGCGAAAATGATTGCACCTTGACTGAATTATTCAAGCCATACAGCATCGTGGACACTGCCAATCATCATCCCTTTGCCACAGACTCTGCAGAAAGGCGGGGCAATGGATGTTCAGCAGATGAGAGCTCATCCAATAGCGGGATCTCAAAGGTTTTTTGGCAGATAGTGTCTCCCCCTGGAGCGTGTAAGCAAAGATGTTGTAGGGCAAAATCCCACATTGCGCATTAGATGCCCCTTAACTCATTGTACCCTTGGCGCCGACCCCCGAACCCCCAGTGCCAGGGCCTTGCCCCGTGACAGCTGGACCTGGGCCAGCACCGGGTGCAATGGTTGCACCAGTACCGGCCGCGCCAGCCACACCGGCTGCACAAAACCAAAGCGTGGCAAGGGCCGTCCAAGGAAGACCGGCATCACTAAGCCTGCTCAGAAGCGCGGCAGAGGCCGGCCCGGAAAGCAGCAGTAGTGTTGTGCAGTTTATGCTGTTAGCAGTGTCTGGCGGTGGCCACAGCTGGTCTGTCTGATTGTATGTGAAGTGGTCCGTGTGCATGCCTTTGTAGTGAGAGGTTGGTTGAGCGATGATGTTTCAAATGAATCCATTTGATGAATGAAATAGAATGCCTGTGACAGGTATGTGCGCAGTGGCCATTGTGTTTGTGTCGTGATATTCTTTTGTGTATGTGATGGGACAGTACCATGTTGGTGGTATGTCTCAGCAGGGATATTCATTTGTGATGGCAGGAATGGCTTGTGTTGTGTGTATGTGGTGTTCCTGGTTACATACCCCTATGAGTTCATCATCAGGGACGTTGATGCTTATAAGTGGGGGGGAGTGTAGTGGGGCACGTGCTCTGACTGATAGCTAGGGCGTATCAGAACGTATCAGGGTTTCCTGCCAGATAAATATGCATTGTGACTGATCAGAGAGGAGACATTATCATTGCACTCTGGTTGGTGCCTTATAAGCGCTTCATAATGCATTACAGCATCATGCCAATATCTTGTAACTACTTGCTATCTAGTCTCTCCCTACAACACTACCCCTCTGGTCAGTCAAGCATAGCAAATCCATGCATGCGTGCTGCTGTAGCAAGCTTGGCTTTTCGTACACTGGTCACGACCCAGGCCCGTGGGCGATACCACAGGCGGAGACGCCACGAGAGCCAGGAGTGTGTGCATGTGAATGCATATTCCCACCTGCACGTGGTACTTCCAGGATAAAGGAGAATTGTCAGCCGCTCAGCCAATGAGCATTTCTAGAAAGGGGCAAAATAATGATATTCGGCCTGACAGCTTCCTGCTTGCTCCCGCTGTACAATACTGCCTGTCCTGCTTGAAGTGACGTTGCAATTTGTTCCGTTTTACGCTTGCGCCTGTGCCTTGATTCTTGCAGCTCGCAGTTCATCTTGTTCGTGGCTCATTCTCGCTCAAAGCTTGCGTCCGGGCAAGGGTCAGTAAACCCACTTGTACTGCCACCCAACGACGGGTGAGTTCCCAGGCACACTCAGCTTCAGAGATTTCACAACAAACATGTGCTAGGCCCTTTGTGGTCCTTGCAATGAGACGAGGCCTCAACTTCGCTCGTGTGTGCAGGCGCCGATTTTGCCGAATCTCCCACTCCAGCTGACATTCCTCGACCCGGCATGGATTTTGACAGTACTCTGTTCGATTTGCCTTTTGAGGATCTTGCGTCTTTGAGTGTCGACACTCAGCAGCAGCAATTCACAGCTTCAGCAGGCCCAACGGTCGACTTCCAAGACTTCTGCAGTGACTTCGCCAGCGGCGACTTTGCTAGCAGCGACTTCCCTAGCGGCGACTTTGGAACTGAAGTGTCTGACACGACGGCGTCCTCCTGGAACTTTGACCTCCTGCCCGCCGTCTCTCCTACGCACGTAGACGTACCTGCAGTCCGGGCTCCTAAAGATGAAAACAGCTTCAAGGATGGCAAGGACGCCTTCGATACCCTGGGCCCATCTGACGGCTTTCAGGAAATGTTCAACTACAATATGGGCAGCGAAGTGCAAGTTGTACCAGACATGACACCAGACATGACACCTGGCGAGGCAAATGCAGCAGATTTCACCCTGCCAACCTTTTCCCAGAGCTATGTTGTTCCCAAAAGCACAACTGCTTCACAAGGCTTGCCAACAAAGCCTTATTCCTGGATGAATGGGATGGACTATGCCTCTTTTGGATGGCCGGCTCGCACACGCTTGCCAAGTGAGTACAAAAGCGCGTTTGACCTATGGCCTGTCTGCTTTGTCTGGTGGTTTCGTACAACACTGTCAATGTCAAGTCAACGCATGCTATTTTGTGCAAGCTGTGTTGATCAGATGTGAGTACAAACAGCATAAAAAGAGCATGTTGCTGTATTTAGGTGACCCAGCAGCTCGCCAGCAGTCCCTTGAGCGATACAGGGATAAAAAGGCACGCCGGTTTAACAACAGCACTAAGGTGCGATACGAAATGCGCAAGGTAAATGCAGACAAGCGTCCCAGAATAAAGGGCAGATTTGTCAAGCCTGAGGAGCTGCAGACCTATCTCAGAAGCATGCCTGAGGATCTCAGTTAGCTGTACATCACTGTTGTCAATTCTGAAAGCTTGGGTTTGGTGTTGGTCAAGTCTGGCTGCAAAATCAGTAGATCTTTCCGCCCATGTGCACAAGGCTTTGATGTGCTGAAGATGCTGATTGTAAGCTTCCCTGCCCTTGATAATGCAAAGTGTCTTCCATACAGCTGTGTTTTCCTTGACCAACTGGCTAAGGCACAAGAGACTGCAGCAATTTTGATTTGTCTTTGAAAGTGTGCCTCCGTGGGGTGGTCTGATGATGATGCAATGACTGTGTGTGTGGGGTTCAATTTGTAGCACTAATATTGCTGTTGCTGCATATTTTGTTTGTTGTCACTGTGCTGTCAGATTTATGATGGTGATGTGCTAGAACTCTTCGTCATTTCATTATATACAGCCTGTTCTGTGTGATAGCAACATCACAGCAAGGGCTTGAAGTTGGGCAAGGCAGCACTGTATCACCACATTGGTGGTAGTCAGATTCAGATCCACAGTACATTAGAAAATTGTATTCAATTGGTGATTTCATTTACCGCAGTATCATTTGGCATGCCTTTACTTGCCTTGTATTTTTTGGTGTAAAATATACAATTGATTATGAACCTTGTGTTGCCAGGAAACAATGCAGAGTTACAACAGAAAGGCACTCTTGCTGGTTACTGACATGGAAAGAAACGACAATGACTCATTGTCAATGAGGCATGACTTTAACATTTCCTGTTGCAGCAGCCCATTGTTGGGGAAAAAGCCTTGCACTGCAATCACTACTAGGACTGGTGATAGCAGAACTGTACAACTGGTCCAGCACCAATTCAAGGATGTGGTTGTCACAGGTTGTATGGAGGTTGCTTCTTCACATGTATTTCTGTTGTATGGAGAATGTTTATGCACAGGTACCTCTGTTATTGAGATAACGATGCAAGGTACGCTTTTAGAGCACCTCTCGGCTTTGCTGCAACCCTTCCACACAATCTTACACAACCAAATCATAGTTTGTGACGTGATGGCCGCCAACATTATAATGCAGAGATGTCTCAAAATTGGCACAATTGCTACTTTGCCACTGCACAAGGTGCTGCTACATGCTGAAACCTTGACCAATTTGTGCTGCAAGAACTCAAACCTCTATGGAGGTTCAATTGGAAAACAAAATGAACAGCTTGTGGCCTAGTCCTTCTTAGCATCCTTGCCTCTCATGCCTTGCACAAGACTAGAGACCCTTTGGGCAGTGGTAAAACTGCAGAAGCAAGGACCACTTGTCAGCGATTTGACATGCCTTGCTGTCATGTGCTGAGCTAGACTGTACAGCTTGTAGAAAATACTTTGTTGACCTGCCTTCAAACAACAGAGCACCGTCAGTACTCCATTCACGTCAGCCATGCTGCATCAAGTCAATTGGGTGCAAAGCAGCGAGCATAACTCCAATCTGCAACCTTCTTAACAATGTGAGCAATTCATTTGGTTGGATGTCAGCAGTCCTTCTTTGAGGCATACAACCCTGCCATGGGCTCCCAGAGACCCTTATCAGCGCAAACATGCAGTGCACCTTGTGGGTGCAAATGGTGGACATAGGACAAGACTATGAGCTGACGTCACCTCGAATCAGACCGGGTGACGCTACTAACTGACGCAATAGCAGACTGGGCAACTTGAGACACAGGAGGGGCACTAGGGCCAGCTAGGGCTGGTTGACTGGCAGCTCTTTTGATGCGTTGAAAGAGAGACTCCTTCTGGCGTGAGTCACTGCCAGTGCCTGACTGGCCCCTTTGCAAGGGCTGGAGGAGGCGACCATTGGTGGGTGGTCGCCCTACGCTTCTGCTATGATGCAAGGACTGTGTTTCCTGACTGTCACCTGCAGCAGCAGAATCACGCATGTTCACTGGTCATCAACATGCTGGCATGACAGTTGCTGAGGCCTTTGTACAGTGCTGCTCTATTTGAGGAGAAAAGCTCCTGAGCATGTCTACAGCGACACATGCGAGCGGCTGCTGCACAGCGTTACTGCTTTTGCAACAGAATATGCTTGATCAAAGAGGGTGTTAAAACTGACACAGCTGCAGACATGTGCATTGAGAACCATCTTGTGGAGCCTCAAGTGTTGATACGACCACCTCAAACACTGAGGAAGATCAGCCTAGGAGCCTCGACATCAACAGTGTGTGGCTATGATGATGCAAGAATGTCATGAATGTCCTCATGGACAGGCAATGAGACATGGCAACTTGCCTTGCTGGCTGCTGAAACAATCAGCACATGTGAATATCACTTCTGGACACATGTAAGGCACAACTTGTGATGCAGGGCTGTTTGTGCCTATTATACAACTGACAGGACTCACACGCTTTGTTATGGGACTATCAGGGTTGCCAGGTTTGTTGTCATTTTGACCTGATGTGACACCTTGGGTCAGAAGCAGGCTCACTACACAATAAGATTTGGGTGAGATGAAGGCTGTGTTACGGACAGCAGCAAAGTGACACGACACTGCAGCGAACCACATTTGCTATTTAGCTGGCAAGATTTTGCAAGTACCTGAAAAGTGGTCAGGGCTGTCATCAAGGCAGGTGTCCCCTTCTAGGCCACTGGCCCTTCGCGCCGGAGACGTCTCTGTGTTGCGCCGCCGCAATCGCTCATCCACTTGATAACCTGACATTACATGAGCACTGTGAGCTCCCTACCTCAGGAGTGAGTCAGAACTCATGGGCATCAAAGCTTAAAGTATAGGAACGTGGCAAAGCCCGATTGGCTCTGAACACCGTCGCCATGATGCCAGCTTGCAGGGTAAGACTACACACTGCCAATTGTGCTCCGGTGTCTGCACAGGGATGCGGCCAGATAGCTGTTGAGCAGCACCAGGTCTTCAGTCACAAAGAAGCTTGGGAAACTGAGCTATAACAGCTGAAGTGAGGCTAGCCATGCTCCAGTAAGCGTGCAAGGTGCTCTTGTTTTGCCGTACACAGCCTTGGCGGCTGCTTGATGTCAACACTGAGTCGTGCTCCTGTTGTGCATTTACTACTGGCTGGTTGCAGCAGCTTTCTCATGATCACTTGTGGCACAGCAGCACCAGAGAGCAAGTGCAGCGCTGCCTTTGCCTGAAGGGTTGACTTGTGTGTCTTTTGCTTCGCAGAGACTATGTTTGCAGGGGTGGACTGCACTGCCAAGCAATTTGACAATGCTGCCTACATACAGCAGCTGCAGCAGCAAGACTAGAGAAGAGAACAAGACCTGCGCGGGTTCCAGCTTGCTCATCCAGTGTGGATGCAGAGGAGCGTCTGGGCAGCCCTTGCCGGTCAAACTCCATCATTTCCACCTCTCCAGAATCTGATCGGCCAACATCACTGCCTCTGAAATGGCCCCTCTCATCATCTGAGTGCCCTGTGCTATCAGGAAGCACGTCAGCCTGTGCTCACAGTCTGCATAGCAGCTTGTTTTGGCGCAGTATGCAGCTTTGCCTTTCACGACACTTGCAGCTGATTGATGTCAGGTGAGTCATCATGGCACACTCTGATAATGCAGATGCGCTCATCAGAGGCCCACCCACCTCTGAAGTAATCAGGTCCAGGGCCTGATGGTGAAGCAGATCCCAACCCATAGTAGCCTCTCAACTGATCCAAGGCTGAACTGACGTGACTCCCTCTGTCATCAAGCTCACCACTGGGCACAGGTAGTGGCACAGGTCGCCCATACTGGGTGACAATCATGCCAGCAATTGTAGCATACTCTTGGCTGCAGCAATAAAAAAGCAGATAAGCACATGCTTATACACATGCAAGCCTAGACATGTGGCTGCTGGCTGGACATCAGCATGCTGCAATGTGTGACGTGGACCAGTAGTGCTTTTTGATTGTGCACAGCAGGGAAGATTGTTTACCCAATTGGCATAGACTTTGTGGGTATTAGCAAATAATCCTTGGCAAACATAGCTGTATCTGATAGCAGCCCGTTAGCTCTCTTGATATCTGCCACCTGGACCAGGTGACGTACAGCTGACAACAAGGTTTTTCAACAAACGAGAATGCAACTATTGCTTCCTCAGGAGTCAACCTACCGAGACATTATACTTGACTGCAATTCCAGCCAGGGTATCTAATTTAGTGACCTGCATGAACAGGCAATCAGTATGATTATTGTTATCATTGAGCGGTGAATGCTTTTATCAGCACAGAGTAAACAGCTGCATGTCTACCCTGTGGGTGTACAAGTCATTGCTTTGCTGCTGAGCGGTTGTGCTGCTGGACGTAGACGGAGTATCATCATCCATAGCACCACCCGGGGCCTTCAACGGCAACCCCGCTCGGGGCTCGCCGGAACTGTGCCCGGGGTTCCCACGAAATCCGCCCAGCGCAAAAACTTTGAAGACTCAGGTGAGTGATGACCACTTTGCACAGAAGAAGCGGTGCTTCTTCTCTGCTGTGCACTGTACACAACGCAGGATAGGCGGGCAAGCAGCTCCGCTTACCCTGACGAGTTGCAGTTCAGCCTGATTGTGTTATGGGTTCGTTGTGACGTAAAGATATCACCGTCCCTGCACGTCCAGGACAACAGGGACCTAGACCAACTTTGCTACCAAAACGTATGGGGTCAATAGGATCAACAGATGTATTCATGCAGTGCTCACATCGTGATGAAGCCATGAAGCCAAAGGGCCCCTGACTGCCCTCGGCCCTTCCTATTATTTATGCGCTGAGCACTTGCTATGAGCACCTGCCAGCTAGCACAGGTGAACTTGTCAACACGGCCTCTGCCACGTTAACAGTACCGAGCGCTCCGGGGCAGCAGCAAGCTCAGTCTCACGCTACCCTGATCTAGCGATTTGTCATACCCGTCTGAATTCCAGGCCACTTTGTTTTCGTCGTCCAGACCCGGAGTGGTGCTAGTGGCACTGGCAACGTGTGCAGACAAGTGTGTGCGTGAGTAGCCACAATGGGGAAGAACGGCTTCCTCACCCCTAAGGCGGTAAGTTCTTTTGCTTGTTGGCTTCCTGAGCTGCTCAGCTTGACTCTGAAGCTGCCACCACATGATAAGTTTGAGTGCTGTTTATCAGCCACAACTGGCTCCACTCGGCAGGCTGGCAACCTGATCCCTGTCATATGCAGATATCAAACCGTATCAAGTCCAAAGGGCTGCAGAAGCTTCGTTTCTTTTGCCAGATGTGTCAGAAGCAGTGTCGAGATGAAAATGGCTTCAAATGTCATCTAAACAGCGAGTCACATAAGCGTCAGATGGAGATTTTTGGGCAAAATGCAGACCGTGTCATTGCGGGCTACTCAGAGGAATTTGAGGCTGATTTCATGGAGCTGATGCGCAGATCCCATCCGCGTGCTCGTGTTGCTGCCAAGAACGTGTACAATGAGTTCATTGCAGACAAATATCATGTCCACATGAATTCCACAAAGTGGTATACCCTGACAGAGTTTGTCAAATATTTGGGCAAGACAGGTAAGAAGCACACACCGTCATCATGATGCTCATTTCAATCAAAGTACGCTTTTCCTGTCTTGTGCTGTTATGTTCTGCAGTCTCTGAAAGCAGGCAGGATCAATGCAAGCACATAACAATGGTCATGCATAGCTCCACCAATTGCCATTTTGTGTGTACAGTGCATCCATGCTGTTGCTATCAGTTTTTGTCAAGTTTTGTCAACCTCACAAGAGACAGAGCAAAAAGACGCCGAGCATAGTTTGCAGGCAAATGCCGTGTGGA
>JAABUO010010053.1_pt1 | contig 10510 bp, 14 predicted proteins | sample 5559291 | NCBI WGS metagenome assembly JAABUO01 (sample SAMN10711878, study PRJNA513372) | rock metagenome | isolation source: Antarctica rocks | place: Antarctica: Victoria Land, Finger Mt sud
CAGGCAGCTCTTTGCAGTGCAACTTCCTGGCTCAGAATCACACCAGCAGTGCACAGAAGCCTTTGACTTTCCTTATCTGACAGCATTTGCGTAGATTGCAATCCTCACACACGAGCACCTCCGGTTGTCTGTCGCGGATTGCAATCAAGATGAGCAATGATGCAGTGCAGCCTGCTTTGTCTGTCTGGTGCTGTCTAACTGCTGACCATTTGTGCTGGCATCACAGGGCTTGTGCACAGCTTTTCTTGACCCTGTGATTACACCAATGAGTCAAGCTGTGCACTACAGAATGGTGAATGGACAACGAATGGAACCTTTAGAGGAAGTTGTTTGTGAAATCGAAGATGAGTTCTCGGGACCCATCATTGACGCATTGTCTTTGAGACGAGGGGAGGTATGCATTCAGTTTTTTGCACTCGCAAGACTTGCTGATTGCCCAAAGCTTTGCTCTTGTCAACAGCTGCATGCAGATGTGCACCCTGGGTTTTTGCTGCTGATCATGTTCCTCCTTTTCGCTTCAAAGATCCAGCTGTGTTCCAATGCGGAAGCTGCCTTGCTTATTGTGCGTGCTTACTGTCTCGCTTACAGCATGAGCAGAAGTACTTCAGGGCCAAGCAGTTCTGCAGTAACAGCTTGCTTGAGCATACATCGCAACTCTGCTCTCACTGAATTTAACACTTTGCCAAAAATTGTGATTCCTTGCAGTCTGCAACACCTCACATATCATCTCTTACAGCATCCCACAGTCATCTGGTCATCTGCTATACTTGTATGCACATTGTTTTGCATGCACCTGCAAACATGTATTTCACATGTCGACACCCACATGGGCTGCCCCCCTGGCAGAGTAAAACCTCGCTAGTTCTGCACAAGCAAAGACCCATGTTATGATGCAGTTACTAGAGATGAAGCCAATAGAAGTAGAGGGCAAGCAGAGGCTGACCTTCGTGGCACCTTCCAGAGGACTCATCGGCTTCAGGTCCTTGTTCGCAACTTTGACAAGGGGGAGCGGCATGTTGCACAGGGCCTTCCAATCATATGGGCACTACAAGGGCCCTTTGGACAAGGTTCGAAAAGGCGTCCTCATCTCAATGGCAGGTTAGAGCCTGGTGAACAGTTGCACCTTTTCAGCAGTACCTTGTGTCGCAACAGCAACCTTCATGTCAGTCTCTCCAACCCTTGGCACCACTTGATGCCTGTTATTCTTAAGCAGGAAATGTAAATGCAACCCAGTTGTTTGTATCTGCCTGTCAGCTTGATGTATTCTACCTACATTCAAACGCTACCTTGCTCAATGTGATGACGTGCAATTCTGCATTTGCATGCAGCGATTCAAGCCTGACATGATGCTGATGCATGTAGCTTTATCACAGTGCTTCTGTATCTTGCATATGGCATACACTGACTTGGCTCATACCTTTCTATGCTCGTTTCTGCTTTTGCGTACAACCCTGCTACAGCCAATTTTAGATCAGATGCCATTCATGTGTTCTCACTTGGCAGATGCTTGCAGGTGGCAAAACTACCACACATGCCCTAGGGCTGCTGGAGCCCCGTGGTGTGCTGTTCACTGGCATCCAGCAAGAAGTCTACCATGGAATGATCATAGGCGAATGCTCCAGAGATGGAGAAATGGAGGTGAGCAAGTTGATTGCTGGTGTGCTACACTTGGGTATCTGATGCTTGTGGTACATGCCAAAGTGTCAGCATACGCAAACACCTTGTGCAAACAGGTCACAAGCTGCAACAACATGCATCAGCAGTGCATGAGAGCTGGCAATGACTACAGCAGCAGCCTCACATTTGCTGGACTGGCTTTTGCTGTGCAGGTCAACCCAGTGCGGGAAAAGAAACTGACCAATGTAAGAAACACGGGCTCAGAGGAGAAAGTGAGCCTCTCGCCAGCACGTATTTTCACCCTGGAGGATGCAATAGGTACCATATCTGCTGGCGCGTCATTGTCTGAGTTTGTGTCACATGCTGGCTTGCTGTATGTGCACTTTTGCATAAATAAGCATGGGACTATCTCAGCTTGCTGATGCACTGCTCTTCTGCAGGTTATGTGGCAGAAGATGAGCTCATTGAAGTCACACCAAGCAAGATCAGGTGCGCAAAATGTCAGCCATTTGAGTTTTTCAGGTGGCATTGTGATGCACAAGGTGAAGGTGATACCTTTGCTGAAATGAAGCTTCTGATGTACTGCCTGCAGACTAAGGAAGCGGATGCTCGACAGCAGTGCGCGCAAGTCGCTAAAGCGCAAGGCAGCTTGAGGTACTGGCAGGGATGAAAACACAAATGCATCAATATGATGAACTCAATCTGTGTTTGCAACAGATGAAAATTGGGTACTATAGTTTATATTGTGATTTGTTTGTCGTGCTTACCATTCTTTTAGTGACAATGGTGAATGATATCTCTCAAGGAATGAACGCCATCAGGCATTACATCCAATGCTTGTGTTTTTGCTCTTGCTTTCAGGCTGCACTTCATATTGATCAGTGTTTCTAGGAATATACGTAGCGCACTCTCAAACTATTTTGACCCTGTCAGGGTTCTGATATGTCAACCTGCACAATACCGCACAAGAATCTTGTCAGATCCAAGCAGTTAGCAAGCTGATTTGACAAAGTTGGATGTAATTCTGTTCGTGGCAATCTACATGTGCAATATAATAGGACGATTTAGACAAGTATACTAATGTAGGTCCAACTTGAAAACATTTGATTGCTGCGCGGCATGGCAATACATTGTACAGAGCTCACTTGCATTTCTAGGTCAGTGGCGATTGCATTGTCCAGCATGCTCGAAGACAAATTGACACAAAGATAGCAAATAAAAGCCTACAAGATGGACAGATCTGTCTAGACAGCGCACTGTGTGACTTCTACTGCTCAATGCCAAGGCCCTGGTATACCTTGCAGCTGTACTTGAATTTGTACCAGACAGCTTGTTATTGCGGTCATGCACTGCCAGTGCAGCACACAATGTACAAAGACATGTCACAGTGAACTGATTTCAGTCTCAACAGTCCCAATTCTCAGAAGTCCCCTGCATATCTGTATGCAGATCTGCTCCAGTCCATGAACCCAAAAATGAAGCGCTGCAAAGCTTCTATGTAAGCTTCAGCATGCTGGCTCCAAGTGCGTCTCTGTGTAAGAATGAGGAATTCTTCATAGTAATCGTCAATATAGCCAACTGTCAGGCTATGCGCTTCTTGCTCATTGAGGGACTGAGTTGTAGACAGCAGATAGACTATGTTGCTGGGATTTGCGCATGTGGCTCGTTCCTTAGCATAGGACACGACATCATTCAGCAACAGTACCAACAGAACAGTAAGATCTTCAAGACGCTTGAGATCTGGATGCCTGAGCTGTGACGCAGCAATTGGATGAGGAAGAGCCAAAGTCTGCAGCAGTGGCAGGAAAAGCTGCACAAAACAGTCATCAAACCGGTGCTGGATGTACTCTTGCACCAGTGTCACTTGACGCAGGGCCTTATTTGCTGTGATTGACCTGCAGCAGCACTGCACTTCAGGACTGATCTGCAGCATAACCTATCTTTGACTCAGTGGCTGTCTGCCAGTGAGCTGCAGGCAGGTCTGGTCAGCAGCTTTGCAGCAGCTGCAATGTCAGACGCATGACTGTGTTTGTTGTTGCAAAGCCTCCAGCCACAGATGATGCTGGCTGGGAATATGGATCAGTCCTGATGCAACCTTCAAGTGGAGACACGTACTAACCTGACCAGCACTTCTCTCATTGCTGGCTCAAAACGCTCCAACACCGCTTGTTCGTGTTCAGGAACACTAAGCTCTTTGAGTTGACGGTGGATGTGCTGAGCATAGAGCACATGCGGGTCTACTGGGTCTGTGACACGGCAGTGTGGACCAGAAGAGGCGCAGAATGCCGCAGCGACTTGCTGGATGAGAGACACTCGTGCAGTGTCTTCCATAGCAACGTCCCCTGTGAAAATTGCAGTGCAGCAGTGAGTTCATTTTTTTGAAACAACAACCTTCGCAAGATTCCCTCACGCAATTCAGCACGAGCACGGCAGCGGTACCTTGCATAAGATCTCCGTCTATTCTGTCATCAAACGTTGCAACCCACCAGTTCATGTCTGTGCACACCTGGACCACTTCCAGCTGAGCGCTTGGAAACCACATGCCGCTCAACGAAGCCAGTTTGGTTTTCTGATATCGTGCAAGGCATTCCGAGTTGCGCAGGATGCCCAACCTCTGCACGGTACGTGACGCTTGTGCTTCACACGTTTGAACATGTGGTGAAACCGGCAGAGTCCGCAAGTGTTCAGGCCTCGTGCGTGGAGTCAGCTTGGATACATCAAGTGTCCGCAGGTACGTTTCAGGGGCCGCACGCGCCGGCATTGTCAATTGCTGATTTGTGCGGCAGCGGCCTGCCGTTACAAGACATCCACAGTTTGCACGCACGCAAATATGTATATATATGCCAGCCGAGTCGACACTCGACATTCTGCACAAGTCAAATACGTAATGACCTTGTGCGCTGTGGTCCCAGGGAGTGGATGGAAAACTTCGAAGGCACCTGGGACAGTGCGAACTCGAAATACTAACGAACAAAGTACTGCATCAAAATGACAAACAGAAGCGGGGATCAAAATCGGGATGCCTTCTCCTAAAAGGCCTTATGTTGCCGCAAAACACGTAATGATCGATCTGCTTCTTCAACGACTGTCTGCATGCTGCTCACGGCTAAACACCTGCGGCAGAGCAAATATGACTGCATCCTGCAAATTCTTGGTGTTTTTCAGCCTGCTTACATGCGTCCATGCAGGCAATAACGCGAACATTGCTGTGGTAGGTGCGGGCCCACATGGCTTGATTGCCGCTCTCGAGCTTACGCAGCTTGGACACAGCGTCACGGTGTTTGAGAAGGAGACGGTCGAATTGCCGATCATTCAATCTCTGGAGTTGAATCACGTGGTGTACGAGTACTTGGGCCAAGCCCTCTTGCCCGCTGCAAATTCACACGGAAGCGGGCCACCGGCAGCGCTGCTCAGATTTGCAGAGAAGTATGGGCAGCCACTGGAGCCACTACCCGCGGCCATCACGACTTTGTCTTTCGACTCAGTGGCTGGCGTGGATCCGGTGCCGTCCTCTTGGCTGCCGTTTCTTGCTGACGCCGCTGATCAGCTAGAACTGCTGCAAGAACTCGCAGCAGGTTACGCTGTTTTGCTTGAGCTTGAGAGCTTTCAGCCGAACCCGTTTGGAGTGGTGGATTCTGGAGTTGCCGCCTCCAATCAAACGTTTGCAGACTGGGCCATAGAAATCTCCCTGCCAGCCTTTACAGACTTTATTGAGTTGGTCTTCAACTCAGCTTTGTCTGGTCCAGTGGCAGACACCATTGCCGCAAACATTCTCAGCCCCTCTCGACTATACATTCCTGGAGGTCTTCGGCAGGCGTTCCTTCTGCAAGGTCTGACACACATTTGCACTGCAGTACACATCACTTGTCATGACGCGTTGCATCCATTGCCAGGAGCAGCATATGAGCTGCAGCTCTGCATGCGTCGCAGTTGTGCTGACATCTTGCCTGGGTGCTTCCAACTAGACAGATGCTATGTTGCTGGTTGAGTATCAATCCACGTTGCATGCTCCCAGCAGCATCACCCAGTCATGAATGCTGGAACTATGTTATCAAGTCCCATCCTGCTGGTTCATTTCAGCTTTTGTATGCACTCAATCAGGCAGTTGCATATGCAGACACGCATGCATCACTATGATGAGTATCATGATGAGCATCATAACCTGTACGTGGTTGCACAACATGCAGGGATCAACTCAACCAGTCCAGAGGCCCAAGCAGCAAATTTAAGCAGCTTGCTCCAAGGGGACCCCACTCCAGCGGCCTTTTATCATCTACCAAATGGAGTGCGAGCTCTGTTTCAAGCTGCAGTGCAGAGCGAAGGTATTGACATTCAGCTGGGGACGCCTGTGACATCTGTAGCAAATGACGGTACAGTGACATGTGAGGGAGGCCAGCAAAAGTTTGACAGTGTCATTGTCTCTGCACGTCCAGCTGCAGCAGCTGCAATGCTGGCGCCTCCATTGGCGGCTGTGTATGAGGGCGCACATACCGGCTTGATTGACCTCTGGATTTTCAATGCAACAAGCCTCCCAAATGCTACCAGTCTTGCAAATCATTTGCAAAAGCCGTTTCTGGGATTTGTGACGGATGCTAGTGGCATAACATCTGCAGATGGTACTCCTGCATACATCATCAGGTTGGATGATCAAGCTCCCATTGTGTGTGTTGGCAGCTATGTTACGCCTAATGTGAGTCAAGCAGCAAGTACTGCTCTGGCCACAAGCACGCTGCAGCATTATGGGCTGAATGTATCCTCTACTGTACAGTATAGCAGAGTACAATTTTCATCTTCACTTGCTGACTCACCACAGCTTGACCATTATGGCAATGTTTACCTTTTAGGCGAGGCTTTCAGTGGCATTGGCATTGTCACTGCTATTGAATATGTCCCCAGCAAGATCAGTGAGTGGTTTGATGTCATCAGTCCAGGATTGGCTTGAACCATTTAGAATTTTCCTGATGTGTTCAAACCTGAACCTTTGTGCCAAGCATCAAGCCTGATAAAGCGTTCAGCGGTATTCCAATGAGATAACCTAATCAGATACATGCACACACAAGATGATTGTGGATAGGTCGCAGTAAGGCCTTAACCAGTACTCCAGGAATGACAACTGGCCCCTTGACATACATGTCAGAAAGCCACTACTCATTACATGCCAGCAGTGCTGACATATGTTGTCTTATACAGTAGTAACTATAAGACACGTCGTGACCGGCGGTGTGGCGTAACCAGGATGTGACCATGCTAGGTCCTGGTGTGTTCTTTGAAAGCAAGATTCGTTTTGATGCATTACGCTGACATGACACTCCGTGAACAGACATATCTATGATTTACATGTTATTGAAGTTCCCAGACAGTGTAAGTGTTACAGCAGCCTCCATGATGCACTACACACTGTGTCAGCCTGACATGGTGCTCGTGAAGGATATGATGTGGATTTGTATACCTAGGTATGGCACAAGGTAACGTCTATTCGTTCCATATCGACACTGTATGCATACATATGTATACTGTTGCCGACTGCCCAGGCATTTTGCTGGGCACCAGACATTTGCAAATCCTTGAGAACAGGTTTCGGGATTAGATCTCAGCAAGACACAGTAACTGCAATCATGCCCTACAACCAGAGCCAATACCAAGTCTTGTGCTGGTATGCCTTGTAGAGCCTACGCTATCTTATTATACTTGCAAAGCAATCACTGAAAAGCTGACTGTAACAGCACTACCCTGACGCATCACAAACAATTAACAAATGCAGACATTCATCCGCAGCCATTAGCTTTTCTATACATTGTTGCCATTCTGAGTCATATGCACATCAATCAGCACTGGATGGTCAAACATGTGCATATTCATTTGTAAAGATATTCTGAGCATTTATTATAGCACCGCTGCTCTCACGACATTGGTGGAGCATCTGCCCTGCTACTCGATCAGCTACAATCGGTCTGCTTGCTGATAATTGTGGCAGCACGGCACTTTGACATGCATGCTGTGAACACAAAGCAAAGACTCCCGGCCTGTGCAATGCGCTCACTGTACTAGTTTGGATGTGCTCATGACAGCAAAGCTGCGCTGCAACAAAATGCACTTGTGGTCTGCAGCATGTTGTGCCAAGGAACATTACACCTGTCATTGCCTACTTCCGTGTGCCTTATTGATAGCTTCGTATGTGCATAATAGCCAATACAGCCTCTCAGAAGATGTGCTTGCAAGCAGCCAAATTGCTTCCCGGCAGCTTGTGGAGGTTGGTCACATGGCAGGGCTGCAATCTTGTCTAGCACACCCCGTTCATTTGAAATTCACAAGCTCGACATCGAAGATAAGGGTTGAGTTGGGGGGAATTAGCTGCAGCAACACAGACTGTGATCACTTTTCTGTGTTGCAAGCACAATTCGTACAGGCATTTCTTGTCGCACGAAACTGACTCACCCCATTGCCAACGCCTTTGCTCCCGTAGGCATAGTCGGGTGAGCAGATGAGCTTGGCTCGTTCACCCTTGCTCAATTGGATGATCCCCTCGTCCCACGCTTTGATAACTTGTCCCTGACCTAGCTTAAAGTCGAGAGGCTGACCGCGCTTTCTGCTGCTGTCAAACTCTTTGCCGTTTTGCAAAGTCCCAACATAATGAACTGAGACTGTCTGACCTTTCTTTGGGTACTCCCCATTGCCAGGACTGATCTTCTGCACCTCCACACCCATGCTTGAAAATATGTTCACAGCAAACTGGTCACGGAGTGGCCGACGTAGATCTTAACCGGATTATGCGTGCACAGACTGGGGGAGTTGTATCTTACGATGATTGGCAGAAGCTTCATGGAAAGGCTTCATGCTGTGACGGCCAAATCATTGATCTTCTTCTGCTGTTGGCTGAGACCTAACTCCAAACAAACACCCTCTTGCGAACGCGCCACAAGAGCAGTACTGTTGGCTTCCATTCGCTGCAAAAATACAAGAAAAGCATTTCATTTGGGATGACGCGATTTGCTGTACGACAGCACGACCCCTTGAAGACTGCAACAGGACGAAGGCATCACCTCAATTTACTCTTGCACGACCACGATCAAGTATGGCTGTCGGTCCTGTGTCCAAACAACAAGCTCAAAGACACTCATGCAACGAGCGACGTTGTGCAGGAGAATGCGAGGACTTACGGGGACCGAGCTCCCGGTTTGTTATCAGTAACTAAACTTCGCTATCAGGCCTCGCGGGTAAGTGGGTCCTGCGCGGACTCGCGTTTCAAGTCTTGTCTGGCAACCGTTAGTGTGAACTCTCAGGTGGACAGTCCGGTATCTTCTCCTGAGCAATCCTCAACCAGCAAGAGCCTCAGGTAACTTGTCCGCCTGTCTAGCTGTGTTCTGCATGCAAACTGCACGTACAAATTAGGCTTGCGTCTGGTTGCACTGGCCTGAACACCTAATTTGCACGAATGCCAAGCACCGCAGGCCGATTCCCAACTGGTGTGCAGATATGCACAGCAGCTGCCTAGCCTAACTGAGCAAGCCCTAGCTTTGTTAGGGTCTGTGCGGGCCCAAGACTCTCTCCTGAGCAGCACAGGCCTTGACCAAGCTCCTTGTGTCTCTACAAAAACATTTGCAGCAGAGGCATCCACCCTGGACAGTAGCAAGTCTGCAACCCAACCCTCATGGCTGACACCACAGCAGCTGCAGAACAGGCAGTTGGGTATGTCTTGCATTCTTACCGGTCACCGGCAGCTTGACGCAGCTTCACTAGCTTTTAGCTGTGCACGCTCTCAGTCTCACTGAACTGATGGGAACTGCAGGGATGAAGGTGGCCAAGATGATGAGTTCCCACAGGACCCCAATTGGGGCATTTGCAAATTTTGACATGCCTGTCGCACCATAGCTGTGTATGGTGTCACAACTTGCAGCCATGGACAGCCTCAGGACGCCAGGATGCAACTGTTCACCTATTCCAATCTTCACATGTTGCTAGATGTGTGCAAAGCGCGATTGTTCACCCATTCCAATTTTCATGTGTTGCTAGATGTGTGCAAAGCGCGATTGTTCACCCATTCCAATTTTCATTTGTTGCTAGATGTATGCAAAACGCTGCCTAACATAAGCACATCTTTTAATTTTCTCATTCAACTTATTCATGTCTGGGGTGTCACAGCCATGGCCAATGCACAGCAGTAGTAAATAGTAATAATAATAATAAAATCGCTTTCCAGCTCATGATGAGCTAGGTACGTGCAATGAATAGGTGCAACACCCTATCTGTGGAGTCTCAGCTGCAAGGCAAAAGACTCAGGTGGCTAGGTCATGTATTCAGGATGCCTAACGATAGATTGCCTAAGAAGCTTTTGTTTGGTGAAGTCAAGGGGCTTCGCCCACCTGGCCGCCCTAGGTCTAGTTTCAATGATGTTGCGTTGCGTGATTGTCAAAACTGTCGAATTGGTAGACCTTATAGAGATGCGCAAGACAGACTGCTGTGGAGAGACAAGACTTGTCTCGCACGTACCTAGTAGTAAATGCTGAGCAATAATTCTGTCTGCAGACAGAGCCGTCAAAAGACAGCTGTCAAGGCTACTTTGTCCACACAGAGTCAAAGCCAGCAATGATTAGTAAGCTCATCAAACTAAAGCTGCAAGGACCTAAGAAAGGCCACCCCTGAAGAACTATTGAGTTATCATAACAAGTCAACATACAACAAACAGCCAATTTAATGACAATGCCAACAGGCTTCAGTTACACAATGCATAGCTTGCGAAGCAATTGCGAGCAATCAAATAAGCATGTTTATGTCAAAAGAAATCATGGCAAAATTGCAATCCATGTGCAGGAATCACACATGATTGTGCACAACTACACATGCTTCCAGCACAGCAGCTTAAACTCATGCAGCCAGGAAGACCACAACAACTAGC
>JAABUO010010055.1_pt1 | contig 10509 bp, 17 predicted proteins | sample 5559291 | NCBI WGS metagenome assembly JAABUO01 (sample SAMN10711878, study PRJNA513372) | rock metagenome | isolation source: Antarctica rocks | place: Antarctica: Victoria Land, Finger Mt sud
TGCAGACCTATGCACGAGCTCAGTACAGCTTGCATCAAAGCGCTGCCCAGTCCTGCCCATTGCAGAGCACCATCATCTCTATCCAGCCTTGCACCTATTCAGCCTTTGCTGGCATGATTGTGATATTGTGTACTTCCAGATCTGCCTTGTCTGCCTTTCCAGTCTGCTCCTTGGCCGCCGTCAGACATCACACTGCATGCAGATACCTTTCGTAACTACTGTCACCTGTTATCAGGTTCTGTCTGCAGTGACTGTTATGTCATGCTACAGGTGCATGTGGTAGCATCCATGCCTTGCTACAGCCCCACAAATGTGGATCAACAGAGGGGCCACGGCGTGTTTGACCGGAGTATCAAGGGGCTGCAGGCTCTGAATGCAGTCGGGTATGGGCAGCCAGGCACAGGCCTGCAGCTTGACCTTGTCTACAACCCTAATGGCATCTTTCTTGCTCCCCCACAATCAAAGCTAGAGGTGAGATTCAGCAGGCCATGAGCTCCAGTCAGGGCCTGCCCTTCATCCCCCTTTCAGCCCACCTGTGAGCCCCAGTCAGGCCTGCTCTTCATCCCCCTTACAGGAACCCCACCCCCATGATCAGCTCAAATGCTTCGTACTTTGTGGCGATTTGTGCATCGAGGGTCTGATGTCTCAGTGCTGCCAAGTAGTCTAGGCACCACATTGCCCAAACCAGCAATATTTTACATGCTTTGGCCTATGGGTAAACATTCAGGCCTGGCATTGCTTGTGAAAGGTGTCACTCGAGGTCAGATTTTGGTGGAACCATGTTCATTTTACTCAACGCCAAAAAAAAACGTTGGCTTGTGCCTTTTTGATGCAGGCACTCAGGCCTCTGTTTGAGCTTGCAGACTCTGATATTCTAATACCTTTTTGAGATGCATCTCTTGTGCTCGTGTTGTGTGTGCAATCTCATGCATTTGCTTGGTTGTCCAGAACAGCATGTGGTACTGAGAGCTACCCCAGTCAATACAGAACTGTCCTTGCACTTTGCAGACCTTCTTACACAGCTGCTTGTGTGTGCATATGTACAGGGAGTGTACAAGGAAGAGCTCCAGCAACATTTTGGCATTGTCTTCAACAGCCTGTTCTGCCTGAACAACATGCCCATCAAGCGGTATGTTGACTACCTCCAGAGGCGCAACAAGCTAGAGGAGTACATGCAGGTGAGGCACTCCCACATCTTTATGCACATGACTTTGTTCTGCAGGTGCAATGTTGGTCAGTCCTTTGAGTAGTATCTTTGCAAGATGACATGGTACGACCAATCTTGTTATCTAAGTGGCTGCATCAGTGTCAGATGTACATGCCAACTGTTTGCAGTCATAGGCCACAAGCCATTTGGCAATCAGTGCAACAGGCTCTTGAAGCATCACATGATCATGCTTTTGTGCTGTCAGTTGTATTATGGCCATGTCAACGCAGTTGTCTATCAGCAGACAGACCAGGCAGTAAGCCAACGTCTCTCTGAGAAACCTTGCAGCTTACTCATGAGGGAGAGGATGTCAACGGCAAGGGCCATGATTCAATATGGTGCGCTTCAAACAGTGGCTTAGGGACACCTGTGTTGATGCGCAGATGCTGGTGGAAGGCTTCAATGTGGCGGCAGCAGACGGCGTGATGTGCCGCAACACAGTCAATGTGGGCTGGGACGGCCGTGTCTTTGATTGTGACTTCAACCAGCAGCTTGATATGGGCATGAGGTGATGCTTGTGCAGCCAATGCAGTGTGCCCATGCTGCCAGATGCACGACTTTCATCCTGCATGATATTACTGGGCACTGTCTGCATGTTAGCCTTGTTTAGGAGAACACCCATTGAGGAGCTCTTGAGATGCTTACTGCGTGTGGCTTTTGGTGTGGTCACTAGATTTTCTGCTCAGGTCCAGATCAAAACCAAAGGGCATTACCAGTAGCAGATCTCAACTGAGTGCTTTCAGAACACCATGCTGTTCTCGCATGTCTCTCATGTAGTGACCCTGATCTGTGGTGCTTGGCTTGTGCTGATGTTAGATTACCCAAGACAGTGCTCAAGGCAACCCATGTTTTGCAGGAAGCCTGGTGACTCTTCAGAGAAGGACATGACAGTCTTTGATGTGGGTAGCTTGGAGGAGCTGACAGGGCGCAGCATTGCTATTGACAATCACTGCTTTGGGTGCACAGCAGGCTCTGGCTCTAGCTGTCAAGGAGCTGTGGCGTAAGTTTGTGCAAGTTGCAAGCCACACTGCAAGTATGCCAAAGTGTGTGCTGCCAGCTGGCACCAATAGGCATAGCTTGTCATTGTGTGTTGCTTAGACAACTTGGTTATCCTGGGAATTTTGGTGTTTGACTGTGTGGCTTAGGGCTTGTGTCGTGCTTTCAGCTCACACTGCAGTTCAGACACGACTGTTACTAATGTGAGAGAGCTCAGAGACAGCACAAGTAGCTCAAGCACCACTCGTCAGATTGTAGCAAGTTTGGTGCATCTGCATGCAGCAAGGACGACAGGTGACCTCCCTGGCAGGGAATGCAGAATAGACTCCATTAACAGGCGCTTTGATTACTAGATGTCCTGCACGGTAACTCTTTCAAGGTAGACCATTGTAATGGTAGTTATGTGCATAGCAGAAGACAAGTGTGCACAATAGCACAACAGAAAGCATAGTACACTATCGACCCTGTTTTACTGCACATCAGAGGGTTTCGTTGTGTTGCAATCCCAAAGTCAAAGTACGTCCTTTGCAAGCACGCTTTCAACAATACAGCTTGTGAGGTGCATTTCAATGCAGCTGCTGACTCAACCTTGCTTGACTGCATACTGCATGTGATGTAATAGCTCTATGATCAGGCATTTTGCCAATACCTGCATTTCAGTGTATCTGAACGTGTATCTGAGATCCAATCTATCAAGAAGCATGCTTTCAACAAACCCAGCAATATCTCTGATGGTGTGTATATAGCTGACCGACTACAACTGTTGTTACATGTAAAGTGACTGGCTGCGCTGACTCTGACTGTGTCACGTGATATCCAGGATATGACAGCTTCATCAGGCATATTTCTGCACACAAAGGCTGGCATGGTCTTGCAGCATGAGTACACACAGCCAGAAAAGGCAGCAACTAGCAGTCTGCATTAGACCATCTGGCAACAGCGTCAAGCATGTCTACCATGAACATGATTGCCATGATTGGCACAAGTGATCGGCAGTGTTGCTGGCAGAAACTTATAAAATCCTTCTTCTTCTTCTACCGGCTGACACGGGCTTTGAGACCGCGTCGCTTTGGGGCTTGGCTTTTGCGTTGACTTTGACTGGCAATGTAACTGCATTTTTTAGAGCCTTCTGTTAGCTCTCTTTCACACCTGCAAATTATCCAACCTTTGTCAATTGTTATTTTCTTCTTTGGGCTCAACAAGTAGGGAAATCAGCATACACTAAGTAGTCACATACATGGACTGTATCAGCAACACCGCACATGCATTGCCATATCCAGCTTTTGCAAAGGTGACATGAATTGAAAGAGTGAGTGCCTCATTCCATAGATTCAAGACCAGGCTAGCTGTATGCAAATGTCTTGCACTGCTTGTTCCCACATTGAAATATGTATCTCAGAACGATAAAGCCATGCAAGCCTGCTTGTGCACAGAGTAGTCATGACTCGCAAGTTGTGGTCAGAACTCGTGCATGATTGATCATTATGTCACAGGCTCATGTGATGTGGTAACAATGCATTCTTGTGACTGAAGGCGCTTGAGGTTTTCACCTGATGCACTTGCAATCAAAGAAGAAGCTGGTCTTGAGCTCAAGTTGGCGAGCTGAGCGAGGCAACTCAAGGTCGATATAACTGATGGTCAGCGCTTCACCTGCCTGTGCAACAAAAGACCAGGGTCAGCACTAGGCTTGGGACAAAACAGCACAACAGCAATTTCACAAGTCTGGTTCCGGCATGTGACACAGACTGCACCAAGGAACATTTGAGAGATAGGCAAGGCAGCGTCTATGCACTTTCATGGTTGTAATCGTGCTTGGGCGATTGACAAGGGCTCAGCAGATCACTGCATGCAGGAACATGGCACTGCAACACAATCCTGCATGCAACAGCTTGTCAGGTGATTTTGTGAGCTTGGGCAAGCTTATGGGCAGGCATGAGGGATTGTCAGACGTTGTGTCCTCTTTCCTGTTCATACTGGGTTTTTCTGTTACTCTTTCATTCTTTTTCACCACTGCAGCATCCTTGTGAAATCATTGCTGGTATAAAGTACAACTGATAATCTGAAGACAACCTGCAGGCACAAACCTGCCTTGCACCAGGAAAGGGACAGACAGTGGGTGAAAAAATCCCTTCAAAATAATGACAAAACTGTTATGTTTGAAAAGATGCATCGAATTCGGAAGGGTATTCACCTTGATATCCCTGAGTGCTGTCACTGAGGCTAGACCAGAGTGCTGCCCATGGACACGCTTCTTGACGCAGTTTGGCTCACAGGAGTGGTTGAAGAAAGAGGCTGTGATGTACATTTCTCTGCCTACGACATCCTCCTTTGCTTTCTGAATCCCAGTAGCAGCTGAGCCTCTCTGGACCTGACTTAGCTCTGCCTCAGTATGCCGAGGCGCACTGCTCTTGGACTGCTGTGTGCAACACTGAGCAGGCCCATCAACAGAGAGAGCCCCAACTGCTGAGTCCAAAGCTGGAAACAAGCGCTGAGTGCCACAAACATCAGCTGTGCTGTTGCCATGTGGAAGGGACATTGAATCTGACCTGACCAGCTGCTCAGTGTCAGCTTGCATTGGCCATGGCATCACACTCTGGGAAGAGGAGGCCGGCTTTGGAGTTGCCAGAGGAAGGAGATGACGCCTTGGATTTCCAGTAGCTTCTTCACCGCTGCTGCCAGAATGCAGGCTGCTAGCGCTTTGAAGAGCACTGCTTGATGACGCCTCCCCTGCTGGTGCGCCATCCTCCTGAGCATCAGCATGTGAATGATGAGGCTGCTGCCTCTGCCTGCTGGTGTAGATTCCAAAATTGTTGGAGACTATGCGTCCAACCATATCCAGAAGCTCAGCTTCAGGCCAGACTGGGCCTGGCCATGTGGCCTGCTGCACAGATGATCTCAGAAACCTGATGTTGATCAGCCAGTCCCGCCGGTCCTTGTCAGCAAAGTCAGCAGCATGGCTCTGCAGCTGCAAGAGGTCCTGATGGGCAAGGAGGCGCAGGTCGGGGGTATGCCGGGGCTGCCTTGGGAGGTTATGTTGCTGCTCCTCTGGCTGGCTGTCGCAATGGTGATGCTGTATCCGATGTGGATCTTCACCAGACTGCTGTACTTGCTGCTGCTCCTGCTGGTCCTGGTGCTGCTGTGCCACTTTGCCATCACCCAGCTGTTGAAAAGGCTGCTGAGAGTCTGCGTTGAGATGTTCAGCTTGCTGCTGCTGCGGCTGATGATCATCACCAAGCTCAGAAACCATATGCTGTGAATGCAATGGAACCCTTGTTGTGCTAAGAGCAGGCCTCTGTGGGGTCTGTGGTGCTCCCTGGTCAGTGCAGTTCTCCTGGGAACTGTGCCAATTACGTTCAGCGTCAGACAGGCTGGTCTTAGTGAAGCTTTGATGATCAGCCAAAGCTGCAGCATCTGCAGCACCAACACTGTTGGCGATAGTGCAAACCAGCTGACGTTGGACACACGACAATGCAGCATAAGCTGTTGTATTCAGCACAGCCACATGCTGAAGGCCTTTGCTTGAATAAATCAGGCAGGCACCAAGCAAAATGATGGAGTGCATTGCTGCTCATTGGAAAGCACCTCTTTGGCCCAGGTTGAGCTAGCTACAAGCAGATCGCATTCAACAGTTGCAAAGAAATTAGCTTGTAAACAGCAAGTACGTTGTCATTGAAGAGCATGACAAGATTCCTTTGGCTGCAAACCCTAATCCAAGAAAGGCAAGTCAAGGCCTCAGCTGACAGTTTCATGCTGCAAAGACGGGAAATGTGCTTATTGATGCTTGTTGATCACTGGCAGAACGCACTTTTGCAGACTAAAACACCTGCATTGTGCAGCTGTCGTGCCAGCCAGGGCTGCAGCACTTGTATGATGTGGTTTGGCTGAGTGCATCAGCAGCAGTTGCCCTGCCAGGCGTATAGACTTCACTGAGTGACAGCATGGGAAAGCTCATACTTGAGCCTCACTGGTCAGCACTGTCCCAGAGTGTGCAGCGGCTAGCACAGTGCTCACCTTGCCGTGTGTTCAACAGCTGCAGTGCCATGGCGTCCAGACACATTCTGACCACAGACTCCATGCCAGGATCACACTTGATGCTAGAGAAGCGCTTCAAGACAGCACACGTCAGGCTGTGTGGGACCACATGCCTTGTGTGAGCATACACAGAATAAGAGGTAGGTGGAAGAGGAAGATGGCAAGGAGAAGAAGAGGTGGAATTTGAAGAAGCAGGAGACTGCGAGGAAGGGCCTTCTGAAATGGCATGGGCCCGACCTGCCCAGTGTGCGTGTTGGCATTGAGGTGAACAGTACCAAGCCTGATTGCACCGTTCTGCATCATGACACAGCAGTATGAGCTTTGTAATGACTGCTGCATGTCAAGCCGGGTGTACAGCAGCACTGAGGTGTGGGCCCGGGCTCTCACTGCAACAGACTGTCAAACGCTTCTGGTGATCTTCCAAGCAGTAGTGGCAGATCCTCTTCTTGTACGAGGGAATGAGTGCTGTCAGGTAGGCCTCTGATAACAGGACCACCTAGAAGGGGAAAACATGCAAATGAGCCTCTAATTGCAGCACACTTAAGCCTGCTAGCTTGGAAGCCGAAGCTTGCTTGCCTGCTCTCTGTCGATGGGCGTCGATGCAACAAGAAATCTCCCCCTACATACCAATCCTGGGTACGAGGTCTGATAAGCTTGTACGCCTCACAGGCTGTCAAAGAGCGGAGGCATGCACCAGCAAGCAAGATCGCATGGATGCACAAAGCGACCTACATTTCGCCAGTAGATGCCAGATAGCACGGCCAATCGTTCCACGCATTGCCTGTCAGCTGCATGGCTTTGATCTAGAATACCGTCCGGATGTTTGACCCTTGCTGGACAGCATGCAGCAGCTGTATCAGCCACACAGAGCGTGAGACCTGTGCTTCACACAAAACGATTGATGCCTGCCGCCGATACTCATCGCCACCGAGGAGGTTTCCGTTGTCTTTGGTGACGTCAAATAGCTTGCGGCCAGGCTTGCGGCATGTTGAAGTTTCCGTTGACTGCGGGATGATCATACCATCTTGTCTAGATTCCCTACCAAAGTGCACACAGACATGCAACATGCACGATCCCCTGCAGCGACGCGTCCTTGCTGAGAAATGAGTGCTTGATCAGTAGAGCAACAAACTGCACAGCAAACTCCCCATCTCAGCATTTGTGCTCCGGCTTGCCTGTGGACCTTTGGCACTATCTAAAGCTTGTTCAGCTACTACAAGAGCAAGCTTCCGACATGACTCACGTGCTACCGCGTAAAAAGCAGAAAATGGACCATGATGTTCCAGCAGCTCTTCGCTTGGGACAATACGAAAGTGGTAGTCAAGACAGCTTGCCATGCTTTCACGATGCTGCAGTACAGGAGGGAACCCCTGAGCCGTCAGGTAGCTGATTTCAGGAAAGAACGCTCAGTCTGTAGGTACTTGTGACTCCCAAACGCTAAGATGATGATTTGCTGCTGCCCTTGTAGGCAACTTGGAGGCAGCAGCAACACAGCTTGCTGTGCTGTTCCGCCGTAAAAGGCGTCTGCAAGAGCTGTGTGAGATCTATGAGGTATGCATGCAGCATTTCTCGTCCGTGTGAGGAAATGTTTTGCTGTGCTCCCATGCCATTTGCAAGCCATTTGCAAATTGTGATGGCATACCTTGTAGGCCCAGCTTTCAGGCGTGTCACCCAGCAATCCAGACAGAAAGCGCTCTTTCAACCAGACAAGGGCCATCAGCGCATCTGAAATTGCCTCCTTGTCTGAGCCAAAGACTGCATTTTCTGCGCTGCGACAAAGCTTGCAAGTCAGCTTGCCTCGCATAAGCAGACTAGAGCAACTTGCAGGCGCAGCCAGCATTCGGGAGCTTGATGCCAAAAAGGCAATTGCTGTTCTGTGTGGCAGTCACATGCGCTACTTCGTCAAGTCAACAGCAATAGACCTCGGACGCTCTACAAATACTCTGGGCAAGGTATGCCTGCTTGCTTTGATAACACATGATGAGGACCATCACTTTTTTTGTTATTGATTGCATTGCCCATCATATTCCATCAGTGAATATGACAGAATATTCATCACGATCTTCCACCACAGTCTACAGTCTTTGCAGTCTGTCACAGGACAGTATGTTTGCCTGTCTATGAGCAATGCATGTGTTTTCCTTTTCACAGCATTTGCAAATTGCAGAGTTTGCTGTCACAGTTGACTGTGTGACATCAGCTCAGAGTCACTTGGCATGGTTCATCCTTTGGAATGCAGCTGTTGTTACATAGGTTGACATTGACCTAACCCAAGAAGGGGATGCCAGAAAGGTGTCCAGGCAGCAGGCTCATCTAGCATTGCGCCCTGATGGCCACTTCTTGTTTACAAACACTGGCAGGCGCACTGTCTGTGTCAATGGCATACAAGTTGTGCAGCACTGCAGTGTCAATCTTGAACACCTGAGCTTGATAGATCTAGCCGGTCTCCATCTTCTGTTTGTGGTCAATCATTTGGCAGTACACAGACTGGTTGCTAGGTCACAGAATCTGGTGCTCTGACATGCCATGTAGTAGTGTTGCTGGTCTTCTTCCTTCAATAGTCTTTTAGCACTGCTTGTTGCCAACTCCCTGCTAGCCATTTGCCTACTAGCATGCAAGTGTGCCCTGTGCGTGTGCAAGACCCAATCATACAAGCTTGGCCTTGAGCTGCCACATGAATTGTCAGTTGTGCTGGTCAATGCGATAATTGAGTTCTGCATCTCTGCACAGCAGTAGCCATGTATATGTGCCTAACTGACCACTGACCTTATGCCAGATTCCTGCTCATGTCAAGTTATGTGATGGTTCATGAGTCATCAATGGCTGTGAGTGTGTGCAATACCGCCACCAAAACAAGGGGATTGGGTGTGTGAGGTTTTGACAATTCCTGGAACAACCCTATTTTACCTGCTGTAAATTTAAAGCCCTTAACTGCCCTCAGTCCCCAGTACCTAGTGCAGTACTGTAGCCTCTACTTGCCTGTTTACAAGAAAAAAGTATAGAGGTTGACTCAGAGTCGAGTTCTCAGCAAGATGTGAGCTGGGATGAAAACAAGTAAGGCTGAGGCTGACTAGTAATCAATACTTCGAAGTAGCAGTGACTACTTTGCATACCTCCAGTTGCAGCAGCAAGGCTGCGTGAGACAAGCGTGTGACACAAACATACGAATGCTACGATTCAATATTACTTGTACACAGATTACAAGTGAAGCGTTGAGACTTCACTAACATCAACTCCCCACACAAATGAGTCACGTAACACGCTGGCTAAACCAAGGCCGAACTGAAAATGTTGCTGAAGCAAGCTATTGAGTGATGCTGCTTGACACTTTACATACTCTGGTGACCTGTACATGCGCTCTTGGTACAATGAGAGGTGGACTTGCAGCCGATGGCATGACTTGTCAGGATTAATGTACACGCAAGACGCTCCTATGCAGAGTAATTCAAGCAGCATGCATGGTGACCAACACATTTTGCCATGCACATCTCAAATTCTGACTGAGCAGCTTTGTAACGTATTGAGCAAGTCGCCGTTGCTGAAGATTTGAAGCATTGTTACACTGGGCTTGTATGGCTTGGCAATGATGTGTAGGCCTTCCATAAGCCTGCACACAAAAATATGCTTGCAATACTTGGCACATTTGAGCATGTACGGGCATGCTTGCATTGTAGACTGCAGGCAGGCAAGCAGGCATGCAAGGAAGCAGCCTCATACAGACTGTCTATGCTGCATGTTGGCTCATCAACAGCAAGTCACAGACGAGCCAATGCAGTTGGGTTGGACACATTACCTGAAAGCAGCGTCGTGGTTGTCTTTGAACTTGCTCAAAACAGCCTGCAACTGCTCTTCGCTGCTCACCCAGCCATTAGGCAGGCCATCACTATCATACCAGTGTCTGGGAAAACTGAGAATTGCCTCTGGGCCCCGAACACATAAAGCTGCTCTATCATACATATGTGCTGCACTATCTTCTGTTGCAAAATAGCCAAGACGGACAGCCTAGCAGAACAGGAGCAAACATCCTTTGAGATGCATGAAACACAGAGTGCATTGCTTGACAGCAGGTTGGTGTTACTTACCCTCCCCAGCCAATGTATTCTTGCTCGCCATGGTTTCCCTGATAGGCTCCAGTGGCGACTGACACCTCGACGCTTGCTGCCCTGCAAGCTACATATGCACTGAAACCCAGTGCAAAGCAAGCACAAATAAGCAACAGAACAGACTGGCAAGCAAAGAGATTAGCATTTGTACCTGTTGAAGAGCATCAGCTG
>JAABUO010010059.1_pt1 | contig 10507 bp, 8 predicted proteins | sample 5559291 | NCBI WGS metagenome assembly JAABUO01 (sample SAMN10711878, study PRJNA513372) | rock metagenome | isolation source: Antarctica rocks | place: Antarctica: Victoria Land, Finger Mt sud
GCCCATACGTCGGCGGCCGGCCTCCCCGGCGCAGGCGTGGTCCGCGATACGGGACGCCCTCCCGCAACAGCGTCTGCGCGTCGCGTGGATGATAGCCCGTCACGATGACCACCTCCGCGATGATCCGCCCCTTCTCCCCACGCCCGGCCGCCCGGTACCGCCCACGCAGCTTCGCGATGACCTCATGCTTACTCTCTTGCCTCACAGCCATGTCCTCCTCCTTTCAATAGAAAGACAGATTTCGTTATGAGGCAACGACTATCCCTTCAAGCAGATTATTTATGAGGCAATGCGCCCGCTTGCGACGACCCGACGCGACCGTGTATGGTGGTGGCAGGGGTGAGCGCAGCGAAACCGTAGCTTACTACGGTTTTCGTCGCTCGGCCCTGGGGGGCCTCCCGCGAAAACCTGCGTTCGTCCCCGCGCCAGAAGGCGCCGGGGACCAGCCGGGGGGACGCGGAAGGGCGTGCAACCGCCCAACCGGGCGTGTCGCGACGGCCTCCCTCCTTGGAAAAGAAGGGGCGGGAGACCGGCCGATGGGAGGCCGGCGAGGGGCGAGAGAGGGGACCACGATGGCGAAGTCGTTCGCCGTGCTGCACACCAAGAAGCTCAAGACGACGGGCGAGATCGGCGGGCTCGGCAAGCACAACGAGCGGGAGCGCGACACGCCCAACGCGGACCCGGAGCGGACCGCGCTCAACGAGCGGCTGGCCGGGAGCGGCGATTGGATGGCCGACGTGCAGGCCCTCCTCGACACCCAGGAGCGGATCAGGACGAACGCGATCCTGGCGATCAGCAACTTGCTGTCCGCGAGCCGCGACTGGTTCGAGGCGGCCAGCCCAGCGCAGGTCGAGGCGTGGCGCGACCGAAGCATGGAGTGGTTGCGCGAAACCTACGGGGCGGAGAACGTCGTGGCGGCCGTGCTGCACCGCGACGAGACCACGCTGCATATCCAGGCCATGGTCGTGCCCCTCGACGAGCGCGGCAAGCTCAACGCGTCCCACTGGCTCGACGGGCCGGCGAAGATGAGCGCCTTGCAGGACTCCTACGCGCGGGCCATGGAGGACCTGGGGCTGACGCGCGGCGTCCAGGGGAGCAAGGCGACGCACCAGGAGCTACAGGAGTGGTACGCCAAGGTCCAGGCGCCGACGCCGGCGCCGGAGATCGTCAAGCAGCACCTCGACGTGGAGAAGCCCAACCGCCTCGTCGGCAACCCCGAGCGATGGGCCAGTGAGCAGACCGCGCGCATCGCGGAGCGGATCACGCCGGCGCTGGACGCGGCCCTGGTGAAGGCCGCGCACTACGAGGAGCAGGCGGCGACGGCCGAGGCCAACGTCGCGGTGCTACAACAACGGGTGCGCGAGGTGGAGCGCGAGCGGGACACGCTGCAACGCGACTACAAGGCGCTGGTGGCGCAGGCGCGGCAGCTAGACCTCCGCGACACCGTACAGACGCTCGGCGGCGTACAGGACCGCTACGACACGCACAAGTGGCGTGTGAACGACGAGCACATCTCGATCAACGGCGAACGCTTTTATAACCACGACCGGCAGCAGGGCGGGGGCGGCTCCATCGACCTCGTGATGCACGTTACCGGCTACAGCTTCAAGCAAGCGGTGGCCTACCTCAACCACGAGGCCGGCCCCGAGCTGGCCGTCGCGGCGGCCGCCAACCATGGGGCGCGCGAGCGCATGGCGCAGGGCCAGGAAATCGTCGACCGCGGGGAGCGCGCGCCGTTCATGCAGCCGCAGGCCGACGAGGACCGCTGGCCGCAGGTCCGGGCCTACCTCGTCGAGCAACGCGGTATTCCGCACGGAATGATCGACGAACTGCACGAGCGGGGCACGATCTACGCCGATGGGCGGGCCAATGCCGTGTTCCTGCGCACGGACGCAGAGGGCCAGGCCGTGGGCGCGAGCCTGCGCGGGACGCTGCCCGGCTCGGAGTTCCAGGGGCTCGCCTACGGCAGCCGGCGCGACGAGGGGCACTTCTCGTTCACCATTGGCACGCCCGAGCGGTACAGCGCGCCGCAGTACCACATCACGGAGAGCCCCATCGACGCCCTGAGCCGGGCCGCTTTGATCCAGCGGGCCGGCGAGAGCGGGGAGTACGTGTTCCTGTCCAACGACGGCCACGGCGACCTCCCGAAGCGGCAGATCGACGAGGGGCTGGCTAGGGGCGCGCTCGTGCATTGTGGCTTCGACAACGACGCGGGCGGCGCCAAGCTGTGGGCGCAGGTCAAGGAGGCGTACCCGCGCGTCGAGGCCATCGTGAGGGAGCGACCCCCGGCCGGGGCGAAGGATTGGAACGACGCCTTACGCGCCGCGCCGGGGCGCGTGGAGGGGCCGGGGCAAGAGGACGACCGGGCACCGAGCAGAGGCCGGGGTCACGGCGGTAGTGGACGCGACGAGCAAAGCCGCAGCTAACCACATACCGCTGTCGCTCTCCTTATGCGCGGCGTATCCTCGTCAGGCCGACAGTGACCGCGCAGGCGCCGAGGGCCGCAGCGGCCAGCCCCAACTCGGCGCGCGGGCCGAGCGGCCCGAGGAGCAGCCCTCCCGCGGCCTGCCCCAGCGAGTTGCCCCCGAAGACCAGCAGCCGCGCCGCGCCGTTGACCCGCCCTTGCACGGCGTCCGGCGTCACCGCCTGGCGATAGGTGATGAGGGTGACCGTCTGGATAGGCGCGCTCAACGTGTAGAGCGCCCAGCCCGCGACGAGCAGGGCCGGCGTGGGCGCTGCGGCGAGCAGAGCCAGCGCGAGCGCCTCCAGGGCGACAGTGCCGACGATGACCCGTCCGTAGCGCAGCCGTGCCGTCGCCCACGGCGCGACGGCAGAGCCCAGTATCCCCCCGACGCTGCCCAGACCGAAGATCAGCCCGACCGCACGGGCATCGGCGTGCAGCGCCCCGCGCGCCAGCACGATCACGGCGAGGTAAGCGGGGGCCACGAGGATATTTCGGACCAGGTTCAGTAAGCCGATGATGCGCAGGACAGGGTGCGCCCACAGGAACCGCAGCCCGTCCGCGATCTCCGCGCGCAGCGACCGGACGGGTGCGGGGACGCGCTCGCCCTGGAACGGCGTGCGGATAAAGAGCAGCGAGACGACCGAGGCCACGTAGGAGATGCTGTCCACGAGATAGGCCAGGGCCGCACCCGAGATCGTGGTCCGGGCCAGGCCGATGATGACCCCGCCGAGGCCGGGGCCGAGCAACCCCGCCGCCGCGTCCACGGACGCATTCACCCCATTGGCACGCGGCAAGTGCGCGGGCGTGACGACGCGCGGTAGGGCGGACACCTGGGCAATGTTGAAGAAGACGAACGCCGTGCCCCCGGCCAGGGCGACGGCGCAGAGTTGCGCCAGCGTGAGATGGCCCAGCGCGGACGCCAGCGGGACGGAGCCGTAGGCCAGGGCGCGGGCGATGTCGCAGCGGACCATCACCGCCTTGCGGTCCCAGCGGTCGATGAGTGCCCCGGCCGGCAGGCTGAAGACGAGATGGGGTAGGGTTTGCAGCGCGCCGACGAGGCCGGCCTGGGCCGCCGAGCCCGTGAGCGCGAGCACCAACAGGGGCAGCGCGAGGCCCGAGACCTGGCTGCCCAGCGTCGAGACGGCCAGGCCGGCCCAGAGCAGCACGGCGTCGCGGTTGCGCCAGAGCGCGTCGGGTCGCGCGCGCTCTCCGTCGGGTCCTCCCATCGGGCGCCGCCCCTCGTCTAATTTCCCCATGCTCCGTCGTCCTCTCATCGTCGTCCGCCCTCGTCGCGCGCTCCCGCCGCGCGGACGCTCAGTCCTCTGCCCCCGGATCGGCGCGCCGGAGCCGTCGCGTCAGGTCGACCACATCCATGACGAGGCGATCGAGGCGCCCGCGGACCGCGGCGTCGTGGACGCCACCCGTGTCCCGGTCCAGCGCCCCCTCCGACACCGTCACGACCGTCAGCGCGGCGAGGCCATTCAGTGCGTGTGTCGCGTGGGACAGACTGTTGATGACATTGGCGCCACCGCCGCCGAGCGCCATCAACCCCACGACCTTGCCGCCGAGGTAGGGCGGCATGTCCGACGCGAGGAACTCCAGCGTGTCCAGCACGTTCTTGACGCCGCCGGCCACCGTGCCGTGGTACGTGGGCGAGCAGAGGAGATAGGCGTCGGCCGCGCGCACCTCGGCGAGCAGCCAGGCGAGCGTCGGTGGGTACGCCTCCAGGGGCCGGTCCGCGTCGTAGACGGGCAGCGCGAGCGCGCGCACGTCGGCCAACACGGTCCGCGCCCCGGCCTCCTCCGCTAGACGGAGCGCCACCGTGAGCGTGAGCAGGCTCAACGACCCCGCCCGCGTGCTGCCGCCGATCCCCAGGAGGCGCACAGAGGGCGCCTGTATCGCGATCTTCTCGGTCATCATCGTCACCATCTCTTTCCGTTGTTCGTAGATCGCGTTTCACCGTTTTCGCGTCCCACATCAGCGGCCATCCCCTTCATGGCCTGGGGCCGCGAGCCCCCGTGCCAGGATGGGCAGCGCGAGGAGGAGGACGATGGCACCGCAAGAGAGCGCGCTCGCCGGCCCCACCACCTGCGCCAGGCCGCCAGTGATCAGGGACCCGATGGCGTCCATCGGGATATAAGCGATAGTTTGCAGCGCCATCACGCGCCCCCGCCAGTGGTCCGGGACGACCACTTGCAGCCGTGTCGCTAAGAGGGCATTGACCGATGCATACGCCACGCCGGCCAGGATCAGTAGGGCCACGCCGACGACGTAGACGGGGGTGTGCGCGACGACGAGCACAGCAAGGCCATAGAGGAGTGCCCCGCCCACCACAACCTGCATCTGGTGGCGGAGATGGCTCAATGCGGCCAACCCGAACGTCCCGATCAACGCGCCGGCGCCCGTCGCTGAGAGCAGGAACCCGTAGCCGCGCGCGCCGGCATGCCAGGTCCCCCGCGCGAAGAAGGGCAGCAGCACCATGTACGCCCCTTGCAGGAGGGTGAGCGCCGCGATCAACGCCAGCATGGCCAGCACCGGCCGGTGCGCCCACGCGTAGCGGAGGCCGCTCCCCCGCGCGGTCGCCCCGCCGACCGCCGCGGGCGCGCCACGCGGCACGTCGCGGAGCCCGACCAGCGCGGCGAGCACCGCCAGGGTGCTCAGCCCGTTGAGGGCGAAAAGCCAGGGGGCGCCCAGGGTCGGCAGCAGTAGCCCGCCGAGGGCGGGGCCGACCAGGCGCGCGCCGGTCCACACCGCCGACTGGAGCGCGACGGCACCTAACAAGGCGTCGCGCGGCACCAGGGCGGGCGTGAGCGCCTGCTCTGCGGGCGCGGTGAGCGCGTATCCCGCCGCAGCCAGCAGCGTATACGCATAGAAGAGCCAGAGCGGAGCGTGTCCGGTCGCCAACGCGGTAGCCATACCCAGGGGCAGCACGGTCAGCAGTGCCTGCGTCGCTTTGAGCAGGGATAGGCGGTCGAGGCGGTCGGCGAGGAGGCCGCCGAGCGGGAGCAGGACGAGCATCGGTATGGCGAAGCAGAGGCCGAGCGCGCCCAGCGCGAGGGCGGAGTTGGTGCGCTGCACCAGCAGCCAGGTGAGGGCGACATCCTGCATCTGCGCGCCGGCATTCGAGACGATGCCCGCGCCCCACAGCGTGGCGAAGTTGCGCGACCATAAAGCCGCGAAGCGCCCGTGCGTACGGGATTCCCGGTCCGGCGCGTCGCCGTCCGGCGCCATCCGTCCGCTTGTGGTTTTCGTGGTCTCCATCGCCGCCCACCTCCTTGCCCTTCCAGTGTGCGGCACGGGGCAGCGGGTGCGCGTCGTCCAATGGCACAGGAGGAGAGCCTGTCCAAAGGGACAGGGGTGGCCGCGCCCGAGCGACCGTCGCGCGCCGTCGCGGAGACTTAGAGGAGGTTGTGCCGGTTGGCCAGGGCGACGACCTGGGCGCGGTTGGCGGCGCCCAGCTTCGTAAAGAGGGAGGTGACGTGGAATTTCACCGTGCGCTCGGTGATGCCCAAGGAGTGGGCGATCTGTTTGGTCGGCAGGCCCTCGGCCAGGAGTCCGAGCACCTCGCGCTCGCGCGGGCTCAACCGTGTGGACGGCCGCCGGGGAGCGCCGATGGCCGCCACAACGCGCGTTGCGACCGTCGGCCCCAGCGGCGATCCGCCGGCGTGGACGTCGCGGATGGCTCGCACGATCTCAGCGGCGGGCGTCCCCTTGAGCAGATAGCCCGCGGCGCCCCCTGTGAGTGCGCCGAAAATCCGCTCATCGGTGGCGTAGGCGGTGAGCACGAGCGTGCGCGCCGCCGGCATGGCTTCCGTGAGGCGCGGGAGCGCGGCCACGCCGTCCATGCCGGGGAGCTCGAGGTCGAGCAGCACCACGTCGGGGCGGGCGTCGAGTGCCAGCGCCTCCTCCGCCGACCCCACCGCCCCGACGGGCTCCAGGTCGGGCTGGTCACCCAGCACCGCCAGGAGCCCGTCGCGCACGATGGGGTGATCGTCGACGACGAGGACGCGGATCATGCCTCCCCCTCCAGGGCCAGGGGGATGGAGGCGGTGATCGTCGTCCCGCCGCCGGGCCGACTCCGCACGCGCAACCGCCCGCCCACCAGCGCGGCGCGCTCGCGCATGCCCACGAGGCCGTGGCGCCCGGGCTCGATCACGGACGGATCGAAGCCGCGCCCATCGTCGCGAATAGACAGGGACACCGTGTGTCCCCGCCGGCGCAGTGTCACCATGACTTCGTGCGCGCTGGCGTGCGCGCGTATGTTCGCCACCGCCTGCTGGGCGATGCGGAACAACTCGGCTTCCACGGGCAGCGGCAGAGGCTCCGCCCGTGGCGCGCTCACGTAGACGCGCACACCAGTCTCGGCCGTCATGGCCCGCCCCACCGCGCCGAGCGCCTCCACGAGAGATGTGCCGGCTGGTGGTCCGGCGCGCAGGTTGAGGACCGAGCGCCGCGCCTCCTCCAGGCTCGCGTGCGTCGTTTCCAATGCGCGCGTCAGGCGGGCGCGGGCGCGCCTTGGGTCGTCCTCCAGGTGCGGCAAGGCACTCTCGACGTGGAGGGCGATAGCGGTCAGCCCCTGAGCCAGCGTATCGTGAATCTCTCGCGCAATCCGCGCCCGCTCCTCGGCGCGCACCAGGCGCAAACGCTCCTCCGCGAGGCGGTTGCGGTCTACGATGCCGCCCACCTGATAGCCCACGGCCGCGAGCAGACCCCGCTCCGTCCCGGTCAGCGCGCGCCGCTCCGCGGCCGCGACATTCATCAGGCCGAGCGGCGTGTCGCCGACGACGAGCGGGATGCTGGCATGGTAGTGCAGCCCCGCCGTCGCCTCTGCCGCAGCACCCGCCTCCCTGGCCGCGTGCAAGCGGCCGCAGGCGCGCACGGCGATGTCGCGGGGGGTGAGCGTGCCGTCTTGCAGGGCGCCGAGGCACCAACAGGGCGTCCCCGTCATCTGGAGCGGGTCTCGGAGGTAAGGGGGCAGGCGATACGCGGCGGCGTTGTAGAACCGGCCCGTCTCGGGGTCGCGGAGCCAGACCCATCCGGCCGGCAGGTGGAGCCATGCGGTGACCAGGCGGAGGGTCTGCGTCAGCGCCTGGGGGACATCGACGGCATCATTCAAGGCGCGCGCGAGGGCGGTGAGCAGGCGGATGTCTCCCGCCCGATCGTGGGCGAAGGCTAGGTCACCCGCGACGCGTGACGGCGGCACATGGTCGCCCTGATGTTCTCTCATTTACTGTCACCCCTTGTTATGATAGCGCCGATCAGACACCCAGGGGACGGCGGACACACCGCCGGCCAGGACGAGGCACAGAGGAGGGTGTTGCATGTCCTCACAACCCTACGCCCCTCTACGGACTTTGTAGCGACTCTGAGAGCCGTGCTAGCGATCCGGCACGGCAACCGAGAACAGGGCGTCGGCCGCGTCCGCGTCGGGCTCCTTCAATGCGGAGGGCCAGGGGCAGGAGGACTACCGGGTGCCGGGGCGCGGCCGGGGCCACGGCGGGCGCGACGGGCATGGCTGCGGCTAGGGAGTCGCCATGACCTACTGCACATGACGCGCACGCTCCTCACACCGGCCCAGTGCGCGCGTGGTCCGATAGTATCTTAAGCTAGCTGCCCGCGGTCGCCTCCCAGATGAGGGGCGGCGGGAGAGTCAGGGCCTCATTGTCCTCATACGTCGCACGCAAGTCGTTGAACGCGTCATTTCCCGCCTGTGTCACGCCCGCGACATGATCGAGCAGCGTGAGGTCGGCGTCGGTGAGAGCGGTATCCTCCACCGCGCCCAGGCCCCACCGATCCCACGGGCCAACCTCCATCTTATTAAGGGCGGCGAGATCGCGCACGAGTTGGGCGCGGATGTACCACAGCCCCGTCGTGGACGGGTCAAGGCCGAAACGCGTGGGGTCCTCCGCGCCGGCGCGGCAGCCTTGCCAGGCCTGCCCCGCGCTGACCCACTGATCGCGCGGCACGTCGCACGGATCGAAGGCGATGTGGTGCTCTGTGCGGAGCAGATCATCGAGCTCCGTGTCAACTAGCACCCACCGGCGCTCCGCCGCGTGCCAGTATTCGCCCACCCAGTGGTCGCCCGCGAAGCGGTCGGCGAAGTAGGCGGAGAAGCCACTGCGCGCGCGCGCCGGGACGCCCTGCGCGCGCAGGAAGGCGCAGAACAGGACCGTCGAGGCACGACAACTGCCCACCAAGCGTTGAGCGGGAGGGCGCGTGTGCGTGAGCGGGGCAGGGTCTAACTCCCGGATGCGCGCCAACATAGGGGCGACAGCGCGCAGGCGCGCTTCCTGACGCCGCGCGGCCAGTTCGACGCCGTAGCGGTTCCCCATGCCGAAGTGGATAACGAGCCCTTGCACCACCGTACACAGAGCGGGGATATCCGGTGGCAGCTCCGCGAGGAGAGGGATATAGCTTCTTGGATCAGTCATGCGACTGTGTGTCGCATAGAAATTGAGCGGGGCGGTAGAAGTATGCGGCATAATGCGTCCTTTGAGCGCGATAGGCGTGTTGCCCTGAGCGACAGGCCTATTAGCCCGGCGCGAGATAATAGTGCAGCACAGCGCGCTCGCCATGTTCCACCACTGCCCACGGCGCGGGGGCACTCGCCACGCGCTGCCACCCGGCGCGCTCGTACAGTGCCATCGCGGCACGGTCGTGATCGAGCACGTCGAGCGCGGGACGTAGACCGCGAGACGAGGCCTCGGCGCAGGCGGTGGCCAGCAGGGTCGCGCCCAGGGCGCGGCCACGGACCTGCGGTGAAACGAATAACTGCGCGACGATCACCAGTTGCTCTGCCGGGAGGCCCGCGGCTGCGGACCACATCGGCGTAGCCGCATCGCCCACGGCCCGGTGGAGCGCGACGTGGCCGACGAGGGCGCCCTCATCCTCGGCGACCCAAGCTGTCAGCAGCATCGGCGGCGTCAGCCACCCGCGCGGGTCCGCTGGCCAGTGTAGGGGGTAGCCATCCGCGGCATGAACGTCGGCGAGCAGCACCACGCATGTATCGATCTCATCTTGTCGCCGGGCGCGTATGATTGTCTTCATCGCGATAACTATCCTCCATACACCAACATCTGCGTTTCCACCTGTCATCAGTGTACAGTTCATACAACGTCGGGCTCCTCCGTCACGCCGACGTCCTCGCCCGCCGTCTCGCCCCTTCGAGGGCGCGTGGAAGGGCAAAGGCAGGAGGACGACCGGGGGCCGCGCCGGGGCGATGCGCCGAGTCGCGATGAGCACAGCCGCGGCTAGGGGCCAGACACCGATGTATATGTGGGGAGAGGGGTAAGGAGGCGCGAGGAGGGGGCGCATCGTCGCCGCCTTTTCCCCGCGCCGCACACGCGTAGCCGACGTTGCCGTAACCTATTGCCTTGTACCGGGTAACAACGCCTCCCGCTACTGCAACTACAGTATGACGATCACACATAATGCATAGTAGCGAGGCACGACCTAGCGTGCGGTTAAGGAAGGATGACGCAATCTTCGTGCATGCTGGAAAGGTGGATGATAACACACAGACGCAGACACAGCCCCGTGCCTTGTGGCGCCATACGGACTTCATGCTCCTCTGGAGCGGTCAGGCTGTCTCGACGTTGGGGAGCAGTGTGTCTCGTCTGGCTCTGCCGCTGCTCGTCTTGGCCCTCACTCAGTCCCCCGCGCAAGCGGGTCTGATCGCCGCCCTGCAAGCGGTGCCGTATCTGGTCTTTAGCCTGCCTGCGGGCGCCCTCATCGACCGCTGGGACCGCAAGCTTGTCATGATCCGCTGCGACGTGGCCCGCTGCCTGGCCTATGGCTCGGTCCCCCTGGCCTATGTGACGGCGCATCTCTCCCTGGCGCAGCTCTATGCGGTCGCCCTGGTGGGGGGGACGGCCTACGTCTTCTTCAACATCGCGGAGGTGGCCGCGCTGCCCCGCGTGGTCCCGGCGGAGCACTTGTCGCACGCGACCGCGCTCAACGAGAGCGCGACATCGGCAAGCAGCCTGATCGGTCCGGGGGTGGCCGGGCTGATCATCAGCCTTGGACGCACCACCCTGTCCGGCG
>JAABUO010010060.1_pt1 | contig 10507 bp, 8 predicted proteins | sample 5559291 | NCBI WGS metagenome assembly JAABUO01 (sample SAMN10711878, study PRJNA513372) | rock metagenome | isolation source: Antarctica rocks | place: Antarctica: Victoria Land, Finger Mt sud
AAACTATGCAGATTTTAATTAATATTAATTATAAATTAATAAAACGATAATAATATTTAGTAATGTAATATTTAACGAGACTGCTACTATTAAAATAAAGAAGAAAAAAACTTTTAATGACGATTTTTAAAACTTTAATCTTTAATAACTTAATAGCGTTACATCTTTAAATATTACGTCGTCGTTTAGTTTTATCGTTACTTTAAAAAAAATAAAAGATAATAAAAAGCATAATAATAATAAAATGAATGAAGAGAATTAAAAGTACTCTGATATGAAGAATAATACATTTTCGATTTCTTTAAATCATAATAATTAATTAATTATTCATACTAAATCTTAACGTAATATACCTCGCGTTAATTATAAGCGACTAGCACGAGACTTCGCAGTCAGAGCTAATAAAATAAATATTAAATTTAATACTTTTAAAACGATGAAGAAAGTTAAAGAAAGCTCGAATTAAAACCTTTAAAAACAGACTATTTTAAGCGAAATCGACGTACATAAATAAAATAACATTTATTTTCTTAATATATTATTATTTAATTAACGCGTATTATTTACAAGATGAGTTTTTACGATTAAACGAGAATTATTTAACGAAATCGTTAAATATAAAACTAAATGAGTATGTAAAAGCTTTCGTTAAAAGCAGAAAATCGATTTTAATAAGATTTATGCTTCAGTAATTAAATTCTTCGTTGTTAAAGCTTTATTAACTTTAGTAACTAAATACGATTATAACATTAAGTAAATGAACGTCATTATTATCTTTCTTAAGACAGCGTTAAAAAAGAAGATTTAAGTTTAATAATTCTTTAAGTTCGAACAAATATAATTAAACGATTAAATTCTCGCATGTTATCTTCGTAAAGCTTTATATAATTTAAAACAGGCTTTTAGAAAGTAATACTTCATTCTTCGTTTATCTCTTAATTTAATTAAATATAAGAGAATGAAAATTAATTATTTAATGTTTACATACATTAATAACATAATTATCGTTATTTACGTTAATGATTTATTAATATTAAACTTAAATTTAAAGAATATATAAGATTTAAAAAGACTGTTATTAAAACGATTTCGTATGAAAGATTTAAAATTAGTTATTTAATATTTAAACATGCAGATAACACGCGATCATGTTAATTTCATTATTTAAATTAATTAATTAATTTATGTTAAATGAGTTATAAAGCTTTTAAATATGATTAATTATTAATACTTTAAGATCTTCATGAATAATAAAATTCAGCTTAAAAAGAACTTTTATTAAACGTTCGATTAATGAATTAATTATTAAATATTTTCTCAGAAAAGAAAAAGTTATTAATTAATAATTAAAGTTTTATTATAAATTATTCATTAAACTAAATTAAATATAACATACGCGATAAAAAGATATAATAAATATTACTTTAATCTTTTCTTAAATTACGACGTCGCAGTTAAGCGAATTATTTAATATTTAATAAAGTCGTGTAAATTAAATCTTTAATATGATTCTTTTTTAAATGAAGTCTTTAAAGAAGTAAAGAAAGCTAATAATAACTTAATAAAGTACATTAACTTCTTTTACGTAAATTATTTAAATACTTAATATTTTATCTTAAAATATATCTTTTTTCTTTAAAATGATTTAATTAATTAATTATTTAAACGTTAAATATGCGTCGTTATCTTTATAATAAAAGCAGAATATATAAAGAAATGTTAAATCGTTAAGAAAATTACATTTTTAATTTAAGCTTTAAAGAAAGTTAAATACGAAGAATCTGATATTAATAAAATTAAGATTTTAATAAATAATTAAGCAGCTATTAAAATGATTAAAAACTTAATTAATCATTTTCGAGTTAAGCATATCGACGTGATTTATTATTATGTTAAAAACAAGATCGCTAATAAGCTCATGAAATTAATGTATATACAGATTACTGATATGATAACAGACGAACTTATTAAGTCTCTGAAAGCTGTTAAATTTAAAAGCTTCAGATTCATAATGAAAATGTCATTAATACTAGAAGAAACAGTCTGAATAGCATCATATTTATCTATTTAGGCCTATACTGCTAAGAGGAAGAGTTGAATATTAATAATTACATGGTTGAATTAGCAGTTCCCGCCTAGTGAGGCTGACTATGACTCTTAATTAAAATTACTCATAACCACCCCCTATATAGAAGGGACTTCCTCCTAGATAGTTCTGCTTCTACAAGCTTATATCAATACACTGAATACCGTCATACTTCGTTTATTTCAACTGTAGGTAGTCCCATTCGAAATAACGATTCTAGAAGCCAATTCGGGATTTCGTAGCCCATCTCCGAGCATTTGACCGCGTTTTGTTTGAGATTTTGATCATATTCCTCGATGGATCCAAATTTCACCTGTTCTGAGCGACAGATTGACTGAAGGGCCAAATCCAGAGTAGCCAAATTGATCCCTTCATACTGCTTCTTCAGCTCTGCCCAAACTGCAGTAGCTGCCTCCATACCCCTGATGTGTATCTTAGGACCTGCTTCGCATCCTAATCGTATCAGAGCAACAGCCCGAGCATTGTGATCCTTCCACTCTAGCAGCTTCTGATCAAAGATCTCTAGCTCTTTAGTGAACGCGTCAGATGAAGCAACAGGTATAGTGTTCTTTCCCATAACAACTAGCCATAGCTTGTTCAGTGTCAGTAGACTCTGCATTTCTTCCTTTCAGGAGTCGTAATTCTCAGCTCCCTTTAGCTTAGCAACTTTATACAGGCTTGAGGAGTTCATAACGATGACAGTGAGCTTCTCGTACTCACGAACGGAGCAACAACTAATGTATATATCGAGCAGCGATAATGCTAACCCGGGCTCATAATCACTTGGAATATTGATCTGGAAGGGTCATTTGATGATGATGTTGAAGCTTAAGGAAGCAGAACTATCTAGGGAGGAAACTCCCTCTATATAGGGGTTGTTATGAGTCATTTGGTTAAGAGTCATAGTCAGCCCTATTAGGCGGGAACTGCTAATCCAACCGTGTGACTCTTAATTTCCAACTGTAAGGGTAAGTGTCAATACATAGAATATCAATGACAAGTCATAAGCTAGGTATGTTGAATACCCGCGTCTAACCCAAGCTATTAGCACGTTTAAGAATCGCGAAATTAGAGCAAAAACCCTAGATGAACACATTCTCTTGGCACCTCCCATCTCATCAATCTCGTCAGCGCCGCCCAACACCCAAGCTCCTACATCTCTAGTGTGTTACGCAGACGCGCTACTCCAATATCAATTCCCCACCTCTCCTGAGGTGCTTCCTCTTCAGACTGCGGCTCATCAGTTGTCCACCAGCCCATGCTAAAGACCTCTTCGTTCCAGATATTGGTTTCCGCCACCGAGCTCACGCCTTCTTCTCTAAGTCTGCGGACTAGGTTACTACCGGCAAGCAGGGAGGCTTGCGCTGCGATGGAGTTTGGCGCTTTAGCAACGACCGGCTTCAACGGTACACGCCAAAATGCGAGGACCATGCACCCAAAGATGACACCAAGTAGTACGATAAGCGCAACTGTGGCATCGCGAGACTGGACAGCTCGCAAGGATTGCTGGCTGATTGTCGCAGTTCTTCGGACAGTGCTTTTTCCGATATGGCTGGTCAAATGGCGTAACTGATTAACTGCCTGAGCACTGAACATGATGTATGCCTCCTTGGCCGCTGCCTGTAGATGTTCAGGCTCGAACAACGGCTCTAGCGAGGAAGTGTTGCTAGCCAGCTGAGTAGCCGCTAAAAGCCCTAAGAACCCAGAGCTCCCGTCAAATGTTTGAAGCGAATCGGGTGTAATATTATCGCCCCAAGTAAACGTGGTAGGAAGAATCGAGCTTATAGAAGCTTCGCACGTCGGATTTGAAGAGAGGACGCAGTTCTGAGGGTATTTCGTAGTAACGTTGTCACTACTGTACGTCGACAGATCATTAGCTGGTAGTATCGATTGATCGTCAAAACCTGCAATATTCGTCGAAAGCAGTGATGTTCCTCTGAGATTCGGCTGTATTGCTCGAGCAAAAGTCACATTGACGTTGACTTTGTTAAAAGTCCGAACACAAGAGTATCCGGCAATAGCTTTAGGAGTCATGTTGAAGCGTTGTATTGCACTCGGGCCATAGTCGTCAACCTGCATAAAAAATCCGCTTATAGTGGCAAGGCCATACACTTCCGGGTCAGACCCAACCCAGTCGAAATTTCTGATATATCCGTAATAACTAAGATTGTGGTGAGCTGAGATATTGAAGGCTCCTCGCCAGAGAGGTATATCTGCGGGCAGGACATGAGAGTCGTCATCCTGTGGAAAGTACTTTCGACAACCCTGACTCTTACAGAGCACCCTGACAATACTTCCTACTCTTACAACCTGAAAGTCCTCGCTAGTATAGGCTGAACAGTTTACTTCTACTTGAACAGCTGGCACAGTCGCTGTAAGCAAACCCCCATGACGTAGGGCTTGACTGACTTCACTTGACAGTGAATCAGAGGTAAGATTGCTGAATATGAGCGAACCTGCACTGCCAGATGGCGATGGAAATTCCATCTGTGGGGTCAATGTCCATGTGCCATACATGTTCCCCATCCCATCCAATTGACGTTGTAGCATACCGGTTACAGATACCTTGTCGAGATTGGCCATCAAGGACTGATCGATCTCGACGGTGGCTGTAAACATATGATGGCGTAAAGAATGAATATATAACCCTGCAGCTATGACCTTAATTGCTGGATATACGATTACGATCATTGAGCTTGTAAAGAAGGTCCAACGAATGTTTTGCCAATATCTGTACGAGAACATGGCGAATGGTGAATGATCCGCCGCGTTGAAGAGCAAAGATTTTCGGCCATTGACAGATCCTCTACTAAGGGCCATATAAGAGCTTACAGCTTGGGTGCAGCTGCTCGCGCCGTCGACAGCATATCCTAATAATACTAAGATTGCGCTTGGTGTGTAAGTCCAGCCAAGATTCTTGAATGTGGTTTGCGCACCAAAACCTGACTGATCATTAGAGTCTCTTAACAGGATTCCGAGGGCCACCACCGTTCCAGTAATTGCGACCATGAGACATATTCGGGGTGCTATACGAAGCATCAGAGGCATGTAACCATCGTTACGTGTATCACTATCGCTCAAGGGGGTCCAAGCCTATTTGATGCTTAGCGATGCTCTTAAAATTCCAGTCAAATACGTAATTACACTTACAACAGAATTCCGGGTTTCTATCAAAGAGGTTAAAGACTCATCAGCATTAAATCTGACCTCCAAGCCTTCGAGCATTTTCCCACAGCTCTTATCATCAAGATGACCTTTGCTCTTAATTCGTCTTTGGAAATCCTCACTAGAGGCTACAATGATAGATAGAGCTGCTAGTGTGGCAGGGTCTTCTTTTAGGCAAGACTTTGGTCTTATGACAGTAGCACAGCAGATAGCTGTGATGCCTAAGAGACCAAGCGTGAACTGTAAATAGAACAAAGAGCTTCGTCGTATCGTAAGGCGAGGCTCTCGTGTATTTAGGGAACCAGGTACAGGTGAAGAATCATTGGTTCTAAAAGCCAAATTCGCTATCTGTGCCATAGTGCGTTGAAAATACTGCGAAGAATCGATCGCCAGTGCTTTCGTGTCTGTAGTATACTCTTCTATTTTGGAGGCGTTTGCAGAAGAGATCCCCATAAACCAAGCGTCTCTATCTATAAAACCGGCGGGAGGGTGGTATTGTTCTCCTTTTTCAACCTTTCCCAAGTCTAGTAAGTAATTGTCGCCAGATGGGACCAGTGCATCGTAGCTCATGAGTTCCTCGCTAGTTGGGGAACTCCAGTCCATTATACCCATAAGCCTAGTAGAGTCAATACCAATGTCAACTGGTATGGAAGTATTTGATAATGGTGTAATTTCCATCAACTCGGCGGTAGAAGCATTAACAACAATGTTTAGTGTTCTAATGCTGAAACGAGGCCTGCAGAGCACACCAGTGACGTTAAAACGTATCATTGTGTCATTGGCCTTATCGTCCAACAATACCATTGTCGTTATTGTTAGGGGCGTATCTCCAGTGCTTGAGCATTTTGTTACATTCATCCATGCTGCTGGAAGCACTTTTACCGATTGATCGCTAGGTCTTGAAAATATAACTTTCGGATAGAAAGCCGGTAAGATTTCGCAGCCAATCTTCAGCATGTCTTTCTCGTTGGGAACAAGCTTGACGTCTGTCAATAGCCCAGGTGTAAGCTGTCTGGGATCCCCATAAGCATATTCCTCGGTATACCAATCCCGGGAAACTTCTGTATTATAATCAATGGTACCGCAATCGAGGGTTCCGTCAAATGCTGCGCTGTTCACAGACAGTGCCGTATTCTGATGTGTACCAGAGAGGTTGAACGATTCAAATGTATACTCCCGAGATGTCCAGTGAGGTAGTGAAGAGTTAAATAAATTTATTCTTGCTGAAATCTCCATTTGCTGTTGTGTGATTAGGTTCACGGGATCAAAGGCGTATAATGAGCCATCGAATTCGAGGCGAGAAGTCCTTATCAGCGTCGAATTATATATCAACTCGTGCACATCGTCAAAATAGAAAATACTACCTGCAAAGGGTACCAAGCTGCCACAGACGAAACCTCCGAGTAAGACCACCAGTATACCCCAATTCTTGCGGCGGAAGGCATTCCAAACCGATATAATCTCCAAGTCATCGATGTAATTGACAAGAATACTTTCTCCCGGCTCGGACCATTTGTTAGTCATTACAGCCCAAGGGGTGACCTTTTTCAAGTCGGTAACCAGCATATGCCAGGTGAAGGATAGTAGAATCACAAGGACTGTGGGTAGAAACTGGGCGATGACATTGGTAATCTTGCGATCTGATAAGAAACCCTGTCTGAAGAACGGGTCAGAGAAATTTATGAGAGCGTACGCGCATATGCTCTTAGATTTGCTTTGAAGAAATCGAAACCGGCTGTGTGAACATTACCTTTTTTGCTCCAATCGGCTTAGGAACTCCAGGAGTCCAACAAGCATGAAAAGTACGCCAGCTAGCGAAAAAGCCCCGACTTTGCGAAGCATGAAAGGAATCCACTCCTTAGGCGGATGGCTTGAGGATTCAGGCAGTAAGCCAGTGCGTACCTTCTCACCGAGTGTAGTGTTTTTGACTGACTTCGGAATAGTTGATTGCCGATCGTGTTGGGCGTTAGGCGGAGAGACGCTATCGAAGTCTGTGACTTCCAGCGCTGAGTAGTCTTGGCCCTCTTCCAATGAGGGGTGTTCTATCGGACGATGGGATAACACTACATCAGTCTCGTTGATCAATGGCTCAACAGGTGGGGTTGAAGGATGTTCTTCCCACTGTGTTAACCCATCTACGGGGCGTCTTGCTATCATGTATTGAGGCACGCTCTGTGCGCGACCGCTACTTTGTGAGTCTTCCATTTCAGAAGATAACCGAATCTCCGGAGTATTTGCAACATTATCTGACGCCTTCAGCTGCTGCTTTGTCACTAACAAATTGGATAATGTCTCTCACCAGAGATAGATAACTCCGCTGGTGCAACGTACTGCCTTCTCCCTCTTAAGTAATGCAGAGAGAAATATTGTTTAAGATTTATAGAGCTTTCGATGATATGAGTCAACATTTTGCCGGAAGTCTCAAACAATAGCATAAGAGCGCTTGGGTGTGAAGGTAGTCTGAAGTGAGAAGAGGTGGAGAATACCCAAAGCTATAAAAGGAGGGGACTTCTGCAGCATCATTGGGGGACCTTCCTTGCCATTCGAATATGGCATATGCCAAGTTAACATTAAGCGATGAGTTAACATAAATCAATTGATAGTAATTAATAGAGCGTCCATGATGGCACATAGGCAGCCACATGCAGTGGTACAAGGGTTCAGAGTAGCTTGAAGCAGATTAACATGATACAAGATGTCAAAGAGAGGCACCACTGGATAGCCCAATTCCCGACAAATCCGTTCTCGGAGGGTTGGCTGAATCACTAGATGCGCTGTACTTAAAGAGCCTTAGTAGAACGAAAGGTTTGAATGCAGTCTTTGTAAGCCTCAACGAGCCTGCAGGCCTCTGCTCTTAGCAAAATTCAGGCAACCTATGTCAAGTTTCAAGACGGTCACTAAGGCGGAACAAGGTATGGTAAACTGAAACGCCTTAATGCTATGCAATGGAGCAATGCAATACTATTATAGTAAGGTCGCTGTTTAAAACAGGCAAGCCGTATCATAAACTTAGGTCGGGGGACACAGCCGGTGATTGATAAGGCGAGAAGCTGCGATCTTGTATGCAGCAAAATGATGTTTGCAGATTTGGGGGTTTTCCTCAGTCATGTTGAACCACCATTAACCCTTAATATGTCTCACATTCTATTGAGAAAATAACGTTAAACAGGAGCCTTAGAGTAAATCAATGAAAGATCAAGGAATTGAGACCGTGATCGCATACATGTAAAGGATTTTATGCAGGGCCGGAGTAAGGTAGAGTAGAGTACCTCATCCTGACACACCTTGATGTGCCAAGCTCCCAGAGTAGCTCACATATCTCCATGCTCAGCCTCTCATCCTTACCTGGATAGTGCCATAAAATTGGGTGCTTTTGAAGAGATTGAAAGAGTATCTATGTGTTCATTTGCCTGAAGCCATATTGCAGTCTTGCGGTTGTAACAAGGCATGTACCATCGGAACTCAGTGATTCGGTGTACATATCATATCTTTAGGATTGCGGAAGCTCCTTCTAGAGTCAGTCAAGCGGCCTTCTAGACTTGGGAAGGTTCCGTTTGAAAACGACCCATGTCATGATCAGTAGCTTGCAATAGTATTGGGTCTCCCCTATACGCAACACCTTGTTCCAGCATGAGCTGATTGAAGGTTACACGTTAGAAATACCACTTCATGTTTCTAACTTAGGTATAGCAGTGGCACAACCCGTATGCTTGTATCATTGGTCAGGTGCAAAGTCCTCTGCAGATTGGTGCTTCCATGAATCAGTTTCACAGTTCCAAATGGTCCTACCCCTGTTCCCGTTCATCATAATGTTTGCCACTCAGTTCTTACCCGTGGCATGATATCCTTCAACATATATTAGCCTCGCTGAAAATCTCCGTTGTAATTGTAAATTCTCACGATACTTTAAAGCCTTCTTAGATTTTTCAAGCTTCGTTCCTGTTATCCAACATGCACATTTCTATCAAGTGCACGATAGTGATCTTAATGAGCACTTTCGATGCTGCAACCTCCATGCAAGATCGACAAACAAACGCTTGCTCAGTTCAGCAGAAATACAATGGCCCGATTGAGCGGCACGGGCCATCTGCTCTTGCTCGGGTGTACCGTAAATACAACATAGACTTACCAAGAGACGTTGAGGCCGCTGTTAACAACAACAATAACAACAGCAATGACAACAAAAAAGATAGTACCGTTACTCCCACATCATATGATAAGGAATACCTCATACCGGTTACAATCGGCGGACAAATATTGAATCTTCAGGTTGATACCGGCTCTTCTGATCTTTGGGTCTTTTCTTCTCGTCTCTCCAGGGCAGAACAAAGGGGCCACAAGATCTATGATCCGTCTTTATCCAATACCTCCAAGACTTTAGCCGGCGAGACCTGGACCAGTATTTATGGCTATGGATCCCAGGGTGCATCTGGGGATGTATGCACCGATATCGTGGCTGTAGGAACATCTGTCGTTCGAAACCAGGCCGTCCAACTTGCAGCAAAGCTCAGCTCTTATTTTCTCAATGACACCTCTTCAAATGGTCAGTCTTCTCATGCATCGTGTACCTTTGTTCTGATTTACAAGCTCACAGAATGTAAGGGATCCTTGGCCTTGGCTTTAAAAGTATCAATACTATTCGACCAGATCAACAGAACACCTTTTTTGACAATGTCAAAAGTAGCCTTGCTTCGCCAGTTTTCACCGCAAACCTTAAGCATCAAGCTCCTGGTTCGTTCGACTTAGGCTATATTGATGCAACCAAACACACTGCTCCCATCAGCTATATCGAGGTTGACAACTCTGATGGCTTTTGGGATATCACTATTGACAGCTGCATCATTGGCAAAGGTTCAGCTATTACGCCTGGTTTCCACGGAGTCGTTGACACAGGGGCGGCACTTTTGTTCCTCGACGATTCCGTTGTGATTACCTATTACAGTCAGGTAGAAAGTGCAAGATACGACTATACTCAAGGTGGATACACTTTTGCTTGCAATACTACTCTGCCAGACATAACATTCTCTATCAACGGCTATGACGCCGTCGTCCCTGGAAAACTAATGAACTTCACTCCTATAGATGTTAAGGGAACAATGTGTTTTGGTGGACTTCAAAGTAGCGATGGTTTCGGCATAAACATCTTTGGAGACCCCCTGCTGAAAAGCCAATTCGTTGTCTTTGACACCAATGGCCCACGGATGGGTTTTGCGCCACAGGCCTAGGCCTAAACGGGACTAGGTTGGATAAGCTCTT
>JAABUO010010061.1_pt1 | contig 10507 bp, 13 predicted proteins | sample 5559291 | NCBI WGS metagenome assembly JAABUO01 (sample SAMN10711878, study PRJNA513372) | rock metagenome | isolation source: Antarctica rocks | place: Antarctica: Victoria Land, Finger Mt sud
CACAACCTGATGAACACCAACTTCAGAAGAGATCAACAACATTGAATGAGTGTTGCTTTGCATGGCAGCAGGCCTCTGTGCCATTGGCATAGCACCTGCCCTAGCACATTGCATCAGGCTGTAGTTCAGCTGTGACTCAGCTTAAACACTCACCCTCGCTTGCACCCTCACCCCTGCTTGCACCCTCACCCCTGCTTGCACCCTCACCCTCGCTTGCACCCTCACCCCTGCTTGTACCCTCATCCCTACTCGCACCCTCACCCCTGCTTGCACCCTCACCCCTGCAGGAGCCTGACTGGCATCTGCAAGCAGCCATGCTGGTTCAAGAAGTGGTCGTTGCTACCTCACCCGACCCGCCACCACCCAACTCGACTAGAATTTTGGAATCGATCCTGTCTCCCCTAAATAGTTTGAAGGATGAGCAGCTGGCCAGGACGCTGCTGGCTGCTGATTTGTGCCAAGTCATGGGCTTTGAGATGGTGCTGCTGGGCGACTCTGCCAGGTGAGATGCGTCCCATCAATCAATCCATCATTGAATATACTTTTCCTGTCTTTGGAACTCATCAGGGGTGTCAAGGGATAACGGCTGAGAACTCGACATACACCAAGCTGTGTACATGGATGCTTTGTGACGTTGCTCAAGTGGTTATGTGATTTGGCAACCAGCTTGGACATTCCTCAAGATGCCTGTTGTGCAAAGTAGTACTGCGTGGAGGGGATTCTAGCACAAAGCTTGAAACAGCACTTCCAGATTGATGCTTGGCAGGCTCTCTCTCTGATATAGCTAAAGCTGTACATGAAAGACACATTCGCACTTGCATGCTGGTTTGTTCAACACACCTCAAATTGTGTCAGATGGGTGTTTCATGCTGACATGGTTGAGTGGAGGCGCCTCGACCATTTGACTGCTGGCACTGACCATATGTTCAGCGGTCTTCAGCTGACTGAACGCATGTATCAACAAACACAGTCCCCCTATGCAGGTCAGCTGTTGCCGCTGCAATGCTGCGTGATGCTCAGACCCAGCTCACTCTGCAGGAGGCAGCCCTCCATCTGCAGCACTTTTTGACAAGCGCAGCTGATTCCACCCCAGGCGGCAGCACCGATATTCAGTCACCCAGGTCCCGTCTTCTTGCTGACACATTGGAGCACCTCTCCACAGCTGTAAGGGCCTCCACATCATTCCCAGACACCATGTCATCTGACATCTTCCAGACTTCTCAGGCAGCAGCATGCATCCCAGCTCTGGTACAATTGCTGCAAGCACTCACTGCAGGCGGCTCTGAAACCAGCCTAGCTGTCCTTGCACAATGGTTCAAGACCAGCATAGCATCAGCAACCGATCAGTATCCCAGCGCCGTGCTTTCAGAGCTGCTGCCTGTGGTTGTGCCAGCTCTACGCAGCTCTGAGACTCAGCTGCTCAGGTCAGGTCTGAGCGAGCTAGCTCAGCAGAAGCTTGCTCAGTCTGCCAGACTACCGCCCATCGCTGCTCTTGTTGACCGGCCTCAGGACTCAGAACAGACCACAAGCTGCAGAGAAACCTTGGACATCATCTGTAGCTGCTTCTCTAGCACTGCCGCAGCTGCATCTCACAGTGGGCGAGCTGCCACAGCTGGGGCAGACCAGCCTGCAGTTGCAGAGGGTGCCACCACAGCTGCAGAGAGGCAAGCACTGCTGGCAGCAGCTGTGAGGCAGATGCAAGGGGAGAGGTCAGTTGCTGTGGCAGCTGCTGCTGCTAGACGTGCGGCTGAAGGACAAGAAGCCCAGTCATCTTCTTCAGCAGTTGCTTCAGCCACCTCAGCGTGAGTCAGTTTCACCTTGCAGGACGTATTGCAGCAGTCTCACAACTGGCAGCGCTGAGTGTGCCGTCATGCTGTATGCATGGCACAGATCTGACTCATGCACTGCTCATGACATACAGCAATGCTTACAGCTCATGTTTTCAGGATTGTGTCTGAATAGGCTGACGGCTGCTAGAAAAGGAAAGAAAGAAAAGAAAGGACTACACCTTTCGGCGACAATTGAATGAGAAGCCAAGCATTAAATCGGGCTGCCTAGTAACGGCTGCTACAGGTTACTTGCACCATGAGCCCAGCGCACGCTTTGCTAATGACTTGTAGGTGTTGATCTGGTCCACTTGCACCTCACCATCTGCTGGTGAAGTTGAACTCATGTCTGTGCAGGAATGAAGCAGCTGATGCAGGTGTTGCCCGCTTGCTGATGTGCACAGTTTGTCACTGCTGGAAGGACATACAACCCCACGTAAGCTTCTGTGAAAGACCCCCAGTGTCACCTCATGCATTATTGCTTGCCAACAAGTTCGGGCAACATCTGCTGTCAGCTATCCTGAGCTGGGGATGTTTAATGGAATCTGCGTCAATCACTGCCTTTGTGGATTTGTTGCATCTACCTGCTGAGAGACGTAACTGGTCTGATTCTACTTGCGACGGTCTCCAGGTCAAGCATGTTAGGTCTCCTAGTGGTTATGCAGGACTGGTCAGCCATGCTGAAACGTGTTGGCTCGTCAGTGTCTCAAGCAACAGTCTTGCTGGAGGAGTTGACAGAAGGCATTGCAGCTGCTGCAGTGGAGGGGGCAAGTGTGGTGAGCAGGGGTCGGCAGGGGGGCGATGTTGGGCCCTCAGTGGCTGTTGAGCTTCTGTGGCGGCTGCAACACCTGGGCTTGTCCGACAAAGCTGAAGGCATTAAGGTACTTTGCCTTTGACTTAGCTGTTTCAAAACTCTGTGTGTCTCTTTGTGTCCAGAAGGGTTTTGTCAGTAGTCCATTTCACTTTTTTAAGGTCATCCATGACTTATTGGTATGCCATCAAGGCAGGCAATAATGTAAATGTCCAGGGTTTGTACAGGAATGCCTGACACCTCCAAATGTGCTGTTTGTCACCAAATCAAGAGACTATGTGGTGTCATGCAGTCCATCCTGCATGCACAGACACCACCTCCTGCTGTGTTGCTGCGTCGTGTTCAATATGAGGTGACGACAGTGCTTTGTCCATTGTTGAACAGTGTCTCGTTTGTCCCTGGCAGGTTGCAACAGACCAGATGATTCAGCTGTTATCTGATGAGGACACCCTGAGGAGGGTGCGGGGTGCACCCCAAGCATCGCTGCAGACCCTAGCTGCCATGCTGGCCCTCACTTCAGCCCAAAAGCCCTCAGCCCTTCAGGAAGCTGCCCCTCAGGAGACTTTGCACGATGGCACTCGAGACAGCCTCAGGTATGTGTTGCCCATTTACACGTTGAGCATACGCTGAGGCAAAGGCGACGGCTGCTCATGGCATGCAAGCAACTGCCACCTATGCATCAGCATTGCAGGGCATAGGTTTCAGTTGCTTGCATTCCATGAGCAGCCATTGCCTGAAACTGAAACTGAAATCGCATGGTTGCTTGACTCAGCATGCACAACTGTGTGGCTTGATTGGCCGCCAACATTGACTAGATCTTGCACCTGTTCACCATGAAACCTGTCCCAAATGTCACACTGGACTCAAGAGACAAGCCATTCCTGCTGCAAAACATCAACTGCTGCTGACATCATTGGCACCATGACTACATTTTCATGACATTGATCAAAAGTTGTTGACCTGCAGGATTTTGTTTGCATGCGGCACTATAGAAGCAATCGCATGTGCAACCAGCCAGGCAGCATCTGCCAGCTGTACCATGTGGCAGGAGTCCAGTCAACCCATGTGGGATGCTGTGTCAGCTGTTGCTGTGTCAGCAGCTGCAGACAGCTCCTTGCAGGCAGTCACCTCTTCAGTGCAAGAGGCCGATGCCTGGGGTCAAGAGACAGGTCAGAATCATCACATGCTTGATTCCTCTCACAGTGTGCTGGTCTTGAAATCGACACCTGTGAGCTCCTATAACACCAGCAAGCCGCTCTGCTTAAGTGGCTCCCATGATGGGGCATGCCTTGCAATGCTTCACCTGACATATATTGGGCTGAAAATCTCAAACAGCACAAAGCTGTTGGTACAGGAATGCCATAAAGCATCAATAGACCGGAAGGGTGTAGAAACGCATGAAACGCCCCTGTTCTTGTGATGCCTGCTTTATGCCTGTAAGCTGAACCTGGAGTGTGTCGCCCTGTTCAGGTGTTGATGGTATTGGATCCCTGTTAGCTCTGCTATTGAGTCCCAATCCCCATCAGGGGCTGCAGGGAGCAGCCCTGAGCGTCCTGCTCACACCGCCCCTCCTGTCTGGTGTTACAGCAGCCTCCACAAGAGCGGTAAGCTTTGCACACCATCCAAGCCAAGAGTGTGTTTGTTCCATCACAAAGTTTCTTCCACATGAAAAAATTGTCTACCAAGAAGAAGCTTTTGCCCAAATGAAGGCACACACTGGAGTCTGAGAACCAGTACTTGTGGTGCTGCTCAGTTTAGCTCTGTTCCAGAACAGACACCAGCGTGAGCGAGCTAGTCTTTTGCCAGCTTTGCAGTCTGAGGACAGCGTCTGTGCACAGTAGTTGTGCCCCTGCAGATTCACTTATTTGTTTACCGACATAAAACTGGTTTTTTTAATAATTATTATTTATTCACTTACAATGTCTCCATAGATTGGCTTGCAGATGCTACCTGATGGCAAGATGTTCCCAAGCATCTTGGTACGTCTAGCTGTGGTCCATCAGAAGCATGAGGTATCACATCATTACTATTTAGTCGTGATAGGCCTATTGCACAAGGCATAACCCGATGGTTGCCAGCATAGATTTACAAATCCTGCTGAGACTAAGGCCCTACCCCATGAGGGGGCATCGGCTCTTGTATGAGGTGTCACATGCGCCTGCAGGATGAAGATGCTTCTGAAGCACTGCCATCAAAATCAGATCCTGTAACAGCCCTCATCAAGGCAGGGGTCCGGCCACAGCTGGCCGCCACTATCTGCAACCCCCCCGCAGACCCCCTCCTGGACCCCACTGACCCTCAGGACGCCCAGGACCTGCAGCTTTTCCTGCTGGCATGGGCATTGCTCCTGGCACACATCTTGGGGATGCCGGCTGGGGATGCTGGCAAGGTTTTCCTGTCCCAGGCTCTGAGAAACGAATATGAGTGAGCTATTGACTGCTCCATGTTAACTTTAGCTGTATCGACTGCTAATGCTAGAAGCTTTGCTGCAACCACAGACTACGCGAGCTTCGCTGCAGACTTGTGAGAATGGTCACAGCAATGTGCTGTTACTCTTCTCTGATGCTTTCCACACAAAAGGGAAAGTCAGCTTGCACAGAAGTCTCAGCATAGGTCCCTCAATGTACACATGTGCACATATGGTGCTATCTTCGCTGAAAAGAAAATACTACACCTTTCGGCGTCATTTTAATGAGGAGCCAAGTATTATACCGGGCTGCCCAGCCATCTTTGCTGCCAATGTCATAAAAACTCCCCTGCACGTAGGATTATGCCTGATCTGCTGCATTTCTCCTGTCTACAGAGTTGTGCCCGATCTGCTGAGGACCATACTCCCATTGCTCCCCCTAGAGAAGGCAGCAGCAGCAAAGAAGGACAGAAGCGCTGCCGGCTCTCAGGCAAGCCGTGCCGGCTCTGCAGCCAGACAGCAGCCTCAGCAGTGGGACATTGCAACCACGCTCAGGCAGCTAGGTGAACATAAAACCTTGGCCTTCTGAAAAATGCACCACCTTGAGCTGCAGATCAGTCAGCTGCAATCAGCCATGCAAATCTGTCTGATTGCTGCTTTGAAAGCTTGGCGCTCTGTTGGCTATCACAAACAAATACAAAGCAAGCTTTCAGGTCATTACAATAGTCTGCCTTTGCTGTCTACTCGTCAGCTTCAGCATGCCAACGTGTTGCACATTCCTTGCAATGTTGTCACAAGCTAGAAAGCCTGATACAGCATGCATGTACCATCTCTGCTGCTTCCCAATTCTTAGACATGTAGCATGACACAGACCATGACTAGCGCCTGCGATCTGTTCACTTTCTGTTGCATGACAGCACTGCAAGTATTGTCTCAATGGCTGCAGGTGTGTGTGATGATGGTGAGAGTATAGGCAAGCTGGGTGAGGCGGTCTACAGGGGTGTGCTGCATGCCCTCCCTGCCAGCGCTCGTGCCTGGTTCGGTGACCTCAGGGATCGTGGCCTGTCTGCTGCAGTAGAGGTGATGCCACTTTGCCACTCACAATTCTTGGGAGCATTTCATCTGATCAAGCCAAGAAGTGTCTTGTGGGATGCATGCAGAAGCCCATGCGTTGTGTGCTGGCAAGGAGGCTGTATTACCAATGCCGCTTGCTGTTATGCAAGCTTCAGGATTGTCTCTGTCTGCTTGACACAGTGCATGCTGTTTGTTGGCCATCATAAGTAGGACTTCAATCAATGCAGTGTACTGTGAAACCTATGTGTAGTGATCAAGATCTAATCTGAAATGTATGAAACCCTGAGAGTTTAATCTGAGATGTATGAAACCCTGAGAGTTTAATCTGAGATGTATGAAACCCTGAGAGTGATAGGCTTGTCTGCACAATGCAGGCTTTCACAGCAGAGCAGGAGAGCCCACTGCTGCTGCAGCATGAGTTCCATCTGGTGCAAACAGCACCTGCTGCGCCTGACATGGACAACTTCAGCCTGAAGGCCAACAGCATCACCCGAGAGGTCATTGCTGTGATGGAGATTGAGGATGGTGCTGTGCTGGAGATGGTCATCAAGCTGCCCACCAGCAGCCCGTTGAGAAGGGCTGAAGTTGCCTGCAGAAAAAGGGTGAGCCCTCTAGCTTTGACTTCTGCAGCTCCTCTTGAGCTGCAGGTAGTCAACAGTTCATTGTGTGCTGTACGTGACATGTGACATCTCATTGTCAGTATAAGGCCATCCCTGAGTCACAGATAGTGATACCCTGCCCAAAACATCAGCATCCAGACAAGTCATTTGCTGCTCAATCAGTATTGATCATAGACAAAGCGACTTGACTACCAGTGTTGTATTGCAGATGCAGCATGGACATGATGTGCTCATTGAGTGACATTGTTGGCCTGCGAGTGTGTGTGCATGGAAGCAATTGTACATCAGCAGCAATGATGGCATGTCATGCTTGCAGGTTGGTGTGACGGAAGGCAAGCTGCGCAAGTGGCTGTTGTCAGTCACTGCCTTTCTGGCGCATCAGAATGGCAGTATTGCTGAAGCCATTGCTCTGTGGCAACGCAATGTCCAGAAGGAGTTTGAGGGTGTTGAAGAATGCCTCATCTGCTATAGTATCGTCTCAGCAAGTGATGGCAAGCTACCAAAGATGCATTGCCGCACATGCAGCAAGCGATTTCATGGGTCGTGTCTTTACAAGTGGTTCCAGTCTAGCGGCAAGTCAAACTGCCCACATTGCCAATCTCCTTGGTAGTTCGTTGGTCACTCTGTTGAACGAATGTAAGCGATGCAAGCAGCAATGGCCCAAAAATGGCGAAAAAGAAAAATGCTGTGGCTCTTGCCAAGAGCCTCTTGGACAGTCCAAGCCTCTCTACGGGAGTGCTCTAGCAAGAGTACGATCAGCTGCTGCAGCAGATCATTGGCTTGCTGCTACGTTCGTGCGCCTGGTCCGAGCTCGGGGCAGACCCTCCCGCCGCCGCCGTTCAAAACGCGCTTCGAAGTGCACCTGCTCAAGGTGGGTCCTGGAGCCGTTGGGCACCTATTTTTCACAGATCAACAACATCTTGGCCGACACGCCTGTACCATACGCAGCATGCTACGACCATATAAAGCTGCACAGCCGGTCACAATGTTCATTTGAGCCACTTATATCTGCCAATGTACTTAACGTTGTGTGCAGCTCCTGGAGCTTATCCCGGCTCGAGTAAGCTGACACCACAAGCATGGCTGGCACCATGCATGCAGCAGGGACTGCAGTCCACAATGTCCCTATCCCAGCTGGAATTGAGCAGAGGATCTGCAGAGGAGGAACTTTTGCGAAGTTCTTCAGAGAGTATGAAGAGGAGTTCAGCCCACGAGCCGATTACATGGATGGCCTGCCGGCTGCTTTTGCAGACATGTCAGACGCCATCCTTTTGGTGGATGATGCCAAGCTTCCTGTGCACAAAGCAATTTTGGCTGCAAATTCTGCAGTGTTTGCCGAGCTCTTCATGACAGCATCAGCACAACAGTCAAATTCCCTGCTGGAAGTCCCTCTGCCTGGAGACAGGATGTGGGATGTCTACACTGCCTTGAAGTATCTGTACAAAGGATGTACTCCCTGCGCAAGCAGCTCTCCAGAGATCAAGTCTACTGATGATGCAAGGGCTCTTGTCTTGTTTGCTCACAAGTATGGAATCAACAGTTTGTTGGATGCTTGTGAGGAATTCCTGGTAAAGCTTGCTCAAGGCGACATGTCAGATGGTGGTACAAAAGGCTTCCACCTGTTCACAAGCTTTGATGCAGTTTCATCCTGGACAGAGTTGGCAGATGATTGCAACCTGGACATACTTCTGGCTCAATGCGAGCTTTCAATGATCAAGGACGCGGACATGGACCTCTGGTGTGATCCAGCCATGACATCCGGCAAGATCAGCCGCAGCTCTTTGGTCAGGATGTTGCGTGCATCACAGCTGTTCATCCACAGATCAACAAAGGACCAAGCCAAGTACAATCACATAGACAGGCTAATAAATGGGGGTAAACCAATCACTGTCACACATGCTGTACAGCGCTTATCTGCTGCTGCTCTGGATCATCATGTCGACATTGCAACCCTGATGCAGTGGAAGAGGGAGATGCGGTGAAGAGAGACAGCCAAAATCCGTCTGCACTCTGTAATTCAATCAACTTGTGCCCTTTCATCAGCACTGGGAGTTTGGAAGCCTTGGACTTCCCTGCATCAGGCTTTGCAGGGCAGCAGTATGGTAGCTAGCTGACTTGCCTTGAGACTTGTGACAGGATGTCTGTCCCGTCTGTGTTTGCAAATACATAGATTGTTGCTTGCAAGTTACCTGGAAGATATTATTAAGCACTTGATGACATGAAAATGAAGGCAGAGTCCATCAACATACACTAGATATAATTGTAGAAAACCTGTTGGGGTCTAGCAATTTACTGATTCAGATAAAACACAACCTTGCCAGGAGCGTATAGTGTTTAGCACCATCTTTGTTTGGCGTGAAGTTGTGGATTGATTATGTTGTAATCAGGCTGGCAATACACACACCAGCCGGCATTGCTGGGTCTGCAGACGTGTCTCGGTTTTCCACCCGGTTGTGCTGGAGACGTCCAGCGACACCTGAGCTGAAGCACTCCATAAGCTGAAGCATTGCTTGTGTCTTTGCCTTTCACTTGCTACATGGCCTTCTTGCACAATTTGCTGAACATGCAGAGCCCCTTTTTTCCGCCATCGAGCTCAGGTAAGCCAATTCAAAGTTGCCTGTGTGGCAGTAACGTGTTGCAGGTATTTTTGTTCCAGCTGTGCTGGCACCAACAGAATGCAGAGTCACACATTGGCTGATGACATGACCAGACACAGATTCAAGTTGGAAGGTTATATTGAGTGCGTGTCCGACAACATTGCACTCAGGAGCTCTGTGTTGCTGAGCTGAAAAGAAGGGACATCACTAGCATGTCAAAATGCTAACTCACTCATGGCAGACTAGTACTGTTAAACTCTAACTTGCATGTGCATGTGCATATGCATGTCCAGCCATAGGCTGCTGCCACAACCATTGACAGCACACTGCAGCTGCTTGATAACATTCTTTGCTGCCTTCTCTTGCACAGCACACTGTGACCTCAGTCCAAGTCTTGTGCTCATCAAAGCATTGCACGTTGTTATGCCATCTGGCATGGCAGCTCAGGCTAAGCTTTGCAATACTACAGCTCTGACAGCCAAGATGCAGTGTGGATGGAACGCCTCAGGTGGACTCTAGACACAATAGAATGTAATAAAAAGCACAACACAGATGAGCAAGCCAACAAGCAAAACTCTCAACTATATTGGTGCTCGCTGCCCAAGTTGACAAGCTGGTATTGCAAGAACGTAGGTATTATATGCCATGGATTATCCAAAGTGAAATGTAAAACACATCCTGACAGCACCAGCAATACAAGCAAAGGCTGCAAGGGCGGCATGTGAGGCAATGCGCCTCGGTAAGCTTCAAGTGCCAAGGGGCACAACACATCAGCCAAGTAACAAACGAGTTTAAACAGGCTAAGTCTAGGACACAGCCTCGGCACCTGAAACCCAGCATCTGGCCAGACTATGGGACAAAATGCCTGTGTGTGCCTCTAGTACACAGCTGTTTGCTCTCATGAAACATCATAGCAGATGTTTGTTGTTGCTTACGATGGAAAACAAATGAGACATTGGGAAAAGCTTATCAATCATTGAATGAGGGACAACAGCGCGGTATGATACAGTGTGCTTGCATTGCGCTTGCACAAGTTCCACTCTGCTGGGTCAGCATAGCAGGTTACAGCTGCACACTTGAGCAGACAATTTCTTCAGAGCACAGTAGACCAGCAAGACCGATTTGCAGCGGTCTACACCCCTTGCTTGCATGCTTGGGCATGACATGCACAA
>JAABUO010010062.1_pt1 | contig 10506 bp, 11 predicted proteins | sample 5559291 | NCBI WGS metagenome assembly JAABUO01 (sample SAMN10711878, study PRJNA513372) | rock metagenome | isolation source: Antarctica rocks | place: Antarctica: Victoria Land, Finger Mt sud
GATTGGCAAGCACACAAGGCGACGTGTCCGACTGGGCATGAAAGCTCAAGCTGGACGCCAGCCATTGATCGGCGCGACAATGAGGTCATCAAGATCAAGTTTTCGACGAAGGATTGTCAAACTTGCATGTGCCGTTCTCTCTGTACTCAAACAGACCGACGAACGATTACGGTGAGGAAGGAGGAACATCATGTGGCCTTACAGAAGGCCAGAGTGCGTCAACACACGCCAGAGTTCCAAAAGCTCTATCACAAACGAGCAGGGATTGAAGCCACAATGTCGCAGGGAGTGCGAGCATTCGGCATGCGCCGAAGCCGCTATGAAGGGCTTGCTAAGACGCATCTCCAACACCTTGCATGTGCAACCGCAATGAATATTGTACGTGTTTTGGCTTGGTTGGAAGAACCTTCCGTTGCACCAACGCGAATCTCTCACTTTGCAGCTTTAGCCGTGTAAGGGGTGGGAAGTTCGCCAACAGTGTCAAAGTGAGGGAGACCCAACCTTTGTGACAAAGTACAGAGAACGTGCAACACACCTTCACTCAGAGATTGCTGCGAGATCGTATCGCCGCTCAGATGGCAACTCAGAGTGAGGAACTTTTCTTTGAAGAGACTGACGAGAGAGAGTTTCGGTAGATGATTGAAAATACAGTAGTGAGTCAAATAGAGTTCGACATCGAACGTATTGTGATTGGTAAGAATAAGCAAAGCTTGGGAGATACTATTCCTCTTGCACAAAGTATCAAAGAGATAGGATTGCTACATCCTATCTCTATTCTCCCTAATGGAACATTGATCGGTGGGTATCATCGTTTAGAGGCATGTAAGTCTCTCGGATGGACCACTATACCTGTGATCATTCGCGATTGGAAGGAATTAAACGCAGAGTTAGCCGAGATTGATGATAATATCATACGTAACGATCTGACTCAAATAGAGCTGTCCAGGCATTTGCAACAGCGGAAGGAGATTTACGAAGCATTGCATGACGGTGCGAAGCAAGCATCTAAGGGTGAATGGTATAACGACAAAACTGCGAAACTTGAATTGGAAGAGTTTACTGTTTCAAGTTTCACTAAGGATACTGTAACCAAAACAAAATTAGCTGAGCGCACCATCAGGGAAAAAATGCAGATAGCTAAAAACATTTCTCCAGATTTAGATGCTGCTATCCTAGCGACTCCAATAGCAAATAACCAACGCGAACTACTGAAACTAGCAAGGATGGAACCAGATCGACAAAAAGCTATTATTGATCAAATAACAGATGAGCAGAATAGAGCAAAGCATATTAGACAAAACGTAGTCACGATGAGAAAAGATAAACACGAATCAATTGCTGAGAGTAGCATCTCACACGAACAATATGACGTATATCCCTACGCCGTGGCTGATCTTCATAACTACGTGGGGGCAAACAGTATTGATGCTATTATCACCGACCCACCCTATCCGCGTGAGTTCCTATCGGTCTATACCGACTTGGCAGAGTTTGCGGTGCATGCACTTAAGCCTGGTGGTTCTTTGATTACAATGGTGGGGCAATCCTACCTTCCTGAGATTATTGAGATGCTAAGAGCACAACTTACCTATCATTGGGTTGCCTGCTATTGGGGGTTTTTGCATAACCCCCCGAAACGGTGCACTCGGCTTCACTTAGGCATCTTCTTTATCCACCATTGATAGGATGGGGTAGTGCGCTAAGGCTTTGACGATCTCCTCCATATTGATGGGCTCGGACGCTTTTGTAAACTCATAACGACCATAGAAATTAACATGTTGCCAGGCCACCGGGGAGATGTGGGCGATGTGTGTCATGTCTTGAGTGGCCTCTTGGCGTGCCCACAACTGCGACAAGAGGGTCATATTGTAGAAAATGATGCAGTTGGTAACCAGTTGGCTACACTCATGCCACAGATGTTGGTCATCTTCTGACCTGAAGCGCAATTTGCCAAAATTGGCGTAAGAAACGGCACGACGGAGTTGATGGTAACTTTCACCCCGATTGAGTGCAGTCTAGACGTTCTTGCGCAGGAGTGGCGAGTCTACAAAGTCGAGCAAATAGAGGCTGCTGATGATATTGTCGTATTCCCACAAAGCCTGACGCGTCTTATTTTTTCGAGCATAGGAGTTGAGTTTGTGCACGATGATACTCTGCGTCGTAGTTTTTAACGCCAACGAGACGAAAATGCGCTGCAGGTTATCCCATTCTTCCACGATCAAATCAATATTGAGTTTTCGTACGGGTTTCAAGAGGACATCGCCATACTGATTGGGGTGCTCGAAGCCATAGAGCGACGTGCGAAGTTTCTCCTGGATTGCTTTATAGCGTGGCGCGAACTGATACCCGAAGAGATGGAGCAACGCAAAATTCACCTGGTTTGTCCCGTGCGTGTCGGTGGAATGCACCTCCGGGCGAATGTCCGTGGTATTGTTGAAGAGCAAATCGAAGACAAACTGGCTTTCATGATCGTGGGCACCGATCAGATCGGCGTTCACCGGGACATGATTGGCAACCAGGGGACACCTCGCCGTATGAGTGTTGACGCCCGTGGGCAGTCGAAATGGGCAAAAAATCGGATGGGACAACTCCCTGAACTGGCTTCACAAGCCAAAAGAAGAAATCTTTTTTGCCCATTTCGACTGCCCACCCTTTTCAAGCATCATATGACGAAGTGTCACCAGGGTATAGGCCACCACCCCCTTTTTGAGGCCAAAATATTTCGGTGAATAGCGTGCATTGAATGTGGGAAGAGCTGTTTCAAACTTTTGCCCATCGCTACTGGAGTGGACCACGTTGGCAATATCATAGTGTCGAAAAATCGCCAGAGCAGCGATGGCATTACTGATGCAATCATTGGCCGCTTTCAGGGTTTCGAGGCGCAGAAAGTTTTCCGAGGCGCTTGCCAGTGTGGCGAAGGTGATGTCCGAAATTTCACCCATGCGTCCAAGACCCATGTTGGTTGCCCAGGCAACGAGACAGGCGCTAATAGTGCGATCATCGGCAGCCTGTTTGCTGTACCGTCCCAGAACATGCTCGAAGTACGTCATGAATTGGCAGTGGTGATTCACAAAGTGGAGCACACGACTGATGTTCACCTGAGGTAACGTCTCAAAGATCGGATGGTTGATTGGCTCACTGCTCGTCGGATACTGCAGAGTCCAACTCTTGCGTTTCCCCGTGGTCGTGATGTGAAAGTGGCTATTTTCCCCGGCACTGATGCGCTGATTGACTGTGCCAATACGATCTTCCAATTGGCACTTCAGCTCGGCAAGGTGGTCTTGAATGGGCTGTGCCAGGAGTGCTAAACCCGCCTGCGCAAGTAAAACCTCTTTGTTGGCCCACTGGTGATCGTCCAATACATCATCCTCGAAACTGCGGAAGTGGACACTGTCGCGGCAAAAGAGATCGCCAGCTTCGAGTCGATGGCGCACCAGACGATAGACCAGAAATTCATAGCGGTCAGGGATGATGTGTTTCCCATCAGCTTCATTCCGCTGATAGAGGTACCGTTTCTCTCGGGCGGAAAAGCAGTCGGTGGGAAAATCCCCCGAATCGATCTGGCGGAGTGAGCGGTCGTTTTGAAAGGCTACCTTGAGAAATTGAATGGCTTCCTGGATGGGCGCGTTGACTCGGGTGGTAGAGAGATCGACCGTGCGAAAGAGAGGACGGAGATGTTGCTTGAAGCGCCGGGCCATGGAGTCAATGTGCTCCCATTCAAAGGCGATTTCATCGCAACTCGCCTCGTTGACCATATAATCGGCAACGCTTAGCAAGCGTTGCCGATCGAGAAGAGCAAAGGCTTTTTCTTGCACGGTAGAAAACGGCGTGTTGCCTTCATCATCGGCGGTAAAGAGCTTGAGCACCTCCCCAGCTTTGGGCAGATCTTGATTACCGGTCCGACGATACTCATACACCGTTCCTTTGGCTGTGGCTTTCGCTTCATCTGAGTACTGCTTCACCAGCTGAATGAAACAGGTGAGCAGATTGTCGTTGAAGCGCTGATAGCGATGGACGATAAAGCACAACAGGTAGAGGTAGACGATCCAGGTGTCGAGTTGCTTGAGCCGAAACACCGAATAGTAGGAGATCAGCGAGGAATAATACGTGATGCCTTCACTCGAAATGCCGAGTTGCGGCACGATCCGTCTGGCCAATGTGTAGAGTTGGACGAGCTGCTCACCACGGGCAATTTCGCGGCGCATTTCGCCTAAGCTGAAGTCCTTTGGCTGTCGTTTCAACAAGGTGATCGTAGAGAGTTCGTCGGTGGAAGTCAAGAGAGAGTCAAGCGCCACACACTCTTCAGAGGACAAAAGCGTGTGGAGCATGGTCGCCAATCGCTTCACTTCTGCCGTCAATGCCTTCCCGACGAGTTCTTCTTGGAGGAGCGTATAGCCAGGCTTAACAAGGCGATGTTCGGTGAGGTAATGGAGGAGTTCACGCAAGACATAGATTGGCTTGCTACTGATTCGTGCAGCTTGTTGGGCACGAAGAAACACGTCCTGTCGATCTGTAGGCGTGCAGAGGCGATAGCCGAACAGTTCCAGGATACGTTGCCGCTGTTTGAGGATCGTGCGTTTATTGAGCATCCGCAGTTCTGGCAGGGGCGTCTCGGGAAAATAACGCTCAAGCAGGTAGGTAACGTCCTCGACCACATCATCAAAGGTAAAGGTGAAGAACATCTGCTTGGCTTTGAAATAGCCCAGTTGAAGGAGAAAATACAGCTGAATAGGGATGTGTGTAAAGGATGCGAGGAGGTCTTTCTCCGGCGGGGTCAGTGTAAACACGTTCGTGCGATCGTCTACGGTAAAGCAAGGTCTGCCGTAGAGAGCCTCGATTTCCTCATTGTCGAGAATATGCAGTCGCTTCGGTGGTGTCGTGACATCCGGACCGGTCATACATCCTCCTTAGTATAGATGGGCACAAATTCGAGCCGGGCTTTGTGCCCATCATCCGGCTTCCCACCGCATGTCAGGCTGGAATACATATGCGCCCAGCTGTACTTAGGAGAGCAGCAAGGTTTCAAAAAGGAGACGTTCTGAGACCTGAGGTATTGGAAGGTTTTGAGCAGCACCAAAAAGGCGACCAGCGCCGGTTTGCCTATGGTGTGTTGTTGGGCCAGGAGACGCTCATCAAGGGTCGGCGTATACAACTCACGCTCCGTCGGTGTGCGCTTCCGCTGCCGATAGGCAGTTTCGTCGATTCGTGGCATGATGGTCCCTTTCTACCCCTGACGACGTTCCCAGGCGCGCGCTTTGCGTTTGGCTGCTTCACGGTTATCGGCGATGTAGCGCTCCAAGCTGCGTAAGGAGGTATGCCCACTAAAACGCTTGAGATCGACTTCCGTATACTCATGGGCGGCCCGGACGCTGATGGCTGTGTGGCGCAGTTGGTGCAGATCCCACCCAGGAGTATAGTGTTTCCACAACGTGTCGGCCTGGCGATACGAGAGACGAGCATACCCATCAGGTGTCAGGTCGGCACGCCGAGGAAGACGGGCCTTGCGCTGTGTCACAAACAGCGGTCCTACTGTCGGGCCTCCGCGCACCGTCAGATACGTATCCAGCAGTGTTCCAACGGCACGTGAAAAAAACATCTCACGTGGGCGGTCGCCTTTGCCCTAGATGAGAATAGAGCGATCCGGCCAGGAAATATCCTCAATGTCGATGGTCAGGGCTTCCTGGCAACGCAGACCGCCATCATAGATCAGCCAGAAGAGGGCGCGGTCGCGTGGGTTGGTGATCTGACGCAAGAGAGACTCGACTCGCTGTGCATCGAGCGCCCGGGGAGTCTGTTTTCCCTCTGGTTTCCGCTCCACCTTCTCTAGTATCTCCTCGATCTGCCACCCTTGAGTGCGGAGCCACCGGATGAAGCTGCGCAGCGCGGCTAGGCGCCGATTGTAGGTGGCGGGCGCGAGCAATTCTTGACGCGCAAGAAACGTTTGTACCACCTCAACAGTAAGCGCGGTAATGGGTGATTGACCGCACGCTGCGAAAAGTGGTGCCAGATCCTCGGTATAACTTTCGCGTGTGCGTCGGGCAAAAGAGGAGCCTCCGAGGAATTGCTCGAACGCACCTCGCAGAGTCATGGCTGGCAAAGAATCTCCTCTTTTATGGGGTATCGCACCTAATGCGGAATGGATTGCCTCTGTAGATGTGACTCAGTGTACTGTTTTCGTCATACAAAGGCAAGATATCGCACCTAATGGGCTATTAGCTGCGATAAAAGATGCGTACTAGCGGACATTTCATCAAATGGCCCATTTCGGCTGGAATCCTTGCTGTACCCCAGAATGGAAAAGACATCATAATCCCTTCAGTTTATCACTTCTTGGCCTTCATGAGTTGCTGAGAATAGTCTTGATGAGTTCGCGGGCAGCATGTGAAATAGATCCGACGCGGCGGTAGACGAGCGCAAAAATGAACTCTTCTGGTACGTCAGTAATGGGCAGAAGCACCAGGTCACTTCCAACCTGAGATGGCCGGATCAAGGCGGGAAGCGTCAGAGTAACACCGATGCCCTGTTTGACCAACTCTTTTAGTCCCTCAACCGATTCGATCTCAACCAGTGGGCGCACGGGCAGCCCACGTTGGGCAAAGATCCTCTTGGTAATCTGTCCCATGCGGGAGGTTTCGTCCAGCAACAAAAGAGGTTCTGCCGTAATATGTTCCAGCGTGATCTCCGAAAGATGTATCTGCGTCAGTGGATGATGCGCGGCAACAAGCAGATGGAGCGGCTGGCGAAATAACTCTTTAATAATCAATAACTCTGATTGCAGGTGCGGATCAAGAATCAAACCAAGCTCTATCTCTCCCTGCTCGACTAGCATTACTAGCTCATCCGTATGGTTCACCCGTACTTTCAGCCGTACCTGCGGGTAGCGTTGATGGAAAGAGGCAAAAAGTGTTGGCAGAAAAACGGTGGCCAGCGATTCGATACAGCCAAGTTGAATGGTACCGCGCTGACCAGCCTGTAACTCGCTGAGCATTTGCTGACCTTCTTGTAGCTGTTCCAGCGCATTTCTGACGTAGAGGGCAAATTCCTGGCCTGCGGGAGTTAGCGCGACGCGTTTCTTTTTGCGTGTGAAAAGCTCAACCTCCAGCTCGTCCTCCAGGGCCGCGATCTGGCGGCTTAAGGCAGATTGCGCCACGAAACACCGTTCAGCAGCCTGACGAAAGTTTTGGGTTTGCGCCGCCGCCAAGAAATAGGTCAATTGGTGAAACTCCATAACACTCCTCTTCGCTCATTGATCTCAAAGTGAGATCAATATTATATCAAATAAGTGTTGGATACATTAACTAACCTGCTTTATACTGCTCATGTAATCATTCTAGCGCTAGATTGTATAGATAGTTTGCCAGGAGCGGAAACAGAATGAAGCTCTATAGAGCGAATGTGAGGCGCTCCTGGATAGAGGGAAAAAGAGGGAGATATGACCCAGGTTGAACAACTGGCAGCCTTCGTCGTACGGATGAGGTACGAAGACCTCTCAGAAGAAGCACGTCAACAACTCAAGATCCGTATCATCGATGCCCTTGGCTGTGCTATTGGAGCGCTTGAAGGTCCACCACTCAACATGTTGCGTGCCCAACTCGAAGACTTTGGCGGCAAGCCTCTGGTCACACTGATTGGCAGTGCGAAGACCGCACCTGACCGCGCGGCTTTCTACAACTCAGCCCTGGTGCGTTACCTGGACTACAACGACAGCTACATCGCCAAAAAGGAGACCTGCCATCCCAGCGACAATCTCGGCGCAGTACTCGCCGCCAGCGAGTATGCCCAGCAGAGCGGCAAGGAGTTCCTAACCGCCCTGGCACTGGCGTACCAGGTTCAGTGTCGGCTCTCAGACGTGGCCCCGGTGCGAGCGAAGGGTTTCGATCACACCACGCAGGGAGCCTATGCCGTGGCGGCTGGAGTGGCTAGAGCACTAGGCCTTGACCAGAACAGCGTAGCGAACGCTGTGGCGATGAGCGGCACGGCCTATAACGCCCTACGCGTCACACGCACGGGCAGCCTCTCCAACTGGAAAGGGCTGGCGTATCCCAACACTGCCTTTGGTGCCACTCATGCTGTCTTTCTCGCGATGCGTGGCATCACAGGCCCGCTGGAAGTCTTTGAGGGCAATAAGGGCTTGATGGATGCCATTACTGGGCCGTTTGAACTGGACTGGACGCAGGAGAACCTGGAGGCTGTTCGACGGACCAGTGTCAAGAAGTATAATGCTGAGTTCCATTCGCAGTCGGTACTTGAAGGTGTTCTGGAGCTACGCGCGACCCAACAGGTGAGACCAGAGGAGGTGGAGCAGGTCAGCATTAACATCTTTGATGTGGCGTATCACATCATTGGCGGTGGGGAAGAGGGGAACAAGCAACAGGTGCGCACCAAGGAAGAGGCCGATCATAGCCTGCCCTATATGGTGGCAGTTGCGCTGCTGGATGGCGATGTTTCGCCAGCGCAGTATGTGCCGGAGCGCATTGTGCAGGAGGATGTACAGAGCTTGCTTTATAAGGTCATCATTCGGCCCGATGAGGCGCTGAGCAAACGTTTCCCCGCTGAGATGCCCTGTCGTATACAGATCAAGCTCAAGGATGGTCGGACGCTGAGCATGGAGAAGCGGGACTACGAAGGATTTTACACGCGGCCAATGTCATGGAAGCAGGCTATAGCCAAGTTTGAGCGTTTGACAACTCCCTTTACTGACGCGGCTCGACGTGAAGCTCTCATAGAGACAGTGGAGCATCTGGAAACCAAAGAAGTAACGCAATTGACCGAGTTATTGCATGCACCTTTTACATACACCCGTTAAATAGAGAAAGAAAGGTTACATAGTATGAGTGAGCGAGCATTTCCTTTTATGCGGATGAACGAGCGCGAGAGCAAACCTCGCACGCGCGGCGTTACCGAGATTCGTGGCCCTTACTACACACCTATGGGTAAGCGCTACCTGGAAGATGTGCTGGAGACCATGGGCGAGTATGTCGATTCGCTGAAATTTGCCGGAGGCTCCTTTACACTGATGCCGGAGAAACAGCTCAAGGAGATCATTGAACTGGCTCATCGCTACAATGTGCTGGTTTCGACCGGTGGCTTTATCGAGCACGCGCTCACCCAGGGGCCTGAGGTCGTGAATCGCTACATTGAGGAGTGTCGCAATGTAGGCTTCGATATTCTCGAAATTTCCAGTGGTTTTATCACCATCCCGGTGGACGACTGGCTGCGCCTGATAGAAAGGGTACAGCGTGCTGGACTCAAAGCCAAGCCAGAGGTTGGTATCCAGTTTGGCGCGGGAGGTGCCAGTGCTGCCGAGGAACTAGCATCAGAAGGCACGCGCGATGTGGATTGGGCCATTGGCCAGGCCAGGAGATTTCTCGACGCCGGAGCATATATGATCATGATCGAGTCCGAGGGCATCACCGAAAATGTACAAACGTGGCGCACGGATGCCGCAGCAAAAATAATTGGCGCGTTAGGGTTGGAGAAAGTGATGTTTGAGGCTGCTGACCCGGAGGTGTTTGCCTGGTATATCAAGAATTATGGCCCTGAAGTCAATGTGTTTGTAGATCACAGCCAGATTGTCCAGCTGGAATGCCTGCGCGCAGGGATCTGGGGAACCAAGAGCCTGTGGGGTCGCGTTCTGACCTACAAAGGATAGAACTGCAAAAATGACGAGAGAGAAAAGGGCAGGCAATTGTGCCCTTTTCTCTCGATCCGCCATGAGAAATATTTCACCTGGGAAATCTCTGAGCACTGCGTGCTCGCGCCAGGGCTTCTTCTTCTGCACGGTTCCTCGGTAGCGCATTTGTGGTAAGTTGGCTGAGAAGGGTGTAAATCCCAGAATTGAGTGAGGTAATTTCTGCATGTTTATCTGAGGTAAGAAGGTAGATAGGTTGCTCGGTTGAGTATGATTGCATCCTCAGATAATCGCATGGCCTCTGATCGAGACGTCAGAACTTCTGTACGCAGATCCACTTTGCGCATCGTGAGCGCCAGGACGGGCAGCACAGCCGAGTGCACCGTTTCGGGGGGTTATGTAAAAAACCCCTCATACAGATTTCCAGACTCTTCTCCTGGCGTAATCGGTTCACCGCACCATCGGCATATTTCTGGTACTGGTGCTGGTATAGCTGCTTCATTGTGCTTCTTTCGTTTCCGTCTCATCGTGCCTTCTTTCCCTCTAAGTATACCTTGTTCATATCGTTACACTGGCCCGGGGTGCGCCACGTTTTTTTGCAACGGGAACATCTTCCTAAAAGGAAGGTGGTAAGATACACCTGTTGGTATGCGAAGAAGGAGAAACGAGATGGACGACCAGCTCCTGCAACACATGAGTATCCAAATCCTGATGGATGTGAAAGAATGGCGACGAGCGCATCCCCGAGCAACGTATGTGGAGATCGAAGATGAAGTCCACAAACGGATGATGCACTTGGAAGCACGACTTCTGCAAGCTGTTGCCTCAGAAAGTCCAAGCAGGGAGTGGGGAAGAGGGTCAGGGAGTGATGCAGC
>JAABUO010010063.1_pt1 | contig 10506 bp, 9 predicted proteins | sample 5559291 | NCBI WGS metagenome assembly JAABUO01 (sample SAMN10711878, study PRJNA513372) | rock metagenome | isolation source: Antarctica rocks | place: Antarctica: Victoria Land, Finger Mt sud
CGCCGACCGTGCCGCTGTGGAGCCTGCGGCTGGCGCGCGCGTACTGCGACTCCGCGCCGGCGCTGGCGTCGGCCGCGCTCGCGCGCGCCGCCGCGTCGCAAGGTGGCACCCTAACCTAGCCCTGCTGCGCACTCCTGGGTCCCATGCGCGGCGATGCGAGCGCCTAGAGCGTGCAGGTTATGTTTGGAAGCTCTTTTCTGGGCTTATATGGCGGCCCTGGGTGCTCACCCAAGGGGAACCCGTGTGGCGAGCCCGGGTCCCGCGCGTCCGCTGCCTGGCATGCTCGACGCGAGCGGTGCAGCAACCAGACGCGCACACGCGTTGCCGCACGAGTTCCAGCGCGGCGGCGTGCAAGGCCGCGGCCCGCCGGCACCCCAAGCGCTTGCGCCTGCGCAGGCGACTGGGACGGCGCGGCTGCATGGGCGCCGCTGCTGCGGCCGGCGCTCCTGGAGGGCCTGTGGCGCCGCGTGCTCGCGCTCTGGGCGGCCGCCGGCTTCCTGCCGGGGCGCGCCGCGGGGGGGCGCCCGGACCCTAATCCTGGGTCCTGCCCCGGGCCGGAGCGCGCCTACTTCCGCACGGGCCGCCTGCCCAGCGCGGCCGACCTGGCGCCGCGCTCCGGCCGCGGCGGCCTGGCGCCGCCGCCGGCCGACGTGGCCTGGCTGCAAGAGCTCTTCTGCGCGTGCGTGGCGCTGACGGACGCGCCGCATCCGGCCGCGGCGGCGGCAGCCGCGGCGGCGGTTGGGGCGGATGCGGCAGGCTGGGCGGGGGCCGGGGGGCTGGACGCTGGCGAAGGCGCCAGGGGCGCGGCGGCCCTGCCGGCGCTGGCGGCGTGTTTGCCCGGCACGCCGCCTGAGGCGCTCGCGGCCCTGGCCGCCTGCCTGCCTCTGTGAGCGGGGCAGGGGGGCCTAGTGCGGTCGGGGTTTGGTGTGGCCGCAGCGGGGCAACTCATCAGTGCAGTGTGCAGAAGACCTGAACGTGGGCATGAATGGTGCGCCAGGCTGGCAGGCATGGCCCATTCAGCTTGCGCGCATATGTTGGCCATGGTGCCAGCTGGATGGGCAGGGTGTCACGAACAGTGTGTTGTGCAGGGGTCGCTCAGTGGCGGCCCATGTCTCAAACCTTAAGAGTTGCCTGAGCTCGGCCTTACATAGGCTGGTGGTGATGCGGCGTTGGTTATGAATGCGGCAGACACCTAGCCCGCTATACGTTAGCATGTGAAGACACAGGATAACAACAGCTGCAGAGCACAAGCCACCTCACAAGCAATGAACACAGAACTAGTGCAGCACTGCCACGACACTCACAGCTTTGCTGCCTGCTGCTGCAGCCGCCGCTTTGCGTTGGCTGTGACCTTGTCCAGGATGGCGTTCACCTGCGAGCGATCCCGTGCATGCTGTCTCAGCCAGCAGCGGAGCACCCTGTCAAACCTACATTGTAATTGATTAATACTATAACGACATCCCAGCCTCTGACAATTAGCCTGAAGCAGGTCCACCACTGCACGGGACTCGCGATCCCCCTCAGCAGCAAGGACAGGAGGGGGGCTTCAGCGCGGGCGCGTGGCACTTTGCACGCGGAGCACCTTGTCATAGCGGTCGCGGCCAACTGCGGCGGGCACGCGGTCCAGCCATGCGCGCACGCGCGGGAACGGCGCCAGCTGGGCCTCCGCGCTCGGGCCCTGCCGGGCGACGAGGCTGGGTAGGTTAAGAGTCACATGGAGCATGTCAAGCCAGGGCGAGCCGCCAGGGCGGGTGCGCAGCACTGGGCCGGGAGCCTGCAGCCCGGGTGCCTGCTAGGACGCGGGCAGACTGCGGCCGTGGATGCGTTGCTGGTGTCCGGCGGAGCCCGTAATTGTCGCTCACGAGCTGCACTGCGTGCTGGGCGGCCCCTGAGCTCCGTTCTTGAGAACGTGCACGCGCAAGCGGTCGCTGGCGCGAGGTTGGCACAGGCATGCGCCGGCCCGCAGCTGCGGCGGGTCCGTGGCGCGCCTCCGGCGAGGCGGCCAGCAGGCGGAGCATCTCCAGCTCGGTAGTGATGAGCAGGTCGGCGATCGATACCTCATGCCCGCCCACAAACGCGCTGCCGTCCAGCCAGTAGCCCTCCAGCGCCTGCGCGCGCGCGCCGGTCATATCCCTACTCTAACCTACTATACACTGTCCGCGGCGCACAGGCGCGCGAGCGCTCGGCCGGAGCGGACGCCCTGCACCGCCTGCGCTTCTTCTTGGACATGCTGTGAGCGGCGAGTGCGCTGGGGCAAAACCGGCGTCGACGCGGGGGATGGCTGCAGTGGACGACACCGCCGCACTCAGTGAGCCCACACACATGGGACGAAGGCACTGTTGCGAGTCAGCCTGTGTCACGTGCCGACAGCATGCGTCCCGCCACGCCGGGCGCTCGGGCGGGCTCCCTGTCGGGTGATGGCTGCTCGAGCAAGGCGCTCAGGCGCCTGCGGGTGGGCGGGCGCCGGCGCGGGCGTGCCTGCAGAGCGGCGGCGAGGGTCTCTGCGCCCTGCTCGGCCTCCGAGCGGCTGGCCGGCAGGCCCGCCATGCCGGCCAGCACCCGGTTCCACACCTGCCGCGGCAGGCGCCGCGCACCGGTCGGCGCGCTGCGGGGCCGGAGGCGCGCGGTGCGCATGCACGCGGTGCGGGCCTCCCTGCGCATGCGCGCCGCCGCCCCGTGCGCTGCCGCGCCCTCCGTGCACGTCTCGGCGCTGGCGGCGTCGTGTCGATGTGTGCGGGGCGGAGTGCGGTCGGCCGGGCAGGCAAGGGGCGGACATGCGCCTGGCTGTTCCCTGTCGGCTCGCAGCGCGTTTGCTTGTTGCGGTCAAATAATGCAAGGTCGAGCAAAGCGAGCAGAGGGTGCAGGCGGCCTCGTCCTGCGCGCCTGGCCGGTCACGCCGCGCCGGACTGTGGAGTGGTGCCAGTCCATCGCGGCGTCCACGCACGCGCGCCGCTGCGCGTCGGCCGGGTCCCAGTTGTCCGCAGCCTGCCCGGCCCGCCCCCGCACGTCAGGCAATGCGCACTCCGCGCCCGCGCGGTCGGCACTGGAGTGCGTGGTTGGTCCCACCAGGGCTGCCTGCCTGTCGGGTGGTGGCGAGGTACCGCAGGATGGCCGCGCTCTCGGGCAGCTTGAACCCGCCGTCCTGCGACAGCGGCGCGCGGCTCGGGCGCACGCTTTGAGCGCAGCGTGACAGCGGGCTCAGCAGGAGGCCTGCAGACAGGCAGGGAGCCAGGCCTTGCCGTTAGGAAGGGGACTTTGCCCAGCGGGTTGAGCGCCAGGAACTCGGGCGTCTTGTTGTCGCCCTTGAAGAGCGAGACAAGCCTCTCCTGGACGTCAACGTTTGCGGCCCTGAGGCAGGGGTGACATCTGTCAGATAGCAGGCAGTAAGCACTTATACATGATGGGCCAGCCTGAGTACGTTGGAAATGATGACTGCAATAGATGCATGCAGCCAATGCACCTTCATACTAGGCACAGGCGCGCCTGCAGAGGAGGAGGCACGCGCGGCAGGGCTGCGACACATAGTCCACGTAGAGCGTTCCCATCCTGCAACGCACCCAGTGAGACCTTGCAGCACCTGTGGTGGTGTGCGCAGATGATCCCAGAAACTAAGCCCTCTGCAACTAAGGACACGCTATCGCTTAAAAACAAGCAGGACTCAGACGAGCTGAGCAGTGTGTTCATGCAACGCCCTCGAAAGGTTGCTCCTCCCTAATATTAGGGTCCCAGAAAGAGGCCTGAGCAGCCTCACTCTGCCACACAATCTGTCCCTGTAAACCAACCCACAGATCTCTACATAGCGTGAGACCTCCAGTCGCCTTTCCTCCAGGCTGCGTCTGACTAGCCTGCCATGCAGATCTTCGTGCGCGCCAGTGGCACGCGCGCTCTGCACGTGCGCGCAGCGGACACGGTGGCCGATGTGAAGGCCTGGATTCAGGTGCGCCGCCGCCGCCCAGCGGCTAAGCGGGCCCGCAGCTCTGCGCCCCGGCCCTGTCTCAGGCGCGGCGTGCGCGGCTCAGGATGCCGAGGGGCTTCCAACCGCGGCTCAGCGCCTGGTGTTCGCCGGGCGGGACCTGCGCGACGGCTGCACGCTGGCCGAGTGCGGCGTGGGGCCGGAGGCGACGCTCAGCGTTCTGCTGCGTCTGCGCGGCGGCAAGGGCGGCTTCGGCGCGCTGCTGCGCGGCGCGGGGCGCGCCGCGCAGACAGAGAACCAGGACGCGATGCGCGACCTGAGCGGCCGCCGCCTGCGCCACATCAACGCCGAGAAGAAGCTGCAGGTCTGTTCCAAGCGCAGGTTACAAAAGTGCCACCTTGGAGGGGCCTGACAGGCTGCAACCCGCGCCCTCGTATGTGTGCTAGGACGTGCATCGTGTGTGTGCCAGGATGTGCATGCGCCCGCGTGTGCGGCGTTCCCGTGCGGCGCAACTCGTCGCACAGCGTCCCTGTTGCTGGCGGTAAGGCTCATCCGCATGCGGGTGTGTGCAAAGGACTGGGCGGCCGAGGCGCGCAAGCGCGCCGCGGAGGCCGCGGAGGGCAAGCGCACGCGCGAGCTGGAGCGGCAGGCGGTCCGTGAGGCGCGCAAGCAGGCGCGCGCCCGCCGCGCTGCAGCCTGGCTGCTGTCTTTCGCTGCTCCACCTGGCTGCGCGTGCGTAAGCCTCCAAGCGCCAACCTGGCTGCGACGGCCTGGAGTACCGCGTCTCTAAGGACCAAGGCAGGGTGTCGCTTGGTGGCCGTGCTCCCGGCGCGGCCTCCGCATGCGCATGGAGCAGCATGTACTGATGATGTGCGCCGGCGCGAGCTGAAGCGCGAGCGACCGTGCCGCAGGTGAGCATGGACGACGTGCGCGAGCAGCAGGCGGACGCGCTGGCGGCGGTGTCGGCCGCGGTGCAGGCCGGCCTGGCCGGCCGCAAGCGCAGCGCGGCGCGGGGCGCCGACCCCAGCGCCGCCCCGGTCAAGCGCGCGCGCGGCGCGGTGCCCCTGGACGACGAGGCGCTCTCCAGCGGCAGCGACTCCGAGGGCAGCCTCGACGGCGCCGACGCGCTGACCGGCGCCGCCGCGTTCCAGCCGCAGCGCCCGGCGCCCTCGGGCCTGAGCGACTCGTGCGTGGCCGTGATCGCGGCCGCGGGCGACGGCGGCGGCGGCAGCAGCAGCAGCAGCGGCTTTGAACAGCAGGCGCTGCCCGCGGTCGCGCGGCCCGACGCGCTGGCGCCAGCGCCGCTCGCGCTGGAGCACCAGGCGTCCACGCCGGCGGCGCCGGGCGGCGCGCCGGCGCCCGTCGCCGCCGCCGCGCCGCCGGCGCTCGCCGCCCGCGACAACCCCGCCAGCGGGGCGGACTCGGGGTCGCCGCCCGCGGCGTCCGCCGCGCCTGCGGGGGACGCTAACCCTAGCCCTGCCCCCAAGGCCTACCCGCCGGTGGACCTGGAGGCGTACGCGGGACCCGACGCGCTGCAGGCGCTAGGCGCCGACGCGCTGAAGGCGGAGCTGGCGCGGCGCGGGCTCAAGGCGGGCGGCACGCTGGCCGAGCGCGCGGGCCGGCTCTGGCTGCTGCGCCACACGCCGCGCGAGCGGCTGCCGCGCAAGCTGCTGTCCAAGCCCGCGCCCGCGGGCGCCTGAGCTGGGGCAGGGAGGGGCGGATATTCCGTGAAAGGCTGCTTGCGCCGGTGCATGTCGGTCCGGCCGCCGGCCAAGCTACCAGCCGCGCTGGCGCGCGCCAACGCATGGGCCCAGGAGGCTGCGTGCTCTGCGCGCGCTGTTGTGGCCCGGGCGCTACGCGTGCGGCCGCCAGCGACAGCCTGCAAGCCGACCGGAGCCTGGCGCTGCTGCACGGTGGCTGCTGCGCAGCTAGGGCCTGCTGCCGCAGTCCTGCAGCTCTGCCACACGGGGCGGAGTTTAGCAGCTGTGAAGTCGCGCGCGCATGCTATGGCGCTACGATCATGCTGCTAAATGTTGCATGGCGCAATACCTCTGTATGTGTATACCAGGCTCTGCTGTCCCTCTGTTGACGTCGGCTTGCGTGGCCTGTTAGGGTGAGCCGCGCGCCGACAGCTGTGTCTCCTTCTTCCCTTGATAGCTTGTTTATTGCTGACCTGCTCCCTTCGCCAGTCAGCGCATAGCGTGATTGTTGCATAGCATGTGCGCTGTTGAGCAGCAAGGTAATGCATGCTTATAGCTGTGCCAGGCCCAAGTCTTTCCATCAAGACCTTCTCGTCATTACAATGTGCTGGTTGCGCGCATCTTGACACGACCGCATTGGCAGTGTCCGAGCGCCCTTGGTCCGCAGGTCTCACAGGATCCAGCTTGGCCATCCCGGTCGGGCTCTGAGCAGAATTCCAGTCTCTTTCTATCCCACCAACTAGCAGATTGTGGGCGCAAGGCTCAATAGGCGCCGAGTCTTCGTTCTCCTGCTGTGCACACACACCTAAGCAGCGCAGGCGAGCCTGCAGCGCCCCGGCTGCTGCCTGCCCAGCGGCAGGCTCAAACAATTCTTGGCTTCAGTACAAAATTCAGAGCTCGGAACTATCGCAGCCGAAGACAACACCAACACAGCAGAGCGCCTCGAGACTCTCACCAGGACAACCGCATGCACTCGCAGCGTGTGCACGCCACAGGTAAGTCGTGCTGCCACTATGGATTCATGCTCCAGGCGTCCAGCTCCACATCGCGCACGCTTTGGAAGGCCGCTGGCATCGCCGCACCGGGTATTGCCACCAGCGCTTTACTCTGGGCGCGCTTGCCGTCGTCCCAATTGATGATGTCAGCCTGCGCACCGCCCAGCGCCGGCGCTCAGAGCGTGATGGCTGCGAGGATGCCTGCGTGCCTGACAAGTGGCGGCACAGCAGCCTGCAGCGCATCCCCGTCCCAATAGCACTCGGCACACTCGGCAGGCACATGCAGACACACCGTACACACAAGGGTACTGGACCGGCGCTCGGCCCACCGGTCGGCCCGCGCCAGCCACCCCGAGGCAGCGCCCGCAAGGAGGACATGCTCGCGGGCAGCGCTGCCCGCCCTCGCACGAGGCTCGCAGGCCGCAGGACGCGCATTGAGGCCTGGCCTCTGATGCTGACCCCGCGCACCGAGTGCTCGCGGATGAAGCCGCGCGAGTTGAACTTATACTCCGACACGCCGTCCAGCGCGAGCACCTTGTGCGGCCGCCCCGGCGCCAGGCGCGGCGCGCAGCGCAGCGTCCAGCGCACCGCCACGGTGTGCGTGTCGCGCGGCCACATGCGCAGCACCTCCACCTGCGGCCGCGCGCAACCCTGACCATACAGCCTCGGCCGCAGGGCCGATGACACGCCATGCGCTGCCCGGCGGCCTTCACATCGATCACGCATTGACCTCTGCAGCGCCTGGACAGTGCCCCGTCACTGACTGTGAGCAGGTGCCGGCGCACAGCTCGGGCCCACGCTGCCTGCCCTGCCACTGCACCAGGCCCTGCGTGCTGCGCAGCTCCTACGCTCGTCAAGCTGTCCACTCCAAAGCGCTGAATTCTTTGGGGCGCATATGCCCACCACCACACAGGTACGGCGGCGCCGCAGAAGGCTGGTCTGAGGGCTGTGCCGTGTGCTGGGCGCTCTTGGCGCAGCTTAAGCAGACAGGAGCCGCCCGGGTGTGCAGGCGTGCCAGACAGCCGCTGGCGACACGCCTGAGAGCTTGTGGCAACGCAGGGCGGCCTTGGGCAGCGCACCGAGCAGCGGGAGAACACGAGGCTGCAGTACAGGCGCAGCATGAAGAGGTGCCGCCGGTAGGCGTCCACGCCATACACGACCGTGGTGTCCCCGCCCAGGTGCACGCGCCCGATCCTGTCCACGAACACAAAGTCCTCCTCCGCCAGCACGCTCGTGGTGGGCGCCTGCGTGAAGAACCTGCGCGCGCGCGGCGCGCTCGGCCGGCCGGCGCGCTCCGCTGCGAGCGCGGCCCCCCGCCGGCGCCTGCCTGTGCACACACATGTACAGGTGCGGGCCTCTGCGCAGAGGCCAAGGCAGAGCCACGGCTGGGTCAGCAGGTCAGCAGTGCAGTGCTGTGCAGTGCAGCTACCACTGGTTGCCTCGCTGAGCGCATCCCTCGAGCGCACAGCCTGGGCAGGCACAGCTGGCGGCAATGGCCGCACCTCGGGATGTCCTCGCGCAGTGTCCGGACGGCGCGGCCAAAGTTGACGTGGAACTCGCTCTCGCTCGGCGGGCCGGGGCCGATGCCGCCGCCCAAGGGCGTCATGCCGCAGGTGTGCAGCTGCTCCAGCAGGTCCAGCCCCTGGCTGGCCGGCGCGGCACGGCTCGCTGCGCCGAGGGGCCGCGGCGTGCAATGCCGCGCCGGAGCTGCGCCGAACGGCCTGCAGGCCGGCAGCAGGGGGACCGGCGCCGCCGTGAGCGCCGGGCGCGGCGGGGCCACGCCCGCGCTGGCAAGCATGGCAGCGGCGTCTGGGATCGTCGCGCTGTTCAAGCCTTCTGTCCGCTCGTATTCTCTGCAGCGTCTGCTGTGCTAAGCAAGCCAGGCGGTGCGCAATCACCCACTGGTCCTGCAATAGATTCGGAAAGTAGAGCGAAGTCCAGGCTCTTGGCCTGAATAGGCAAACCTTCTCCAAGCTGGCCAGGCTCCCAGCGGGGGTGCTGCAAAGAGTTGTGATGGCCAGCACGATGCAGCTGCGTGCGCTTAGCTCAGCCTCGTGCGCTGTCAGCTGCCGGCTGCAGCGCGGCCCGTGCGGGCGGCCGCTTGCGCTGCCTCCAGCGGGGCGGCGGTCGCAGGCGTCACCGGCGCACTGCGCCCTGTGTCCCAGGAGTCGGGGAAGCGGCGCAGACAGGCCGGGGAGGCAGTGCCGGCTGGTGCGCCCGCGCGCAGCCGTCCGCGGCTGCTGTCCCGCTCTGGAAGGCGCTGCTGAGAGGACAGTGGTGCGTGCTGGCTGTGCAGGTCAGGCGCGCAGCGGACACAGACAGCGGGCCTGACGCCAGGTGTGCCTGCGTGTGTGTCGCCTGCAGGCGGCGCGTGCGTGTGCGCATGCATGCACCTGGATGTCTGCCTTGGGCCGTGCCAGTCTGTTGCACACATATCGGGTGGGCTAGCACTGTGTCCTTGTGCATAGTCTGGTCAGAGCGGGCTGAACAAGGCAGAGCCTTGCAAGCATGCTGTGTTGTAATGCGCAGCACATCGGAGAGCTCGCCGGACGAGTCGCTGGCGGACGAGGGCGCGCCGCACGAGGTCTTTATCAGGCAAGCGCGCGCGGCGCTGGCCGAGGGCGGCGCCGATGAAGAGGCCATGGTGCGCGTCACTGCACACCGTGTTGCAGCTCACCTTCACCATAGCCGTGCCTTAGACATCTTCTGGGCTGCCTTAGCAGGGGCAGACGCCAGCACTCACTCACAGCACACGACGCTCCGTGTCTGTCGCTCGTAGTGTGGGCAGTTAGGTGCGCCTCTGCTGCAGACGCGGGGGTCGGAGCATGAGTCTTTTATTTGGTACCAGTTACATAAGCGCTCCGCACAACTTCATCTCTGGCGCGCAGGCAAAGCTAGTGGACGACGCGGAGGCGGAGTGCGCGGCGCTGGTGAGCGAGCGCGCCGCGGTCGCGGCGCAGCTGGCCGCTGCCGAGGAGAACCTGGAGGTGTCGCGCGCGCAGTTCCTGCGCCTGAACGCCGACTTTGACAATTTCCGCAAGCGCACGGCGCGCCCCCTCGAGCCCCGAGCGCGCCGCCGGGGCGGGCCGGCCCGCGCCGCCATGCGCAGCTCCCGGATCGCTTCCCCTGCGCGCCCCTGGCCGCTGCGCTGCCGCGCCCGCGTCCAGGCGCATGCGCAGCAATAGGAGCTAAGGTGTTACCCTATTCCTGCTATATACCCTGTATACCCTACTACACTTTACCTGCGCGCGGCGCAGGCGGCTGAGAAGCAGATGATCGCGGACAAGACCTAGGGCGATGTAGTGCTGGTGCTGGTGCCGCTGGTTGCTGCCCTAACCCTGTACCCTGCCCGCGCCCTGCGCAGGCGGCCGAGAAGCAGGCGATCGCGGACAAGACCAAGGGCGACGTCGTGCTGGCGCTGGTGCCGCTGGTGGACAGCTTCGAGTCCGCGCGCAACTCGCTCAAGGCGGAGACCGAGGGCGAGCAGAAGCTGGAGGCGGCGTACCAGGCGCGCCGGCTGCCTGCCCCACTCTACGCCCATTATTGCGCCCACCTGCCGGTGGGCGCGCCGTGACAGGGCGGGCTCAAGCTTGGGACGTCGTCCCGGCGGCTGAGTCTCTGCTGTGCTGGAGATCTTAGGTCTACGCAGCGCAAGGAGCTGGCCTGGCGCGCGGTTGCCCTGCGGTCTGCAGCTGCGCCAGGGCCTGTGCCGCGGGGTGAACAGCTGCAGCGCGGCGGCGCTGCGCGAGGGCTGGACAGCGCCGCCACAAGCCCTAATCCTACCGGCCGGACGGCGCGCGCGCAGGGCCTGTACAAGCAGATGGTGGAGTCGTTCCGCGGCCTGGGCGTGGAGGCGGTGCCGGGCGTGGGCGCGCCCTTCGACCCGGAGCTGCACGAG
>JAABUO010010065.1_pt1 | contig 10506 bp, 14 predicted proteins | sample 5559291 | NCBI WGS metagenome assembly JAABUO01 (sample SAMN10711878, study PRJNA513372) | rock metagenome | isolation source: Antarctica rocks | place: Antarctica: Victoria Land, Finger Mt sud
CCGGCGCGCTGCTGGCGCTGTATGCCGCATTCGTGCTGGTCGTGCTGAGCGCCGACATGTGGCGCATCGCTCGCGAGCGCATGCGGTGCGGCCAACCCTACCCTGCCTGCAAGACGCTGCTCGCCCTGGGCACACCATTAGGCCTCCCCGCAGAGGCAGGTTCGCACGCCGCGGGCCAGGCATGGTAAATGCGCTGCGGTGCTGTCGATCGCGGCATGCGCTGCGCAACCACCAGGGTTGTTTTCCTCCAGCCAGGGCCTGACACATGCCCGACCTCAGCCTCCACCCCCAAGTCGGGATGCAGCTAGTGCGTGCGGCAGGGGGTGGCGAGCGCATGCATCGGCTGGGCCGGGCGCGGCCGGCACATGTGTGGCTTCTGCGCGCAGGGCGGCCGAGCTCGCGGGCGCAGCGGGCGGCCTCTTCCGCAAGCCCGCGCCCGAGGAGCTGCCGTTGCTGGAGGCAGGCGACGAGGAGAGCCCCGTGCCCCTGCAGGCCGCCCTGGCGCGCGGCGCAGACCCCGCACCGTGGGGCCTGGAGCCTGGACTCAGGGCAGGGTCAGGCCCGGAGTCCCCATGCTCCACGCTGGCGCGCCATGCAACAGCGCCGCCCACCGCGGACCTGCCGATGCCGCACGCGCCCGGCGGCCACGCGCCGCCCGGCATGCCGCTGGCGGACGCGTGCATCGAGCTCACGCATTCCAGCAACGAGGACGACGGCGCCGGCGCGCCCGCCGCGCTGGCGTCCGCCGGGGCTGCCGCGGGGCTGCTGCCCCGGCGCGCGCAGGCGTGAACCTGACCTGCCCTGCTGCTGGCACAATGAGTATGGGTGAGTATGGGGTAGTACACACGTCCCATTGGTTTGGCATGGGCATTTGTAAGGGCCTGGCGGCCATGGCGTTGCGGCTGAGGATGCGGAGCCAGTGATGCCGCTGCAGCCCGTTTGTTTGCACAGGACTAAGGCTCTGCTCTGACATGGTAAAGCGCGCACGCTGATCGTGCAGACAGGCGAGGGCGCACTGCGGCAGGCGAGCCCGCGGCGGCAGCGCGTCGAGACGTGGCTGGCCGAGGGTGCGGCGCCGCTGACGCCGCAGCAGTACCGCGCGCGCGCGCTGGCCGAGCTGGCGCACTCGGCCAGCTTTCGCGACCTGCAGCAGCGCGCGTCGGCGCGCGCGGGCGCGGGCGGCGCCGCGCGCCTCGCCGCGCACCGCTCCAATTACATGCCGCCGCTGCCGGCGGAGCCCGATGAGGCGCGGGCAGGCGAGCCCGCCGGCGGCGACCTGCTGCCGCGCGCGGTGTCGGCGCCGCACGCGCTCATGCGGCCGCCCGCCGTGCCCGCGCCTCTGGAGTCGACGGCGGAGGAGCCGGCAGGGGACAGGTGGGCGGACGACAGCGGCGCGGCTAGCGCGGAGGATGCGGGCGAGTCGGCGGGGTGCGAACGGGGTGAGGCCGGGTGGCTGTGCCGCAGCTGGCCGTGGCGCGCGCTGTGCGCGGCGGGCGCCGCGGCGGGGTGGCCGCTGCTGGTGCTGCGGCGCGCCAGCATCCCCGCGCTGGCGCCGGACTGCTATGACCGGCGCTGGCTCGTCGCCGCGCTGGCCGGCGGGCCAGTCTTCGCCGCCTGGTGCGCCCTGGACGCTGTGCACCATGCCTGCTCCGATAAGGCGCTCTGCGTGCCTGCAGGAGCCGCATGGTTGACCAAGTGGGAGGCCTGCCATCTCCTCGTCATACCGTGCATGATCCTGACAGCTGCCGACGCCATTTACTTCACGAGCGGCTTGCGGCTGTTCACCCAGGCGGCGCCTGACCCGCTTGGCGCTCGGCAGGTACCTGCGGGCGCCTCTGGTGTGGGCGGCTGCGGGCGCGGGCGCGGGCGCGGCGGCCGCCGCCGCCGCGGCGTGGAGCCTGCGGGGCGCGCCGCTGGACGCGCCGCCGCCAACCTGGCGCCTGGGCACGCGGTGGCCGCTGGGCACGGCGGGGGTGTCAGGGTTAGGGTTTGTGCTCGCGGCCATGTGGGTTGACACGGTTGCATCCGAGCTGGTCGGCCTCATCGCGCTGTTCGGGTCGCTGTCCGGGCTGGACCACGCTGTGTTGGGCTTGACCGTCCTGGCCTGGGGCAACTCGATCGGCGACCTGAGCACCAACCTGGCGATGGCGCGCCGCGGCCTGGCTAACATGGCCATGACCGCATGCTACGCGGGCCCGCTGTTCAACCTGCTCGTGGGCCTGGGGCTGGGCTTCCTGCGCGCGCGGCGCGCGACCGGCGCGCCGCTGGCGACGCGCCTGTCGCCCGGCGCGGCGGTGAGCGCGGGCTTTGCGGCCGCCATGTGCGCCGGCGTGCTGGCGGTGGGCGTGGCCGCGCGCGGGCGGCTGCCCACGCGCTTCGGCTGGGTGCTGATCGCGCTGTATGCGACGTTCCTGGTCGCCAGCGTGGCGCGGCTGCTGCTGCTGCACTAGGCCCGCCACGCAGTGGGTATAGTTACGAATGGGTGAAGTGCAACTTTTGTTGCTGTTGGTGTGCACAGCGGTCGCAGGCCAGAAGTGAGGCTGCCGACCCCACGCGATGCGCCTTTCATTGCGCCTGCACTGGTGCTTGTGTGCGTCAAAGTTTGATAGGGGGCATTTGCGAAGTATTGAAGGTCCTTGGGCGCAAGAAGTGCTACTCGTATGTTTGTTGGTACGCCTGGGTGGCTGGCGCTGAACAGTGTGGTCCAGCTGGGCGCCCGTTCGGCTGTGCGCAGCAATCTTGGCTGTAACCACTTTGTTACAAAGTGGTCCTGCCAATATTGGGCTCCATGCCGAGCCAACATACGCTTCTTCACTGGGTCAGCTCTGCGTGCTTTCCGCTGCACAGCGTGCGTCACATAAGCATGCACCCAGTCCAAACCAGCAAGTCATGTGTCCCGGTCATTGTCAGGGTTTGCTGCTACACCTCATCCCTGTCCTCGCCGCGGCCACGCATCGCGCGGGCCTGCTCCTGCAGACAGGCGAGCGTGCGGCGCGCCGCGTCGTCAGCGCTCCAGCGCGGGCTCCACGGCATGTCGCCCGGCAGCCTGCGCGACACGCCCGGGCCGGCCGCCGCGGCGACGCAGCCAGAGCTGTCAACGCCCACCAGCTGCAGCGACAGCGCGGGCGCGCTCTCTGGGAAGCCCAGCGGCAGGTCGACGGACACCATCGCGCTCCACGGCTCATCCACGGCCAGGTGGAATGATGCGGTCCTGCGCATGCGGCTGTCATGTGTCAGGCAAGCCATGCAACCTCCGGCATGCTGAACCTGCGCTCGCTCACTCTGGTCTGGGCGCGCATGCTGTCAGGCCATACAGTATGCCAAAGGCGCGCTTGCTGCCATGTCTGTCGGTCCTGCCATGCTCAGGCCCAAGCGCTCAGCGCCTCAGCAGCGCCCATCTCTACCCCCTGTGGCTTGCTGTCGGAGCTCAATCACGCCGTACCAAGCACTGGCGTGTGGAGCAGTACACGGATACATACGGGCGCCTTCATGGGCATATGCATATCACATGGGTACGCTCTAGGGGCCAAGACATACAGGGTCAGACACGCTCATGCTCCTTGTTGGCTGAGCCTAGATAGGCCCCGCGGCCCATGCCTAAACGCGATGCCGTCCGCCTCCAGCAGCGCGAGCGCGCCGGTCGCCTGCAGCGCGTCCAGGAAGGCCTGGCGGCGCTGCGCGGCCGCCGCCGCCGCGCCGCAGTGCGCACCGAGCGCGGCCGCCGCCAGCGGCGCATACTCCGCCAGGCACATGCCGTCGTCCCAGGCCGGCAGCGCGGGCTGGCCTGCGCGGGCCGCATCCTTGTTTCATGCTCGCGCTCGGCCGCCAAGCTGTCAAGCCTGTGCTTGCATGTGTTCTGCCACCGACCCCTCTGGGCGGCGCTTGCGCAAGCTCATTGCCTCCTCCCTGGCTGCAGCATTAGCCTCGGAGGGTCTGGCCAGGAAGCTGGTCCACAGCAGGCTTCAGAGCGGCGTGCTTCCGAGCGGCCCATGCAGGTGCTTGCTCAGCGGAGTACTGCAGGGTGAGCGCAGCGAGCTGGCGAGCTCTGTGACCTGGGGGCCGGCACGTCGCTCCTGCCCGCACGCCCAGCCTCTTGTGCAATCGCACCGCTGCCTCTGATGAGGCTGTGCGCAGTGCCTGCCGACAACACGGGAAGCGCGCGCATGCCTGCGTAGAGGTCAGGTGCGGGCGCAGGGCGCACCAACGGCCGCCTGCAGCTGGTGCGGTAGGTGCAGCTCCGTCTCGACGGGCCGCGGGCCGGACCCGCCACCGCGCGGCCGCACGGCAAACACCACTTTGAGCCGCGCCTGGCGCGCGAGCAGCGGCGGCGCGAGCGCGCGCGCGCCCCAGTAGCGCTCCAGCAGCGGGGCCGCGGGCGCGAGATCCGCGCCCGCCAGTGGCGCCGTGAACACGGCCTGGCCGGCGCGCACATGGAGGGTGCATGAGCGGCTGCGCTGCCGGCTGCGGCGCCCCGCAGCGCGGCGCGTATGTGTACAGCAAGCTCGGGCCCACGCGTGAGCGCGTCTGCATGCCATGGCGCACGAGCAGCGGCACGCACAATGCCGCGTGCCTCACAAGGACGCGCAGTGTGGGTCGGTGGTAGGGCGGCAGGCAGGGCTAGCATCACATGGGCAACAGTCCTACACTGAGTGTGCAGCTGTTCACAGGGTTGACAGGGCATGCACTGCCGAATTTTACAGGGAGGAGAGCGGCAATCCTCACTAGTATGCTAGCAAGCCCGGACTGGCGCCCCATGTCTGCAGGACGCCTACCCGATGGCTGCCGTCAGGCTGAGACACCAGTATGGCGTCACCGCCTGCGCGCCACCCGCAGTAGCACCACGCCAGTAAGAGCATGCCCAGGCCACCAATCAAGCAGCAGTACAGGACTCACGCACCGCAAACATACCGCCAGCAAAGCCTGAATCAAGCGCAACCCAGACAGGCCTTGCGGCAGCACACCGACAGGAAGCGTGTCGAGCTCGAAGTGTAGGCGGGGGTCGCGCTGCACTGCCTGCTTCAGACGCTCTCTCAACACCTGCGCATAGCTGCAAATACATAGCCTTAGACACCACTTGGAACAGACACGCCTCCGTGCTGTGTGTGCATGCTATATTGGCAGCGAAGCGGGGTGCTCGCGGCGCACCTGTCCAGCACGGCCTGTAAGAAGGCAGTGAGAGCACGGCCGTCGCCGTCGTCCTGCCAGGTCGTCAGGTGAGGGCCTACTGCGGCGCTGGGGGGCCAAAGCGGGCAGAAGTCGTCGTCGATGAGCACGTCTGGCACATAGCATCCACCGACCATGCTGAAAGCGACCTGTCGCCAAAGTCCTTTTCAGTCTCTACGGGTAACAAGCTACTGCACTGTGACCACCGTGTTGCAGACCGCACCTGCCATGTAAGCACCTCAGCACAGCACGCACGCGTCTCGAGCTGGAACTTGTTGGCGCCAAGCAGCCGCGCTCTAAAAAGGCCGCTCTGCACAAGGCCGCGTAGCTGTCCGTGTAGCATGGGGTCAACCACATCGCGCGCTGCAGCCACAGCCATCCTCTCTGACTCGGGAAGGTATGCTGTGTAAAGGCTTGCAACAATGTGGTGCACAGTTACATGGCTTGCAGCCCCTCTAAGCCAGACAGTGGTGCACAACAGGGACTCACACCTAGCAGAAAAACAGCAGCATAAATCTATTTAAAGCAACCTACAGCCTGGATGGCATGACAGAGACATGACGAGCACACCTCCACTACTATGCAAACGACTGCACTCAGACGCATGACAGCAATATTATACAGCCAGTTGCCATTATTTTTCACAATAATTGTAACCGGAAGTGTTAACTCACAGCATGCCATGCTTTATCACGGCAGCCGAGCCTCGCATGACCACCATGTAGCTTGAGAAAACGAGGCCCAGCAGTGCACCACATGACTGACACGCCCGACACAGACGAGGGTGGCACATGAACTCAGGGCTCTCCAGCGCCATTCAGTAGGGGCACCTGTACCAAGGCGAATGGCGACAGGCGCGTCGGGGCAGGCACTCTTGCATGAGCCCCCGGCTCAACAACCTTGCCCGCAAGCCGCTCATCCCCGGCCTCTGACACATGTGCATTAACCGCGCCAGGCTCACCGATGTTTGACCTCGACGCGCCGCACGCGCTTCCTACCGGTGCTGGTGGCAGCTCGAGATGCAGCGGCGCAAACTTGCCGCGCTCGGAGCGGGTGCTGAGGCTCCGCCGCATCGCCAGGGCAAGCGCCCCAGACCCGGTGGACGCTTGCCGCGCTGCCAACGCCTCGGCAGCCAGGCCACCGGCCTCAATGGAGCCGCACCGCGCCGAGCGCGACAGCCGGCTGCTCGTGCGCTGCAGCGCCGCCGCAATCCAGGACTTCTGCCGCGGCAGGTCGATGCGGAGCAGCGGTGGCAGCAGATGGCCTGCAGGGCATCAGGATTACGTTAAGGGTACAACACCTCGTTACCTCGACAGGTACTGCAGCTTGTGCTCACACACAGGACTGCGTGCGAAGCGTTGCTCACATGCTTTAAGCCTGTACGTATTTAAAAAAGCACACCCATGCCGTCCTGTCCTCGTCCATAACGCAGCATGCAACCCTATCCATATTGTGCTCGAATACAAGACACACACTGGCTGCAGCGCCAACACCTGCATCCATATGCGCAGAGCATCAGCATGGGATGCTGCGGGGGCAGGCCCGCGCACCGCCGCCAGGCGCCTGCTTGACAAGGATGCAGTGCTCCGCGACGGGCGGCGGCTCCGCCGACGCGCTGCGGTCCTCCGCCACGCGCTTGGCGATGACAGGCCCCGCCTCCCCCTGCCAGCAGCAACAGTGCCGCTCCGCACCTTGCGCCACCTTTCCAGCAACGTGCAGGAAACGAGAAGCACCATGCTGACAATTGCCGGTCATGATGCCAACAAGCTAAACTTGTTGGAGACATTAGGAGGGGGCTGCACACCGGCATGGTGACCACGATGGGCACAGGGACTAGCTTGGACGTCAGCAGCGGCCGGGCGCTGCACGCCGGCTGCTCGCCCGGCTGGCCTGTGCACAGCACGGGTGCAACAGCAGTAAGGCTTGCAGCGCACAGCCAGCATAGCGAGCAACACCGCGGCAGGCAGACCAGCACAAGTTCCACCCGGTTCAGCGGCGACGCAGGCAGCCAAGAGCTGGTCCTGAAGGCATGGGTGCGCACCTAGCCTGCCCCGGAGGGCGTTGCACAGCACCATGCAGCAGGTCAGTATGCAGCAGGAAGCCGCGCCCCCGACGCATACGCCTGAGCACCCTACAGACCTTATGAGACTCTGTGCGCGCGAACGCAGCTGTCTTGCAGCCCACTGCCAGCAAAGGGGCGCGCCTATCACCACCACGAGAGTGAGGCTCAAGGAGCTCGACGGCGGCGCGTTCGGCGTGACTGCGCTCTGCACAAAGGGCGCAGGCGAGTATGGCAGGCTGGCAACGGCTGCGTCAGGGCTGCTCTGCCCCATGCGGCGCAGCAAGGGCGCGCAGGCGTCCCCACGCGCAGGTCACTCTTGAGTCGCCAGGTACGCCCTCAGCTTACGGCGAGCGCAGACGATGCCAACACCTGCACCAACAGTGCGCCTCTGCGGCTCCGGTGCACAGGCACCGTGTGCCAAACACACTCCTTTATTTGCACCAGAGCGATGCATTGTTGGATGCCTGCAATGGACTCCGCCAAGCAGTACCTTTGGTTCTCCACGACCATCTTCTCAAACTACGTTGAAGTCGAGCACACTGCGGCAGCAGACGTCGCCATGTCTAACGCTCAGCATGCTGCGGATGCACACGCTGGTCCGTTGCCCTTCGAGCACACCACACGCGCCCTTGTTATTGGCAATGAGGGAGGTGGGTGCGCGCCTAATAAGCATCAGTCATAGGTAGGTGCCAGCGGCAGAAGAATAAGAAGGGCATAGAGGAGCTTTTGAGTGCTTGTGATACGAAGCAAGCATGCGGTAGACCCGGTCGATTGCCTCAGCACCGCTGGCTGATGATAAAGGGGTGCTACCGTGCGTACACTCCCGAGCCAGAGGGCAGCGCGCAGGTGCACGACAGCTTGGTAGTCGAGTGCCTCCACAGCGACAAGCCTTGCGACCCGGCCGTCGCCCGGGCGCTTACCCCCTTTTGCTTTCCGTGCGGGCGCAGCAGCGCGCGGCATGCGTCGGAGGTGCGGCCCTGCCTGTGCGCTGCAGCCCGGCTGCGTCGTCGCAGGCGCGACCAGCTCGCAGCGCACGCAGGAGTACGTCATCTGCCTCACTGGGGCCGGCGGCGAGCGCACGTATGGCTTCTGCCGCCAGCACCTGGCGCGCGGCGCCAGCGGCGCCTGCACGGGCCGCGCGCCGGCCACGCTGCTGCTGCTGTCCCCCCAGCCCTTCTTCCCGCAGTCGTACAAGGTATGGTGCTGCCGCGCAGGCCAGGCGCCCGCTGTCGGACCGCTGCCATCCGGCGCTGAGCGTGCTCTGCTTGTCCACAGGTGCTGGAGGTCGTCGAGGCGCTGTGCGGTCAGTGCGACACAGCGGCAGAGGCTGCGACGCTGTGCGCGCCCTTCCTGGCCAGCGTGTGCGAGGCCGCAGCGAGCCCGGCAGAGTCCGACAGCGTGTGGCGCGTGCCGCTGCCCGCAGCGGCACAGAAGCTGACCGCCAGCCCAGCGCGGTGCGTCGGCAGTCTGACGTGGCTCTGCCAGAGGCAGAGCCGCCCTGCATGCGCGCGGTGTGATGCAGTGCTTGGGAATGAAGGAGGTTGACTGTGCAGATGAAACGCGGCAGTGCCAGAGCTCATGCATGCGCACCCCTGCATGATGCGGTCAGGGGCCATGCACCAGTGCAAGCCCCTTTCATCAGCGACCCGACAATGCTCATGCATGCATGCACTCTCAGGGTAGGGTTAGGGCATCTGACCCCCCTGGCGCGGCAGCTCGCGGCGGTGGCTGGAGCTGGAGGCGCTGCCGGCGGATGGCGACCGCGCCTGGGGGAGTGTCCCGCTCGCGTGCCTGCTCTGGCAGCTGCCGCCCGCGCAGCTGGTCGCGCTGCTGGAGGCGCTGCTGCTCGAGCGCCGCGTGCTCCTGGTCTCGCGCGATCTGGGCGCGGTCAGCATGGCCGTCGTGGCGGCCGCGGCCGCGCTGCACCCGTTTGCGTGGCACCACATCTTTGTGCCGGTCCTGCCGGTCGGCCTCAAGGCGCGGCCCCTGTGTACAGTGAGCCAAGTGGGGCACCAATGGGGCAGCGAAAAGTATGTCTTTCTTTGCATGCCTACATCCTGCATCCGGTGTCTGGCGCCATGTGCGCGCCTTGGGGACGCAGCTCGGTGCCGCGACTCTATCACGCCTGCATGGGCGCGACGTTACGTAGCTCGTGCTGGCATGCATGTGTGCGCGTGCCGCAGACCCTTGCAGACCCTAGAAGCACACGCGGGCCGCGCAGGAATACCTGACGGCTCCGATGCCCTTCCTCATCGGCATGTGCGTCAGCACGCTCGCCGGCCTGGACCTGGAGGGCGTCGTTGTGGTCGACCTGGATGCTGGTTCCGTGTTGGCCATGGCTGGCGGCGACGAGGCGGGCGGCGGCGGGCGCGTGCGCGCGCCGTCCGAGCTGCTCCCGTGGGCCGGGTGCGCGGCGCGCACCCTTTTTGCTGTGGAGCGGCGCGGCTGGACGTGCCGCGCGCCGGGGCCGCCGCCAGCTGCTTTTCCCGCACTGCCCCGCTGCTGCGGGCGCTGTGCGCGCGGCGCTGCGAGCGCGCAAGTGGCGTGGTGCTCGGCCGTTGTGCTGTGCGCGCATGCGGGCGGAGCCGCCGCTGCTTCGCGCAGCCGCATCGTCCCATTAGGGTAAGGGTAGGGGGACAGGGCGGCGCGCGCGGCGGCAGGCGGCTGGAGGACGCTCTCGCGCTGGTGGGCCGGACGCTGCGGGGCGCGGCGGACATGGCGGCCGCGGCGCTCGTCGCGGGGCTGCTGCAGGCGCGCCGCGCTGCGCGCCGCATCTGGCACACCTGCACGGCACGGCGCAGGCGCGGCAAGGCGCTGAAGCCGGGCGGGTGCACAGGAGTACTTCCTGCGCCTGGTCGGCCGGTACCGCGACTTTGTGGAGCCCGACGTGCCTGACGATGGCTTTCCAGCAGCTCCTGGGGGCGCCGGGTCTGCAGGGCCCGGCGATCGCGCCGGCTGCGAGGATGACGACTTCATACGGTGCGCGGTCTGTTGTCGGCCTTACCTTCTGTCATGTCTGCGGCATGCAGCCATGTCGCTGTGCTGGTGTGCGTGTGATGTCTGCTCTATCATGTCTGCTCTTTCATGAGAGCTTGCAGGCACCTGGTGCACAGCCTGTAGCACGACTGGCGGCGGCCGCCTGTGCAGGGCGCACGGCTGGCGCTTCAACGTGCGCGCCTTCATCGGCGCGCAGCGGCGCAGCGCGCGCGCGTTCCTGGGCCAGCTGCGCCACAGCCAGCTCTTCGAGATGTTTGCGTGCGAGCGCCTGGCGCTCGCGGCCC
>JAABUO010010066.1_pt1 | contig 10505 bp, 9 predicted proteins | sample 5559291 | NCBI WGS metagenome assembly JAABUO01 (sample SAMN10711878, study PRJNA513372) | rock metagenome | isolation source: Antarctica rocks | place: Antarctica: Victoria Land, Finger Mt sud
CAGCATGCGCCGTGCCTCGGGGTCCGCGATCCCACTCAGATCCACCTCATCCAGCATATGCACGCTCCGTCAGGCTCCGACTCTGTGGCCTCAGTATACCTGCCCCCCCGACTTTTTGAGAGGATACTGCTGAGACAGCATGACCTCTACAACGTCACGCATGACGACGGATCGCGCCGCACAATTAACGCGCTGACTGCGGCACAGATTATCGTATCCGTCGAGCGAGATATTTCTCTGCCTCAGAGGTATATGGCCGGGCGTGTGCTGCGCGCCTGGTACGAGCTATCGAACGCGGGGCTGTTACCCGCGGCCTTCCAAATTGTCTTCGACCCGATTAATGAGGATTTGTGGCGTCAATGGCGTGAAGCATGGTACACGCCCGCTAACCCTTACCAACCCATCCCAATAGACATACTATCTCGACTCATGTCCGGCGCCATGGAATGGGTGGAACGTTACGCAGAACATGTCATTTTCGCCTACAACACATTCCTCCCATTCCTAGCGAGCCCGGATGCCGAGTTCGTCGGCACGGATGATTTCCTCTTGGAAAAGGCCATCGCCTTGTTACGCGCACATCCCTCTCCGGTTTGGACTGACGACGATCTCGCGCTAACTGTGCGATCCAATGGCTACGCCGACAAGAGAAGCCTGATAATCTTCCTGAGCGGTATCATCCATAGGCTCCGCAACGCCTGTATCAATATCATCCTGGCAACGACAGGCATGCGACTGCTGGAGCTGGTGATGTTGGAGGAAGAATGCGCCTGGGATGCATCAAAAAAGGGGGATTACAAGATCTGCGTTCGCGTCTGGAAAACGTCGGTAGCATCGCAAGGCAAAGAAGCCAAGTTGCCGATCCCAGAGATTACGTTCAAGGCGATAGACGCGCTAAGCAAACTTGGAGCCGCAGCCAGGAAGCATGGTGGCACGCGGCGTCTCCTTGTCACACTTACCCGATTCGCCTGCACACCGTGGGGACAGCCAACTGGCAAGGGCGTTATACCCTCTGCCATACGCGATTTTGCCACGCATCTTGGTATCGCCGAACATATCCACTCCCACCAATACCGAAAAACCCTGGCCATGTTCGTGATCTACCAGGATCCCGAGCATCTCGAGCTAGTCCGACGCCTGTTCTCCCACAAATCTCTTCGGATGACCCTCCGCTACATCATGAGCATCCCCGACCTTTCCGACGATATACGCTCCATTCTCATCCAGCACTATAAAGATCTCCTCAGTGAAATAGTTGGAGGCTGCGTCGAGGGCAAAATCGCGGGGAAGGCCGGCCAGCGCATCAAAGCATCTCTAGCCGCAGCGCATATTTCTCCAGCTTCCCTGCTCGACAACGGGCAGGACACTCTTGAGCAATATATCGACGGTCTGGCAGCCGACGGCATGGTCGTCCTGCATCGTACACCCTGGGCAGTCATCTGCACCAAGGCGCCAACTATGACCCAGCGCGCTCCCTGTGACCGCCCTAACGCACCGCGGCATCGCCGCCTAACCCCCGACGTTTCGCGCTGCGATCCGATTCATTGTCCTTTTGCAGTCTTTACCGAGGAGACGATCCCCTACCTAAATAAGGAGATTGCCTTCCATGAATGGTTGCGCACCCGGGAAGGATGCAGTGACCGACAGATCGACGTGTCGTCATCGCGGATACGCGAATGCCGCTCGCTGTTGGCAGACCTCGCCGCCAGTGACAACGCGGTGGATGCGGAAATGGCGCTTGGCGACAAGGGACGCGACGATGGCTGAGGCCGCACCATCCCTCCGAGCTCCGCGCCAAGATGGGCGCCACGATCGTGTCTTTGCTGCGGCGCGTCAGGCATACACGCGCCTTCGCGCCGATCGTTCCGTGGACAATGAAGCCATATCGAAGGTGGATGTTGCGCAGGTCGCTGGCATCCCCAGGCAGTATCTGAGCCTGAATGGGCCAGACTGGCAAGCCCTTGGCAGTGCCATCAAGCAGCACACAGCATTCGACGCTCCGGAGGTGGAAGCGCTAACGAGCGTCGCGGTGCAACACCGGTCCGCCCGGCAGCGGGAGCTCGATGCCCTCGCGGGGCGCATGCGTGCGTGCGAGCAGAAAACTGACGATATCCAACGGGCTTTCGACGCATGTGTGTTAGGCCCCTTAGTGCGCGAGTTGCAGCACTACATGCTTCTTGGAAAAGCGCAAACCCTGCCATCGGAGCAGGGCAAGATCGCCCGACTGCATCTAGATTTGGAGGAAACGAGGCGGGACAACGAGCAACTCAAGGCGCGAGTGAGAATCCTCACCGAAGGCGGAGCCCTCGAAGCCCTCCTGGACGCACAAACGCAGAAGCGCCGGATCGATGTTGTCCCGACTGCGACGCGCGGCATGTTGACGGTTGGGCACCTCGCCAATCTTTACGACGATTCGTTCGCGGCGGCGGCCCGATTCGCGCACAATCCCGACCCGCGCGCGCGTCCAGCCGTGATCTATATCCTGTCGGGCAACATAGGCGCTGGCAAGTCGGCATGGATCAAGGACCACAAGCCCGACAGGGCCGGCCTCCACCTGTATCTCGACGCGCCGCACCACACGGCTAAGACACGGCGCGAACTCGCCCATAGCGCGCGGTCCACCGCCTCACCGTGCCGCGTCGTCTGCGTCTGGGTACGCGCGCCCCGCGCTGTGTGCCTCGATCGGAACGGTAGCCGCGCACGACGGGCGGAGGGGTTGGCGGTGCGAGGAGGTGTCGTCCACGACCTGCACGATGTATTCGAGCCCGTTGGTGTGAACGAGGGCTTCGACGCCATCGAAGTCGTCGGGGACGACGATGACGAGGCATGAGCAGTCCGGGCAACGCGTCTCGCGCCCCGTGGTCACCGAGGAGATCACTGAATGGGAGGCCGAGGTCGGCGCGTTGAAGGATCGGCTTGCCGTGTGCGAGGCGGCGTTAGATGCGGTACGAAGGATCGTCGACGAGTATGCCGAAGCCGCGCAGCAACTCCAGGCGACGGGGCAACTCCCCAGGGACCTGCTGCGGCGGCGAGAGGAGCAAGCGCGAGGATGAGCGGAATCAGTGGAAGGGACGCAGGGCGGCGCAATGTGGAGGTATTCGAGTCATGGATTGGCACCCGCCGCAAGGCGGACGACTGGGCGGATTACATCGTGAAGGGCCAACTCCACCGGGCGAGGATTGCCACGCAATGCGGATTCGCACCGACGGTCGTGCGCCAGAATCCGGCGGTCACACGGCGCTTGGCCGAATTGGAGGACGAATTACGACGGCAAGGAGTGCTCATCCCCCTGGACACACCGGCGAAAAACGCCGCCGTCGAGAAACTAGACGACAGGAGAGCGAGTATCCAAACCAAGACGATCGCGACGCTGCAAGCTCGGGTCAATCAATTGAATGCCGAGATTGTCACGCTTCGGGCGAGGAATGCCATCCTGGAGGACGATCTGACGCGGCATAACCTCTGGGAGCGCCATCTGCAAGAAACGGGGAGAGTAGTGCGATGATCGAGGGGCGCATGACGGCGGTCGTCCGCGTGATCACGGTACGGTCGCGCGGGGCGTTGGGTGGGTGCATATTCCGCGGGCGTATCGTCGACCCAGAGGGACGCGGCCCGCAGGCCGGACGGCATCTCACCATCAAGGCGAGCTACGACGTCATCGCCGACGTAGACATGGGGGAGTTCTGGATGGTGACGGGCACGCCGGAGCCCTATGTCTACAAAATCAATGGCTACCGACGCGAAGAAGAGCAACTGGTCCCAGACTTCGCCGAACCGATCCGCCCCTTGGGCGAGAACATCGTCGCCGCCCTCGCCGACAATCCCGTTTTCGAGGGAGTCGGGGCCATTCTCGCGCGCCGACTGTGGGAGACATGTGGCGAGAGGCTCCATGGAATACTCGACACAGGCGAGGTCGACGCGCTCCGCTCCGTCCTCTCGCCCGACGCAGCCGCACGTCTGGTGCGGCAATGGCGCACCTACGGACAAGGGTTAACCCTGCGGTGGTTGGACCAATTCAAGGTCTCGCGCCGCATCGCGCGGAAAGTGCTCGCTGCCTATGGCGACGCCGCGCGGGACAAGGTGGCGGAAGACCCCTACCGCCTGCTGGCCTTCGAGGCCGATTGGCGCACCGTTGACACGCTCGCGCGCTCCCGCTTCGGCATCGCCGACGACGACCCCCGTCGCTTAGCCGGGGGTGCCGAAGAGTCCCTCTATCGCTGCGTCGCGCGGACGCACACGCTCGCGGAGCCGCAGCGCTTTAAGGCCCGACTAGTCGGGTTGTTCGCGCCGAGGGCGGCGAGCGACAATCGACTGATGCATTTATTGTCCGAACGGGCGCTGGCCGAAGCGGTCGTACGCGGCGTGTGCTACGCGCGGGCGGATGGGTACCATCCGTCAGGCCTATATCTCATGGAACGAGAACTGGCCGAACGGTTCGCGCAGATGGCGCGCTCACCCGCGCATCCCGTCGATCGCCGCGAGGTCGGTCGCGCGGCCGAGGCATTCCACGCGACCGTGGGCTACGCACCCAGCGCCGACCAGATGACTGCGATCGAACAGGTGGTCAGCAAACGACTGGCAATCGTGGCAGGTGGCGCGGGGACCGGTAAGACCACTGTTCTGAGCGTCGCTCGCGACGTGCTGATGCGTGAAGGTATCGCCACGATTCTCCTAGCGCCATCGGATCGCGCCGCTCACCGCGAATGGTGGGCGACCGGGTGCGAGGTAGCCACGGTTGCATCCTTCATCAACCGGTCGTATGGCGAAATGTTGAGCGATAGACACTGCGTCATCATCGATAACGCGAGCGTGATGGACGTGCCCACGATGCACGCCGTGATGAGACGCATCCCCAAGGGCGGCTGCCTCATCCTCGCGGGTGATCCGGCCCAGATAGCACCGATCGGACCCGGGCTTGTATTCCATGCGCTGACGGCGATAGAGCGCCTCGACGGCGCAATCATTCGTTTGGCTACGGCGCATCATCGGAACACGAAGAACGATATCCGTACCGTCGCCGCCGCGATCCATGCGCATTGCTGGATTGACCTCCCTCATTTCGCGGGTCACGCGGATGGTGTCAGCATCCTGCCCTGCTCGTCCGACAATGTCGCGCACCTAACCGGACTAACGTTGGACGCGTACGAAACTCTCGGCGCTGATGAGAGGGATGTACACATCCTTTGCCCATCGACGGCGGCCGACGTCGGCGCCAACGCGCTCAACCGTCTCGCGCAGGAGCGTTACCACGCCGCCGATGACCGGGTCTGTTATCGCACGAAAGCTGGACAACTCATGGCGACCGGATTCCGGGTCGGCGATCCCGTTGTGTGGACGCGCAATGACTTCGCTCTGCAGGTCAGTGAGGGGTCGCTCGGTCGAGTGGTCGCGGCCGAACCACAGGTGCTGACGGACACTTGTACCATCGACATCGACGGGAGGCATGTGAGACTCACGCCGGAGGATATGGAAAGCCTCGCCCTTGGTTATGCCATCACAATACATAGGAGCCAGGCCTTGCGATTCGAGCGGGTGATCGTGCCAGTGTCTGGACACAACCGCGCCCTCGACAATAGGCTGATCTACACGGCCATCACACGCGGCGAGCGGCAGGTCGTTCTTGTGGGAGATGCGGCGGCGGCGCGAACGGCGGTCGAAGGGATGGCCTTAGGCGCGGTGCGGCACGTCGGGCTCCCCGCAATGCTGGACGAGGAACTCGCGGATTCGACGCTGCGTGATCAGGATTGAATCGACGTACTCGGAGAAAGGGGAAACGAGTTGCGCTATTACATGGAAAGTGGGTTGGCGCATCTATCATCGTACAAGGGCAAGCGCACGCCCATCTATTTTACTGAAAACTTCAAGGTCATCGAGGCGCCAACGCTCTGGGGGATGGCTATCGCCGCCAGCATCAGTTCGACGGAAACCATCCGCAAATATTCTAGCCAGATCGCGCGCTTCCTCCACTGGCTCTACGACGAATACTACGACGAGGCCGCGACGGAGGCCATCGCCAACGATCCAACACTCTATCAGCGCGTCGACAAGGATATCCTCCTAGCATACAGGGACTATCTACAGGATAGCGTGGGCCTGCGCGACGAGACAGTCGAGCCTCAGACGATCAACGACACGATGGAGCGCGTGATTGCCTTTTACCGCTGGGCGCGCGATCGCGGCTATCCCCACTACGTCGATCTGAGCGAGACGTACAAGATCGTGACGGTGCGGCATGAGGCGTTGCTGGGATCTATTTCCCACTTTGTGCATAGCAATGAGTTCGCCCTTCCAACCAACCGCCAGAACGTGATCGATCACGAATTGGACAAGTTGATCGACAATGCCACCTTCGCGACCGCGTGTCGCCTGCTTCGCGAGGACGACGTGGTCTACGAGCACATGGCGCGGGTTATGCGCCACACGGCGCTCCGACCCATCGATTTGCGTCAACTCCCGTTCCGAGGACCGTCGAAGGGCGCGAACTGTGGATTCCGACCCTATTCCGACAAGGAGTTAGCGGCCCTATGGGATCCCAAGAACGAATATTTCCGCTCAATCCTCTTCCGCTTCACCTCGAAACGAGGTAAGCGGCGCATCATCCCCTTCCCCGGCGACGTATGGGCTGACCTGTGTGACGAGTGGATGCCGGAGCGCACCAAGCGGGCCAAGCTGTTCCGCGAACAGCGCGGATACTTCCCCAACGAGCACTTGTTCCTGTCGCGGGACGGGGATCCGGTGACGTACAAAATGCTTATCACGCACTTCGCCAAAGTCGCCCGCCATTCCGACTACCCGCGCGAACGCTTCACACCCTACATGCTCCGGCACGCCTGGGCGACGTACACGGTGCTGTACTTCGCCGAACGTCGCGGGTGGTTAGGCAAAATCGACCACCACGACATCAGACTCGAACATCTCCTGAAGTTGTTCATGGGGCATGAAGATCTCGGGACGACCTATAAGTACTACGTCCACCTCGCCTATCTATTCAACGAAGGGGGTGTCACAGGCGACCTGATTTACGACCTGCTACGCGATGGGCGCGATGAGGTGCGAGCCCTTGTGCGTCGAAGTGCCACCCGGCTCGCGGCTTGATCACGCCTTCGCATTGCATGGTGATAAGGTTATGAGTAGGTAAGCAAAACAGTGGGGACGTCACACAGTCATGACGCCTCCCTTGAGACATCGGCCACTGTAGAGTCAAGCTCCTGTAGATGTTGTGGAATTTGGGGGCGTGGACTACCGCGTTGCCTGCCATGTGAAGGCCCGCGCACGGCTTACAACTGGCGATGCGCGGGTATGTTTAGCGATCGGCCTGTCTTGGCTCATTGAGTGCAATCCAGGGTCACCCTCAGGCATGTCGCCGTCGATAGCTGCATCGAGTCAGCCCCCGCCAACGACGGCACTTATTCGCTGTTCGATAAATTCCTGACGCGGAGCGGGGCAGGATGAGTGGATGGTAGGCCGGCGCAGGACTGAGACGCCGCACAGCGAGGCGCGCGAGGTACCCCAAAGCGGCACGGCGTTCCGCGCGAGCACTGCTGCCACATCAGGCAGCGTCACCCTGGTCCCGGCCATCATTGACCGCGTGGCAGCACGTCAAGCGCCCGCATGCTGTAACATGCGGTGACGACTTTCGGATCATCACAAGGACGGCCCCTCAGCCCTCAACAGACGGTCACGCACGCCAACAGGATGTTGCGCGGCGGTGGCACACTGATGCTGACCTGAAGGGCCGACAAGATGACGGGCAACAGGGCCGTGGTCACCCCGTTCAACACCAACGTCCCCAGCGGCGCGGTCCCGCAGCGGATACGCAACCGCTCCGGGATGGATCGTCGTGGACACGATGACATCGGTGCCGTCCCTCAGGAGCGGGCTCTGCTCCATCCCGCCGCCCGCGATGCCCTCGTCTACGCCGGGCTGCCGCGCGAGGTCCACCCTGCACTCCGACGAGGTGAGTGCGAGACATCCGCGTCTATGGCGCGCGCAAACGCCTGACCCAGGCACCCTAGCCCACCAGTAACCAGCACGGCAACCCACTGGCCGACGTGAGTCGCGCTTCACGGGCGTGATCGACGCACGCGGGTTTACTTCGGGTGCCAGATGCGCTTCATATGCGATGTTACCTGGGGGCCCCCGACTGGCCTAACACTACCATCTACGATGAGAGCGGCTTTCGACGTTTCGATATTTCGATATTTCGATATACATTCACATTAGTCATCAAGACTACTGGAGGGTACGGGCCGCGATTGCCATAAAACCTGACAGGAAGGTATTTGGCCAGATAATGTCACAAGCCGTCCCCATGGTGGGAAACCTGACACACGGACGGGCGGGCAGATAACCCGGTTGAAGAAGACGCCGTCACCCAGGGTGACGCGCCCCATGAAGTGGCCGGTGAAATCGCGCATGAAGCGCACCTCGCGCCCGAAGTGGACCCGCGCCCGTGGCCCGATGACGATGTCCGCTCCACGACCCACATGGACGTAGCCCGTGCGCAGATTGCGGCGCCGCAGCCGCAGCAGGGCATAGCGGCACAGCAGCACCGCGTTGTGTCCCGTCAGGCGTGTCCGCGCGTTATGATACGCTGAATGGGGACCGCGCGGAACACCCCTTAACGTCCTTCCCGCAGGCGCGGCGGAACCGAGAGCGGCCGGGTCAACGCGCGCGCCGCTTGGCGCCTCGGCCGGCGCACACTCGTCGTCGGACCGCATCATCGCGCGGCCCACCCTTGCTCGGAAGGGCTACAACCGTCGGCTGTGTCAACGTAGGGCGCCGATTCGCCGCGCGGCCCCACCGCCAGCAGCCCCCGGCCAAGGGCGGACGCGAGGAGCGCGGCGGGCGTACGGCGTGGCGGCGTCGCCAACACCGCCTCGACGAAACGTTCAAAGTCGCCGGCCCACCGCTCATGTGTCCGGTCCGCGACGAGTCGCCGCGCTTCCCGGCCGAAAGACTCTCGCCGGCACGGATCGAGCGCCAACGTGACCATACGCGCCGCGAACGCCCGCGCGTCAGCCGGCGGCACAATATAGCCCGCCCGCCCATCGGGGAGCCGGCGCCGAATGTCGCCTGCCGCCTCGGTGCAGATGACCGGCAGCCCCGCCGCCATGGCCTCCTCCACGACGAGACCGTGGGGATCGCCGAGCGTGGGAAAGACCAGCGCGTCGGCGAGGGCATAATACCTTGGCAAATCGCGTGGCTGTACGAAGCCCGTGAACGCGACATCGGGGAGCTCACGCGCTATTGTCTGGTAGCGCGACTCGTCCACGCCGTCGCCCACGATCAACAGCGAAACATCACGACAGCGCGCCCGAACGAGCCGGTACGCGTCGAGTAGGTAATCCAGGCCTTTGCCCGACCATAACCGGCCAACGTACAGGAAAACGCAGCCGTGCAGGCCCAGATCGGCGCGTCGGCGCGCGCGCTCCGCTGGACCAACCGCGCGCGCGGCGGCGAAGTGGTCGACGTCGATCGATTGTGTCACCCCATGCACGCGCGCGGCGGGTAGGCCGTAGCGATCGGCCAGGCGGGCGCCGTCGGGTCCCGGCGACTTGGCGCCGTCCACCGCGCGGAACAGGACGTGTTTACCAGCTTCCTTCCACCAGGCGCGTTCGCTCCACGCGTCATAGTTGGGCAACGCGCGCAGAGCCGTGCGCGAGGCGGCGGCACGGGCGCCCAGGATGCCGAGCGCGAACGGCGCTCGGTCGTACAGGGACACCACTAGGTCCGGCCGCGCGGCGCGCAACTCGGGCAAAGGCACGCGCCACCGCTGTCCGAGATAGGAACGCTCCGGGATGAAGCGCGCGCGAAAAGCCCACGCGCGCGCGTCGATATCCCAACCGCGGTCCGGTTCCCGCTCCGTGTTGAACCATGCTTCAAAGGCGATGGCGCCACGCGCCGTGAGGGCGTTGAACCGCGCGATCGTATGCGGTGAGGGAATGTTCTGCCAATACACGACGTGTGGCTTACGCATCGACGCTCCGTCCTCTCGCCGCCATTATCCTGGACGGCCACATCTGTCCCTTTATGTAGGCTATGTAGGCGCCCCAGCTACCCTGGCAGGTCTGGCTGGCGTGCACGGCCACAAAGACACCGCCAAAGACCTGGGCGATGAGCCAGGCCAGGCCCGCTCCGGCGATGCCCAGGAGCGGAAGCGCGACCCAAGCCAGCGCCAGCGCGACGACAGCCATACCCACGTTCAGCCCCGCGGCGTGCCACACTTGCCCCCGCACGCGGAGCACGCTCACGTAGACGTTCGTGACCGCGTCGGGCACGGCCGAGAGGACGAGTAGCACCAGCAGGGCCGGTCCATGTCGCGCATACTCGCCTCCGAACAGGCCCATAATCGTCGGGACGCCGGGTAGGAAGACGAGCAGGGCAGGGCCCAGCAGCGCCGCGATCATCAACCCCGCGCGACGCGCCTGACCTGGCAGCGCCCCCGAACGGTGCGCTCCTTCGGCGAATAGAGACGCCGCGACAGCGGGCGAGATCATGAAAAA
>JAABUO010010067.1_pt1 | contig 10505 bp, 10 predicted proteins | sample 5559291 | NCBI WGS metagenome assembly JAABUO01 (sample SAMN10711878, study PRJNA513372) | rock metagenome | isolation source: Antarctica rocks | place: Antarctica: Victoria Land, Finger Mt sud
GTCCACATAGGAAAACAGCGAACCGCTCCGGCTGTCCTGTCCGCGCACTGACCACCTCCCGTGAACCGGAGATCAGTGAATCACAGCACGGTCAAACCGGGGAGCCCTTTTTCAGCGGCCTGCTAGACCGACGCCACGCTTCGTGAGATCGTGAACAGTATTCACGAGGTGTCGAAGGTCTCTCCCGAGCCGGTCAAGTTTCCAGATCACGAGAGTATCGCTGTCGCGCAGCGCTTTCAGGCAGGCGTCAAGCCCTGGCCGGCTGTCGCGCTTGCCTGATGCGTGGTCCTCGTAAAATCGAGCGTCATTCACGCCGGCCGCCATGAGTGCATCTTTTTGGAGATCGGTGACCTGGGATCCATCAGCCTTCGATACGCGCATGTAGCCGATCAGCATCGTCCACCCATCCCCTGCCCTGTTTCGCCGCTGACCCGAGACTGTCACGCAAACGAGCGATTACGTGACAAACCGGTCCTACCCCCAACGGCAACCCGAACCTTGTCACGAAACCCGTCACGCCTTCTACGGCCTGCAAACCGGTGTGCAAAACAGAAAAGTGACTGTTGGGAATGGCAGCGATCCGAAACGACCTAGCTGGTGCGATTGCCGAGCGGCTCCGATAAGCCAAAACGGACTTGGATGGTTTGTCGCGCTGATTCCCCAATCCGGCCGGAATTAGGCAAATCCTTCTAGAAACGGGCTTATGCCGAGAGGGGCGAGGAAACGCTAGTATGGCTCACCAGGGTAAGCTACATCCTTTGGCTCTGCGGGACAGCTTGCGATCAGCCATGAACGTAAATGTTGCTAGGATTGATTCAGCCGGGCGGCTTAGCATATCCGCCCAGCACAGGAAGGCTTTGGGGTTAGAGGGTGGTGGGCCCGTAGTTGTCACCTTGGTCGGTGATAAAATCCGTGTCAGGTCGATGACCGGCGCCATGAGCGAACTGCAGGCCGACGCCGCCGGCTTCCTCCAGGACGAGCAAACGTCGGTGGACGCTCTCCTTGCGGAACGACATTCCGAAGCGGCGCGAGAGGAAGTCGGCCCCCGACACCCAGCCCCCTTCCACCCTAATTAAACCGGCGGCACCCGCGGCAAAGAAGCCAGGTCGTAAGAGTGAAAGATAGCGTCCTCGACGCTTCGGCATTGCTCGCGTATCTCCGAAACGAGCCCGGAGCTGAGCGCGTGCTGCAGGCTGTCGTGGCCGGCGGGGCCATCATGACGACCGTCAATTTCGGCGAGGTCGCGACATGGTTCATGCGCAATGGCGCCGACGAGGTGTTCGTTCGCTCTCTGCGTGCGCGCCTCGTGTTCCCGCTTGTGTCGGTGGACGACGACCTCGCGATCCGGGCAGCCTTACTTGCGCCACTAACAAGGTCGGCTGGTTTGAGCCTCGGCGACCGGCTTTGTCTCTCCCTTGCTGCCCGCTTGCAAGCACCGACATTGACGGCCGACCGCCTTTGGCACCAGGTTGCCCAGGCGGCTGGGATTAGGGTCGAACTGATTCGTTGATCAGGCCTAACCCTGCCTTGCATCAGGATTATGGATGAGTGAGTTCCGGGCTTCTGCCGAGAACGGTCAGCCTTCTTCCGCCTGCGCGGCAAGAAAATTGCCTCAGCAAACCTACCCCGGCCGGCTATTAAGATAGAATTGGCGGACGACGAAGCTGCCGGTGCTAAGATCCTCTGGTAGCCTGAAACCTTGGCCGCAGCCGCCCCACCGTACTTGCGTCTTGCCCGGGCATATGGCTTGCTGTGACCGGTAAACGGCTTCGGAGTCCCTTGGCCGTCCTCGCGGTTCAGTGAGTAGGTCGCTGGTGCTATTTGATGCCAAGCTCCCCGTCCTGCCTGCCCGGTTCGCCTGGATCCTGCGCGGCGCATTCCGCGGGCCGGATGACGTTTTCGACGAGGACCTGGCCCGCTACGCCGAGGCGGCGGTCATCCCCACACGTGGGGCGCTCGTGGCGGAGTGGCTGCTCGTGGTGCCCCGGACGCCTTGCCTCTCCGTCGCGGAGTTGGACATTCCCGGGCGCGCGCGCCTGCTCGCCATCACGGAGGACGTGTTGACGCGGGTATCGGCCCAGGCGGGCTCGTCCGTGACGTTTGAGCACGGGCCCGGGCGCCGAGGAACCGCAACGGGCTGCGGCGTGGATCAGGCCCACCTGCATGTTGTTTGGGGCGCCCCTAACCTACTCGACCGCTTGGTCGGGCGGGTTGACGACGCGGGGTGGTCGGCCGTGGACCACGCCGACCCGTGGTCGGCCGTGCCGCCCAGCTCCGATTACCTCATGGTCCGCGACCACGAACGGGCAGTCCGGGCTCTCGTTGGCAGTCCGACGTCGCAGCGCCTGCGCCGGGCTCTGGCGGACGCGCTGGGACGCGGGCACGAGTGGGACTACCGGTTGCACCCAAACGCATGGACCGCCTGCCGAACGAAGGAGATGTTCCGCGGTGCCTTCGCCGACGTCGCCTGAGCTAAAGGCCCCGCCCAATCCGGTGAACCCGCGGCGCCCCTCCCAGGACGAGCACCTCACAGACGACAGGGCCCCGGGGCAGTGGGCGACCCGGTACGTCCGGGGCGCTTGGATCCAGATAGTGCTCGAACTCGGCTATCTCGTCGTTGGCCTTGTCCTGGCCCTTCTGCTCCTCTACCAGATTGCCGTTTCCGCCCATTCCGTCAACGGTCCGGGCCTGTGGCCGAGCGCGTTCGACGGCGCCTCTCGACATACCCTGGCGCTCGGGGCCGTCGCTGTCGGGGGCGCGTGCGGTGGGTTCGCGTTCGCGCTCAAGTGGCTGTACCACGGCGTTGCTCACGGCTGGTGGAACTGCGATCGGATCGTGTGGCGCCTAGTGGTTCCATTACTGTCCGCGACCCTCGCCCTGTTCACCGCGTTAATGATCGGGTCAGGGCTCATCCCGATTTTCAGTGCCAAGATTACCGAGGGCCCGAGGATCGGCGCCGCGTACGGCTTCTTTGTCGGCTTTTTCTCCGATAACCTGCTGGCCGCACTCCAAAAGCTCGCCGACCAGACGTTGGGCACCCTCGGGCAGGTCGAGGGCAAGCAGGGAAAGCGGCCGGAAACTTGAACGCGGGGCCGCCTGGAACTCCCGCCATCCTGCGACCGCCGGACGGGACGGGATGGTTCGACAACCCGGCCATCATCGGGCTGGTCGGCCGTAAGGCGCGTGGGCTGTCGCTGTTTCCGGGCGCCTGGCGCCCCCCCCTTAGTAGTGCTCACGTCTGAGACCCACGCAGGCTGGGCCAGAGGATGGGCCAGATCGGACGCGGTTCTGGCGGAGGCGGCCGCAGCCATCGAGCTTGCCTCCAGGGAATGGCGGCAGGACTGGCCCCGCGGGCTCATCCTGCGGTCCAGTGCCGATACTGAGACGCTGGAGGACCGCGGCGCTAACGAGTCGGTGCGGTTGGCAGCGGACTTCGGCGCGCCCCAGGTCGAGGAAGCTCTCGGGACGATGTTCCGCTCGTTCGGTGAACGGGCCGCGCTGGGCCACCTGGCCGTCGTTGTACAGCCCCTAGTAGGTGAGGGGTCCATGGGACACCTCTCGAATGAGCGCCGGGTATCAAAGACGGTCAACCAGTGGCTCTGGGAGAGGCTGTCGCCGGACACCGACCAGGGGCGGCTGAACTCGCAGCGCGATAACGTCCCCGATCCGTTTGCGCCGCTAGCCGCACGGCCCGGGTCGCTAGAACGCGCGTTCGGGGCCGTCGGCAGGTGGGTCACCGGGCTGGGACGCGGCCCGGCGCACCTGGAGTGGGTTCACGATGGCCAGACGCTGTGGCTGCTCCAGATCGACTTCGAGCACGAGCAGCCCGACGATGGCGTCGACCCAAACGCTTGGCTGCGCGAAGCCGACCACCTCCGGACGGGAACTCTGCCGCCCGGCTCGCTCCTTACAGCGGTAGACCTCGACCCGGCTTCGGTCCCGGGACCCTGGCGGAAAGTCGAGAACGTCAGGCGGTTTGCGGCAGCGCGCCGGGAACCTTATCCGCCACTCGCGACCATCGCTGGCGACCGCCTCCTAGAGGCGCTCGCCAGCGGGCGGGAGGCGCTGGAAGCGGACCTGGATGCGTTCGCTCACGGGCGCATCGTCTGTAGGACCGATTGCAGAATGGAAGGCATCGATCGCGAAAACCTCCCCCGCACCAACACGGTCTCGTCCGCGTCGGCGGTCGACCATATGCTAGGCTTCCTGAACCGGATGGCCGGGACCGGCGCAACCCCCGGCGATATCTGTTTCCTGGCTCACAAATTCATACCAGCCCGATCCGGCGCTTGGGCCAGCGCGAACCCGGCATCGCCCATCGTGCGCGTCGACGCCCTTTGGGGCGTCCCCGACGGCCTTCAGTACTTGCCGCACGACACGTTCGACGTTGACGTGAGGAGGGAGGCAGTCTCCGCCGAGCGGCTGCGCTACAAGCCTCGGTTCATCCAGGAGTGTCCCGACGGGATGTGGCAGGAGCTGAGGGTGCGGCGGGCGCTGGGCAGAATCCGGAGCCTGTCGGCGGCAGACGCCGTCGCAGTTTCGATCGCCTCGCACGCGATCGCATCTCGCGCGGGCAGGCCGCTGCTGGTCATGTGGTTCTGCGGGATCCCGCCCGGGCTCGGCATCGGCACGAACCTGCCCTGGTTCAGCATGCCGCCCAACCCCGCACCGGCCCTGCTGGGAGAGGCGATCTTCCCGCGCTGGCCCCGCACGGTCCTGCGCACCTTGGGGGACGTAGGCGCCGCGCTGACTGCCGGGGCCGCTAGGAGCATCTTGGTGCTGGACCCGGAGCTGGTGCTGTTCCGGGACGGCGATTTCCTGTCGGAGGTGATCCGGCTCGCGAAGCGTGACCACTGCCCCGTGCAGCTGGCCGGGTCCACTCTGGCGCACGCCCACTATCAGCTCGAGAAGGCGGGCGTGGTGGTAGTGCCCGCGGACGGGCCGTCACGGTCCCGGGCACGAGGCCGACGCAGTTTTGCCAAGTTGGTGCGGGACGACATGCCCTCTCAGATCGCCGATCGGGGGGAGGTGGTCGTGCAGTCGCGCCTGCCGCGGTCCGAGATGAGGCGCGCTCTCACGGCCAAGCTGTTAGAGGAGGCGCAAGAGCTGCTCGCGGCGACTGATCCCGACGACGTGAAGGCGGAGCTGGCCGACCTTTTGGAGGTCGTGCGCGCCATGGCGGGCGTCACCGGAGTCGGCTGGGTCGAGGTGGAGGTCGCGGCCAGTGAGAAGCGGGAGCGCCGCGGCGGATTTGAGGACGGCGCCGTGCTGGTCGGGACCGAATGGCCCACGGCGGACCGCACCGTCCAGAGGGCACCGCCGATGGTCACGCTACGCAGCCTTGGGAAGGTGGTGTCCGATGGGCGGCACGGCACGGCATCCTATAACGCCCTGCTCGCGTCCGGCGATGGCTTGGAGGTCGAGGTCGGCGGGCGCCGGATCGGCGTGCGCCTGACACGGGACGGCATCGACTTCGAGGCGGAGGGCGTCGCCGCCAACCTGCCAGCGCAGCTCGCGCTGCCGCTAGGGGACGATCCGGGGGCTAGATCCGGAGACGGTTAGGCGTGCCTCAGTGTTTGCACCGTCTCCAGAGTAGTTGCGACCTCTCTTCCCATGCGATCCAAGCTAACCATGTCGTATCATCATGTCGAAGCGAACCCAAATCAGACGCGAAGATTATCTCCCGCCGATGTCTCGCCGAGGTATACACTTACCAGACTGCGCACTACGCATGGCTTTGGCACATGGGGTAAGCCATATGGCGGCAAGGCCGTGCGGTACTAGGCTGTCCACTATGACGGCGCAGCAGGTGCAAAATAATGAGCGACGAACAGCCACACGACCTGGTGACTCTGATGGCCCAGGTCAGCCAACGTATTCAATCCGAGTATGTCCGTGTGCGCGCGAGAGCAACGGAAGACCCTGGAACGGCTGGGGACCAGGGCGAGGAGAACTGGGCAGACGTTCTGAGGGGATGGTTACCGGCAAACTACCACGTGGTGACAAAGGGTCGAATTATCGGGGTAGACGGTCAACGTACACCGCAAATAGATATTTTGGTACTGAAACCCTCCTACCCTATGTCGATGCTATCAACGAAGCTGTATCTAGCCGCAGGAGTGGCATGTGCATTCGAATGTAAGATGACGTTGAAGGCTCAGCATATCACAGAAGCTGTAAAGACTTCCGTGACAGTCAAGTCTCTGTTTCAACCCCGGTTTGGCACGCCCTACACTGAACTACACAGCCCCATTGTCTATGGCTTGCTCGCACACTCTCACATCTGGCAGGGAGCGAATTCCGACCCTCGGAGGACAATCACTGAAGCCCTGTTTATGGCCGATGCTTTGAACGTACGGCACCCCAGACATTCAATGGATTTATTGTGCGTTTCTGACCTTGCATTATGGTCGAGTCTGACGCAAGTCCAGCCACCGCCTTATTCAAACCCAGACCTCTGGACCTCTCTAGAAATGCAGTATGGATTGCAGGGTAGTACAAAAACAGGTTACATGCAGCACCATCCGATACCTAACGATACCCTAGACGGATACAATCCGATTGGTCTTCTGGTCACACATACGCTCGGGCGGATGGCGAAGGAAGATGAGTCCTGTAAAGACCTGGCGCGGTACTTTACCGGCGTGCTCACAACGGGGGGAGTGGGCGAGACTCGTGTTTGGTCAAATGAAATTTTTTCTGACCAGTTACGCTTGAAGGTCGCAGGAAGGGCGATCGGTGCTGATGTCGAGCGGTTCCTCGAATGGAACGGGCTTTTTATGTGAGATCAAACGTTCTGATTGACCTCGAAACAAAAATTAGCCGCGCTTTTATCAGGACGTGGTTATTGTGCCTGTGCGCCGCGGGGGTTCCAATCTTGTCGCTGCTGAATGGCCTCAGGCCGCACGACGAAGCTCCGGGCCTATGGTTCGGCCGCAGTGGTGCCGTGATGACGGCGTTTGCGGCGTTCGCTCAGTTCAAGGCGGCAGGCATCGAGATGATGCTTCGCGGCACAACCTTCGCGGAGTCCTGGGAAGCCTATCGTATACACATTTGCCATCAACAGGTGCTCTCATGGGCATCGCTGGTGCTCATCGTCCTGGGCACGCTGGTCTGGGGCTATGGCGATTTGATCTATGCCGCCGTGGCACATGCCCTCAGGTAAAGCGGCGCGGCACAGGTCACTCACAGCGCCTTCGCGTGGAGTCAAGCTAAGCAGCTGTCGACACGCTCTGCGGATCGCGTCGACACCGACTCGGCCCGTCGCCTGCCACCCCCCCCTCAACTTCGCTGAGCCGAGTCTCTGGCGGGCTCCGCCCATTCAGCTAAGTGGGTACAGCGGCAAGCTTGCATCCCGCGAGCGCGGCCTACGAAGTCGGCGCAAGTTCAACCAGCGTCGTAATTTGCGAGGCTGAACCGAGTGCCGAACACGCAGAGTTTCAATCGGTCCATCGGCGGCGGCATCGGGGCGATCGCGGTTGTGTCCTTGTTGAGCAGCTTGGCGCTGGTGACGACCGCCAACCAGCTCCACACCGCCATCGAGGCGCGTGAGCACTCGCACGCGATCGTTCACCAACTCGACGCGTTCCGGACCGCGATGCTCAACCAGGAAACAGGCTTGCGCGGCTATCTCCTGACCGAGAATGAGGCAAGCCTCGAGCCGTATCGAAGCGGCGTCCCCGCGCTCGACTCCGCGGTCGTGCAGCTTCGCCAGCTTCTCGGGGGCAATGCCGGAGAAGCGGGGCAATTGGCGGACGCTGAGGGGGCAGCCCGCGCCTGGCAGACCGACATAGGCGAGGTCGTGATTCGGGACATGGCCGACCCGACGACCCGCGCCGAAGCGGCACGGGTCGAGCGCGGCGGCGAGGGCAAACGGCGCTTCGACGAGTTCAGGGGGAAGCTCGATGCGATCGAGGCGGAGGAGAAGACGTCACTTGCGGATCAACGCCAGGTGCTCGCCCTTGCGGAGCGCAACGCCTTCATCGCGCTCTGGGCGGGCGCACTCACGACGTTGTTGATCTGCGGCGCGATCGCGCTCGCCATCGACCGCATGATTGCGCGCCCGCTCGGCGCCCTTGCTGAGGTGATGCGCCGTCTCGCGTCGCGCGACCTCTCGGTCGGCGTGCCGAACCTTCGCCGCCGTGACCAGGTGGGCGACATGGCCCGGGCTGTCGAGGTGTTCAGACAGGGATTGGTCGAGCTCGACCGCACGTCGCTCCTGAGGGCTATCGCGGACACGCTGCCGGCTATGGTGGGCTACGTCGACGCGGAGCGCCGGGTCGGCTTCCTGAATGGGGAATTCGCGCGCTGGTTCGCGCTGCAGGTCGATGACGTTTCGCAGCTACAAGGGCAGCCGCTCGCGACCGTGTTCGCGCCCGAACCGTTTCCGGGCAGCGTTCGCGAGCTCACCATGGCACTATCGGGCGAGGATGTCCGCTTCGAGCACCAGCTCGCGTTGCGGGGAACGGCACGCCGAGATCTCGAAGCCTTTTACCGCCCGCACCGCGCACCCGACGGCCGCATCATCGGCGTGGTCACGCTCCTGACCGACATCACGGATCGCAAGCGGCTGGAGCGACGACTCGCGCAGCAGGCCCGCGATCTCAAGCGCTCGAACGAAGAGTTGGAGCAGTTCGCCTACGTGGCGTCGCACGACCTGAAGGCGCCGTTGCGCGGCATCGAGAACCTCGTGACCTGGATCGAGGAGGACATCGGGGACGCGCTGACCGGGGACAGCAAGACCAACATGGACCTGCTCAAGAGCCGAGTCCGGCGTCTCGAAAGCCTGCTCGACGATCTTCTCGCCTACTCGCGCGCGGGCCGCAGGGATACGGCCGTGGATCGGATCGACACCGGGGCGCTCGTGGAGGAATTAGCCACGCTGGTCAGCCCGCCCGCCGGGTTCAGCATCGTCCCCGCGCCGGACCTGCCCACCGTGGAAGCGGCTCGGGCTCCGTTGACCCAGGTTCTGCAGAACCTGATCGGCAACGCCATCAAGCACCACGACCATCCTGCGGGCGGCCACGTTTGGATCGAGGCATTGCGGCGCGGAGACATGACGGAATTCACAGTCGCCGACGATGGACCCGGCATCCCGGAGCGTTTCCGAGAGCGCGTGTTCGGCATGTTCCAAACTCTCAAGCCGCGCGACGAGGTCGAGGGTAGCGGGATGGGCCTCGCCATCGTACAAAAGCTCGTGGATAGGCAAGGCGGCCGGATCTGGCTCGAGGGACGCCGCGACGGCCGCGGCCTCGCCGTGCATTTCGTTTGGCCGCAAGGCGCTAGGGAGAACCAGGATGGCACCGACCGTCAACCTGCTGCTGGTGGATGATGACGAGGTCGACGTCCAGGGATTGAAGCGCGCCTTCACGAAGAGCCGCATTGCGAACCCGATCACGGTCGCGCGCGACGGCATCGAGGCACTCGAAGTGCTGCGCGGCGAGAACGGCCATGCCAAGATGCCGAGGCCGCACCTGATCCTGCTCGACCTCAATATGCCGCGGATGAACGGGCTCGAATTTCTCGAAGCAATCCGCGCCGACGAGGAGCTCAAGACCGCGGTCGTGTTCATGATCACGACGTCCAAGGCTGAGGAAGACAAGGCGCGCGCCTACGGGCAGAACGTCGCCGGCTATATCGTCAAAAGGGACCCGGCCAACACCTTCCTGCAAGCCGTGTCGATGCTCGAGCATTACTGGAAGATCGTCGAGTTCCCCGAGTGAACCGATGACCAGCCCGACCCGCATCCTCGTCATCGACGATGACGCTGTCGACCGGGCGAGCGTCCGCCGGGCGCTTGCGAAGTCGGGACTGGCGCACGAGCTGTTTGAGGCGCCGGACGGGCAGACCGGGCTCGCCTTGGCGCAGGCGCAGTCGTTCGACTGCGTCCTCCTCGACTACCGCCTGCCCGATGTCGATGCCTTCGAACTCTTGGCGGCGCTGCTCTCCCCCGCCGGCGGGCAACAGGCGGTGCTGATGCTGACGGGGGAAGCGGATCAAGAGATTGCATCCCGCCTCATGCGGGCCGGCGCACTCGATTATCTCACCAAGCCGGAAGTGACTCCGTCGAGTCTCGCTCGATCCATCCGGTACGCCAAGGCCCGGCGCGGTTTCCTGACCGAACTCGAAACCGCGCGTCGAGATGCCGAGGAAAAGTCGATCGAGCTTGACACTCTGAATCGCCAGAAAACGCTGCTGTTCTCGATCATCGCGCACGATCTCCGCAATCCGTTCCAAGCGATCCTGGGCTTGTCGGACGTGCTCAGCCGGGCCGTGGCCGACAAGGATCCGAGCGCGGTCGAGCGCCGCGCCCAGGGCATCCGGGAGGCGGCGGGGCAGGCCCACGCGCTCATGGAGAGCCTGTTCACCTGGGCGAGCCTGCAGATGGACGCGGTCCATGTCAGCCTGGACGACGTCGACCTCGAAGGGGTCGCACACCAGACCATGTCCGGCGCGGCCGAAGCGGTCGCCGATAAGGGCCTCATTCTGAAATCGGAGTGTCAGGG
>JAABUO010010068.1_pt1 | contig 10505 bp, 5 predicted proteins | sample 5559291 | NCBI WGS metagenome assembly JAABUO01 (sample SAMN10711878, study PRJNA513372) | rock metagenome | isolation source: Antarctica rocks | place: Antarctica: Victoria Land, Finger Mt sud
TAAAAAGATCTTTTAAATAATAATTTAAAAAGCTTTTTAAGATTTTAATTAATTAAATTTATATTTACTTAAACGAGATTAAAAGTTAAAAAAATACGATTACTCAGCAGTTTTTTATATTAAGATTTTAAATTATAATTTAATTAATATATAAAAGTTAAAATTATTATTTATATAAAATAACGCTTTTATTTATACAGTTAAAAAATTAAAGTACTGATTATAAAAAATAAATATAAAAGTTATAAAATAATTTTCGTATAATTTTAATTTAAACTTAATTAAAAATCTTTAAGCTTTATTAAAGAAGAAAGTTTATAAAGTTTATTTAAATTTAAATTTATTACAGAATAAAAATAACGAAGTTAAAACATAGCTGTTTCAGATTTTATAATAAATTTAAGAAAATATACGAAAGAAAATAATAAATAAATTAATTTTTAATATATTTCGTGAATATATAACTATAATTAAAGCGAAGAGTTAACATATTAAATATTAAACTAAAAGATTATAAAACATATGCTAGTAAATTATATGCTTAAATTTTAAAGTTTTTTAATTTTAATAATTTAATGTTTAATGTAAGCGATAAAGTAGTTTTTTAATGAAAAAGATGTTAAAGACTTTTTCGTACTAATTATAAATATTTCTTTAATATTAAAAGATAAAATAAAAGTTATAATATTTTTAAATAAAAGCAAAGCTATGTAGCGATATTAATAATAGTAATGATAAAAGTAAAAGAAAAACCAAATTCAGCCCTACAGGGCTGAACCGTTAAGGGGTACGAATCGTTAAGGAGTTAATTCTTTTATAATCTAAATGTTAATATCTCGCTTTTATGACTTACGCATTTAGCTTTTTAATTTATGTTAACAGCTTTAAATTTCTGTATGTTAAAGTTAAATTAATTATATTAATTAACGTGTTTAAATGTTTCGTCTTAAATACTCTTTTACTTTTCTTCATAACTTACACTTTTAGCTCTTTAATCTTTATTTTTCGCTCTTAACTCTTGTATATCGTCGCTAAATAATTTATATTAATTAACGTGTCTGAATGTTTCGTCTTAAGTACTTTCTTACTTCTCTTTATAACTTACATTTATAACTTTTTAATCTTTATTTATCGCTTTTAATTTTAATTTATTAACGTTAAATTAATTATATTAATTAACATGTCTGAATGTTTCGTTTTAAGTATTTTCTTTTTCGTTTTCACGACTTATACTTATAGCTCTTTAACTTTTATTCATCGCTCTTAATTTTAATATGTTAATATTAAATTAATTATGCTAATTAACGTGTTTAAATGTTTCGTTTTAGTTATTTTCTTTCTCGTTTTTATAACTTATATATTTAACTTTTTAATCTTTATTTATCGTTTTTAACTTTTATATGTTAACGTTAAATTACTTATTTTGCAAAGCGTGTTTAAATGTTTTACTTTAAGTATTTTCTTTTTCGTTTTCACGACTTATACTTGTAGCTTTTTAACTTTTATTTATCGCTTTTAATTTTAATATATTAATATTAAGTTAATTATATTAATTAACGTGTTTAAATATTTCGTCTTCAGTACTCTTTTTCTCGTTTTACGTAAATATTAATTTTCTTAAAAAGCAGAAAAGATAATTAACTAATCTTAGTTTATAACTACTACTTATTATGCTTATCATTTAAGAGTTATAAATGAACTTCGCGAAAATATTATAAAATTTAATTGTTTTAAAAGCTTTAATTAGCTACTATTAAGTTTTAATAAGAAATACTAAGCGCTTTACAACGACTCATTTAATTATAAATGTTCGAGCGACTTTAACGTTTATTTATTCTTTATATGCTATTCATATAATAATCTTAATTATATTTATCTCTTTTATTATTTCGTTAACGAATTTAAAAAATATTCATTATTGCTTCGTATTATTTTCTATCTTTATATTTATTAAGTATATTTATAACTTAAAGTTAAAGATTAGAAATTACACGGTTAAATTAACAGTTTTCGTTTAGTAAGACTAATTATAACTTTTAAATTAATAACTCATAATAATCTTTATATAAAGAGAGTTTTTCTTTTTAAATAATTTTACTTTCTTAAGCTTTATTAATACATTAAATATTATTATACTTCGTTTATTTACTAATTATAAGCTTAAGTTAACGCTATTATTTAATGTTTAAAGCTTTAATTATAGCTTACTATCGCGAAAAGAAAGTAAATTTCTTAAATATTTTCTATCGTTTTTCATTAAATCTTTATTTACGATTATTAATTAATCTTTCTTTACACATTAAAATGAGTATGCTTAAAACTTATTAAATTTTTAAGTTAATGAAAAAGAAAAATTATAGCTTGTAAGTAATTAACTGCTTTAACGCGTTTAAATTAAAAAACATTTAAGAAATAATCTCTGAGAAGAAAAAAATATTTACATCTTTAATTAAAGTTGTACACGTTATATTAAATTAAGAAAAAGTTTACAAAGCGTTATATAAAGCTTATTTAATTAAAATAACGATGTAAATAAAGAATAATTATCGAGCTAAAGCTTTACTGATACTTAGCATTAACGAAAGTTTAAGAACTTACATTCTGAACATGAAAAAGATTAGCGATATGTAAATAAAATTAAAAAAATTATATTTTAAGTCTTTTTACTTAGTTATAATCTTCATTATTAAAGAAATGCGAAGAATATATTAATTAAAATATTAATTCGTACTTAATTATACTAAAGCTTTAAAGAAATTAACTAGTAAATGTAATTAAATAAAAAGTATCATACTTAATTAAATACTAAGATGTATATTTTTAACAGATCTTAATAAGAATTTAAAACTTTATATGTTTACTTTAATAAATAATTTTAAAAGTAATGTTAACATAAATCATTTATTAAATACGTTACAGAATCTGTCGCGAAGGCAGAATAATAAGAAGAAATTAAAATCTTTTATTATTAAAATTTTAAAAATAAATCTATTAATAACAGGTTTTAAACTAGTCGCGACGAGTTAATATACTGAGCTTAAGTCGAGTTTTTAACTCGTTAAGACTTAATTTAAATTACGATTTTAAAATTAAGTATTTAATTTAAGTTATAATGTTAATATTAAGTATTTAAGTTAAGTTATAATGTTAATATTAAGTATTCGAATCGAGTTATAATGTTAATATTAAGTATTAACTCGAATTCTTAACTTAATTCGTTAAAACATAAAGCGATATAATATTTAACTTGTTATTATTAAATATTAAAGTTATTACATCGTACGACGTACATCGTACGACGTAATTAACTATTTTTATTAAAACTAATATTAAATGCATAGTTTTTATCGTATTTTCGTACGTTATAAATCGTACTTTTTACATACTTTAATAATTACATACTAAATACATAATATACACGCTATATGCTAGCGATATCGTTTATTATTACTGCTACTTATATATAATTAAATTCTCGTCGTATATTTAATAATTATATAATAATATAAAAGAGTAATATAAAAAAGTAATATAATTAGTTAGTTAAATTATTAAAGATTTTAATGATTCGTATACTTTATTAAAATTAAATATTTTGTAATATATATTATTAATAATGTAACAGAATAATATAAATAACGAAAAGATAATATAAAAAAATAAAGAAATAGTTTTAATTATTACTATAAGTCTTTTAATAATAATAACGTAATAGATTTATTTTAGTAAGTCTTAACATTTAACGTCATTTTTAATTACTTAACGAGTTAAGTTAAAAACTTAAATTATAACTCGATTTAAGATTAATATTAAGTTAAGTTACATTAACAGTTTGTAAAGAATGACAGAGACAGATTTTAGCGCTTTATGCGATTAATATTTTAAATATTCGTTAAATCTCATGTCTCAGATTTTCGTCGCATTAAGCTAAGATATATTCATAAATGCGTTAACATTCATAACATTCATAAAAGCGTTAACATTCATTAAAGCGTTAACATTTCTAGAATGTTCATGAGCGCAGCATTTACTTTTGTTTATTAATTTAACAAACTTAAGTTTAATACTTGTAGCATTAATAATCGCAATGTTAAATATTATTATTAAAGCACGTAATTTACTTTCATCTCTGCATGTTCTTTTTTCGTTAAATTCATTAAATACGATCTTACTGTTAATAGCACGATCATCATTTACGACGAACATAACTTTAAAGTCACGTAAATTAATTTAAATGCTCATTACACTTTCTTCTTTTTAAAAATTAATGTCATTATACGCGTCTTCGTGATTCTTCTTAACATTATTACTTCTTTCTTTTTATGCACTCGCGTTACTTTCGGCACTATGTTTACTCGTGTTAACACATGCGACATTAGTGCTCTCGCATTCTCATGTAAAATATGCGCTATGTTCGATTAATGCGCTCGCATCATTATTAATATTATGTTTTCTTATGTTAACATATTTAACACGAGCGCTTTCGCAGCATGAAGTAAAATATGCGCTGTGTTCGAAACATCTGATTATCGTGATTATTATGCTTAAGTTTTATTATTTTATAATTTCTCTCTTTTCGCGAGTTACGTTTATAGTGCTTTTCTTTCTCATTCTGCGCACGAAGCTTTCATATTTCGTCTCATCGCTTAAAATCTTCTTCATCTTATTTACTTTATATTATAAACGTTCGTCTTTCTTCATGTTTAATTCATTTCATAAGTCATTAAACTTTCATTTTCAGTTAATCTTAATCGTTATTAACTCGTTATCTTTCTGTCGCGTTATTACGAGCTTATATTCGTCGCTTCGCAATGTGATACGTGATTAATCTTTAATTTATAATGTTAAGTGAGATTCTTAATTAAAGATTTATTTCTTATTAACTCGAGCGTTATTAGTTAACGATTCGCTCTCTGTATTCGATTCGATTAATCTTTTCTACATAACGTTAGTGATAAAAGATTTAGTTACGAGTTATAATATTTATAGCTTTATTTAATAACATTACGTTCGAGACGAACGACGATAATCTCGAAGATTAAGATATAAAAATGCTTTCTGAGTACGAGAATGTTTTCTTATAACTTACGTTTAAATCGAGTTACATGTCATTTTTTAACTCGTATAATGAGAGATCGTTAATGTCATTAACGTATATATTAAATACAGCTTAAGTGTTAATAATCGTCTCGATATCGTCATTATTGATTTATTACTTAATACGACATAGTAAAATCTTTAATATTACTTTTTTACGATCGCGAGCTTATTAATTTCATGTCGCGTTAACGCGCATTCATGTTACTACGTGTTATAAATTTCAGCTTCGCTTTAATCACTTTAGTCACTAATATATGTAAATGTTTACTTATTCTTCACGTTCGATTTCTTAAACTTGTTTAATCTGTGCTCTTCTGATTTAAATTCTCGTATATAATGAATGATCATTATCACTGCGATAAGAACGACGTTAGTAAAAAGCAAATTAAAGAATATCTTCGTGTATGCTTAATATGTTATCTCATCTCTGGCTTTGCAGTAAAACTTTTAAGTCAGTACGTTCGCTATGATTCTCGCGCAGAATCTATCTCGAGAAGTCTTTTCATGTTAGTTAATGTTATAATATTTAATTAATATATATTTAATTACACGCAAAGTCGTTATTACTTAGCAGACTCTGAGTTAACTTCTTTCGTATTTTTCTCGTAAGTTGTTTTTATTAATCGTATTCGCTTTCGATTATAATTCGTACTCGACTCAGTATATTAAATCGTCACGTCTTAAAGATATCGTACATTTATTTATTATGAGTCTTATTCGCAACGAAAGATCTGAGCGTATTATCTTTTAAGTCTCTGTCTTCGTTAAAATGTTTTTTACTTCAAAACGTTTATGATCTAGCTTCTTATTTAAGCGATTTGCGATCTTCTTTCACGTCTTTCTTATTTTCTTACTAAGTCATTCTTTTTTAGCGTTTAATCATGAACTGCTGTTATTATTAATATAATCGCTTAATATTCACGCAAGTAAATAACGAGTGCAAATCTTAATAATTAACTCATGATTCACGATGAATTAACATTTAATTTAACGTAACGTCTTTTTTTATAAATATAATGTTTTTAATTCTTAGTTCGCTTTCTTAACATTATCATTATTAGAATTAATTCTAGTATGTTTATTATTAATGAATTATAAAGAATCAGACTATTCGATGTTGTATACATTAAGTCTTTAAAATGTCGTGATAACTTCGTGAAAATATTTTCATTAAATGCTTTAATAATGTTCGATTCTTTCTATTTTCGAATTAATCATTTATTCTTTTAAATCTTTAAGCGAATTCTTACTTCGAGAGTGACACGTCTGTTTTCGTTAAAGACTCTTTTCATAAAATCGCTGTCGCTTAAGTTTATTACGATCTCGTCATTATCGTGAGTCTCTGTATGTTTAACTATGCTGCGCTTTAACGATGATGATGTTTTAAAATTACTTATGTAACGATGTCTTTTCTGTAATATTATTTAATATTTTAATAAACTCATCATCATTAAGATTAACGTATTCTCATGTTACATTCGAGATAAGAATCGTTTAATGTGACTTAATAATGTATAATCGTCGAGAAAATCTATGCAATAAACGATTAAGAAGAAGAATAAAAAAGAATATTAAATTGCGGATGATTTTTTCTCAGATAAAAGAAAAATCTACTTTATTTCGAGCATTAATGATGATTCATTTAACATTAATAAGAGTTCATTAAATCTCTGTCGAGATTAAACGAATCATAAGCCTTATCATCGAGTCTTAAGATTTCTTAATTATAACATGATCTCGTCATGTCATCTTATACTGAGAGTCTTAAGCGTGAACATGTTCTTTACGAGCATTTTATATAATTTTTTCAGTAATTAATTACTTAAATCGAGTATTATAAAAGATCTGAAACTTATAATCGTTGTTTACAGCAGACTTAATTGTAAAAAGAAAGCGAATAAACTCTTTCGCATGCATTTCTTTCAGTGCTGTTTTTCATTCGCGCTCGTTATTAATATATATTCTCGCGAATTCAGCTCGATCGTATATCATTATATTTATAACATAATTATAATTCAGCTCGTTCTTAATTAGCTTTATAAATTTATCGTATTTCATTTTATCGATGCGAATTAAATTCTTCACTACTTCACGTTTAAGAAAATCTTATAATTTATAACATGTACTACGATTAAGATCGCGACTGATTTATATTATAATACTTTTAATCGATCTGACTGATACTGATTAAAATCTTTTACGATCTCGTTCGTCGCAGACGACATAATTTAAAATATGTATGCGTCTCTTTAGTTAAGACGATGATGAAGAATTATATTTAAGATTATTTCGTCGTGTTTCTTTAACATTAAGTCGTTTTCTTACATTGTAATTTAATCGCTGTGTCACGAACATTAATATAAAATCACTTCTTAATCTTACGACATCGTTAAATATAATATGAAACTCGTGATATACGACTTTAAATGTTAATCTGAGAATCTCTTTTAACTTGTTTATATTTAGCTTTCGTTTTATAAGTTAAAGAAATCTTATTTAATTTCGTATTCGCGTCTTTAATTGTGTATATTCAGACTCGTTAATGTTAAAATCTTCTTTCAAACTGATCATTTGTAATATATATACTCTTTACATGATATCTTCAATAATGCATTCATTATACTAAACAGAAAACTTAATGTTTGTTAAATCTTTTCGCGTCGATAACTAACGACTGCGCTTATTATAAAAAAACTTTAACGTCAGCGATTCATAACTTTAGAATTTAATTAATGTTACATTCGTTATATCTTGTTCATGTGATAATTAACGTTAGCTCTTAATTATCTGCTTATTACTTAAGCTCTTAATCAGGCTTATGAAATACATATTAATTATTTAAAGTTTATTATTAAGTCGCTTATATCTCTTTATAATATAATCGCTCGCGATTACTAAGTTTATTCAATTTTTTAAATTAATTCACTAATACGATTAACTTTAACTAACTGACTTCATGATATTAAATTTATAACTGATAATACTTTTGCGACGAGTAAAGCTTTATTTACTACGTATATTTCATACGAACACAGCTCTTGTGAGATTAATTTTAACTTTAATTCTTATTAATTCGTAGCTGAGATTTCTATTCGTTAAGAGAAATTTAATTAAGTAAAGTTAAGAAATGATTATATTTCTTAGTTAATTAATCGTGTAGCATCGTTAACTTTAATGATTCTGTATATGCTCTGAGACATAAACGTAATACATATACATTATTTAATTTTAATCTGCGATGAGATTAAATTAATTTTAAATATCTTTAGCTTTCGCGTTTAAAGTAGTATTCTGCTATTCTTGTTCCTTTATGTAAGAAATTCTTCTCGTAAATCGAGTTGTATGAATCTCAGTCGCTGAAATTATTAATGTAAAAGAACTTGTTTTTATTTAATTCGCTACTATTATCATTTACTGATACAACATGCACATTTCTCAGAATTATATGCGAATGAAAAAATTAACTAGCTTCGAGCGAACGAAGATTTTTAACGTTATCTTTAAATTAGTGCTTTATCTTAATCATTTCATGCATAGCATGTTAAGTTTTTTTATTACGAGATTTAAGTAGTTCGACGAGAACGTCATTATGCCGTAGCTCATTACTCTTATTGTCTCGTCGCAACGAATTTATAATAAAAAGAATAAATCGTAGCTGATTAAACAGTCGATCGTTTAGCAAAGTTAATGCTTTAATCGCTTCTTTCAATCTCTTCTAAATCATGACATAATCACGTCTTTAAACTTTCTTCTTTTTCTGTTAATTCGATGAGCAGTATATTCTATCGCTGATCAGATTCTTTAAGTCGTTAACGTCTTTTTCGTCTCGTTTTCAGCATTAAAGTAACTCATGAACGCTTACGTAGTATGATTTAACTCAGATTAAGTCTTTCTTCTTTTAATTTAACTCTCTGTCTGATACGACTTTTTTATTAATTATGTTACGACACTCGCGCACGAAGATTATTAACGCGTTAAGAAGCTTTTTCATGTTCAGAATTTTAATTAAGATCGATGCGTGATATCATAATTCTGAATTAAATTCTGTTTCTTGTATTTAATTACATTATTCGCGAATGAGTGCGCCTTAAATTTTACGAAGACTAAAGGCTCGACTGAATCGTGTTATCATAGCAGTTAATGCATGCTTGTTAATCTTACTCTGTTTTATATTTTTATGAAGAAGAACATCTTTCATCGTAAGAAAATTTAAATGTCGAGTATTATAATGTAATAACTGCGTTTAAAACGTGTCTCGTTTATTAATGCGATCGAAAAAGATCTTTATTAAATACTTATGTGCAGCCTCATTGTGCTCTGTATTAAAATTATTAGCATTATCGTATCTTCGAATCTGACTTGCATAATGTATCATAGCGTATAATTTAAGAATGTTAAAATGATTAACGTCTGTATTCGAACGCTCAGATCGTAAATGACGAAAAACGTTCTTTAGCTTGTTTAATTAAAAAAGCGCATGTTTAAGATATCGAAGAATTTCTTCGTCGTGCGAATGATACTGAGTAAGTATCACGAAGTTTATTACTGCTCGAGCGAAGTGAATCGCTATAAACGCTCTCGTAATTAGAAACGATGCGATGATTAAAATAAATTAACATATAATTAATTTTTAATCTGCATCAGTTCATTACTTAATCGTATTATACTTAAAAAATCTCTTCATGTCTTTAAATAACGAAATGACGCGAAATCTTTAATTTAGCTAAACTGTTTCTGATGCATCGTTTAGAAATAATTTAATTTCTTTTTTTCTTCGACTTGTATAAACGCTCTCGTTAATGATTTAATTAAGTCATAACATTAAATACGAGACGATTTTCTTAAATAATTAATGTAGCACGTTTATCATCATTATCTCGTAAATATTAATAAACATATATAATCATGTAAAGTTTTTACTGAATGTATTTAAGCAAAGTCATTCTCGATTAAGCTGTTCTTTTTTTATTATTTTTATTAATTTCTAGTAAACGTATGCGTTTGAATTAATCATGTCTTGTTTAGATTTTCGCGTTCATAAGATGACATTTAATAGATAAAGCAATGTTAATTCATTTTAACGTTTATAATTAATACTTGTTTCTCGTAATTTATTATGAACTCGACGATTATTAAATAACATTATCTTATCTTATTATTCGCGTAAAGAACAGAAATGTCGTTTCTGATCGTAGCTTTAATGATTATTTCGTGTAAGATAGTATATTAATGCATAATGATACGTGTTTAACGTACGCTTAAGTATGATTAATAACGTCATGTATTAAATCTTTAACTTAATATCGTCGTCGTCATTATTAACTATGAAAAGAAATTTCAGAAAAATCAGTCTCAATCGTTTTTAAGCATGTCTTATGCGTCGACTTAGATTTTCTATCGTTAAA
>JAABUO010010070.1_pt1 | contig 10504 bp, 6 predicted proteins | sample 5559291 | NCBI WGS metagenome assembly JAABUO01 (sample SAMN10711878, study PRJNA513372) | rock metagenome | isolation source: Antarctica rocks | place: Antarctica: Victoria Land, Finger Mt sud
TCTCGAGGCGCATCAGGTCGCCGGGATAGATGTGCGAGACGCCCCTGGGCGTGCCGGTGAGCAGGACGTCGCCGGCGTCGAGGGTCATGAACGCGGTGATATAGGCGATGAGCTCGGGGATGCCCCGCATCAGGGCGCGCGTGTTGCCCTGCTGGCGTAGCTCGCCGTTGACGTAGGCGCGCAGCCCCAGCGCGTGCGGATCCGCGATCTCGCCCTCGACGAGATAGGGGCCGAGCGGGCAGAACGTGTCCCACCCTTTGGCCTTGACCGGTGGCCGGTAGACGTTCTTGACGAAGTCGCGCACCGTGAGCTCGTTGGCGATCGTGTAGCCGCGCACGACGTCGAGCGCGCTACCCTCCGGCACGTTGCGGCAGCGCCGTCCGATGACGACCGCCAACTCGTTTTCGTAGTGCATGTAGTCGACGCCGGTGGGCTGGACGACCGCGCCGCCGTGCCCGACGAGCGTGTTGCGCGGCTTGAAGAATAGGGCCGGCTCCTCGGGCTCGGCGATCCCTAGCTCGGCCGCGTGGTCGGCGTAGTTGAGCGCCAGGCCGATCATCGTGCCCGGCTCGACCGGAGGCAGGAAGACCACGCCGTCTTCCCGGTGTTCGCGCCCGGACTCGTCGCGCAAGACGCCGTCGCCGATAGATTCCCCCTCGTGGTAGCGGCCGTCCGCCAGGAAGCGCGCGCGCTTCATACGCGCGCCCCGGATTCCGCGCGTCGTGACAAGCCGTACGCGTCGAGCGCGGCCTCGATGCTGGCCCTGTTCTCGGCCGACGGCTCGCACAGGGGCGGGCGCAGGGTGGGCGTGATGCGGCCGAGCCAGCCCATGGCCCACTTGAGCGGGCCCGGGTTCGTCTCCAGGAACAGCGCCTCGTTGAGCGGCAGCAGCCGGTAGTGCAGGTCGAGTGCCGCGTCCCAGCGGCCGGCGGCGGCGTGGTTGTAGAGGTCGGCCACCTCGCGCGGCAGGATGTTGGCCGTCGCGCTGACGTGGCCGGCGCCGCCGATCGCCAGCATCGGGTAGCACAGCAGCTCGATGCCGGAGAGGACGATAAAATCGCGGCCGCACTCGTACAGGACTTTGCTGACGTGCTCGAAATCCTTGTTCGACTCTTTGACGCCGATAACGCCGGGACAGTCGCGGCGCAGCCGCGCCATCGTCGCGGGGGCCATGTTGACCGCGGTGCGGCCGGGGATGTTGTAGATGATGAGCGGGATGTCGACCGCGGCGGCCAGCGCCCGGAAGTAGCGGTAGAGCCCTTCCTGCGACGGACGGTTGTAGTAGGGGACGATGACCAGCGCCGCGTCCGCTCCCAGGCGTTCGGCGGCCCGCGTCAGGCGCGCCGTCTCATCGTAGTTGTTTGTCCCCGTCGCGGGGACGAAGGGCAGACGCCCGCGGATCGCGCCCGCCGCCACGTCCATGACGCGCTCGCGCTCGGCCAGTGAGAGCGCGCTGGGCTCGCCCGTCGTTCCCGTGACCGAGATCCCGTGGCTGCCGTTGTCGATCTGCCAGTCGACGAGTTCCACGAAGGTCTTCTCGTCGAACGCGCCATCCTCCGTGAACGGCGTCACGAGCGGGACGATCGACCCGCGTAAGGTTACCGGGCCTCTGCGACTTGACATATAATCACTCTCATCCGTCCATCTCTAGGTGATCTTTTCCAGTTCGTGCGCCAGCGCGCCCTCGGTTAGCCAGGCGCTGTCCGGGCCCGCGCCGCCGTCGTTCGCGCGCGCGGCGTCGGCGCGGCCCTGCGCGAGCAGTTCCGTCACGTAGTCCATCGCCGGCTCTTTATCGTAGCCTGTGTACAGGGCGCCCGCGACGCGGACCGGGTCGCCGAAGAAGTAGCGCTCGTAGTGGACCTGGCGCGCCCCGAACGAGCTGCTCGTCACGTCCCAGGCCAGCCGGAAGAGTTCGATGCGATCGCGCGCGTTTTGTGTCGCGCTCTGCATGTAGCGGCCGAGGTCGGCCCCCATGGGGCCGTCGAGGTCGGCTTCGGTCGGGATGGCCATGAGCCCGCTGGCCGCGAGCAGTTGCAGGATCTCGACCATGCGCGGGTAGACCTTGGGGTAGGTCAGGCGCACCACGTCGAGGGGGCCGCGCGCCGGGGTCATCAGCCCATAGTCGTTCGGCGCGCCGTCGACCTCGCTGGCCCGCACGAGCGCCTTCATCATCTCGAAGGTCGTGATGAGCTCGGCGACCTTCTCCTGCACATGCTGGAACCCGCCGACCCCGATGCTGTCGACGATGCGGCAGGCGATGCCAAGCAACAGTTCCGTCTTGGCGATGTTCTTGGACGCGGTCTGGTGCATCATATGCACGACCGCGCCGGTCTTGCCGTAGACGTTGTTGCACAGTTCGTTGTCGCCGTAGAGGAAGACGCGCTCCCACGGGACCAGCACGTCGTCGAAGACGACGATGGCGTCGAACTCCTCGAAGTGGCTGCCCAGCGGGTGGTCGTAGCGGCCGCGGCCGATGTCGAAACCCTCGCGGCAGATGAACTTGAGTCCGGGCGTGGCGCAGGGGATGCTGAAGGCGTAGGCGTAGCGGGTGACGTCGCTCTGCTCCTTGAGCACCGTGCTCGGGAAGACGGCGATCTCGTTGGCGAACGGCGCGAGCGTGGCCAGCATGCGGCAGCCGCGGATGATCAATCCCCGGTCGGTCTCCTTTACCACGCCGGCCGCGAGGTACGGGTCGGCTTGCCCGCTGGCGGCGACGGCGCGGTTAGCCTGCGGGTTGATCAGCGTGTGGGTCAGGCAGAGGTCGTTCTCGCGGATGTGCTCGTAGTAGCGATGGACGTTCACCGCGAACTCCGGGCGGTTGGCGGCGAAGTAGCCGTCGGCCGCGTTGAGGGCCATGAACGAACCGTTCATGTAGTCGGGCGAGCGTCCCATCATGCCGCCGGTGTAGCGCGCCCAGGTCCGCATCATCGCGCCGCGCCGTCGCAAGTCGTCCGTCGTCGCGGGCCGCAGGAAACTCATCCCCACGCGCTCGCCGCTCGTCGGCGAGACGTACGTCATCGTGTCGCGCAAGGCCGGCTCGTGCTGCATGTCGTATAGATGCGCCAGACTGCGCGCGCCGTGACGCATGGCCGGGTGCGCCGTTACATCCCTGACGCGCTCCCCGTCGAGCCAGATCTCCCCCTGCGTCTCGCGCAGGCGGCGCAAGTACTCGTCGCCGGTGATGGCGGGCATACATGTCTCCTTTTACGTGTGACGTAACGTGGTCCGGTCGATTAGGTGACGTGGTCCGGTCGGTCGCGCAGCAGCGGCGCGCGCGGGGCGATGGGGGCGCCGTCGAGCACGGAGCGGACGGCTGCCGCCTCCTCGAACCAACTGGCGGGCGCGAAGTGGCCCCAGAAGGTCTGGCGGCGCGGGTCTTCAAGCGTCCAGCGGATCGGCGTGGCGTCGGGGTCGGCGGTCAGGTAGTCGTTGGCGTAGAGTTCGACGCGATGCCCGTCCGGGTCGCGCACATAGACGAACAGCGCGTTGGAAAGACCATGCCGGCCGGGACCGCGCTCGATGTCGTGGTGGCGCCCGGCGGCGGCGAGCACGTCGCAGGCGCGCAGGACGGCCAGCGCGTCGGGCAACCACAGTCCGACGTGGTGTAGGCGCGGCCCCAGCCCGTTCATCAGCGCGAGGTCGTGGACGGTCTGCTTGCGCGCCAGCCAGGCCGCCCACAACTCCTCGCCCCCCGGCGTCTCTTTGACGGTGTACTCGGTGGTGCGGAAGCCCAGGGTGTCGCGGTACCAGGCCGCGGCCGTCGCGACGTCGGGCACCTGGCAGTTGAAGTGGTCGAGGCGCATGATCTGCACTGGCCCGTGCAGGTGGTACTGCTGGAGCATGCGCGGCGCCGGCGCCATCTCGTGATAGAACTCGAGCGGTAGGCCTGCCGGATCTTGCAGGCGCAGCGCGCGGGGCTGGCCGGCCTCCTCGTCCTCGACCCACCGGCGCCGCAAGCCCTGCGCCGCCGCCATACGGTCCAGAAGTTCGAGGTCGTCGGGCGCGGCGACGCGGAAGGCGATGTGATCTACGTCCGGACGCTCCCCCCGGCGCAGCGTCAGGCTGTGGTGCTCGCGCTCCTCCAGGCAGCGCAGATACAGCCGCTCGCCGTCGTTCTCCGTCTCGACCAGCCCCAGCAGGTCGACGTAGAACGCGCGCGCCCGCTCCAGGTCGCGGACGACGAGTTCGGCGTGCGCGGCGCGCAGCACGTTGAACGGCGGAGGCGGGCCTACAACCGGCATGGGCGGTACTCCAGGGACACGACAGGGAGCGGTACTCCAAGGATACGACAGGGACACGATGGCGCGGCCATTGGCGATGGCTCTACCCTTCTACTCTACTGTACGCGCGTCCGCCGCGTCTGTCATCCCCTGAACGGGGGAGGGGCGTCGTCGTACCGGAGCGGCCCGCTCCCGGCGCGCCGGGACGAACGTGGTACGATGGCGTATCTCCCCTGTTCGAGGGATGCGCCAAAACGCCGGAGTCCCTACACTGACGTATGAGGAGCCCACTGGGACCGCCGGCATCCTGCCGGCACACTCTTGCCGGCAGGATGCCGGCGGTCCCAGTGGGTACGGCCGCCGCAAAGGGAGCCCTCTGACGAAACATGAGAGGCGGCAGGAATCACCATCAGGGAGGCGCCGATGAGCGTCGATCCGCGCGACTTTCGGCGCACTATGGGGCTCTTCGCGACGGGTGTGACGGTCATCACGGCGCGCGTCGGCGCCACGATCCACGGCATGACCGCCAACGCCGTCACCTCGGTCTCGCTCGATCCGCTCCTGGTGCTGTTCTGCGTCGATTGTCGGGCGCGGATGAGCGGGGTCATCGCCGAGTCGGGCCGCTTCGCCATCAACATCCTGAGCGAGGGGCAAGAAGCCTTAGCCGCTCATTTTTCCGGGCGGTCGGGTGAGGACGCGCCCATCGCGTTCGTGGAGATCGACGGCGTGCCGGCCCTCGCCGACAATCTGGCTACCCTCGTCTGCACGGTCGACCGTGGCTACGACGGCGGCGACCACCGCGTCATCTTCGGCCGCGTCGACGCGCTCACGAGCGCGTCGCCCGACACGCTTCCCCTGCTCTACTACGCGGGCGGCTACCGGCGCCTCGAGCGGCAGCAACGCGAGCGGATCGAGGCGCTCGATCGCATCGGGCACGCCATCGCCTCCAGCCTGGACGTCGACGAGGTGTTCGAGACGTTCGCCGCGCAGGCGGGCCAGCTCCTGCGCCACGACGCGATCAGCGTGACCCTCCTCTCCGAGGACGGAGGCTCCCTGGAGCGCTTCGCGCTGTCCTCTATAACGGGTATCGGGCCGCGCGTGGGCGAGTGCGAGAGTTTGGACGAGACCGTCGCGGGGCTGACCGTCCGCGGCGGCCGGACGGTCTGGACCAACGACATGGCCGCCGACGAGCGTTTCCGCGGCGCGAACGACCTGCGGTGGATCGCCGAGGGGTTCCGGCGCTTCATATCGACGCCCTTGCGCGCCAGGGAGCGCGTGATCGGCTCGCTCAACGTCCTGAGGAAAGGAGAGGAGCCCTACGTCGAGGCCGACGCGCTGGCCGCCGAGCAGATCGCCAACGGGGTGGCTATCTTTCTCGACAACATGCGGCTACACGGGCAGTCGCGCCGGCTCGCCGTGGTCGAGGAGCGCAACCGTATCGCGCGCGAAATCCACGACACGCTGGTGCAGTCGCTGACGGGCATCGTCCATCAACTCGACATGGCCGAGGAGAACCGCCACGACGAGGCGCGTTTGCGCGCCGATCTGCGACAGGCCCGCGTCGTCGCCCGGCGCGCCCTGAACGAGGCCCGCCGCAGCGTCTGGGATCTGCACCCACGGGAGCTTGAAGGGCGGCCTCTCCCGGAGGTGCTGCGCGACGAGTTGGAGGTGTGGCGGGGCGCGAGCGGGGTGGCCGCGCGCCTGTTCGTGCGCGGCGAGGGCGGCCTCCCGCTCCCCATCGAGATCGCGATCCTGCGCATCACGCAAGAGGCTTTGCGCAACGTACATAAATACGCGCGGGCGCACGAGGCGCGCGTCGAGCTCGAGTACGGCGCGCACGATGTTCGTCTCTCGATCGGCGACGACGGCGTCGGCTTCGCCCCGCGCGCGCCCGCGACGGACGACTCTCCGACGGGCAACGGCTTCGGGCTCATCGCGATGAGCGCGCGCGCCCGCGCCGTCGGGGGCCGGTTCAGCGTGAGTAGTTGGCCCGGCAACGGGACGCGCATCGAAGCCTCCTTCCCGCGCGGCGCCGTGGAACGGGCGGCGGCGTCTCCGGCCGCCACGGGCCAGGCCGCGCTCGCCGCGCGCGTCATCATCGTCGACGATCACGCGCTCGTGCGCCAGGGACTGGTCGAACTCGTCGGGCGCATCGAAGGGCTGACCGTGGTGGGCGATGTGGGCGACGGCTACGCGGCGATCGACGCCGTCGAGCGGCTCCGCCCCGACCTCGTGCTGATGGACATGCGCCTGCCGGGCATCGACGGCGCGGCCACGACGAAACAGGTCGTGGAGGCGCGCCCGGATCTGCGCGTCATCATGCTTACGAGCAGCGACGACGGGGACGACCTGGCGCGCGCGATCGAGGCGGGCGCGCGCGGATACATCCTCAAAGAGGCGCCGATCGCGCAATTGACCGAGACGATCAGGGCGGTCTTGCGCGGTGAAGCGGTGATCGAGCGCCGCGTCACCCGCCACCTCGTCGAGCGATTCAGCCATCTCTTGCGCGATCGGAGTCACGGCGACGTGCTCAGTGAGCGCGAACTCGAGGTGTTGCGCCTGATGGTGGAGGGGCGTCGCAACCGCGAGATCGCCGCCGCGCTCTCCCTGAGCGAGCACACCGTCAAGAGCCACGTCGGCAACATCTTCCAGAAGCTTGGCGTGGCCGACCGCGCCGCCGCCGTGGGCGTCGCCCTCCAGCGCAACCTCGGCGGGCTGTCCACCGGGCGTGGTTCCTACCCCGAGTAGGTATGCGCCGAACGGGTACTTGTGTCGCGGGGAGGAGTGGACGTACATAAAGATATGAACACTCAACCGCCGCCTGTAGCGGCGTCACAGGCGCCTCGACGGCGCGGATACGGCTGGGCCGGCGCCCCGCTTGCCATCGCCTATGCGCTCCTCGCGGCCGGGCTTGGCGGGGCCGTCGTCGCCGCTGGCCCGCGGGCGGTGCTCTGGCCGCCGCCCGCCTTCGTTCTCCCTTGCGCCCTAGCCGCCTTTTGCGCGGAGCGCTTCTCCGCCCGCGCGCGCCATCCGCTGGCCCCGAACGCGGCGCCCGCGTGCTACATGCTGGCCGTGCTGCTCTTCCCGTCGCCCTGGCCCGTCGCGATCGCCACGGCGTGCGTGGTCGTGAGCTTCCTGACGGTTCGGGGCGTCTCGCCCCGCGCGCGCATCGCCGCGATGGCGCATACGGTGGCGGTGGTGGCGGCCTTCAGCCTCGTCGCGCCCCGCGTCGTCGGCGACGCGGGCGCGCTGCGTCACATCGTCGCGCTCAATTTGCCGTCGTCCATGCATGTGGTCGTGTCATCCGTCGGCGCGCCGCGTGGGGTGGCGCGGGCGACGGACCTTTGGGCCTTGCTGGCGCTCGTCGCGGGCTACTACCTGCTCGATACGCTCCCGCGGGCGCTCGCCGGTGGGTTCGTGTATCGGATCGGTCCACCGCGGGCCTGGGCGCTCCTGTACAGGCGTACCCTGCGCCCGTCGCTGGGCGCGCTCGGCGCGGGCGCGCTGGCCGCCACGGTGGCGCACACGGCCCCGGCGTTGATGGTCCTGGTCGGCCTTATCGTGGTCGGTCTGCACCAAGCGATTTGTCAGGGCGCGACGCGCCAGGGCGAGGAGGCCGAGATACGCGCTCTCCGGGCCGACGCGGCGCACTGGCGCGACGCCGCCGACGTGGCGCGCGACGCGGGGCCGCGGGCGCGGCTCGACGCCGTCCTGGCGTCGGTGCAAGCCCTGGCGCGCCAGGAGGATCTGGCCGAGATGACGCGCGCGCTGGCCGAGGTCGCGGCGCGCTTGACCCCGTTCCGCTCCTGCACGGTCTATCTGTGCGATCCGCGCGACGGGGCCTTCGCGCCGCGGCCGGCCGCGGACGGGGCGGTCTCTGGAGATACGGCGCCGCGGAACGTGGTCGCGGGCTGGATGTCCGAGCGGAACCTGCTGGGATATAGCTATTGGGTCCGGCACGACCGTCCGGTCGGCGTCGAGCCCCAGGTCTGGCGTCACACGGATCGGCTCCTGACGCCCCTGTTACTCGCCCAGGGCGACGTGATCGGCTACCTCTCCCTGGATCACCCGACCACGGGATATATCCCCACGGCGGCCGACCTCGCGCCGCTCGAAGCGGTCGCCTCCCTGGCGGCCGGCGTGGTCGCCCGACAGCGTGAGGCGGACGCGGCGCTGCGACTCGCGGCCACCGACGGGCTGACCGGGCTGCTGAATCGGCGCGCTGTCGAGGAGAGTTTGTGCGACCGGCTGGCGCGGGCGCTACAGCGTCTGCGTCCCGTGGCCCTGCTGATGATCGACCTGGACGATTTTGGCGGCATCAACAACACCTACGGCCATCAAGTCGGCGACGCGGCGTTGCGCCTGGTGGCGGAGGTCATCCGCGGCCAATTGCGGGCGGGCGACCTTGGGGGCCGCTACGGCGGCGACGAGTTCGTCGTGATCCTGCCGGGGCTCGACGCGGCGCGCGCCGGCGAGATCGCGGAGCGCCTGCGCGTGGCCCTGGTGAAGGCGACGACCCAGGCCGCCGCGGAGGGGACGCTGCCCCTCATCCACACGAGCATCGGCATCGCGGCGTGCCCGGACCACGGGCGCGACGGCGCCGCGTTGATGAAGGCCGCCGACGACGCGCTGTACCAGTCCAAGCGCCTGGGCAAGAACTGCGTCTCCCTCGCCCCGGCGGCGTAGGCGCGCGTTCGGGTTAGTTGGCTACACGCCGCACGTTGTTTCAATCCTCCCTCACCCGATGCGCTGATCGGGTGCAACACCGTGCCTCCTACGCAGCCAAGCGTGCTGATAGACAATCGGTCGTACCGACGGAGCAGGACCGCCGCCGGGTTGACGCAGGGTACCCCCGCCCGCCGGATTAACTCCAGCACCGTCCGATGGCCCGGGTGCGGGCGGATCGCGCCGACGTGCCAGAGGACGGCCTCCACCCGGACGCTGCCCGTGGCGTCGAACACCCACAACTGACCATTGTGGAAGAGCCAGCGGCTCGTCTGCAGGCGCCGGTGATGGACCGTGCAGCCGGGAAGGTAGCGGGGCCAATCCTGTTCGCCATTGACGACGACGAGCGTCCGCATCACGCGTCGTCCCCCGTCGGCCGTGGCGCGCTCACCCCTCCGCCTCCGCATCGCCCAGCGTCGCTTCCAGTTCCTCGATCGTCGGCAAGCTCCCCCGCAGGTCGTTCGGTAGCGCCTCCGTAAGCCGGTACGCCGAGACGCCGATCGGCTTCGAGACGTCGCGCAGCGCGTATTCCGCGACGACACGGTTCTTACTCTTGCACAGGATGATCCCGATGCTCGGTTGGTCGTCCGGGTGGCGCAGCACGTCGTCCACCGCCGACAAGTAGAAGTTCATCTTGCCCGCAAACTCGGGCTGGAAGTCGGCCATCTTGAGGTCGATGTAGTAGTCCTGCCCGCCCACTTCCAAGTGATATTGGCTGCCCACGAACGCGAAGCCGACGCCCAGCTCGAGCAGAAATTCGCGGATGTGCGTGGTCAGCCCGCGCTCCAGGTCGCGCTCCAGCGTCTCCGCCCCTAGATCGAGGAAGTCGAAGTTGTACGGGTCCTTGAGGATCTGCTGCGCGAGGTCGGACTGTGGCGCGGGCAAGACGCCGTGGAAGTTGGTCACCGCCTGGCCCTGCCGCCGGTAGAGGCCGCTCTCGACCTGATGCAGCAGCACGTCGCGGCTCCATCCATACTGGATGGTCTGGCGCGCATACCACGCCCGCTCCTCCGTGTCCTTGACCGCGTCGAGGAGGCGGGCGTTGTGGCCCCAGGGGATTTGTGCAACGATCTGTTGCACAAAGTGCTCGTCGGGGTAGGCCTCGGCGAAGGCACGCATGTAGTGCAAGTTGCGGCGCGAGAAGCCCTTCATGGTCGGGAAGGCGTGGCGCAGGTCGGCGGCGAGGCGATCGATGACCTGCGCGCCCCACCCGCGCTCCCGCTGCTCGGCCAGGATGTCACGGCCGATGTGCCAGTAGAGCGCGATCAACTCACGGTTGACGGAGAGCGCTGCGCGCACCTGGGCGGCACGGATGCGCTCCTTGAGCGCGCCGAGTAGCGCCTGGTATCCCTCCGGCACAATGCCGCGTGCATGTCCCCTCTGGGTATCCCCCATCCCTCTACACATCCTTCTCACCGCGTCTGCCGATACCGTGCCCCTCCGATTATAGTGGAGCCAGGAGTGCGCCCTTTAACGATAGGAGGTGTTGCTCGAAAAAGCCACACATGAGTACCGGTGTGACGGGTGAGCAGCGTGCGTTCGGTTGTGGCACAACCGAG